>Ga0302325_10010589_pt1 | contig 19977 bp, 19 predicted proteins | sample Palsa_T0_2_FD_201948 | JGI IMG/M metagenome (GOLD analysis project Ga0302325, IMG submission 201948) | Peat permafrost microbial communities from Stordalen Mire near Abisko, Sweden - Palsa_T0_2 | ecosystem: Environmental > Terrestrial > Soil > Palsa > Peat permafrost | place: Sweden: Abisko...
ACGGCCTTCCCGTGATCTCCTCAAAAGCGGCGAAGACCGGGATGGAGTACAACGACATGCGGATGTTCACGGCGGTCGCGAATTGCGCCCGCACGCCGCCCATGCTCTTGCCGGTGGATCCCAGTCCCTGCTGGCTTTCGCGTTCGATCGCCAACACGTTTCGGCATCCGGCCTGTGTAAGATGCCAGGCGACGCTCGACCCCACGATGCCGCCGCCGATGATGACTACGTCTGCCGTTTCGGACATGCGGCTACTATTTTGCCACCTTTTGCCACGCGGGTGGACGCGAAGATTGTGAACCTTTTGGCCCGCTCAATCGTCTAATTAATGAAACGTTTTGATTGGTCCGATGCACTACCAAATAGAGCGTAAGTTGCCGGAGTGTATATGCGGTTGGAATCTCAAATTCATGAAGGCGTCTGCATCCTGCGTCTCCAAGGCCGGTTCGTGACCGGCTCCGACGTCGAACTAGGGTCCGCTCGAGATTTGCTGCAAGAAATCGGGATCGCCAAGGCAGTTCTCGATTTGAGCGCTGTTCCGTATCTCGATTCGACGGGGTTGGCTTTTGTCGTGGAACTGCACAAATCCCTCGCCAGCCGCGGGGGCCAACTGTTCCTGGCAAACGCGAACCGGCGCGTTCGTGAAGTCTTGCAGATCACCCGGATCGCCGAAATCGTCCCTCTGTTCCAGGACGTGGAGGACGCGGAAGCCGCACTCCGCGCTGAAGTGCTGTGCTGACGTTCCTGTTGTGGTGCGTGGTGCTGTTCTTCTGTTGGCCGTTAGCGCTGGTCGCGCTGATCTTGTATCCGCTGATCTGGCTGCTTCTGTTGCCTTTCCGCATCGTAGGCATCGCGGTCGGCGGAGCGCTGGAGTTGGTGTGGGCTATCGTCACTTTGCCGGCGCGGATGTTGCGGCGAGTTTAGGGCTCTTCGGCATCCAGCACGGTACGGTCTTGCAGTACTGCACGTAATGTTCGCCGAATTTGCGGCGAAGCGCGGGCTCTTCGTAGAAGACCACGAACAAGTGGAATATCAGCGCGACCCCCAGCGCATACCATAAATTCACGGCAGACCCGAACCACAGCGCTTGACCGAAGATCCCGAGCAGTACACCCACATACATCGGATTGCGCACGAAACGGTAGAGGCCCCGGACCACCAATCGCATAGCGCGTCTAAGGGAAGCGGTGTACCGCGGCCGAACGTGGCAAAATCCCAGGCACACCACAGATACGCGTCGACGCCAACCGCCATAGGCGCCAGCCCTACCCACCCCAGCGAAGAAACGACCTGCGGGCCGTGCCCGCGCAGGAGGTCGGGGATGTAAACGGCAACCGTACCAGGCAGGAGAATTGTGAATATCAGCGTCTTGACGATATTCCGGATCACGCGGCCACAGCTTACCATAACCCTACACGTCGGGTGTCCGGCTCTCAACCTACCGAACCCCGGAGGGCGACAAGTATCTCAGCGGTGGGGTTATGGGGTTTCCCACGGATTGAGTAGCGGCACGCCGGATGGCTCGAAGTCCGCGGTGTTCCGGGTCATGATATACAGGCCGTGGCGCCGGGCGGAAGCCGCGATCAGGCCGTCGCTGGCCGGTATGGTCCGGCCTCGTTCCTGCGCCGCGGCCGTGAGTTCGCCCCACATCCGGCCGGTTTCCAGGTCGACGGGAAGAAGCCGGTCGCCATAGTGCCGTTCGAGCGCGTGTAACCAGCCTTGAAGGATGCGCTTTTTCCGGCCGTCTTTCAGCAGAGCCACACCCTTTGCGATCTCGCCGAACGAGATCACACTGACAAACAAATCTTCGCTGTCGAGCTCCTGGATGGCGCTCGCCACACCCGCGTCCGGGTTCGGGAGGCGCAGTTCGGTCAAGACGCAGGTGTCCAGCAACACTCTCACAGTTTCACGCCCCGCATGGGAGACCGGTCGCGCGCAAGGTCTACGCCCTCCAGGCTGGGCCCCTTGGCGGTGAGAAACTCCTTAAAGCCCGGGCGCTTGCCGGTCAGCTTTTCGTATTCCTGCCAGGCCACGATGACCACCGTATCGTTGCGCCTGCGCACGAGTTGAGGTCCTTCGCCGAGAGCCCGGTTCACGACTTCGCTGAAGCGATTCTTGGCGTCTGCAAGTTGCCATTCCATATATTCCCGCCTATCTAGCTAATCTAGCTAAATAGATTATGCCACACGGAAGCGGCGCTGCGCAAGCCTGCCGCTTTCATTCAGAAGAGCAAGTGGGAACCAGGCCGTAGCCTAAGGCCGATAGGCGCATGCCTCATTGTTTCGCGGACGGCGGGGGTGCGTACCTCAGCACCGTGGTCAGATCGATCCCGCGAATGACCCCGACGGCGTTGTAGGTCAAACCCCATGAATCGATAGAGGACATATCGGGGAAGATGCAAGCCTCCAACACCGCATCTTCGGAGCCTTCGCCAAACCAGCCGCCGCCGGCGGCGTTCACCCCGCCGAACAGGTCCGACCCGCCCAACTGCGTGCAATAGTAGGAAGCCGGATTGCCTGGGCCAGGCGTACCCGGTGTAACCTTGGCATAGTAGGCCAGTACCGCCAGGCTGGGAGCTGTGGCGTACAAATCCTGCACCAGTATGTGAATGCGCGAGCCGTCCGTCGCTGAAGTGAACTGGCAAAATTTTCGAATACTCGTGAGCTGCAGCCAGCTCGACGATGGACCGTTGGTGCCATACATCGGAACGCGGTTGATTACCTTCCCACCGCTCTGTGTACAATATGCGATCGCTGCGCCCTCGTCGGGATCTGCGGCTTTCATGCTAACTGCCGCAAATAACATGCCCACGGCGGTTGTCGCTATCACAAACGAATGTTTCAAATTGTCCCTCCTTTAGGGTCACATCAGTTTATCATCTTTGACCCGCGTACTTGGCTCGATAGACTGGCTCACTTGGGCGGCAGCCCGACGCCCAGCCGCGCTGCTGTTTCCGCCAGACACTCCCATGTCCCGTCGCCCATCGGAATGCCGTTTTGCCTTCGTTCCGCCTCGGCGCGCCATTCCGGATCGCCCGCCACCATCACGTCGTGAAAACCTTTCGCGGGCGCGGCGGATTTCACCATATTCGCCAGCCACTCGACTCGCCGGCGGAATTCTTCCACGGGCATGAAACGGCCGGCATCGATGGCGATGAAAGTCTGGCTCACGCGCGTAGGCTTGCCCTGGATGCGTATGCCGCCCACATCCACGCTCATGGCCCCGCCGCTCAGCACACCGCACAGCATCTCGACCATCATCGCTAGGCCGCTGCCCTTGTAGCCGCCGAGCGGCATGGGCATGCCCCGGATCGCCGCATCGGTATCGGTGGTCGGCACGCCTTCGGAATCCACGGCCCAACCGGCTGGAATGGTTTGCTCGCCATTCATCAGGGCCTTGAAGATACGGTTATTCGCTACAGTAGTGGTGGCCATATCCAGCAGCCACGGTCCCGGCACGGACATGCAGATGGGGTTAGTACCGAGGCGCGGCTCTTTGCCCTGCCAGGGCGCCACGATGGGCGAGGCGTTGCACATGACGACGCCGACCAGCCCGGCAGCGGAGATCTTCCGGCCCCAATATGCCGCCGCCCCGAAATGGTTCGATTCGCGCGCGACGACGATCGCGATGCCATGCTTGTGCGCCAGCCGTACGGCATGTTCACAACAGACGCTCGCAATTTGCTGTCCGGCTCCGTTCGCGCCGTCGTACAGCAGGCATGCACCGGATTCCGACGCGACGCGGCCTTCCGCGCCTGCGTTCATATCGCCGCGCTCGACTTGTTCCACGTAATAGGGCAGCAATTGCACGCCGTGCGAATCCACGCCGCGCAGATTGGCCGCCACCAGCGATTCGGCGACCAGGCGCGCCGTGGCCTGCGGGAAGGTTGCGGCCTCGAGCAGCGCGGCCGACCAGGAAGTGAGATCTTCGGCTGAAACGATAGGCAAGATACTAGAATAAACCTGTGCCCGCATTTACTTTCGAGGCAGCGCGGCGTTGTGTGGTGGACACGGTCCGTGGTGCGCGTGCGGTGCCGCAGGCGGGAAGCGTGGCGCTGGAAGCCGCGGCTGGGCGCGTGCTGGCCGAGTCTATCGCGGCGGACCGCGACTACCCGGCTCTGGCCCGCTCGGTGCGCGACGGATACGCGGTGCGCACCGTGGATCTGCCCGGCGAATTGGACGTAATCGGCGAAGTGCGCGCCGGTGAAAGCTTCGGCGGCGAAGTCAGGGCGCACCAGGCCGTCGAGGTCATGACCGGCGCTCCGGTGCCGCGCGGCGCCGACGCGGTGGTGATGCTTGAATACGTGCGGCGCGAGGGCGCGCGCGTGACCGTGGACCAGACTGCCAAAGCGGGGCAATTCATCAATCCGCAGGCGTCCGAGGCGCGCGCGGGCGATACGCTACTGGCGCCAGGCAAGCGGTTGGACTATACCGATGTCGCGCTGCTCGCTGCGGCGGGACGGGAACGCGTGCAGGTGTGCGCCAAGCCGCGCGTCGCCATCATCGCGACCGGCGATGAGATCGTGCCGGTCGCCGAAACGCCGCGCGATTTCCAGATCCGCAATTCCAACGTCTACTCGCTGGCCGCACAGTCGGCGCGCGCCGGCGGCGTGCCGATAATTCTGCCGGTGGCGCGTGACGAGATGGCGCACACCCGCGAGTTGATCGAGCGCGGCTTGTCGGCCGATCTGCTGTTGCTCTCCGGCGGAGTCTCAGCCGGCAAGTACGATATCGTCGAGCCCGTGCTGGAGGGGCTGGGAGCGGAGTTCTTCTTCGACCGCGTCCTGATTCAGCCCGGCCAGCCGCTGGTATTCGGCAAAGCGCGCGGCAAGTTCTTCTTCGGGCTGCCCGGCAATCCGTCGTCCACCATGGTAACCTTCGAGATCTTCGCTCGTGCGGCGCTGGAACTGCTGGGCGGCCAGGCGGAAATCGCGCTGCATATGCCATTTGCCCGCCTCACGGAGGATTTCAATCACCGGGTAGGGCTGACCCGCTTCTTGCCCGCGCGCCTGAGCCCCGACGGCGCAGAGGTGACGCCTATCGCCTGGCGCGGTTCAAGCGATGTGCCCGCGCTAACCCGCGCCAACGCATTTATGGTGGTGGATGCCGATCGGCCCGCCTGGCAGGCCGGCGACTGGATTCGCGTGCTGCTGAAGTGAAGAGGCTCAAGTGAAAAAACTCTCGCATTTCGACCGCGCCGGCAGCCCGCGCATGGTGGACGTTTCCGCCAAGCCGGAAACCCGCCGCACCGCGCGCGCGCACGCTTTTGTACGCATGCGGCCGGCAGTGCTGCGCAGCCTGCCCGAGAGTCCCAAGGGCAATCCGCTGGAGATCGCACGCATCGCGGGCATCGCCGCCGCCAAGAAGACCGCGGACCTGATCCCGCTATGCCATCCGTTGATGCTGTCCCACGCCGACGTGGAGGTGCGCGTGGAAAGAAACGGCGTGCGCATTATCGCCAGCGCGGCCACTACCGCGCAAACCGGCGTCGAGATGGAAGCGCTCACGGCCGCGGCCATCGCCGCGCTGACCGTGTACGACATGACCAAGGCGCTCGACAAATCGATTGAGATTCAGGACATTTATCTGCTCGAAAAGACCGGCGGCAAGAGCGGGGAGTACAGGAGGGGGGGACGAGGCATCAGGTGACGCCCTACCTGGCGGGCTTGCTGACCTTGAAAGAGCGATCAAGGCATATTCGTTTCCATCCGGCGATCCCGGCAGTCTGAAGGATGCACTATCCAACATCTTGTACTGGGGAATTTATCGCATGGGCACCAGGGATCACCACGTCGAGCGCTTCCGATCTAGCGTCACAGTCGAGCAGATGGAACGGGCGGCATCGCTCCTTCCCCAACTTTCTAAACCCGGCATTCTGGAATTGCGAAGACTGCGCCTGCCGGAATTCGGCATGCTCACTTTCCTCTCGAAACTGCGTAGCTTCCTTGATCCTGAGAAGTACTGCGTCCTCGACCGGAAACTGCTGAGGATTCCGGCCCTCAAAAGCGACTTCAAGGTGAGCGGAAAGGCCATTCCTGTGACGGTCGGCAACGAGAGAGCGTACCAGCGATGGGTTGACCTTTGCGGCCGAATTGCAGACACCTTAACCCCGCCCAGGAGACCGGTAGACGTTGAGAGAGGTTTCTTTCACTTGGTAGACACCGGGCAGATCGCCGTCGCAGATTCCATCCTCCGCAAGGCGGCTGATATCTAACGGGAGCATTTTACGCCGTATGCATCAATGGTCTATACTGATGCATATGAGAACCACGCTCAATCTGGATGACGATTTGGTGCTTAAAGCCCGCGAGTATACCGGGATCGAGGAGAAGACAGCCCTGATCCACGAGGCCCTGCGACACCTGATCGCCAGGGAAGCCGGGAGAAGGCTGGCGACTCTCGGGGGCACTATGCCCGATTTCAAACTCCCGCGGCGGAGGCGTAGCGCCTTAGGAACGAAGGGATGATCCTGGTAGATTCTTCCGTGTGGATTAATCACTTCCGGCACGCAGAGCCGCGCCTGGAGGCGCTTCTGGTTCACGAGCTTGTTTCGTTGCACCCCTTTGTCCTGGGTGAGTTGGCTTGCGGCAATCTGCATAAACGCGCCGAGACCATCGCCCGCTTGGAAGAACTACCCGCGGCGGCGGTTGCCCCGGAAGCGCAAGTCCGTCATCTGTTGGAATCCCGCCGCCTTTGGGGTACCGGCCTCGGTTGGATCGACCTGCACCTGCTCGCGTCGGCCGTAATAGCCAAGTCGAAGCTGTGGACCACCGATCGCGCCGTGGCTGCCGCGGCCAGGCAACTCGGCATTGCGTTCCCGGGTAGTCGAACTCCGGCTTGATTCAAAGGCGTCGGTACGGGGCTCCTTCGCGATGCCGTCTTGCGCATAGTGCAGGCCGCGGAGAACGCCGGCATCCACGCAATCTTGGTTCATGCAATTTCGGACGAGGCCAAACGATTTTACGAAAAGTGCGGCCTTGTCGAGTCGCCGGTCGATCCGCTAACAGTGATAATCGCGGTGGCAGAGGCCGTGCACATCGCCAGCGCCGCACGGTAAAGCAAAGCTGGCGGCCAACCTTCAGTGCATCCCGCCCAATCTCCCCGCCGCCTGCAGCCTGGCATCCACATGGCTCAATCGACGCGTCAAACCGGCATTCAACAGCGGCGTGTGAGCGATGCCGGTCAGGTACCGCGGGATCTCTCAAAGGTCGTCCTCGGCGGTCATCCAGCCCAGCGGGTCGAAACGCCGCAAATCCACGGGGCGCGAATAATTGCGGAGAGTCTTTTCGCCGGCGGGGTTGTAGTAGTGCTCAAAATACGAAATCGCCAGCACGCGTAGCGTGCGATATACCGGCTCGCGGAATCGCAAGCCCGAATAGTTGGATTTGGCGATGGCTCCCCAGTGGCCGCGCTGGCGAAAAATGGCCAGCACATGGTCGTCGTCGCGCACCGCTTCCAGATCCAGTAGCAGGGGCGGAAAGCCGTGTACCCGCAACGCCGCGGCGCCGAACAGTGCGCCCTCCAAGCAATGCGCCAGCCGGTCACGCAGAACCCGGTGCGGCGAACAACACGTCGCGCCCTGCGGTTCCTTGTTATAGCCGATCTCGCTATCGAGGAAGGACTGAATCCTCTCGGGCGTCTTCAAGCGACGCAGGATGGCGAGCTCGTCCCGGCCGAAGCCGTGCGGCGCATCGATCAACCGCGCAACAGCGCCCGCTTGGCGGCCCGCCGCGCTTTCAGGCGGGCGTTGGCCTTCTGCTGCTTCTCGTAGGCTACGACCTCCTGGCACGCGTCGCAGCGCTTCCGGATGCGCGATTTCGTCGTAAACGTCGCCCCGCAACGCCGGCACGACTTCGTGATCGTTTCATCGAAGGGAAGAATCCCCGGTTTTTGGGGCAACAAATAAGAATAGTGGAATTCGCAATGACTCATAAGCAAACACCCAATCCCAGTGCCGCACTGGGCGTAATCACGCACCCAACTTCACGCCGGCCACATGCCTGGCTGCATTCCAATCGCATTCCGCCGCGCAACTTTTCATCGGCCACACGCCCACGGGTCGCCCCGCTCGCGGGTCCGATATAGTTGTACCGCAAGGAGTTGCTGTTTCTCCGTTCTTATTGGAGCCTTCTCCCCACAAGCGCCTCGACCGAACGGCAGCGGTCGGGACCAACTCGTACAGGCTCCTAACGGACTAATGATTGTACAGGTTCCCATGCACTCTTGCAACCGAAAAATTTACCGGCGATTTCAAGCCGCCGAAGCCGGCGCGAACGGCTCGGCCTGATCGGTCAGTTCCCATGACAGGTGATTGACATAAAACAGCAGGACCGGCTCGGAATAAACGGTCCGAAACTTCTCGAACACCCGCTCCGCCCAACCTTCCGTTAAATAGCTCTTCGCGTTCAGATCCTTGTTGAAGAACCCGCTTTCGTGCGGGACCCCCAGAAAATCAAGGACCGCCACAATCATGTCCAGGTGTGATACTAACACAGTCTGGGCCAGATCTTTGGCGAACTGTTCGTCGTGCTGGCTTAAACGCGCCCAGAACTTCGGAATGTGCTTGTGCAACGACTCCGTATTGAGCTTGGTCAGATGCGCGCTGGCCTTGAATGCATCGTAGAGCTGGTAGGTTTTCAGCTTGCCGATCGAGATGGCTTGAATCAGTCGTCCAAAGCCGCTTTCCCCGAGCGACAGGTATACTTCCGAAAGCTGCATTTAAGGTCAGGTTATCACATGCGGTAGAATGAATGCGTTTGGCCATCATGAGCAACGTAAGCAATGTAATCATATTGGGCGCGCAATGGGGCGATGAAGGCAAGGGAAAGGTGGTCGACCTTTTCTCCGAACGGTTCGATGTGGTGGCCCGTTACCAGGGCGGGCATAACGCCGGGCACACGGTGCGCATCGGCGACTTGAAGTTCGTGCTGAAGCTGATCCCCAGCGGGATTCTGCGGCCCGGCAAGAAGGCGGTCATCGGCAACGGCCTGGTGGTCGACCCGGCCGCCCTGCTGGACGAGATCCAAATGCTGGAAGCCGCCGGCCTGCAGGTCGAGGGCAATCTGTTCATCAGCAACCGGGCGCAGGTGCTGCTGCCCACCCATCGCTTGATGGAGAAACTGGGCGAGGCGCGGCCCGGGCGCGTCTCGATCGGCACCACATCGCGGGGCATCGGCCCCTGCTACGAGGACAAGATCGCGCGCCGCGGCATACGCGTCGGCGACCTGATGGACCGCGAAGTCTTCGAGCCGCTGTTTGACACGCTCGTGGAAGAGCATTTGGCTGCCGCGCGGGGTTTGGGCCTCGACGGCGGGGTGGACGCCAGGAAGATTCGCGCCGAATACGAAAGGCTGGCGGAGCGCATCCGCCCCATGGTCTGCGACACCGCCAGGCTGCTGAACGATGCCATCGCAGCCGGCCAAAGCGTGATGTTCGAAGGCGCGCAGGGCACCATGCTGGATATCGATCATGGCACCTATCCGTTCGTAACTTCATCGAGCGCCTCGGCTGGCGGCGCCTGCACCGGCACCGGCGTGCCCCCGACCCGCATCCACAGCATCATCGGAGTGTCCAAGGCCTACATCACGCGCGTGGGCGGCGGCCCGTTTCCCACGGAAGCTTTGGATTCCTGGGGCGACCAGATCCGCAACCGCGGCAGCGAATTCGGCTCGGTGACTGGACGGCCGCGCCGCTGCGGCTGGTATGACGTGCCACTGATGCGGTATGCCGCCATGATCAACGGCTTCGACAGCCTGGTGGTGACCAAACTCGACGTCCTCGATGAGATGGAGAAGATTCCCGTTTGCGTGGACTACCGGTCCGCGGGGAAGGAGGTGGCCGGCATGCCCGCGACCGTCCAGGGGATGGCTGCGCTGGAGCCGGTTTATGAATGCCTGCCCGGCTGGCAGAACTCCACGTTCGGCATTTCCTCGTACGGCGAATTACCCGCGCGCGCGCGCGCTTACCTCGACTTCCTGGAAAATAAGAGCGGCGTGGAGGTGGGCTGCATTTCCACCGGACCCGAGCGGAACCAGACCATCGTGAAACCCGGCTCGCACTTTGCGCGCGTGTTCGCGTAAATTGCGCGTAAGCCGGCTCGCCGCGTTGGCTACGTATGCTTCGCAGTCACGCGCCAATACACTCCGTATCGCTGGTCCACAATCCGGTTCAGGGGCATTAGGGTAACGTCCCGGCTTTGACCTTTGGTCGTGAACGTGAGCTGCTTTCTGGCAACCGGCTCGATCCACGTCCGGAGATCGGGCGACTCGGCCACAAATTCCGGAGCCGGCGGAGGTGCGGGCATGTCCGGCGGGTTGTCGCCGCCCTGCCGCATCGCATCGGTCAAGCCCTCGCGGCCCAGGTCACCAGCCAAAACCAGCGGCCCATACATAATGGCCTGCAGCGAATCGTCGTCCGGCATCGCGTCGACATGCAGGTTCATCGGCAGGGTGACGCTCACTTCATCGGCGTTCTCCCAAAAGCGGTCCACCACCCAGTATCCGCCGGCGCGAACCGCCTCCGTTGTTTTTTCATTCACCGCCACGGTCATTTTGCCGTCCGTCCAATAGGGCTCACGGATGCGCAAGGCCAGCTTCACCGCCTTGGCAGTCGATATCCGCAAGCGCGTTTCGCCGCGGTTTGGGAACGTTGTGATCTGCCGGATGCGGACGCCTTTCTCCTCCCACTCCAGATCCGAGGCCACGAACAGGTTTACATACAAGCTATCCCCGTCGTGGAAGTAGATGCTGTCGGCCAGCTTCGAAAACGATTCGACTCCCGTGCCGGTGCAGCACCAGAACGATCCACGCGGGCTGGCGAACACTTTCCAATATCCGGTAGCCAGGGGCACATAATACATGGTGAGCCCGTCCTTCGGATTCATGGTGCCCAGAATGCCGTTGAACAACGCCCGCTCGTAATAGTCGAAGTAGCGCGCATCGGGCGACCACGCAAACAGGTGGCGCGTCAGGTTCAGCATGTTGTAAGTGCAACAGCATTCCTGCGTAGAGTAGCTGAGTTCCGCGGCCAGTTTGCCGGGGTCGGAGCGCCAGTGTTCCTCGTTGCTGGTGCCGCCGGTGGCGTATGCTCTGTGCTGGGTGACTTGCGTCCAGAAGAATTCCGCGATGCGCCGGTAGCGCGGGTCGCCTGTCAATTCGTAGCGACGCGCAGCGCCGATGATCTTGGGGATCTGGGTGTTCACATGCAGCCCCTTCAATTCATCGCGGCCCTCCGCCAGCGGACCGAAAAGCCGCTCGTGGTCGAAACGTTGCGCGGCATCGGCATAATCCCGCACGCCGGTGACCGCGTACAAATTGTAGAGCACCTCGTTCATGCCGCCAAACTCCACGCGCAGCACGCGGGCCATGTCTTCGTCGGTCAGCGAATCGGTCCATCGTTTGGTCCAGCCCGCCATTCCGCAGACCACGTCGAGCGCCTGCTGGTTGCGCGCCAGGATGTACATGTCGAGTAGCCCCGCCATAATTTTGTGCAGCGTGTACCAGGGCGCCCAAACTTTCTGGCCGGCCTTCAGCCGGTCGAAGAACGACGGGGGGAATGCGCTTAAGTAGCCGTTTCCGCTGGCTGGGCCGTTGGCCTTCTGGCACTTCGCCAATTCGGCCACCACCACGCTGCCTTTGTCGCGCAGCATGGTGTCGCCGGCGCCCGCCGACATCAGCGCGCAGGCCGACAGGAAATGTCCGGTAAAATGCCCGCGTAATTCCACGTCGGGCTTCTCCCAGCCGCCTAGCGGTTCAGCCGAGGAGGGCAGGCCCGCAGTCAGACGGAAGGTGTGCAACAGGCGGTCGGTTTCGAGACCCTGCAGGAACTCGCGGTTGCGCTCCAGCGCCTCCAGCTGCGAGGTGCCAATCAGACGGACGCTTTCCAGGTCGAAAGGTTGCGCTGAGGCCTGCACGGAGTCTTTCACGGAAGTGGGGCCAGCCGCGGTGGCCAATGGAGCCATGGCGGAAGCGGCGATAAACTGGCGGCGGGTGAAGTTCATAGCGGCACCGCTTTTCATTATGAACCGATCTGCAATGTACCGGCGGCTGAGCCACTGGGTTGATTTTCGGACCCAGCCGCGTCAGCGGCTCTCGTCCAGAACCTCGATAGCGAAGACGGACGCGTAGTTCACCACCGGGACAAACTCAAAGTTCAGCTTGCCCTGAGCGGTCGGCCGCAGTCCCCGGAATTTCTTGATTAGGGCATGGTTCGGGCTGGCTTCCTTCAGGATGTCCAGGTTACGGGCAATCACCGCGCCGTTGCAGTAGATGTCGAAGACGCGCTGGCCGGGGCCGCCGACGCCGCCCTGGTTTTCCTTGCCCCAGTAGGTTTCGGCGAAATACATAGTTACCGTGTAGGCGCCAGGCGCGACAGGGATGGCGTATGAGAAGTGTCCGTAACGCTCGTTTGCGAACAAGTCCGCATCGGGCGTCCCGGTGACCACCTTGTAGTGGTTCGAGCTCTGGCCTCCCGAATAATAGTTGTCCGCCTCCCAAACCTGCCCCCGCGAATCGGTAACGGAATTGGGTTGCGTGACAATCCGGACGGGGTTGATCCTGTGCGGCGCCGCCGGCTCGATTTCAATTGCGCTGACGATGGGTTGCTCGCGCTTGGCGTGGAACCCCAGCCTGAGGATGCCGTCCGGCCCCGGCTGGATATCCTTGAATACCCGGATATCGGCGATCAAGGGCCCCCCGGCGTCAGAGACGATATCAAAGCTGTCGATCGCCACTTTGCCGTTCACCAGGATGTCGAACGACCGGCTGTTCTCGCCGCCTCCGGTCTCCAACCCCGGGCCGTAGACCGGCTCGACAAAATGCAGCTTCAATTCGTATGTCCCGCGTTTCAAGGGGATGTTGTAGCCGGTAAGGCCGACCCGGCCATTTTGATAAAGGATCGGGTCGGATGTGCGGGCGATAAACTCGCGGAAAGGCGCTTTCGGCTGCCCGCCGCCCTCGAAATAGCGGTCCGGTAGCCAGGTATGGCCGTGATGGTCGATGTACTTCCGATCATAGCCTGCGATGATCCGGATGCCGTTGTCTGAGGCGGCGGTAATCGGCAACGGAACAACGCTTGGAGACCCTTCGGGCGCGCGGCTATCCACCTTTCGAAGGGCCGTGACGGTCCCGGCGCCCACCGCCACGATTACAATGATGCCGGCGGCGAACAGCCAAACCCGGCGTCTGGCCCGCGAGCGCGTGGATGGCGCTGTTGGCACGGCCGGCGCGGCTGGCACGACTGCCGGCGGCAGGTCCGGTTCGTCCGCCGGAAGGCTCGGCGCCTCGGCGGCCGTGTGAGCCGGCGATTCCAGGATCGCGCTCCCATTCACCGGTGCACCCGCGGAATTGCCATCTTGTTGAAAAAGAGGCGTATACATGCCCGGCGGGATGATGATCTTCAGCGGCTGGCGGGAGCCCTCCGCGGCATAGTATTCGCGCAATTTCTTGCGCAGTCGATGGATTTCCACCCTGGCGATGGCGTCTTCCGCGGGATCGAAATTGGCCGGGCGCCCCAGCACCTCGGTGGCGATGCTATACTCGCAAACCTGTTCGTCATTACCCTCGAAGTGCTTGGCGCAGATGTATTCGAGCAATTTGACCAACCGCTGGGCGCGCGCGAAAGTGGGCGACGCGAGAACCGCCGCCAGTTCCAGGCGTTCCGCACCGATAATTCCGGTGGGGCGAGTTTCCCCAAGGTGAGCATCCCCCATTTGTGGTGATTATACACGTTTCCGCAATGTTCCGGCGCGGATGCACACTTGTAAAATCCACGCGCCACAGCGATATCAATTTTGTAACAAGATGTACATCATTGAAAATAAAGGCTATACATGCTAAATATGCTTTTGCGGAGAACCTCGTTACAGCGGGTAACCCCTTTGCTTCAGATGACCGCAACGACCTCTCATAGGGATGTGGTAACTGAAATGTACTAGCGCGCCCATAAGCGTCGGGTTACCATCCTCAGAGCATGAAAGCGCCAAAAGGGTGGTTGGTAGGGCAGGCTTGTGCGCAGCCGTTACATAGGGTTCGCGGTCTTTAAAGATCCGAATGTCCTTGACTTAGCGCCCGTAGTGCAGTTAAGCTACTTGCAAACGATTAGTTCAGCCTCGTGGCATGCTCTCGCTTTGCGCGCCAAGAGGCAATTCTTGAGGTTAGAAGTAAGCAAAATTAAGGTTAGAAAGGGGTCAAATGAATAAACCAGATCGGATGCCGATCTCCGTTATAGCTCGGCACACACATCCGGGAAGATCTTTCTGGTTGTTGGGATTACTGATTGCGGCCTTGGCGGTCTCGCAAGTACCCGTGTTCGCGCAGTTTGCGAGCGGGTCGATCGGCGCCACGGTCACCGACGCCACGGGCGCGGTTGTCCCTGCAGCGAAAGTCGTCCTAAAGAATGAGGCAACCGGCTCTCTTCGCGACACTGTCACGAACAACTCCGGGGCCTTCGATTTCCCGTCGATTCTGCCCGCAACATACACTGTTACGGTCACTGCGGCGGGTTTGCAGACCTATGAAGAAACAGGCATCACGTTGACGCAGGGCGCGACTTTGCGGCTGCCGACCATAGTTCTTCAGGTCCAATCCACGAAGCAGGAAGTCGAAGTTGTAGCCGGCGCCGACGTAGTGGTGCCGGTCGATTCGGGACAAGCCAGCCAGACGCTGAACAAGACCATGATCGAGAACATCTCGATCGCGGGGCGCGATGCGGCTGAGTTGATGAAGATCATGCCCGGCATGGGCATGACCGGCGGGCTGAGCCAGACCATGTGGGGGCAAGGATCCGTGCCGACCCAGCAGAACACCGGGCCCATCGGTTCCTTTACCGCCCAAGGTACGCAACCCAATGGCGGCATGACCATGACGTCGGATGGCGCGAACCTGCTGGACCCCGGCAACCAGGGCACGCAGACCGCCAACATCAACCAGAACCAGGTGCAGGAAGTTTCGATCCTGACCTCAGCCTACGGCGCGGAATTCGCGAAGGGGCCGGTCACGTTCCAGGCGATCGGCAAGAGCGGCGGCGCCCAGTTCCATGGACAAGCCTACCTCTATGCACGCAATGGCGTCTTCGATTCCAATGGCTCCTACAACAACAGCCAGGGGGTGCAAGCTCCGACGAATAGCTTCTATTATCCCGGCGGCGACTTTGGCGGCCCGGTGATCATCCCGGGAACGCATTTCAACAAGAACCACGACAAGCTGTTCTTTTACGCCGCGTTCGAGTACATGGATCAGCACCCGGCCGGCAGCCTGAATAATTACTTCATTCCCACCGCGCAGATGCAGGCGGGCAACTTCACGCCGGCCTATCTCGCGTCTCTGGGGCCGGGCTTCGCCAGCGCGCACAGCACCGCCGCCTCCCCGCTAAACAACACTCTGGGCACATCCATCGCCCCAGGCGGTCAGATCCCAGCCACCCAACTCGACCCGAATTCGGCGATTCTCTTGAAACTGATGCCGGCGCCAAATGTCGATCCGGCCACCAGTTCGACAGGGACCAACTATCAGTATTTCAACTCTACACCCGTGAATCGCTGGGAGCTCCGCCTGCGCGGCGACTACAACATCAACGACAGGACCAAGTTGTTCTTCTCCTGGAACCACCAACTCGAGCACGACGAAAACCCGATCAGCATCTGGTGGTCGATCGGCGGTTCCTTGCCGTATCCGTCCTCCCAGAATGCCAACCAGGATTCCAATGTTTACAGCGCGAACCTGGTGCACGTGTTCAGCCCCTCGCTGACCAACGAATTTGTGTTCGCCGAAGCTACCTTCCTCAACCCGATCATACTCGGCAATGCCGCCGCGGTGAACCCCAGCAAGCTCGGCTTCAACCTCAACGGCCTGTTCTCGGATCCCTACACGCCGCAGATCCCGAATACCTATGGATATGGCAATTCGTCCGTTGGTTTCGCCACCTATCCGTACGGCGAGCCATTCACTCCCGGCGGCGCCAACTCGTTTGGCAAGCTGTCGCAGACGCCTCAAATCAGCGACAACATCACCAAGATCCAAGGCAGCCATACGATCAAGGCCGGCGTCTATTGGGACTACGCGCGCAATTACCAAACTAGCGGCGGCTTGAACGATTCGGTCCAAGGCGCAGCGGATATCGAACAATACGGCGCGACCAGCCTCAACAACCAATTGGCAAACTGGGTTACAGCACGCATGAACACCTTCACCCAAGACGCGGGCGAGGCGGTGCAGGACATGCGGTACTATCAATATTCGTTTTTCATCAACGACCAGTGGAAGGCCAGCCGCAGGCTCACGCTCACCGGCGGCCTGCGCTTCGAGCACATGGGCAATTGGGCTCCCAACGACAGCCAGGGACTTTCCGTTTGGGATCCAGCCACGTATAACAACGCCACAACGGCGTCCGCGTGGACCGGACTTGAGTGGCATAGCATCGATTCCAGCATCCCGTTGACGGGTTTCCCCAATCGTCCGTTTTTCGTGGAGCCGCGCTTCGGCTTCGCCTACGACCTGTTCGGGAACGGCAAGACCGTGGTACGCGGCGGCGCCGGCCTGTTCCGGTACCAACTTGCTTACAACACCCCCAGCAACGCTTACAACCAGCCGCTTGGCATCGTCGGCAACGTGAGTACCACCAGCGCATGCTGCGTGGGCTGGAATAGTATGCAGCAGTACTCTCCTTCGCTGGGCGCACAAGGGCTCGGTTCGTCGATCGAAACCATCATGATGGGCGACGAAAAAACGCCGAATACCTGGAACTACAATGTGACCATCTCGCAACGGGCTCCGTGGCGCTCGGTTGCGGAATTCCAGTATTCCGGCAACAAGTCGCAAGACATGCTGATCGGCGGGAACGGCAATCTGGCCAATATCGACAATGTCCCGCTAGGCGGGTTTTTCGGAACCGATCCGATAACCGGCAAGAATCTTTGCGGCCCGCTGGTCAACGGAACCTGTAGCGGAACGCAGCCCTCGGCGTTTCCAAACCTGAACGACTTCTACCCGTACCATAACTATACGGGTATCCGGCTTATAAACCACGGCAGCTACTCGAATTACAATGCGTTTATAGCGACGTGGCAGAAGCAATCCGGACGCTTCACCTTCACTTCGAATTACACCTTCAGCAAGATCCTGGGAGTTCGCGACGGGAACAGCGACAATGGCGCGCAAGCCGGCCCCTCGCCGGATCCGTTCAACATTGCCGCGAACTACGGCGTCTTGGGATGGGATCACACGCACATTTTCAACGCCGCCTACGTAGTCAACCTGCCCAGCCCGGTAAAAGACAACAGATTCCTGGGAGGGGTAGTGAACGGTTGGGTCCTTTCGGGCATCACCCAGGCCCAGAGCGGTGCGCCTATCCAGCCCAACACCAATTATGGGCTCAACATCAATTGGCCGCAAAGCTACCAGCCCAACAACTATCTGGGCACGAACGCGGTTGGCCAGGTAATGCCGGTTCTCACTTGCGATCCGCGCAGCAACCTGAAGTCTGGCCAGTACTTCAACCCGGGCTGTTTCGCGCCTCCCACGGGCGGAGCACAGGGCGACATCATATGGCCGTACATCAAGGGGCCCGCTTTCTTCAACAGCGACCTCGCGATTTACAAGGACTTCCTCTTCAAGGAGCATCAGAAGGTGGAGTTCAGGTTCTCGGCGTTCAACTTCCTGAACCATCCGCTTCCGCAATTCGCCATATCCGGCAACGGTGACGTCCAGTTGAACTTTGCCGGGCCTAACAACACGGTGAGTCAAACCAACGTAAACGCGCTCACCACCGGCAAGCCGTTATTCGACAACGAAGTGCCGCGCGTGATCGAGTTCGCAGTGAAGTACAACTTCTAAGCTTCGCCCGCGAGGCTGGGATCAATCGAAGGGGGTGGCGCAAGCCGCCCCCTTTCTTTTTGGGAATCACGCCCCTGGTGCTAGTGCGCGGATTTAGCCGTGGGGCAGGCCATCGTTGTTGGTGGCCTGCCGAGTTCGAGCACGGTGCAAAGACGACAAACAACGATCGTCTGTGCCACGGTTGCACCGGCGGAGTCTGTCCCAGTTAATTGGTGGACACTACACTAGTCGGTGGGCGGCTGTTTTTTCCAATTGCGCAGGACGTTGAGGATATAGTTCTGCGTTTCGCGATAGGGCGGGACGCCGTGATACTTCTCGACCGCGCCTGGGCCGGCGTTGTAAGCGGCCAGCGCGTGGTAGGCCCGGTTATCGTACTTCAACAGCAGGTCACGCAGGTAGCGGGCCCCGGCATCCACGTTCTGTTCGGGTATTTTGGGATCGGCACCCAGTTCGCGGGCGGTAGCGGGCATGAGCTGCATCAGGCCGATGGCGCCCTTGGGTGAGACCGCCTTGGCTTGATAACCCGACTCGACAGCCACTACGGCGCGCACGAATTCGGGCGGCAGCCCGTACTTGCGGGCGGCGTTATCGACCAGCTCCGCCATCGAGGCCGGCTTCACGGCGGGCGATGACGCCTCGGACGAAGCCGCTGCCGCTGACGCCGCGATCGGCGCCGCGTAGTCCTCTTGCTCGAAGCGGACCACCAGGGACGCATCCATTTCAGTCGAACCCGTCTTGGTGAAGAGCGTCAACTTGCCGCCATCCGATTCGTGGCGTTCGGCATGGAGGCGCGCACCACCGGCGAGCACGGCGTATTCGCCGGCCAGGGCGGACCAGACGGAAAGGAACAGGAGTACGGTGGGCTTCATCGGGCCTATACTCATTATGACGCATGGGCCGGGCGAAGCGTGCAGCATGTTGCTAGACTGGCCTCTGAATGGCTAACGCCACGCATTTGGAATGCAGTTTGTGTAAGGAGAGCTACGGGCCGGATCGGGTGCAGCATCTCTGTTCCTGCGGTGGACCGCTGCTGGTGCGGTACGATTTGGATGCGCTGCGCCGCACATGGAGCCGGGCACAGGTGCGCGAGGGGCTGAACAGCATGTGGCGTTACGCGCCGGTGCTGCCGGCGGCGAGCGGTTCGATCGTGACGCTGGGCGAGGGGATGACGCCGCTGATCCGGGCGCGGCGGCTGGGGGCGCGTTTGGGCGCGCAGGACCTGTGGATCAAAGACGAGGGGCTGAACCCGACGGGGTCGTTCAAGGCGCGCGGACTGGCGTGCGCGGTTTCGATGGCCGTGGAATTGGGCGTTCGGAAAATGGCCATCCCTTCGGCGGGCAATGCCGCAAGCGCGCTGGCGGCTTATGCGGCGGCGGCGGGGATCGAGGCGCACATCTTCATGCCGCGCGACGTGCCACAGGCGAATTACATCGAGTGCCAAGCGTTCGGCGCGATTGTCACGCTGGTGGATGGGCTGATCAGCGATTGCGCGAAGCTGGTGGCGGCGGGCGCCGCCAAGAATGGCTGGTATGACGTGAGCACGCTGAAGGAGCCCTATCGCATCGAAGGCAAGAAGACCATGGGGTACGAAGTGGCCGAACAGTTGGACTGGCGGCTGCCGGACGCGATCTTCTACCCCACGGGCGGCGGTGTAGGCATGATCGGGATGTGGAAGGCGTTCGAGGAGATGGAGGCGCTGGGGTGGATCGGCAGCGAGCGGCCGAAGATGATCGCGGTGCAGGTGGAAGGCTGTCAACCGGTAGTGCGCGCGTTCGACAGCGGGGAGGCGCGCAGCCAGTTCTGGGAGAACGCGACGACCGTGGCGGCCGGGCTGCGGGTACCCAAGCCGCTGGGCGATTTCCTGATCCTGGATGCAGTGCGCGCGAGCGGCGGCACGGCGCTGGCGGTGAGCGACGGAGAACTGCTGGACGCGGGCATCCAGTTGGCGCGTGAGGAAGGCATCTTCGCCGCGCCGGAAGGCGCCGCGTGCGTGGCGGCGCTCGATAAGCTGCTGGCATCCGGTTTTCTGAAGCCGGCGGAGCGGATCGTAATTTACAACACGGGGGCCGGGCTGAAGTATCTGGAAGCCTACGCGACGCGGTTCCCGCGGACGGGATCGGGAGAGCAGGATAAGTTGGGCGGGCTGATTA
>Ga0302325_10010591_pt1 | contig 19976 bp, 19 predicted proteins | sample Palsa_T0_2_FD_201948 | JGI IMG/M metagenome (GOLD analysis project Ga0302325, IMG submission 201948) | Peat permafrost microbial communities from Stordalen Mire near Abisko, Sweden - Palsa_T0_2 | ecosystem: Environmental > Terrestrial > Soil > Palsa > Peat permafrost | place: Sweden: Abisko...
GGTCCGCTACATCGACGTGCCCCAGCCCGTCGTGCCCCTCGCCGTCGAGCCTCCGTTGCGCATCCTGGGCATGATTCCGGCACCGGACGACATGGAGCGGCTCGACGTGGCGAACGAGAAGCTACGGATCGAGACCGCGCTCCGGACCCAGATCGAGAGCGGTGCGGTGTGGCTGCATTGGCTCGAGGGCCAGACCTGGGAGGCGATCGAGGAGGAGAGCTGGGCCAAGGAGCCGTGGCACATCTTCCACTTCATCGGCCATGGCCGCTACGACGCCGAGAAAGACGAGGGTCAGGTGGTGCTGGCCCACGACGACGGCAAGGCGCACTTCCTGCGGGCGAGCGATCTAGGGTCGCTTCTCGCCGACTTCAATTCGCTTCGCCTCGTCGTCCTCAACGCGTGCGAGGGGGCCAAGGGAGGAACCAACGACATCCTTTCCAGCACGGGCTCGATCCTCGTCCGTGCCGGCGTGCCCGCGGTCGTGGCCATGCAGTACGAGATCACCGACGAAGCGGCGATCGAGTTCGCGCGGAAGTTCTACAGCAGCATCGCCGCCGAGCGACCGGTAGAAGCCGCGGTCGCCCAAGCGCGGACCGCCATCCGGATGAAGCGGGCCGACACCTTCGAGTGGGCGACGCCCGTGCTCTACACCCACGCCGCCGAGGGTCTCCTGTTCCGCACCAGCAGGAGGGACGGCCAGCGCGGCGAGCAAGCCTCATCGCCCGGAGCGGGCGACTGGTCCGAGACGGTGCGCAACCGCCGCCCGGAGGCCGCGGTCAACCCGCCGGTCGCCTCGGAGATGAGCGCGCCGGCCCAGGAGCCCCAGCCCGTGCCCGACGTGGAGACGCCGGCTGCCGAGGAGGAGGACGCGGTGGTGGCCACGCCCGCGGTCGAGGCCACGCCGGCGGCCGTGCCCGCGGCCCTGCTCGACGCCGACGACGCTGCCGACGACGCCGCCGTCGCCACCGGGCCCGAGGTGACCACCTTCGCGCTGACCTTGGACAACGTCGGGGACTCGACGCTGGGTGAAATCACGGTGACGAGAGCCGGCGGTCAGAGGCTGGGGAACCCGTTCGCGCTCAGCCCCGGGCAGCAGAAGACGATTCGCTGGACCGACGAGGGCGACGGCGAGCCGGGCGAGGTCATCGGCGTCGTCGCCACCGGCGAGGGCGGCGCGATCCTGAACAAGCAGGTGAGCACCGACCCGTCGGTCCCCGTGCCCGACATCATGCTCAACATCGACCACGCCACGGCCGAGGGTGGGATCGAGTGGTGCTGGCTCACCATCAATAACAACGGCACCGGCGACCTCACCGAGGTGACGGCGACGTTTGCCGACGGCGGCCAGGTCGGCGAGCCCTTCGCCCTCCCCGCGGGCCGGCATAAGACGATCAACTGGCCGCAGACGGGTGAGCACGCCGGCGGCGAGCTCATCACGGTCACCGCGAGCGCGGTCAGCGGTACGCCCATCTCCAGCCAGATCGGCACCGGCGTCGGTACCCGCGTGGCCGCGCTCACCGTGAGCGTCAAGAGCACGCGAGCGCCGCGACGGGAGCTCGCGGGGACAACGTGGCAATTCGACACGACCGAGAGCACGGCGCACTTCTCCGCCGACGGCAAGGTGGCGATCAAGTTCGGCCATGGTGAGGAGGCGCAGGGAAACTGGAAGCTCGAGGGCAGCTGGCTCGAGTTCGACGCCAACGGCTTCACGACCTATGAGGTGACCGTCGAGGGGGATCGCATGACCGGTATCTGGCGAAGGGTCGGCGAAGGTCCGGAGAAGGGCATAACCAGCGTGACCACCCTGACCGAAATCAGCCCGCTCGCCGAGAGCTGACGGAACTCGGCCGAAAGGAACCACTCGATGGAGTTCAAGACCGAGGCCCAGGAGGCCTCCTTCCAGAAGATGGCCACCTGGCTCACCCAGCTCTACGGCGAGCAGGCCGTGCCGCGGACCGACGACTTCCCCGGATGGACGGTCGACATCGGCCGGCGCCCGGTGAGCATCGACGTCCAGGCGATGGGGGACAACTGGGCGTGCCTGGACTTCTACGCGTGGCCGTTGCCCAAGGATGTCCGGCTTCCGCAGGCGGCGTACCGCGGAATGCTCGAGACCAATGGTCGCTATCGCGTCGGCTCGCTCAATCTTCAGACCAGCGGCGCGGCTCTGTGGGAGCACTTCGTCGTCGACACCGGCGAGCTGACCAAGGAGCTCGTGGGCGCGATGGTGCGCTGGATGGGCGCCGACGCCGCCGACGTCGGCGAAGAGCTGATGCGAAAGTTCCCGCCGGCGTGAGTAACGCTCTCCACGAGCAGGCGCTCCGGCGGGTGCGAGCCGCGCTCGATCCGATCCCCAAGCTCGACGCCGCCCGGCAGCAAACGGTGCTGGGGTGCCTCCCCCGCCTTCAGGCCGCCGTTGCCGCAGGGGACTTCAAGGAGCTGGCAGCCCGGCTCGGCGAGCTCGAGGCGGCCGTCAAGCCTCGCTCGGTGACCCGGGGAACGGCGATCACCAGCCCGGTCGACGGAAACGAGCAGGTGGCCAACGAGGAGCAGATCCTGCTCCTGCGCAACAAGCTGATCGGCGATCTCAACCTCGCACTCGAGGACCTCGGCGCAGACGGTCGCGGCTGATCAGGTGGGTGGGGCCGCGGTCGCCAAGCCGGGCGTGATTCTCGCCGCCTTCGCGCCCATCGAGACCGACGACGACGCGCAGACCGGTGAGCTTCGCGCGTACTTCGCCGCCGCCTGGGAGGCATGCGGGCGGCTGGGGATGGATGCGCGCATCGAGTCCCTCGGCGTGCCCAGCGAGTTGCAGTGGCCGGTCGCCGGAAGCGACTACGCCGACATCGAGCTCATCGCCGCCCGCCAGCGTCCCGCCGCCGACGGGAGCGCGTACCAGGCCATCGTCTTCGCCGTGCACGACTCGATCGCCTTCGTCGCGATGCTCGCTCCCAACCGTCCGGAGGACCGGCTGTCCACATGGGGCACGCTGTGCGCCGAATGGGCCGCGGCCGGCCCGCCGGCCGAGCTCCCGGCCGCCTGCCTGGGCGAGGCCCGCCTGCTCACGGCCCTGAGCGCGCTCGACGCCGAGCAGATCCCAAGCTTGGGGGCAGAGGTCCGGGCCTCGCTTCCCGACGGCGTCCTCCCCGCCGCTCCCGAAGCCTTCTTCCGCAGCGACGAGGACCTGTTCACCTGGGAGCACGGACGCGCCCCGCAGGGCTCGACGCTCGCTGTCCTCGCCTCCAGCGCCCGCGAGGAGGCACTCGACCGCTGGACCTGGTGGGACAACCGGCTCGGCCGGCGCGGCCTGGACGGAAGCCTGCTCCACCTCCTCCTGCACGTCTTCAAGCTCCGTCGCGAGCGTCGCGCCTTCGACGGCCGGGCGGCCCATCTGCGCGAGGTCGAGCGCGACAGCGACGCGGCGCTGGCGGAGCTCATGGAGGTCCTCGGCGACGCCGGAGCGGACATCCGCGAGCGCTCGACGACCCACGACCTGCTGCGCTTCCAGAACGCGCTCGCGCGCGAGCAGGTGCGTTCGGGTGGCCTGCTCTTCCAGATGAGCAAGCTCCGCGAGCTGCGCCAGACGGTCACCGCTGCCGGCTTCAACATCGGGGTTCTCACCCCGCCCCCGCACGAAGGCTCGCCGGCCGTGCTCTTCGCCCAGGACGTCCTCCTCGCCGAGCGCCTGCCCCAGCAGATTGACCTCGATCTCTCCTACGCCGAGGCGGTCCGGGAACGCACCCAGGAGGTCTACGGGATCACCTCGCTGCGCCTCCAGGAGGGACTCGACCACCGCGCGCGCGAGCAGGCGCGGCTGAGCCTGTTCCAGACCTCGCTCCTCGGTGCCTTGCTCGCAGCAGTGGGCGCGATCACGGCCTTCGACGCCCACATCAAGCTGGCCACGCGCGAGCGCGGGCCCCTGATCGCCGTGGTGGCGGGATCGGTGCTCGCGCTCCCCAACCTGATCGTCAACTGGTCCGAGCGCTACCGAGCGCTCGAGTACGTCCTCACCGCGGTCTACGGCGCGGCCTGGGGGTGGCTGATCACGAGGATCGCCGAGCGCGGCCGGCCGCTCCAGGTCATCGGCAGCGTGATCGGGGCGATCGTCCTCCCTCTCCTCGCCCAGGCGCTACAGAAGTATGTGGCCGGGCGCCGGGGAGCAACGAAGTAGGCTTCGCGGCCGCCAATAGCCTCAGCCCACCGCCAGCCCTCGCAGCTTCTCGGGATCGGCGACCACGTCGATGGCGACGATCCGCCCGCCGGCAATGGTGAAGGCGGCCACGGCGACCACCCTGCCCTGGGGCGCGATGACGATCCCCGGGGCGCCGTTGACGAGCGCGACGCGGCCGGAGGCGACGTTGGCGCGGAACCCGCGCGCCTGGGCGGCGACCGCTTCGACGCCAACCAAGGCCGGTCGCGCGGGGGTCGATGAGCCGCCGGTGTCGACGCGCAGGACGACATCGGGGTGCAGGATGGCAACCAGCGCGTCGAAGTTGCCGGCGCGGGAGGCGGCGAGGAACGCCTCCACGAGCTCGCGCTGCTGGCCGGGGTCCGCGTCGGGCGCGGGGGTCTCGCCCTGGACGCGCCGGCGGGCCCGGCTCGCGAGCTGGCGCGCGGCCGCCGGGGTGCGGTCGACGATGGGAGCGATCTCCTCGAAGGGGACTGCGAACATGTCGTGGAGGACGAAGGCGAGCCGCTCGGCGGGGGCGAGCTGCTCGAGGACGACGAGGAGGGCGAGTCCGACCGAGTCGGCGAGGAGCGCCTCGTACTCCGGATCGGCGGCGACGTTGTTTAAGTCGAACTCGTAGCTGACGACGGGCTCGGGGAGCCAGGTGCCGAAGTAGTCCTCGCGCCGCGAGCTGCGAGCACGAAGCATGTCGAGCGAGACGCGCGCGACCACGGTGGTCAGCCAGGCGCGCAGGTTGGCGATCGCGTCGCCGTCAGAGCGGGTCAGCCGCAGCCAGGACTCCTGGACGGCGTCGTCGGCCTCGCTCACCGAGCCCAGCATCCGGTAGGCCACCGCCTTCAGGTGCGCGCGGTAACGCTCGAACTCGTCGGTCAGGGGGTCTGGCTCGCCCATCGGTCACATCCTTTCGCTCGGAACCGTCATCCCTATGACGAACCCGGCGCCGGCGGTGTGACCGCTGGACGCGGTGCCGCTACGCAAGGAGACCGAGATGCACGACAGGATGGTTGAGGTAAACGGACTGCGCAAGACCTACCCCGGCGGGGTGGAGGCAGTGCGCGGCCTCGACTTCGAGATCGCCGCCGGCGAGGTGTTCGGGCTCCTGGGTCCCAATGGGGCGGGCAAGACGACGACGGTGGGGATGCTGAGCACGACGATCGCGCCCAGCGCGGGGTCGGCCAGGATCGCGGGCTTCGACGTCGCCCGGCAGGCGATCGAGGCGCGGAGCGTGAGCAGCGTGGTCTTCCAGAATGCGGTTGTGGACCGGAATCTCAGCGGGCGCGCGAACCTCATGCTCCACGCCCGGCTGTGGGCGGTGGCCCCGCGGGAGGCGAGTACCCGGATCGCCGAGCTCGTCGACGCGCTCGGACTCGGCGCGCTCGTGGACCGCAATGCGGGCAGCTACAGCGGCGGCGAGCGCCGGCGACTGGAGATCGCGCGCGCCCTGATCTCGCGTCCGCGGGTCCTCTTCCTCGATGAGCCGACGGTGGGGCTCGACCCCCGGATCCGTCACGAGCTCCTCGACCTCCTCGCCGACGTGCGCGGGCGCGAGGAGACAACGATCCTCCTCACCACGCACTACCTCGAGGAGGCGCAGCGGCTCTGCGATCGCGTCGCGATCATCCACCGCGGGCAGATCGTCGCGCTCGAGGCGCCCGATACCCTCCTCGCCGATCTCGGCCGGGAGGTGCTCGAGCTCCGGGTTGGCGGCGAGGCGTCGCTGGCGCGGGCCGCGCTCGGAGCGCACGGGGTCCCCATCGAGACGGCGTTCGCCGTCGGCTCGACGCTCACGGTCCCCCTCCAGGACACCTCGGCCGGCGACGTGATGGCCGCGCTCGACCAGGCGGGGGTCACCGCCTCCGCGATCAGCTCTCGCCGGCCCACGCTCGACGACGTCTACCTGCGCCTGACCGGCGACCGTCTCGACGCCGCCGCCTGATCACCTCCCGAGAAAGGATCAAACCCACCATGAGCACCACCACCCTCACGCCCCCGGCGGACCTCGCCCGCCCCTCCGCGCCCTCCGCGGGACGCATCCCGAGCGCGGCCCGTGCGCTCGCGACCCTCGCCGGGCGCCGCGCCGCCCTGACCTCGCGGACGCCCCGCCAGATCGCGGTGCCCCTGCTCGGCCCGCTCCTGCTCGCGCTCATCGCCGCGCCCGCGCTCAAGCAGGCCACCGGGGGACTGCGCTCGCATATCGACTACGCGGCCTTCATCGACATCGGGACGATCGGCCTGCTCGTCCCCCTTAGCTGCATCTTCGCCGGGCTCAGCGTGATCATCGACCGCGAGCAGGGGGCGCAGCGCGAGCTCCTCTCGGCGCCCGTCCCGCGCGCCTACCTCGTCCTCGGGAACCTGGCGGTCGCCCTCGGCCTGGCCGCGCTCCAGGTCGTCGTCCTGCTCGCCCTGGCGGCGCTGCGCGGCGCCCACTTCACCATCACCGCCTCGGGATTGGCGTGGTTCGTCGCCGCCACGCTCCTGTTCAGCGTCTTCATCTACGGCGTGGCCGAGACCCTCGCGAGCCGCGTCCATAAGCAGGAGGATTACATCGCCGCCATCCCGGCGGTGGCCATCCTCCCCTTCTTCTTCGCCGGCGCGCTCTTCCCGATCGGCGCCATGCCCGCCGCGCTCGCGACGATCGCCAAGTTCATGCCCCTCACCCACGCGCTCGCCCTCATGCGCTACGCCTTCGTGGACCCGCGCGGCACCGGCCTGCACGCCATCTGGGGCATGAGCAACGTCACCGTCGAGGCCTGGCTCAGCCTCGCCGTCGTGGCCGTGTTCGCGCTCGCCCTGACCGCGATCTCGGTCCGCGTGTTCTCGCGCTCGGCCGTGGGGTGAGGGCCCTTCAGTCCTCCCGCGGCGGGCGCTGGAAGACGATGCGCTTGAGCTCCGAGAGCGCGTTGCCGCCCAGGCGCATGGTGGTCTGGAAGCCCTCGAGCCCGAGCTCGTTGGCATCGAGGGCGCGGCGGAGCTCGTCGAGGGCGGGGCGCTCCTCGTCGAGGACCTGGTCGCGACGGGTCTCGAGGAGGATCAGGTGCCGGGGGCGCCGCGTCCCGTGGGCCATGCGCACGTAGCGTTCGCGCTCGGCGCGGTCGAAGCCGTCGATGGCCACGATCACCGTCTGGCCCGCCTGAAGGCGCTTGAGCACGGCGGTGCCCAGGAGCTCGCGGGCGCGAGCCTCGAGCTCGTCCTCCCCGACCCGGCCGGTGAGCAGCGTCCGCACCTTCCCGAGCGAGAGCACGGCGCCCCGCTCCTCGACCACGCGCTCGGCGAAACGCGCGGGCTCGGCGGCCGCGGCACCCACGACCAGAAGCAGGCTGCCGGGCGAGTAGCGGAGGCGATCGGAGGGAGACAGGACCCGGGAGCGCACGGAGATGTCGACCGGTCGCGGCGGGGCGCCGTCGCGCCGCGGACGCTCGGAGGACCAGCCGGTCCGCTCGTCCGGAGAGATCTTGACGCTGCGCGATGAGTCGGGAGTAGACACGCTTCCATCATGCCGTACCGAGGGTGCGGGCGCGTCGCGGCCACCTGCGAGCGGCCGGCGCGGCGCGAGCGCTTCGCGCCGGCGCCCGGATCTAGCTGACAGACTGCGCCTACTCGACCACCCGCGAGCGGAGAGGCCGCCATGAGCGAGACGCGCGTCAAGTTCCTGCTCTCAGAGCAGGACATCCCCACCCACTGGATCAACCTGATGGCCGATCTCCCGGGCGAGGCGCCGCCGCCGCTCAACCCGGGCACCCTCCAGCCCGCCGGGCCCGATGACCTGACCCCGATCTTCCCCATGGGCCTGATCCTCCAGGAGGTCTCGCCCGAGCCCGAGGTCGAGATCCCCGACCGGGTGCGGGACGTCTACAAGCTGTGGCGGCCGACGCCGCTCTTTCGCGCGCGCCGCCTCGAGCGGGCCCTCGATACCCCCGCGCACATCTACTACAAATACGAAGGTGGATCGCCCCCCGGCTCCCACAAGCCGAACACCGCGGTGGCCCAGGCCTACGAGAACGCCGAGGCGGGGATCCGTAAGCTGAGCACCGAGACCGGGGCCGGGCAATGGGGGTCGGCGCTCGCCTTCGCCTGCCGCCTCTTCGACCTCGAGTGCGAGGTGTGGATGGTCGGCTCGAGCTATGACCAGAAGCCCTACCGCCGCTCGATGATGGAGGTGTGGGGGGCCACCGTGCACCGCTCGCCGAGCGAGGTCACCGAGGCCGGGCGCTCCCAGCGCGAGCACCCCACCGGCTCGCTCGGGATCGCGATCTCCGAGGCGGTCGAGGTCGCCGCCCAGAGCCCCGACACCAACTACGCGCTCGGCTCGGTGCTGAACCACGTGCTCCTGCACCAGACGGTGATCGGCCAGGAGGCGGTCGCGCAGATGGCGATGGCGGGCGAGGAGCCCGACGTGGTCATCGCCTGCGTGGGCGGTGGGTCGAACTTCGGCGGCCTGGCCTTCCCCTTCGTGCGCCGGGTGCTTCGCGAGGGAGCCAAGACGCGCTTCATCGCCGCCGAGCCGGCCGCCTGCCCGACGCTCACCCGCGGCGTCTATGCCTACGACTTCGGGGACACCGTGGGCCTGACGCCGCTCATGCCCATGTATACGCTCGGGCACGATTTCGTCCCGCCGCCTGTCCACGCTGGGGGCCTGCGCTACCACGGCGACTCGCCGCTCCTCTGCGGCCTGGTCAAGCAGGGTCTGATCGAGCCTCGGGCCTACCGCCAGAACGAGACCTTCGAGGCCGCGGTTCAGTTCGCCCGCACCGAGGGGCTGATCCCCGCCCCAGAGCCCGCGCACGCGATTCGCGCCGTGCTCGAGGAGGCGCAGGCGGCGCGCGAGGCCGGCGAGGCGCGCGTGATCCTCTTCGGGCTCTGCGGGCACGGCAACTTCGACCTCGGTGCCTACGACGCCTATCTCGCGGGCGAGCTCGAGGATCCCGAGTTCTCCGAGGCCGACAAGGACGCCGCCCTGGCGCGGCTGCCGGAGGCGCCGGCGCTGGCGTGAGCGCAGGCGTTGCCGGTAGCTTCTCCACCGTGCCTCGAGTGCCCTGGCCCATTCGCAGCATCCTCGCGGGTACCGCGGGCACCGCGACGATGACCCTTGCCTACGCGCTCGAGCATCGCCTCAGGCCCGAGGTCAAGGGCCCGCTCGACTACGACGACAGCCTCGTTCCGGGCGAGATCGTCGCGAGCATCATGCACCTGCCCGACGTCACCGGCGGCCAGGAGCACGAGCTCGGACTCGCTCTGCGCTGGAGCTACGGCTCGGTCTTCGGCCTCTGGCACGGCGTGTTGCGGCGGCGGATGCCCGAGCCGTGGGCGAGCGCGGTGTTCGGGGGGACGCTGATCACCGCGACCATGACTCTGTTCCCGCTCCTCGGTCGCACGCCGCCGCCCTGGCGGTGGCGAGGAAGCGTGATCGCCACCTGCCTGGGCACGCATGCTGCCTACGTGGCCGGCGTGGCGATCGTCGACGACTGAGCCTAATTTGGGCGTGCGACGGTGTGGTCGAGTTCACACCGTGGTCTCCTTCCCAGCGACCAGTGGCACACCGATACTGGTGCCATGTCAACCACCAGGCAGAGGCGCACGGGACTGATCGGTGGCGTGGCGGTGGCGACCGCGACCGTCGTGCTCGCCGGCTGTGGCGGCAGCACCAAGACGGTCACCCCCACCGCGTACTGGGGCTCGGTGTGCTCGGCGACGCGGCTCGTGGAGAAGGGCTACGGCGACGCTAGCGACTACTACCAACCGAACGGCCCCGTCGAGCTCGACACCGAGTACAAGGAGGGCTTTGACCGATTCAGCGCGGCGATGTCCGCCGACAGCGCGAAGGCGGAAGCTGCGCTACGCGCCGCCGGGGTGCCGCGTGGCCGTGACGGCCACGAGATCGCTACCGCGATGCTCGCCGTGTTCACCCATGCGCACAGCCTCTTCGCCGAGGCGGCTGCTCGCGCCAAGAGCGACTCGCCCACGACCGTCGGCGCCGGAGCCGACGGGTTGAACACCACCGAGCTCGACGCGGTCAACGACGTCACGGGCGCCCCCTACGCGAACAACCTGGCACTGTCGTCCTTCAGTGCCTATGGCCCCCTTTCCTGTGGCTAAGGGCCCAGCGCGAGCCGGGCTCCGGCGGCGGCGAGGCCGGGCAGCGAGTCGAGCGGCGGGCGCTCGATCACCGGCACCTGGCGCAGCTCGTTGACCGTCTCGCCGGACCGAGGAGGGAGGGCGAGCGGACCCGGCGCGGGGGCAGGAGGGAGGCCGGCGACGTGGATGCGGGCGGCGGCGGCGACCATCACCGCGTAGGACATCGCGGTGAGGTCGCGCAGCGGCTGGTGGCGGTTCTGGCGGGTGCCGAGGTCGACCTGGGCGAGGGCGTCGATCCCGGCGACGCTGGCGGCGTCGATGAGGTTGGCGATCTCGACGCCGTAGCCGACCGGGAAGGACAGGCGGCGCAGGAGATCGGCGCGGGCCGCGAGCTCGCCGGCCAGGGGCTGGTCGAAGCCGGCCAGGTGAGGGGCATAGAGATTGAGGAGGGGACGCGCCACGAGCTCGGTGACTCGTCCCCCCTCGCCCGGGAGCACGGTGTCCTCGAGCTGGAGCGGGCGCAGGAACGCTCCCTTGACGAAGTGGATCTCGGGGTCGTGGAGGAGCGGACCGAGGAGGCCGACGATGAAGCCCGGGCTGAAGTCGCGGGTGTCGGCATCGAGGAAGACGACGATTTCCCCACGGGAGATGCTCAGCGCCCGCCACATGGCGTCGCCTTTGCCGCGTGCCGGTCCGTGGGCGGTGAGAAGCTCGTCCTCCTGGAGGACGGCGGCGCCGTGGGCGGCGGCGACGAGGGCGGTGCCGTCCTGCGAGGCGGAATCGACGACGAGGATCTCGTCCACGAGACCGAGGTCGCGGAGCGGGCAGATCGAATCGAGGATCGGGCCGATCGTGGTGGCCACCTCGCGCGTCGGCAGGATCACGCTGATCGGTCCGGCCTTGTCCTCGAGCAGGCCCTCGGCGGTGAAGTCCGCGGCGCGGAAGCTGCGCCGGGCCCGCCAGTCGGCGAGGCCAAGATCGCGGGCCAGGCCCCGCGAGGCGCGCCCCTCGGTCCGCGCCGAGGTGGTCACCTGCACGCGGGCGGTGCGCAGGATCTCGATTCCGCGGTCCTCGAGCGCCCGCTCCAGGGCCTCGTCCTCGAGCGCCTCTCCGCTCGGGAGCCCTCCGATCTCGCGGTAGGTGCCGGCGGTGAGCGCGAGCGAGGCACCGCTGAACTGGTGATGCCCGCAGGCGCCGTGGGAGGCACGTGCGCGCACGCGGGTCAGGCGCTCCCGGGCCTGGAGGGCTCGCGCCTCGAGCACGGCGGCGGGCAGCGCAGCCGCCTCGCCGGGGTCGAGCTCGATCCGCCCGCCGATCGCGCGGGCGCCCTCGCCGGCGAGCTCGAGCTGAGTGGCCAGCCAGTCGGGGGCCACCCTCGAGTCGGCGTCGGTGCTCGCGATCAGGCCCTTGGGGCGGCCGGCGGCGAGCAGGCGCTGGCAGGCGAAGTCCATCCCCACCCGCCGGGCGTGGCCCGCGCCGGGGAGCACGGACTGGAGCACGATCAGGGGCATCGCCGGGTGCACCGAGGCGGCGTGGAGCGCTCGGGAGCGGGTGGCGTCTGTGCAGTGGTCGAGGACGAGGACGACCTCGAAGGCTCCGGGCTCGACCCCGCGCTGCTCGGCCAGTGCGCGCAGGCAGGCACCGATCCGTTCCTGCTCGTCGCGGGCGGGGACGACGACCACGGCCGCAAGCCCCGGGTCGGGCGGCATCGCGATCACAGCCGCTCCCTCCGGTCCGCCGCCGACGATCACGACCCGTCGGGCGGGCATCGATGACCTTCGAAGCGGTCGAGGCGATAGCGGGGGCGGCTCCGGTCGAGTGCGTGCCACTCCCCGAGCTCGGCGCGCAGCCGGTCGTGGACCTCGTCGCCGCGCAGGGGATAGCGGCTCGTGGCCGGGCGCCAATGGACGGCGAGCACGGTGGCGCCGTCCTCGAGCGCGGTGCGCAGGCGCCCGGCGGCCAGGGCGAAGGCGCCGTCGTCGAGGTAGTAGAGGACCTCGGAGCAGACCACGAGATCGAAGCGGCCGCCGGGCATCTCCTCGGGAAAGGTGAGCTGGGCGAGGGTGACCCCAGGGCGGGCGCTCAGGCGCGCGCTCGCCCGCGCTAGCGCCCGTTCGGAGACGTCAATGGCCACCAGCTCGTCGCAGCGCTCCGCGAGCTCCGCCGTGAGCACCCCGATCGAGCACCCAACCTCGAGGCCGCGGGCAAAGCGGCGGGTGGCGCCGAGGGCGTCAAGCGTGTGGGCGTACTTGTCTCGCTCGTAGTCGCTGGTGGCGAAATCCCAGGGATCCTCGGAGCGGGCGTAGAGATCATCGAAGAACTCGCGCCCGACCCGGGCACGCGGCACGGCCTGGCTCACCGGCCCTCGCCTTCGAGGATGGCCGCCGCTCCGTGGCGCGCGAGCAGCGGTTCGAGCCGGTGCTGGAGGAGGAAGAGGTCGAGGTCGCGGCGCCCGCGCGAGAGCGCCCCGCCCGTGGCCAGCGGCCGCGAGCCGCAGGCGAGGGCGGCCTCGGCGGCGAGCTCGCGGGCGGCGGCGGCGATCGCCCACCGGGCCTCGATCGCCGTGCCCGCGAGCGGCTCATCGGTCCCGGCCCGCTCGGCGGCGTGGTCGAGCCAGCGGTCGATGGTGGCGACGGCGACCCGCATCCGGCCGGCGGCGAGGGCGGCGATCTCGCTCGGCCGCTCGTGCGAACCGCGCTGGCGCTCGCGCAGGAAGGCGAGCGTGGCCTCGAGGACGCCGTCGGCGATCCCCGCCCAGGTCGCGCTCGTCCGGATCGCGTCGCGGGAGAACCAGGGCTCGCGCGAGGCCTCATTCGGGCCGCCGAGGACGGCGACGACGGGCGCGCCCTCGAAGAGGACGCGGTGGCTCTCGGAGGCGCGCAGGCCCTCGCCCCGGTACCACGAGCGGTCCACGGTGATCGCGTCGCCGGTGGTCTCGACGTAGGCCAGCCGGCGCTCGCCGCCGTCGTCGCGGGCGACGACGAGCGCGCGCTGCACGCCTCCGGCGCCCGAGCAGAAGGTCTTGACCCCGCGAAGGGTGGTCTGGCCGTGCTCCTCGCGCAGGACGGCGGGCTCGCCCTCGCCCGGGGCGGGGTCGGCGCCCCACACCCCGAGGAGCAGCTCCCCCACGGCGATCTGCCCGCGCTCGGCCTCGCTCAGCGCGCCGGGACACGCGACGGTGAGCCGCTCGACGGCGTTGAAGTGCCCGTCGAGGATCCGGCCCACCGAGCCGTCGGCTCGGGAGACCTCGCGGACCAGGCGCAGCTCGTCGGCGAAGGGGTTGCGCCGGCCGTCGGACCCGGGCAGGGTGGCGCCGAGGACGCCCGCGCTCGCGAGTTCCCCGAAGGCCAAGTGAGGGAACGCCGGGTGGCGGTCGAGCTCGTCGGCGCCGGCGGCGATGCGGGCGAGCGCGGCGTCGAGTCCGGCTCGGTCGAGGGGTTCCAGGAGGGCCTGCATGCTCATCCCACGTTCTCCGACAGAGGAACGGCGCGCAATCCGCGCGCCGAGAGGGTCTCGACCAGGCGCGGGATGAGCTCGACCGTTTGGCGGCAGCCCGCCCTCCGGGCCCCCGGCCCGACGCCGTCGTGGAGAAGCACCACCGATCCCTGGCCGATGTCCCCAGCGATCCGGGCGTGCATGACCGCGGCCGGATCGCCGCGCCAGTCCTCGCTGTCGACGTTCCAGAGCACCAACTCGAGTCCGTGCGCGCGGGCCACGCGGCGCGTGGCCGAGGTGATCACGCCCCAGGGCGGGCGCCATCGGCGCACCCGGGCGCCGAGCCCGCGCAGGGCGCGCAGTCCCTGCTCGGTGTCCCGGCGCAGGACCGGCTCCTCGAGCTCCGAGTGACGGATGTGGCGGACGCAGTGGAGCTCGACCTCGTGTCCCTCGTGGCGCATCCGGTCGATCAGCCACGGATGGGCGCTCGCCCGCCCAGCCATGACGAAGAAGGTCGAGCGCGTGCCCTCGCGCTGCAGGCAGTCCAGGACCCGCGGGGTCCAGGCGGGGTCAGGGCCGTCGTCGAAGGTCAGGCTGCACGTCCGCGTCGGATCCACGGCACAGTGCTACCCGGGGAGGGCCCGGCCAATCGTCTACTCCCGCGCCCGCTCCACCATCTCCGAGCTCTCGTAGCCGCCCCGGCGGAACTGGCGGGTGACGGCCCAATCGACGAGCCCTCGGGGCGCGACGCGCAGGAGGGCGTAGCTGATCTCGCCCAGGCGGGTGGTGGCGAGGTCGCGCTTGGGGGAATCGAGCGCGGCGCGGGTCAGCGTCCGGGCCGCGTCCTCGAGGCTCTCGGCCGGGACGGCGCCCTCGAGCGAGAGCCCCTTGGCCGCGGCTGCGTCGTGGATCGGGGTGCGGATGTAGCCGGGGTAGACCGTGGTCACGGTGATGGCGTCGCCGTGCTCGATGCGCAGGGCATCCGAGTAGGCAACGAGGCCGCGCTTGCTCATGCAGTAGGCGGTGGCGAGCGGGACCGTGAGATGGGCGAGGCCCGAGGCCACGTTGACCACCCGGCCGCGCGAGGCGCGCAGGGCGGGGAGCGCCGCCGCGGTCACGCGCCAGGGGCCGAGGAGGTTGACGTCGAGCACCCGCAGGGCGTCCTCGGCGGGCGGCTCGCCCGCGCTCTGGGGGTCGCCGATGCCGGCGCAGTTGATGAGCACGTCGAGGCCGCCGAGACGCTCGATCGCCTCCGCCACCGCCCGGTCCACCGCTTCCTGGTCGCGCACGTCGCAGGCCAGCACCTCCTGCTGGCGGCTCGGGTTGATGTCGAGCCCGATCACCTGGGCTCCACGCGCCCGCAGCGAGGCGGCGGTGGCGGCGCCGATGCCGCTGGCGGCGCCGGTGATGATGACGCGGGCACTCATGCCGGCACCTCGGTGGCCCGGGGGACGAGCGTGTCGATGGGCTCTAGTAGGTCGGCGGTCGCGGGCATCGGGCTCTCCTCCTTGGGTTACGGAAACGTAACTTACAGTAGTGTAAGCTCCGCCGTCAAGCTCCATGTCCGTGAGCCAGCGCCCCCATCCCCGCATGACCGGCGCCGAGCGGCGCGAGCAGCTCCTCGACGTCACCAAGGCGATCGTCGGCGAAGCGGGCTTCCACGCCGTCTCGATCGAGGCGGTCGCGCGCCGGGCGGGGATCACCCGGCCTGTGGTCTACGGTCACTTCAGCGACCTCGGCGGCCTGCTCGAGGCCATGCTCTCGCGCGAGACCGCTCGCGCCCAGGCCCAGCTCGCGAGGATCCTCCCCCCCGAGAGCTGGCAGGGAAGCTCCCGCGAGATGCTCCTGGGCGCACTGCGCGGCTACCTCGAGGCGGTGAGCTCCGACCCGGTGACCTGGCGGCTCGTGCTCATGCCCCAGGAGGGCGCTCCCGAGATGCTGCGCGAGCAGATCGGCGAGGGCCGGGACGAGGTCCTGGCCATCCTCGCCGAGCTCGTCCGTCCCGGCCTCGCGCCGGGACGCGCCGTGCCCGACCCCGCTCTCACCGCGCGCACCCTCTCCACCCTGGCCGACGAGGCGGCGCGCCTCACCCTCACCGATCCCGACCAGTTCCCGATCGAGCGCCTGATGGACCAGGCGGGGTGGCTGATCGACCAGCTCGCGGAGTAGTTTGTGCGGTCGGGCCGTGGGGGACGGCCCGACCGCACGACAAGCGCGAACGTCCTGACTCGCCGAGACCGAAGCCACTACGGTCTCCGGAGCGCTCGCGCTCCACACGACGCTAAGACGCGTGGCTAAGAGGAACGTAGACGCGGGCTTCGCGCTTCCGACGTTGTTCTTAGCCATCTCGTCAGTGGCTCTTACCGGTCCCCCGGAGGATGTCGGGCATGAACTCGACAACCCTCCTCGAACGCCCGACCACGCCGCCGCCGCCGCGCCGCCTGCCGCCGATCGGCGACCAACCCACCCGGCGCCGGCCCGAGCCGAGGTGGGTGCGTCCGGCGCTTATCGCGCTCCTGCTCTGCACGGCCGCCGCCTACCTGTGGGACCTGAGCTCCTCCGGCTATGCGAACAGCTTCTACGCCGCGGCGGTGCAGGCGGGCGCGAAGAGCTGGAAGGCCTTCTTCTTCGGCTCGCTCGACTCCTCGAACTTCATCACCGTCGACAAGCCCCCGGCCTCGCTGTGGGTGATGGCGCTCTCGGCGCGGATCTTCGGCTTCAGCAGCTGGAGCATGCTCGTGCCCCAAGCGCTCGAGGGGGTTGCGGCCGTGGCGCTCCTCTACGCGGCGGTGAAGCGGTGGTTCGGCGCGGGCGCCGGGCTCCTGGCCGGCGCCCTGCTCGCCATCACTCCGGTGGCGGCGCTCATGTTCCGCTTCAACAATCCCGACGCCCTGCTCGTGTGCCTGCTCGTCGCGAGCGCGTACTGCCTGACGCGGGCCCTCGAAGGTGCCTCGACGCGATGGGTGGTGGCGACGGGGACGCTGATCGGCTTCGCCTTCCTGGCCAAGATGGGTCAGGCATTCCTGGTCCTGCCGGCTTACGGGCTTGTGTACGCGGTCGCCGCGCCCACGGGGTTGCGCCGCCGCCTGGGACAGCTCGCCGCGGGCGCGCTCGCGATCGTGGTGAGCTGCGGCTGGTGGGTGGCGATCGTGGCCCTGTGGCCGGCCGGGTCGCGGCCCTTCATCGACGGGTCGCCGGACAACAGCATCTTCAATCTCATCCTCGGCTATAACGGCCTGGGACGGATCTTCGGCTCCGGCGGGGCGGGCGGCGGCGGCGGAGGCGGCGGCGCGAACTTCAGCGGCGCCACCGGCGTCCTGCGCCTGTTCAACGACGCCATGGGCGGGCAGGCGTCGTGGCTCCTCCCGGCGGCCCTGATCGCCCTCGGCGTCGGCCTGTGGTCGAGGCGGCGCGCACCCCGCACGGACCGGACCCGTGCGGCGCTCCTGCTCTGGGGCGGATGGCTGCTCGTCAGCGGCCTCGTGTTCAGCCTCGGGAGCGGGATCATCCACACCTACTACACGGTCGCTCTCGCTCCGGCCATCGCGGCGCTGGCGGCGATCGGCGCCAGCCTGGTGTGGCGAGCGCGCGCCACCCTGAGCGCGCGGGTCGTCATGGCTGCGATCGTGCTCGTCACCGCCATCTGGTCCTGGGTCCTGCTCTACCGCACCCCGCAGTGGGAGTCGTGGCTGCGCGTGGTCATCCTCGCCAGCGCCGCCGTCGCGGTCGCAGGCCTCCTCGCCGCCCCCGCGCTGAGCCGGCTCGGGCGCCGGGTCACGCTCGCGACCGCGGTCTGCGCGGCCGTGGCCTGCGTGGCCGGCCCCGTCGCCTACTCGGCTCAGACGATCACCACCGCACACACCGGGTCGATCCCCTCCGCGGGGCCGAGCTCGGGTGCCGGCTTCGGGTTCGGCGGGGGCGGTCGCGGGGGCGGCGGTGGCGGCTCGGTGACCGTGGACAGCGCGCTGGCCAAGGCGCTCGAAGCGGGGAGCGGCCGCTACCGCTGGGTGGCGGCGGTCTCGGGGTCACAGAGTGCAGCTTCGCTCGAACTCGCCACCGGCGGCGCGCCGGTCATGGCCATCGGCGGCTTCGACAACGAGGGCGGCCACCTCACCCTCGCCCAGTTCAAGGAGTACGTCGCGCGCGGCGAGATCCACTACTACATCGCGACGAGCGGCGGCCCCGGAGGTCATGGTGGCGGCGGCGGTGGCTTTGGCGGTGGCTTTGGCGGCCGCTTTGGCTCCGGGCACGCGCCGACGGGCCTGCCGACGGGCGCCCGTCCCTCGGGCGGCGGCCCCTCGGGCGGCGCGCCGGGCGGCGGCGCGGGCGGCGGCGCGGGCGGCGGCCCGGGCGCAGGCCCGGGCGGCGCGAGCTCGAGCACGAGCGCCATCACCGCCTGGGTCAAGGACCACTACAAGGCCGTGAAGATCGGCGGCGAGACCCTCTACGACCTGACCCAGCCGCTGGCCTAGACGGTGAAGACGATCTTCCCGACCACGTCGCCCTTGAGCATCGCCGCGAAGCCCCGGGCGGCGTCGGCGAGCGGGAGGACCTCGTGGATCACCGGGCGGATGTCGCGCTCGACGCAGAAGCGGATGAGCCGCTCGAGCTCGTCGCGGGTGCCCATGGTCGAGCCGATCACCGAGAGCTGGAGGAAGAAGACGCGGGTGAGCTCGGCGGGCGGCGCGTCGCCCGAGGTCGCCCCCGAGACGACGAGGGTGCCGCCGGGCTTGAGCGCGCGGATGGAGTGCCGCCAGGTCGCCTGACCGACGGTCTCCATCACCGCGTCGACCCGCTCCGGGAGGCGCGCGCCCGGCTCGAAGGCCTGATCGGCGCCGAGCTCGAGGGCTTGCGCGCGCTTGTCCTCCGAGCGCCCGGTGACCCATACGCGGGCGCCCGCGGCGCGCGCGAGGACGATGAGCGCGGTCGCCACTCCGCCCGTGGCGCCCTGGACGAGGACGCTCATTCCCGGGACCACGTGCCCGCGGGTGAAGAGCATCCGGTAGGCGGTGAGCCACGCCGTGGGCAGGCACGCGGCCTCCGCGAAGGAGAGCGCTTCGGGCTTGGGGACGAGGTTCCGGCGCGGGACCGCGACGCGCTCGGCGAGCGTCCCCTGGGGCTTCTCTGACAGGAGCGAGCGGTGCGGGTCGAGGGTCTCGTCGCCCAGCCAGGAGTCGTCGGTGATGACGGCGTGGACGACGACCTCGTTGCCGTCCTCGTCGAGGCCGGCGGCGTCGCACCCGAGGATCATCGGCAGCCGGTCCTCGCTCAGCCCCACGCCGCGCAGCGACCAGAGATCGTGGTGGTTGAGCGAGGCCGCCTTGACGCTCACCGTCGTCCAGCCGGGCGGCACCTCGGGCTCGGGCCGCTCACCCACGATCAGGCCGCGGAGCGGATCGTCGCGGTCGATCTCGGAGGCGTAGACGGCGAGCATGGGCTGAATGATGCCCGAACCCGGTCCGCTCGCGCGAACTCATATCCTCCACCCTATGAAGGACCTACGGGGATCGGCAACTGCGGTGACGTCGGCACCGGGAGAGGAATGCGTGCGCTTCTTCCGCGCCGTCGATCGCTACCCGGACTGGCACCCCGAGGTGGTGCGCAAGGTTGAGGTGCTCGAACGCGACGGCGAGGGCGAGCCGGTGCGAGCCCGGGCCGTGCTCCACGTCGCGGTCGGCCCGCTGGTCAAGGACTTCAACCTGGTCCTGGCCGTCGGGCTCCCTGACGCGCAGACGGTGAAGCTGACGAGGATCCCGAACCACCCGGGCGACGACGAGCGCTTCGATGTCACCTGGCGGCTGCGCGAGGAGGGAGCGGGCACCAGGATCCGCCTCGAGGTGCAGGCGAGCCTGTCCGTCCCCCGCTTTGTCCCCGTCGGGACGATCGGCGACGGATTGGCCGACGGCTTCGTCTCCTCCGCGACGAGGGCGCTGGGCGCATGAGCGACCCGCTCGGCACCGGGGTGGACGAGCCCCCCGACCGGGACGGGGCCTTCCCGCGCCTGGGCGACGAGCAGCGCGCGAAGCTGCGCGCGATGGGCCGGGTCCGGGCGGTGCAGTCGGGGGAGGTGCTCTTCCGGGCGGGCGACGTCACGTGCGACTTCTTCGTCGTCGAGTCGGGCGCGGTGGCCATCGTCCAGGGCTACGAGCACGAGAACCGGGTGATCGCCGTGCACGGCGCCCATCGCTTCCTGGGCGAGCTCAACCTGCTCACCGGCTCGCGGATCTACCTGACCGCCGTCGTGCGCGACGCGGGCGAGGTGATCCAGGTGCCCGTCGAT
>Ga0302325_10010593_pt1 | contig 19973 bp, 16 predicted proteins | sample Palsa_T0_2_FD_201948 | JGI IMG/M metagenome (GOLD analysis project Ga0302325, IMG submission 201948) | Peat permafrost microbial communities from Stordalen Mire near Abisko, Sweden - Palsa_T0_2 | ecosystem: Environmental > Terrestrial > Soil > Palsa > Peat permafrost | place: Sweden: Abisko...
TTCACGCCCATGGACAACGCCGACACCCAGTACCGGACGCTACGGGAACACGTATTGCCGACAGACCAGTTTTCGAACAGCTCTACCATTCTGCCCGCGTCGCCAGTGCTGACCGGGACGTTCAGCGAAAGCAGGATCGCCGCCTTCGATCCGCTGTCCCGGGTGCCGCTGGGGCCGTATCAGCCGACGACCGCAGCGCCGGCGAACGCGGCGAGCAGCAAGGCGCTGGGCGGCTCGGACCTGCTGCCCAGCCTCAACCTCGGTGGTTACGTCAGCCAGCCGGCGCAGCTCATCACCACGCTGTCGGCGCTGCCGGCGCTGGAGAACAGCAACTACAGCGGCGGAACGCAGCTGGCGAAGGCGCCGATCAGCGTGATCCGGGTCCGCGTGGCCGGGGTCACCGGAGCGAGCCCGGCCTCGCTGAACCGGATCAAGACGGTGGCCGGGCAGATCGAGCTGCGCACCGGCCTGACCGTCGACATCGTCGCCGGATCCTCCCCGGAGCCCACCACCATCGCGCTGCCCGCCGATAAGTACGGCACCCCCGCGCTGCTGCTGTCCGAGGACTGGATCAAGGAAGGCGTCGCGGTCACCATCCTGGACGCGGTCGACCGCAGCAGCGTCACGCTGTTCGTCTTGATCCTGGTCGTCTGCGCGCTGTTCGTGGCCAACTCGGCGACGGCGGCGGTCCGCGGCCGCCGGCGGGAACTCGGGGTGCTGGCAGCTCTGGGCTGGACCAGGCCCCGGCTGTTCGCCGTCGTGCTCGGCGAGGTAGCCATGATCGGGATGATCGCGGGCATCCTCGGCGCACTGCTTGCCCCGCCGCTGGCCGCGGCGCTGGGGCTGCATGCCTCCCCTGCCCGCGCTGCCCTGGCCATCCCGGTCGCCATGGCGCTGGTCGTCGTCGCCGGCGCGGCGCCAGCCTGGCTGGCCGCCCGCGCCGACCCGGTGGCTGCCGTCCGGCCGCCGGCGCTGGCCGTGCGCCGCGCCCGCCAGCCGTCCGGGATCACCGGCCTGGCCCTGGTGAACGTGCTCCGCACGCCGGGACGCACGCTGGTCGGCGCGCTCAGCCTCGCCGTCGGCGTGACCGCGCTCACCCTGCTCATCGGGGTCACGCTGGCATTCCGCGGCGCCGTCAGCGGCACGCTGCTCGGCGACTACGTGACGGTCCAGGTTCGCGGCGTGGACTACATCGCGGTCGCGACGACCGTCACCCTGGGCGTGCTGGCGATCGCCGATGCCATGCTGATCAGCATTACCGAACGGGCGCCGGAGCTCGCCACGATCCGCGCCTTCGGCTGGCCCGAGCGGGCGCTGCGCCGCATGGTGATCACCGAGGGCGCGCTGGCCGGCATCGCAGGCTCGGTCATCGGCGCCGTCATCGGACTGGCGGGCGCCGCGGTCTTCGCCGGACAGCTCCCGCCGTTGCTGTACGCCGCGGCGGGCACCGCGGCCGCAGTCGGGATGCTGGTGACCTGCGCGGCCGCGCTGCTGCCCGCCCACCTGCTCCGCCGGCTGCCCGCCGCACAGCTACTCGCCCAGGAGTGAGCCATGACCGACACCGATCCCGTCAGCGCCGCCGCCGGGCAGCACGCCGTCATCGAGCTCCGCGGCGTCAGCAAGCACTACGGAACAGGCAGCGGCCAGCCGGTGGCTGCCGCCGACGAGGTCAGCTTCGCCATCGAGCACGGCGGCCTCATCGCGCTGTCCGGCGCCTCGGGTTCCGGCAAGTCGACGGTGCTGCACCTGATCGGCGCTATCGAGCGCCCGGACTCTGGCACGATCGTGAACGACGGCACCGAGGTCACCACGCTGCGCGGCGCGGCGCTGGCGGCTTACCGCCGTTCGGTGGGGTTCGTGTTCCAGCGCTACAACCTGCTTCCCGCGCTCACCGCCCTGGACAACGTGATCGCGCCGGTGCTGCCGTACCGGACCGGCTGGGACAAGGCCGCTCGCGGCAGGCAGCTCCTGGAAGCGGTCGGCCTCGGCGGGCGGGAGCGGTCGCTGCCGTCACGGATGTCCGGCGGCGAACAGCAACGGGTCGCCATCGCCCGGGCCCTGATCAACAGCCCGCATCTGCTGCTCGCCGACGAGCCGACAGGCAACCTGGACTCCCGCAGCGCCACCGGAGTCCTCGACCTGATAGCCAGGGTGCGCGAAGAGAACCAGATGACGGTCATCATCGCCACCCATGACCCGCAGATCGCCGCCCGCTGCGACCGGCTGATCAGGCTCAGGGACGGCGCCGTCACCGACGACATCGAAATCGCCGACGGGTACCCCGTCGATGAGACCATCCGAAGAGTCGGCCAGCTCGGCTGAACGGCCCTGGCCTGCCGCTGGTGATTACCGTGGCCGCTGGTTGTCACCAGCGCTCCTCAGCGGTCATGGCCAGGTTTGCCCGGTCAGGCGGTAGCAGGCGGAGCAGGCCTACGGCGCCGGCAACCCGGTCATATAGCGGCAGCTGCCTGGCGATCATGTGTCTGTGCTGACAACAGAATCGAAGACGGCACTCGCTGATCGGCGCGCGGCAGTGGATTGCCCGCGAGCACATCGAGGACCCGGTGAAGTCGCTGGCCATGGGGCTGCCGGCGGACCTTCAGTTCCGCACCAAGGGGCAGCTGGCCATGGACATCTGCGCGGACTGCTACGCCGACGGCCTGAAGTTCGACTTCGCCTGCGGGGATGAGGTCTATGGCGGGTGCACACGGCTGCGGGAGTTCTTCGAGGAGAACGGGCAGGCCAAGGAATAACCATGCATGCAACCGAAAGCAACGATCGCGTCGCCAAAGTGGCATTCGGGTACGCTATGCCGGGCAAGAGCTGGATAAACTGGCATACAAAGGAGAAGCGCCGCAGGCAAATATCGCATTCGCGGTGGCCTGGCCTTTCTTCTCCTGCCCGGACTCATCCAGCGCCCCGATCCGCAGGCCCCGCCGCCGGCCGGACCGGCGGGCGGCCTCATCGAGGCCGGACACCGCGAACCGGCGCACCACGCCCATCACGGCGAACGTGTCCCAGCAAGCACGGTTCAGCAGCAGCTGCGTCCGGTCCGGCGTGCGGTCCCCGACCTGCTGGGCGATGCTCCAGCCGTTCCGCCTCGGCAGGCCGCTGCTCACCGCGCCGGCGTACTTCCGGGCCTGCAGCCACGGCTCCACCCGCGCGAACGACGGCCTCATCAGCGCCAGCAGCTCAGCGCGCTTCCGCCGGCCCAGCCCGGCACATAAGCTGACGGCCGCAGCCGCCTTCGGTTTTGTAGTCTTCACAAACGCATGATCGCGAGGCGGCTGCGCCATGTCGAACCGCGGTACTCACGCCCCGCCGCAGGTCACGACCCGAAGTGCGGCTGCCGTACTAGGACGCCAGGCCCTGGCGGGAGGTCAGCGCTATTACCTCGCCGTCATCTCGTCAATGGCCATGCCCCGGCCGCGGCAGCAGCGGGACCGGGGGTCGTTGCGCTCGGCGCTGGCGGCGACGAAACCAATGCACCAACGGGCGTGACATCGGTGTCCATGAGGACGACGACTTACGCCTTACGAGGAGCGCTCACCGCCGGGGAACATTGCACGCGCAGCCGGGGTTTCACGTGATAGGGCCGGCTGCCGTGGGGATCGGGTACTTGCCGGCCAGGGGCCTGTGCACATGTTGTTTATACAGTTTAGGTGCGAGAAAGATAATGCCGCAGTGCGTGACGTGCGGGCGTGAGCTGCATCCCGAGCGAGCACAGAAATACAACTACTGCATGGCGCGTGAGTGCCAGGAAAAGAATGCCAAGAGCCTGACCATGGTCGCCGTCGGGGTAAATAAGGCCGCCGAGCAGTACATGATCCTCGATGAGCGCACCCGCGAGGAACTCGCGAACGGCAAGTACCACGATCAGCGGCGAGGTTCCTTCGGCCCGCCGGCCCGGCCATCTCGTACCGTGACGACTACCAGCGCAGCGAGCGAGCCCAAGCCCGCCCGCCGGCCGGCAAGCCGCACGGCGACCCGCCGCCAGTGGACCAAGTCACAGCAGAGGCTGGCACTCCTGTACAACGAGCAGCGGCTCCGGCCTGACGAGATAGCTCAGAAGCTCGGACTGAGCACATTCACGGTGACCCAGATCATCCTTGCCGCCAGGAACCAGGGGAAACTCTGAGGATGCCAGACGGCATCATGCGACTCGTGCTGCCGTAGGCGGACGGTCATGGTCAGGCTGGGCGGCATCCGCCGTAGATGACGTTCTCCAGCTGCTTCCAGTAGACATCGATACCCCGGAATCCGGCGGACCGCAGATATTCCAGTTGCTGGGCGAGCGGGATCACGTAACGGACGTGGTTGTCATAACGGGCCTGCTGCTCAGGCGTGCGATGCAGCCGCCTGCTCGCCGCATCAGGGTCGTAGTAGTCGCTCACCCGCTCCCAGGCGCCCTCGACAACAGGATCCGGCGTGCGCACCGGGTCGTAGTTGAGGTACCAGCCGCCAGGGACGAGATGGCCGAAGATCTCGGCGAACAGTCCCTGCTTGCGCTCATCGGGCAGGTGGTGGACGCACATCGAGGTAACCACCGCATCGAGCGCCCCGGGGATCGCGGCCGGCCACTCGCCCGTCGACATGTCGAACTCGACGTACCGGTAGCGCCCCGCGAACGGCTGCATCTCGTGCTCGCCCGCCGCCATCATCTCGGATGAGAAGTCAGCGAGTATCGCCGTGCTGCGCTGGTGCAGGCCGAGGATCGCGCGCGAAGCAGCCCCCGTCCCCGCTCCCAGATCCAGGAACGTGAACGCCTCCTGCTCGCCGAAGGGGAGCAGCACGGCCATGAACTGTCGCTGCGCCGCACGGTTCAGCTCGCGTTTCTTCTCTTCCGCCGCCCAGGCCCGAACGATCTCCCCGGACTGCCAGATGGCCGCGTTCGTGTCCGTCGACTGGTCCATGAGCAGAAGATTACCGAGTACGGGCCTCAGGGCCTGACGCGCGGTGCAGAGGCGGCGCACGTACCTGCTGGCACCTGCGCCCCGGCCGGAGGCTCCGTTGCTGGTCGGGTTGCATGGCCTGGGGATGTCGGGCGGACCGAGCGCCGCTGCTTGGCCGCCGGCCCATCCCAGTGCGACGAGCGTCCTGGATGCTGGCGACAATATGTCGATGAGCACCGCAGCCGCCGCACCGCAGCCGAACGTCCAGGCCCAGCTCTCGGTGCGGAACGGCCGGGCCGCCGTGGACTTCTACAAGGCCGCCTTCGGCGCGGTCGAGGTGTACCGCTTCGGCGGCACCGATGATCTCGAAGAGGTGGTCGCGCAGCTCGCGGTCGGGAACTCGCTGTTCTGGGTCGAGGACGAGTCGCCGCCGCACGGGAATTTCAGCCCCGAGACTGTCGGCGGGGCCACGGCGAGGATGCTGCTGATCGTCGATGACCCGAGGTCGGTGCTGGAGCAGGCGGTAGCCGCCGGCGCGTCGGAAGTCAGCCCGGTGGGCGAGGAGCACGGCTGGCAGCTGGGGCGGATCGATGATCCGTTCGGCCACCGCTGGGAGATCGGGCAGCCGGTGAGCCGATGGCCGCCCGCGGACCATCATCCGGGCAGCAGCTAAAGCGTTCCTCCGCCGACGGCGAGCATCGCAGAACCAGACTCTTGGCGCCGAACGCAGCTGTCCGCCCGCTGCCTGGGTGGCAGCGGGCGGACAGCCCTGCCGTTCTGCGCGGCCCGGAAGTCGCCGGGCACGGGCCGCGGTCCCGGGCGCCGTGCCCGGGACCGTCGACCGCGCCTAGTCTTGCGCGAGCTCCGCCGGTTCCTCGAAGGGACCACCGCCGGTGAGGCCTTCGCTGATGCCCGCCGTGACGAGATCATCCTCGGGTGCGTAGGCGATCTCGCCGTGCACCGCAAGGTCGCCGACCTCCAGGACTGCGTCAGGCTCGCGCAGGCTCGTGAACAGGCTGATCACCTTCAGGATGACGAACGTGACGAAGGCGTCCCAGATGATGACCGTCAGCGCGGCCTCCGCCTGGATGAGCAGTTGCTTCGGATGCCCGTAGAAGAGCCCGGCTGTCGTGATGGAAGGTGTCTTTCCGAGTCCCAGGTAGATGATCATCTTGGGGTCGGCGAACAGGCCGACCATCAGTCCGCCGAGCAGGCCGGCGCAGCCGTGGGTATAGACGACGCCGAGCGCGTCATCGACCTTGTTGAACGGCCACACGTGCTTGGGCAGGTAGATCATGGCCACCCAGACGAGCCCGGAGGCTACGCACCCCATCACCAGCGCGCCCATGCCGTTCACGTAGCCGGCCGCGGGCGTGATGGCGACCAGCCCGCAGATCATCCCGTTGACCCCGCCGACGAACGACGACTTCTTCTGCTTGCTGGCGAACATGTCCAGGAAGATCCAGGTCATCATCGCGGCGGCGGTGGCCAGGTTGGTGTTGATGACGGCCGCCGAGGCGTCCGCGCCCGCGAAGTACGGGTCACCGCCGTTGAAGCCGTTCCAGCCGAGCCACAGGAGGCCGGCCCCTACCGCGACGAACGGCAGGTTGCTGGGCGCGCCGCCTTCGCGGTCACGCGCCAGCCGCGGACCGACCATCGCAGCCGCGACGAACCCGGAGACACCAGCCGCCAGGTGAATCACGTAGCCACCGGAGAAGTCCAGCGCGCCGTGGGCGCCCCAGTAGCCGCCGCCCCAGAGCAGGAACGCGTTCACCGAGTAGGCGAAGGTGATCCACAGCGGTACGAAGATCACCCACACCTTGAACTTGATCCGGCCGATGACGCTGCCCAGCAGCAGGATCGGCGTGATCGCGGCGAACACGAACTGGAAGTAGACGAGTGACGCTTCCGGGAAGCGGAATCCCGGCAGGTCCCCGTCAAGTAGCGGGATGTTGGCCTGAGCCTGCTCCCCGGCATGCCCGATGACGTCGGAGGGCCAGCCCACGAAGGTGGATATCCATGGAGTACCGAAGCCCATCCTGAAGGCCCAGAGCACCCACACGATCAGGGTCAGGCAGAACGCGCTAAAGACCATCATCATGGCGTTCACGGCCCACTTGCGCTGTACCAGGCCCGCATAGAGGACAGCGAGCCCCGGGATGCTCATAAGGCCGACGAGCGTCGCCGCCGTCATCTGCCAGGCGTTGTCGCCTGAGTAAAGCCAGGTTGGATACGGAACCAGCACCATGCCTCCAGGGGCTACGGCGAAGGGCTTTGCCAGGGGGCCGGCGGCACATGGTCATGTGCCGGCCGGCGGAGCCGCTTCGATGTCGGTCGTTTAACGCTTCTTGTTTCCCATGGCCGAGTTTCGGGCGTATTTCCCGTTTGTTACGCCGGCGGCAACAGAACGCGCCGAACGGCGGCTTGTGTTAACTGGCTGTTTCAGGGGCCAGGCCGGTGCCCAGCCCGGATCGGCCCGCACCGGCCCGTGGGACGCGCGGCGCAGGACCTTCCTGGGCAGGCGGCTGGCTTGCCCGGCACTCGCGGGCGGCACGCAGCACGGGACTGCGGCCGGTCATGCCAGAACCGCGCCGGGTACCGGGTTTACCTGAATGTCACGTTCCCGTAACAGTGTGGACTCGCATCCTTGAGTCGGCCGCGCGGAAGGCTTACGCTCCTCGCAGTTCGCTTGGTAAGCGCTTACCGCCTGGCCCGGCAGCCCGCGCAAGGGGCAGGTGCCAGCTGGGCAGGTCATCGCGGTAAGCGCTTACCCCAGGGATCAGCACGGCGGCGCCAGGGCCAGCGGCCCGGCGCGGCAGGCAGCCGAAGGAGAACGATGGCGGGGATTCGCGACACGGCGAATACGCCGCCGACGATCTATGACGTCGCGCGCGCCGCCGGCCTCTCGATCGCATCCGTCTCCCGGGTACTCAACGGACAGCGCAACCCCCGCGAGGAGACCAGGGAACGGGTCCTGCAGGCGGTGGCCGAGCTCGGCTTCGCGCCGGACGGCGCGGCGCGGGCGCTGAGCGCCCGGCTCAAGGAAGTCGTGGGGGTGGCCGTCCGGCGGGCCTCGCTGGTCGAGGCGGGCGAGGGGGTGTTCGCCGACGAGGACGAGAGCCTGCAGTTCCCTGACATGATCAACCGCGGCATGGAGGTCGTGGCCCAGCGGCGCGGCTTCGACTTGCTGATCAGGTCGGTGGAAGTCGGCGATCATGACACCGGCAAGCGGATCCTCTCACTGGCCCGCAAGAGCGACGGGCTGATCCTGCACGACCGGCTGCTCGACCCGGCCCAGCTCGCCCGGTTGTCCAGGCAGGTCCCTATTGTCACGCTGGCCGGCGTGCCGACGGAGACAACGGCCAACGTGCGCGGCGACAACCGGGCCGGGATGCGTGACCTCGCCAGGCACCTGGTCCGCGACCACGGCTACCGCACCGTCGCCTACCTTGCCGGGCACGCCGACAGCCCGGACAACCTGGCGCGGCACGAGACCCTCGAGGCCGAGGTGACGGCGGCGGGCGGCACCTTCCTGGCCGGTCCGGACTGGCACGGCAACTACATGGCCGTCGGCGGCGCGAGGGTCATCGACAAGCTGATCGACGCGCGGGCCGCGCTGCCGCGGGCGATCGCCTGCGCCAACGACCAGACGGCGCTCGGCGTCATGAGCGCCCTGGCGGCCCGCGGGATCGACGTGCCCGGCCAGGTCGCGGTCTGCGGCTTCGACGACATCCCGGTAGCCCGCCACCTGCGGCCGCAGCTCACCACCGTGCGCCAGCCCATCCAGGAGCTCGGCGCGACCGCCTTCGAGATCCTGCACTCGATGATCAGCAACGGCGAGCCGGCCAGCCGCGAGGTCGTGCTGCCCACCCGGCTGATCCTGCGAGAGAGCTGCGGCTGCCCGCCGGAGATGGCACCGCCGGCCTGGCGGACGGCCGAACCGGTCGCTGAGGGGAGGCCCCGGCCATGAGAACGCTGGCGCGCAGGATCGGCTTCTACCTGCTGACTGCCGTCGCGGCGGTCACGGTTGATTTCCTCATCCCGCGCGTGATACCCGGCAATCCCCTCGACGCCGTGCTCGCGCACACGCAGGGCCAGGTGATCACGAAGGCGACGCTGCGCGCCCTCGAGGTGCAGTTCGGCACGCACTCCAAGACCGGCCAGTGGGGCCAGTACCTGCATTACTGGAGCAACCTGGCGCACGGCAACCTGGGAGTATCCACCAGCGAGGGCATGGTCCCGGTGACGACCGTCATCCGCGGCGCGCTGCCGTGGACCCTCGGCCTGGTCGGCACGGCGACCGTGCTGAGCTTCATCCTCGGCACGCTGCTCGGCATCCTGATCGCCTGGCGGCGCGGGACCTGGCTGGACAACCTGCTTCCGGCCACCACGTTCTTCCAGGCCGCGCCCTACTTCTTCCTCGCCTTCCTCGCGATCGACCTGTTCGCCATCAAGCTGGCCTGGTTCCCGTCAGGCAGCGCCCGGGGAATCCTCGACTTCCCGGCCGTCAACTGGACCTATATCAGCGATGTCCTCGACCATGCCATCCTGCCGGCCCTGACGATCGTGGTCGCCTCAGGGGCCGGCTGGATCGTCGGCATGCGGAACGTCATGGTCACCACGATGGATGAGGACTACGTCCTCATGGCGCAGGCCAAGGGACTGCCGAAGCGGCGGGTGATCTGGTATGCGGCGCGCAACGCGATCCTGCCGAGCATCTCCGGCTTCTCCCTGGCCATCGGCTTCGTGGTGTCCGGCGCGCTGCTCACCGAGATCGTCTTCAGCTACCCCGGCCTCGGCTTCGTCCTGCTCAACGCCGTGCAGGAGGCCGACTACGCGCTGCTCCAGGGAGTCTTCCTCGTCATCACCATGGCGGTGCTGCTGGCCAACCTGGCGGCGGACTTCGTGTACGTGTTCCTTGATCCGCGCACCCGGCAGGAGGCCTGAGCATGGCCATCGGCACCAGCACGGGACTCGGCAGCGCGCCGGCCGACGGCGCCAGCCTGCTCCCGGTCCCGGACGCGGCCGGCCGGCGGATGCGGCTGCAGCTGCCCAGGTCGCCGAAGGTCCTCATCGGCCTGGCGATGCTCGCCGTGTTCCTGATCGTGGCCGTGATCGGCCCGTGGATAGCGCCCTATAACCCTAGCCGCAGCTTCTCTGCCACGGCCAGCTTCCCGCAGGCCCCGTCCGCCGCGCACTGGCTGGGCACCACCCAGCAGCAGCAGGACGTGCTGTCCCAGCTGCTCGCGGGCGGCCGGAGCACGGTCCTCGTGGCCTTCGTCGCCGGCCTGGTCGCGACCGTCCTGTCCATCGTCATCGGCGTCACGGCGGGCTACGCAGGCCGCCTCACCGATGACCTGCTGTCGATGCTGGCCAATTTCTTCCTCGTGCTGCCCGCCCTGCCCCTGCTGATCGTCATCTTCGGCTTCCTGAAGACCGCACAGGGCGGTCACGACCTGCTGATCGGCCTCGTCATCGCCATTACCGGCTGGGCCTGGGGGGCGCGGGTGCTGCGGGCGCAGACGCTCTCGCTGCGCAACCGGGACTACGTCGAATCCGCGCGCATCGTCGGCGAGCGCGGCTGGCGCATCATCGGCTTCGAGATCCTGCCGAACCTGACCCCGATCGTCGCCTCGTCCTTCCTGTTCACCGTGCTCTACGGAGTCGGCACCTACACCGCCCTTGCCTTCCTCGGCCTGGTCAACCCGAACCACTGGAGCTGGGGCGGCATGCTGTTCTACGCGCAGGTGGCCGGCGCGGAGCAGAGCGGGTACTGGTGGCTGTTCATCCCGCCCGGGATCGCCGTGGCGCTGCTCGGCACCTCGCTGGCGCTGATCAACTTCGGGATTGACGAGTTCATCAACCCGCGGCTGCGCGTCGCCGGGCTGTCCCGCCGCCGCGCCCGGCGGGCCGGGGTATCCGGGCTGCCCAAGCGCTTTGTGCTCGGGGTCACTCCGGTCGTCCGGCAGGACCTGGCCGCCGCGGCTGACGGCACGCCAGGCTGGGGACCGGGCGGACGTGCACCGGGCGGACGTGCACCGGGCGGACGTGCACCGGGCGGACCGGCACCGGGCGCCGGATCAGCCGACCTGATCTCGGCAAGCGGTCACGCGAAGTCGCGGCGCTGGCGCAGAGGGGGCGGCCAGTGAGCGCCGCCCGCAGCGCCGCAACGAGGGACGGCGAGCCCCTGCTCGATGTCCGCGGGCTGTGCGCCGACTACGGCGCGGGCCCCGGCGCGGTGCATGCCGTCATGGACGCCGACCTGATGCTGCACCGCGGCGAGGTGCTCGGCCTCGCCGGGGAGAGCGGGAGCGGCAAGTCGACCCTCGCCTACGCGATCACCCGGCTACTCCGTGCACCCGGGATCATTACCGCCGGCAGCGTCCGCTACCACTCCGGATCAGGCCAGTCGATCGACCTGCTGGCCGCGGACGAGCACCAACTCCGCGTGCTGCGCTGGTCCCAGATCTCGGTAGTGATGCAGAGCGCCATGAACGCGCTGAACCCGGTGATCTCCATCGGCTCCCAGCTCACCGACGTGCTGCGGGCGCACGTGCCGGGAATGAGCAAGGCGGGCCGCCGGGCGCGCGCAGCCGAGCTGCTGACCATGGTCGGCATTACCACCGACCGGCTCGGCAGCTACCCGCATGAGCTGTCCGGCGGCATGCGGCAGCGGGTGATGATCGCCATGGCCGTCGCCCTGCAGCCCGAAGTCGTCATCATGGACGAGCCCACCACCGCACTGGACGTGGTTACCCAGCGGGAGATCCTGCAGGAGCTGGCCGAGCTGCGGGAGCGGCTGGGATTCGCGGTCCTGTTCATCACCCATGATCTCTCGCTGCTCATCGAGATCGCGGACTCCATCGCCGTGATGTACGCGGGCCGCCTGGTCGAGCGGGCCGAGGCGGCTGCGCTCTTCCGGGCGCCCCGGCACCCTTACAGCCTGGGGCTGCTCAGCTCCTTCCCGCCACTGCACGGGCCGCGGCGGCCCATGACCGGGATCCCCGGCTCGCCTCCCGACCTGCGGAATCTTCCGGCCGGATGCGCCTTCCACCCGCGCTGCTCCTACGTCATGGACCGGTGCCGCACCGATCTGCCCCCGCTGCTGGAGCTGACCGAGGGCCCGGGGCGGCAGGCCGCCTGCTGGCTGCAGGACGGCTCGGCGCCCGCCCCGGCCGAGCTGGCGCTGCCCGTGCCGCCAGCTGGCCGGGTCACTGCGGCCGGCCAGCTGCAGGCAGGAGCCGCGCGCCTGGACCAGGTCAACCTGCGGAGCCGGTCATGACGGAACTCGGAGTGACCGCGCAGCCGCCGGCCACCGGCACGCCACTGCTGGAGGCACGCCACCTCACCAAGCACTTCCCGGTGCACCAGGCCCTCCGGACAGCCCGCAGGCGCCTGCGGGAGCGGCCAGCCGGCGCCGCGGCGGCCGGCCGGCCTGTCGTGCACGCGCTGGAGGATGTCTCCATCGCGCTGCCCAGGGCGCAAGTCACCGCAGTAGTCGGGGAAAGCGGATCGGGCAAGTCGACCCTGGCCAGGGTGCTCGCGAGGCTGCTTCCCCCGACCTCGGGCGAGCTCCTGCTTGACGGGCGGCAGATGCCCGCCTCCGGCGCCGGCCGGCGCAGGTACGCGCGCCAGGTGCAGCTCGTGCTGCAGGATCCGTTCTCCTCGCTCAATCCCGTGCACGACGTGCGGTATCACCTGGCGCGGCCGCTGCGGATACACGGGCTGGGCGAGAACGCGGGCAGCCTGGAAGAGTCGATCACGAGCCTGCTGGAGCGAGTGTCGCTGACGCCGGCCGGCCAGTTCGCCAGCAAGTACCCGCACGAGCTGTCCGGCGGGCAGCGCCAGCGCGTCGCCATCGCCCGCGCGCTCGCCGTCCGGCCGACCGTGCTGCTGGCCGACGAGCCCGTCTCGATGCTCGACGTGTCGATCCGGCTCGGGCTGCTTAACCTGCTGAGCGACCTGCGGGAGCGCGAGAGGATCGCCATCCTCTACATCACCCACGACATCGCCTCGGCCAGGTACCTGGCCGACACGATCGCGGTGATGTACGCCGGGCAGATCGTGGAGTCCGGCCCGGCACAGCAGGTCACCGACGAGCCGGCCCATCCGTATACGCAGCTGCTGCTCAGCGCCGCCCCGGACCCCGAGCGCGCCGGGCCGCCCGTCCTGGCGGCCCGCGGCTCCCCGCCCAGCCTGGTGTCGCCGCCGGCTGGCTGCCGCTTCCACCCCCGCTGCCCGCACGCGATGGCCATCTGCGCCGACCGCGCCCCGGGTGACTTTGACGTGGCGCCAGGTCACGCGGCCGCGTGCTGGCTGCACGCGAAGGACCTGGATCCCGCCCAGGCCGGCCCGATCGCCCGGCCGCCCGCAGGCCAGCCGCCCGCAGGCCAGCCGGATTCCGCACGCAGTTCCGCACCAGAACCGGGAGAGGAGACGCGATGAACCGGGATATCCCGCCGCAGGTACCCAGCTAAGTCCCGAGCACAGCACGGGCGCAGGCAGTAAACCGGCAGCATCCGGCCGGCCCGCGCCGCCCCACCTGAAAGCAGACCCCGGAATGGTCGATAACAAGAGGCCGGCGAGAGCCGGCCGGACACACGGAGTTTAAGCAATGAATCACAAAATGATGAAGGGCCTGGCCGCGGCTGCCGTCCTCTGCATGGCGGTGGCGGCCTGCAGCAGCTCGGCAGCCTCCTCCCCCAGCAGCAGCAAGTCGCCGTCAGCCGCGGGCAAGCCGCTGGTCATTGACGACACCCCGATCTCCCCGATGACGGATACCTTCAACCCCTACTCGGCAACGTCCACCGGCTACGTGGTCGGCGCGGAGGCCCTCTACAACGAGCCTCTGATGATCTTCAACACACTGAACCCCCAGCAGGCCCCGTACGACATCCTGGCCACCGCGTACAAGTGGTCCAACGGCGGCAGGACGATAACCTTTACCATCCGGTCCGGCGTCAAGTGGAGCGACGGCAAGCCGTTCAGCGCCAGCGACGTCGCGTTCACCTTCAACATGATCAGGACAGCGGCCGGCCTGGAGACGGACGGCACCCCGGTGCCCGCCAGCGCCACCGCGCCGAACGCCACTACCGCCGTGCTGAACTTCAAGCAGCCCGAGTACGCGAACCTGTTCCTGATCGCGCAGACGTACATCGTGCCGCAGCACATCTGGGCGAAAGTCAAGCCTTCCACCTTCACCGACACCAACCCGGTCGGCACCGGCCCGTTCGTGCTGGACAAGTTCACCCCGCAGGGCTTCACGCTCAAGAAGAACCCCGACTACTGGGGCAAGGTCAGCGTGCCGGAAATCTCCTACCCGGCCTACACCGCCAACTTCAACATCGTGAACCCGCTGGCCTCCGGCCAGATCGACTACGCCGGTAACGACATCGCCAACGTCCAGAACGTGTACCTGGCCAAGAGCCCGGACAATCACACCTGGTACACCAAGGCGCCCTACCTGAACCCCAATAGCGTGGTTTCCCTGTTCTTCAACGTCACCAAGACGCCGCTGAACGACCCGAAGGTGCGGCAGGCGATCAGCTACGGGATCAACCGCCAGCAGCTGTCGTCCCAGGGCGAGACCGGCTACGAGGCGCCGGAGACGTCCACCAGCGGGCTGCTGCTGCCCAGCGCCCAGAGCTACCTGAGCCCGTCCCTGGCGAACAACCTGCCGGCCGCCGGTGATCCTGCCAAGGTCACTTCCATCCTGACCTCCGACGGCTACAAGAAGGTCGGCGGCAAGTGGATGAAGAACGGGAAGCCGATCAGCTTCTCGATCTCGGACCCGATTCCCTACTCCGACTACTACCTCGACGCGCAGGACATCTCGCATGAGCTGGACGCGCTCGGCTTCAGCGTCACCGTCAACGGCATCGGCAACCCGGCGGTCTGGGACGGCGACCTCACCAACGGCACCTACGACACGGCCATCCACTGGAGCAACCAGGGCCCGACTCCGTACCAGATCTACGACAACTGGCTGGATGAAACCCTGAGCGCGCCCGTGGGCAAGCCGGCCGCCGGCGACGTGGGCCGGTACAAGGACCCGGCCGCGCAGGCCGCGCTGAGCCAGTTCGCCGCCAGTGCCAGCACCGCGGGCCAGCATGCCGCGATCACCAAGCTGGAGAACATCATGAACGCCCAGGTGCCGGTGGCCCCGCTGCTGGCGGGCGCTGACTGGTACGAGTTCTCCACCAGGAACTACACGGGATGGGAGTCGGCGACCAATCCGTTCATGAACCCGACCCCCGGCTCGCCGTACCTGGAGGAGACCATCCTGCACCTCAAGCCGGTTTCCTGATCAGGCATCTGACCGAGGCGGAAGGACAGTTGCAGCGATCATGAAATCCCCACTCCGGGTGCCCAGGCACCCAGAAACACCCGGGGCCGGCGATGACCGCGGGCCCCGTCAACCCGGAAACGACGCACCAGGCCAGCGGGACGGACCCGGGCGGCCAGCCCGGCGCGGCCACCGGAACCGTCACGGACGCCACCCTGGTGGCCGCGCTGTCCGTCGCGGAGAAGGCGCTCCTGCTGACCGGCGCCGACAGCTGGCGGACCCAGGGCGCCGCGGCCCTGGGCCTGCGGCCGATGACCACATCGGACGGGCCGGCCGGGGCCCGCGGCGTCATCAAGGACGAGCGCTTCCCGTCCTCCAGCCTGCCCTGCCCGTCCGCCCTCGGCGCCACCTGGGATACCGGGCTGGTGCGCGAGGTGGCCGCCGCACTGGGCGCGGAGGCCAGGAGCAAGGGCGTCGACGTGCTGCTCGCGCCGACGATCAACCTGATGCGCACGCCACTCGGCGGGCGCGGATTCGAGTGCTTCGCCGAGGATCCGGTACTGACCGCCGGCATCGCGGTGGCGTACGTCCGCGGCCTGCAGTCCGCTGGCGTCGCGGCGACGGTCAAGCACTACGTCGGCAACGATTCGGAGACCGAGCGCTGGAGCTACGACGCGCGCATCGCGGAGAACGTGCTGCGCGAGCTCTACCTGCACCCCTTCGAGGCCTGCGTGCGCGAGGCCGGCGCCATGCTGGTCATGGCCGCCTACAACACGGTCAACGGGGTCCGGATGACCGAGCATGAGCGCCTGCTCAAGGACGTGCTCAAGGGCGAGTGGGGCTTCGATGGCGTCGTCACGTCCGACTGGCACGCGGCCCGCAGCACGGCGGCGACAGCGCTCGCCTCGCTCGACCTGTCCATGCCGGGGCCGGACGGGCCGTGGGGCGAGTTGCTCGCCCGGGCGGTCACGGACGGCACGGTCCGGCCGGAGGTACTCGACGACAAGGTCCTGCGGCTGCTCCGTCTCGCCCGCAAGGTCGGGGCGCTCGGCGCCGCCGGGGATGCCCCCGGCCAGCCCGCCGAGCCCGCATTCATCGATCCCCTGCTGCTGCGCAGGGCGACCGCGGCCTCGTTCGTCCTGCTCCGCAACGAGCAGGAGGCACTGCCACTGCACCCGGCCGCGATCAGCAGTCTCGCCCTGCTCGGCCCGAACGCCTTCCAGCCGACCATCCAGGGCGGCGGCAGCGCGGGCGTCGTGCCGGTCAGCGTCTCGGCGCCGGAGGAGGCCCTGCGCGCAGCGCTGGGCGGCCGCGCCGAGATCACCACGGCACCGGGCTGCCAGACCTGGGTGATGGTGCCGGAGCCCGAGCCGGCCTCGCTCTGCGACCCGGACACCGGCGAGCCCGGGCTGCGGCTGGAATTCCTTGCCGCCGATGGCACCCTCATCGGCAGCGAGCACCGGTCCTCTACGTCGCTGGCCTGGTGGGACGGCGTCCCGCCGGGCTTCGGCTGGGGCGAGAGCGGCCGGATCGTGGTGCTCGCCTCGTTCCTGCCCGGCAGCAGCGGGACGCACCTGATCGGCGCGGCCGGCGTGGGCAGGCTGATGATCGCGCTCGATGGCGAGACCGTGGCCGACGAGGCGACCAGCATCCCCGCCGACCCGGTGGAGGCCATGACCCGGCCGGGCGAGGTGCGGGCAACCGTCATGCTCGAAGCCGGGCGCGAGACCCGGGTCCGGCTGGAATTCAGGCCCGCGGCCGACGGCGAGGGGCCACTCGCCGTCCGCCTCGGCATCGCGGCCGTTGCGGACGAGGACGGGATGCTCGCCGAGGCGGTGCAGGCCGCGAGCGAGGCAGAAGCCGCCATCGTGATCGTCGGCTCGGCCGCGATGACCGAGAGCGAGGGCTTCGACCGGAGCACCCTGGCACTGCCAGGGCGCCAGGACGAGCTGATCGCGCGGGTCGCTGCCGTGAACAGCAGGACCGTGGTCGTCGTCAACGCCGGGATGCCGGTGCTGATGCCGTGGGCCGGTGACGTCGCCGCGGTGCTCATTGCGTGGCTGCCCGGCCAGGCGATGGGCGACGCACTGGCCGATGTCCTGCTCGGCCACGCCGAGCCGGGTGGCCGGCTGCCGGTGACCATGCCCGCCAGCGAGGCGGACTGCCCGGTCCTGCATGCCACGCCGGCTGACGGCGTGCTGCGCTACGACGAGGGCCTGCTCATCGGCTACCGCGGCTACGACGCGGCCAAAATCACGCCCCAGTTCCCGTTCGGCCACGGCCTTGGCTATACGACCTGGGCGTATGAGTCGCTGCGGTCAGCCAGCCGGGAGCTGGCACCGGGCGCCGACCTTGAGCTGCTGGTCACCGTCAGGAACACGGGGACCCAGCCGGGACGCGAGGTTGTCCAGGCCTACCTGGCGGAGCCGCCAGGCAACGGCACCCGGCCGGTTCGCGCCCTCGCCGCGTTCGGCATCGCGGAAGCCGCGCCCGGCGAACAGGCCGAGGTTACGCTGCGCGTACCTGCCAGGGCGTTCGCCCGCTGGGACACCGACGCGGGCGGCTGGGTCTGGCCCCGGGAGCTTTTCACCGTGCACGTGGGCAGGTCGTCACGCGACCTGCGGCTGTCCGTGCCTGTCGCGTCAGGCTGATGTCCCTGATGCCCCGCGGCCGGCCGCGGGGCATCAGGGAGCAACGCGGTAGTGGTAGCCGTGGTGCCCGGTGAACCCGGCATGGTTGTACAGCGACAGGGCGGGCGCGTTGTCGTTCTCGACTTGCAGGTAGAGGCCCGATATTCCCCGGTCCCGTGCCAGCGCCGCCAGGGCAGCGATGATCCCTCTTGCGAGCCCGCGGCGCCGGTGGGCTGGCTGGACCTCGAAAGCGGTGAAGCCCGCCCACTCGCCCGCGGCCGCCATCCGGCCGATGGCGATGACGTCGCCTGCCTCGCGGACGGAGGCGAACACCTGCCACGGGGCGGACATCAGCAGCCGCCGCGAGATCGGCGGCGGCTGCTCACCGCGGTAGTGATACCGCGCCAGCCAGCGGTCGTCAGGCTCGGCGGCCACCTCGACGTGCACCGGAGCGGCCGCCCCCTGGCGTGCGACCGCGCCGGGCAGGGCAGTCATCACCGTCGCCGGCCCGGACCGGATGAGCCAGCCACGCTCATCGAGGAACCGGTCGATCCCCGTGCGCCGCTGCTGGCCCAGCGGGAACGAGACGGCGATCATCGCGGGCAGGCCGCGGGCCTGATACCACTGGCGGACCTCGTCGATCGCGGCGGCCAGCGGCATGCCCGGATCACCGACGGCGAGCGCGCTGTTCGCGCGGCCGGTGAAACCGTCCGCCGCGCGCAGCAGCCAGCCGCCAAGGCTGGCCTCCTCCATGCCCCGCCAGCCCGCGGCGGCCGCCCTCTCGAGATCGGCAATGGAAACCTCCATGACCGGCAATCCTGTCAGAGCCCTCCGGATGACGCGGCCGCTGGCGCGGGGCACGGTCGCGGTGTGCTGATGCGCCGGGCCGGGGCAGCGACCGCCAGCGCGAGCCGGCCGGTGCTGCGAGACTGTGATCATGCAAACCAGGCGTGACTCTTCATCGGCGGGCTCTGCGGGCTCGCTCCTGAGCATCGGATCTAGCGGGTCGATCCTGTCGATCGGCTCCGCGGGGTCGATCCTGTCGATCGGCTCGGCCGGGTCGATCCTGTCGATCGGCTCGGCCGGCTCGGTGGCTTCGGCGTTCTCGGTCGGCTCGGCCGCGAGCCTCGGCTCGGTACTGTCCGGCCTTTCTTATCTGTCCATTCTGGCCTGGCGGTCCAGGCGCTCGGCCGCGCCCGGCCGCCGCCGCCAGAGCCCATGAATATCCGCCTTCGACGAACGCGTCACGATGACCTGAAGCGCCGTGCCGCCGCCGACGACCTTGCTAACCTCAGCGAGGAACTGGGCCTGTACTGACTGACTCGCTCACGGCTGCGCGCGTTCAGCGGATTCGAAGATACTGGGCGCTTCGATGAGGCCGACCAGATCGCCCGCGAGCGCGACACGCCGGCGCTCCCCGCCGTCTTCGCGCAGGGTGCCCTCGAGTTCCACCACGAGCGCGTCCAGCCGCTCAGCAGTAACCGACCACTGCGTCTGCTCCAGCGCAAGCTGGTCAGCCGACCCGCGGATCTGCTGAATCGCGCTATCCACCTGATCAGCAGCCGACTTCTGCTGCTGCGTCGCCAGAATCGACTCATCCAGCATCGTCGCCGTCGACGCCATCATCTCCCCGACCTCACGCGCCTGACGCGTCCCCTGCTCCGTCGCCATGATCGTCGCATTCGTCTCATCCTGCACCCCGGTAATAATCACGCTGATCGAATTCGTCGAATGCACCGACCGCTCCGCCAGCTTCCGCACCTCCGCCGCCACCACCGCGAACCCCTTCCCCGCCTCCCCCGCCCGCGCCGCCTCAATCGCCGCATTCAGCGCCAGCAAATTCGTCTGCCCCGCAATATCCTTAATCAGCCCCACAATCTCCCCGATACTCTGCGCCCGCTCACCCAGCGACAACGCCCGCGCCGCGATCAGCTCCACCTTCTCCTGCATATCCCGCATCGTGTCGCCCGTCAGCTCAGCCGTCCTGGCCATCGCATGCGCATTATCAGCAATCGAACCCGCCGTCGACGCCAGCTCCTCAATCGTCGCCGACGTCTGCGCCACCGCCGAAGACTGCTCACTCGTCACCGCCGCCGCATTCCTCGCCGCCAGCCGCAACTCCCCCGTCACCTCCCCCAGCACCGCCGACGTCGACCGCAGGCGGGC
>Ga0302325_10010595_pt1 | contig 19970 bp, 13 predicted proteins | sample Palsa_T0_2_FD_201948 | JGI IMG/M metagenome (GOLD analysis project Ga0302325, IMG submission 201948) | Peat permafrost microbial communities from Stordalen Mire near Abisko, Sweden - Palsa_T0_2 | ecosystem: Environmental > Terrestrial > Soil > Palsa > Peat permafrost | place: Sweden: Abisko...
CAGTGGAAGCCGGGCCGTCGGGACGGCAGCGCGACGGATACGTCGGGGTCTGAGCGTGCGCGGCGTCTATGCGGATTGCCCTGGTTGGACACGCCTGCTCGCCGTACGTGGGTTCCGAGCCGGGCATCACCTGGAACTGGGCGATCCATCTGGCGGCGTTGCACGAAGTGACGCTGCTGTCGCATCCGCAGCACCGGACGGACGTCGAGACGGAGCTGGCGAAACTTCCGCTGCCGAATCTGAAGATTCAATGGATCACGCTGCCCGGGTGGATCGATCCTTGGAAGCCGGAAAAGGGCGAGCGGGGATTGCGGCTGCATTATCGCTTCTGGCAAAACGCGGCGTTGCGGGCTCTGCGGCAACTGCACGCGACGGCCCCGTTTGACCTGGTGCATCACGTGAGCTGGGGAAGCCTGCAACAGCCGTCGCCGGCGTGGAAGCTGGGAATTCCGTTCGTGTGGGGGCCGGTTGGAGGAGGGCAGGTCTGGCCGGCGGCGTTCCTCGGCTATGCCGGCGCGGGCGCGAAGACGGAACGATTTCGCCGGCTGATGGTGCGGCTGACGCGGTTCAATCTGCCGGTGGTGCGTGCGGCGCGGCACGCGGATCTGATCCTCACGATCAACCGTGAAACGGCGAAGATCGTCGACGGAATCGGAGCGCGGCGGGCGGAGCATCTGACCGATTATGGAACCAAGGAGAGCTGGCTGAGCGCGCCGGTGACCCGGCAGGCGTCAGCGGGGCGGCTTTCGATGTTGTGGGGCGGGCGCTGCGAGCCGCGGAAAGGATTGCCGCTGGTGCTCGAGGCGATGGCGAAGCGGAACGACCCGCAGATTCAGCTGACGGTGGCGGGAAGCGGCCCTTCGCTGGAGCAGTGGAAGCAGCTGGCGAGCAAGCTGGGCGTGGCGGAGCGGGTGAGTTTTCTGGGGCAGGTGCCCTGGGCGAGGATGGGGGAACTATTTGCCGGCTGCGACGCGCTGATTTTCCCCAGCTTGCGCGACTCGCAGGGGACGATCGTGCTGGAGGCGATGGCGCGGGGCGTGCCGATCATCGCGCTGGATCATCAGGGGGTGGGAACGGTGGTGCCGGCGGACGCGGGCGTGAAGGTGGCGGTGACCACGCCCCAGCAAACCATCGCCGGGTTGGCCGAGGCGATGCGAATGCTGGCGGACGATCCGGAGCGTCGGCTGGCGATGGGCCGGGCGGCGGCGGCGTTCTCCGCGGAGCAGACCTGGGAAAAACGGGTCGCCCGCATGAGTGTGTGGTACGAGGAAGTGGTGCATGCGCATCGCCATCTTTGACTATCTGATCAAGCCGACTAATCCGATCGGCGGATGCCATTGGCGCATGTTGCGCGCCTTGTGCCAGGAGCACGAGTTCACGGTTTTCGCCGCCGAGTTTGAGAACCCCTGCCCGCAGCGCATTCACTATGTGCGGGTTCCCGCGATCAAGCGGCCGCTGGCGCTGCTGTTTGTGACGTTCCATCTGCTGGCGCCGATCTGGTATCTGGCGTATCGATTGCGGCATCGGGTCCGCTTCGATCGCCTGCAGATGGTGGAGAGCAATCTCTGGTTCGGCGACACCTCTTACTGTCAGTTCTGTCACCGCTCGTTTTTGCGCAACTATCGCGATCGGCTCGGGGGCACGGGTTTGCGCTCGCGGCTTCGGCTGCTGGATCATTGGCTGCATGCGAAGATGGAGCCGTGGGTCTTTGGGCGGGTGAAGCGGATCGTGGTCCCATCGGAGGGACTGGCCGCGGAATTGAAGGCGGAGTATCCGTTTGTCGCGGGCAAGATCGTCATCCTGCCCAACCCCGTCGAGTTAGAGCGGATGAAAGTGCCGGCGGATTTTGACCGGGCAGGGTTCCGGACTTCGCTGGGCGTGGGGGCGGATGATCTGCTGCTGCTGTTTGTGGCCCTCGGACACTTTGAGCGGAAGGGATTGCCGCAGTTGCTGGATGCGATGGCGAGCCTGCAATTGCCGCGGCTGAAGCTGTGCGTCGTCGGGGGCCAGCCGGACTTGATCGAATCGTATCGCCGCAAGTGCCAGGCGATGAAGCTGGAGGGGCAGGTTATTTTTGCGGGGATGCAGCGGGATGTGCGGCCGTACCTCTGGTCGGCCGAGGGGTTTGTGCTGCCGTCGTATTACGAGACATTTTCGCTGGTGACATTCGAGGCGGCAGCGGCGGGAGTTCCGCTGGTGGTGTCGCGGCTGCACGGTGTCGAGGAATTCCTCGTCGACGGGAAGAATGGGTATCTGATCGATCCAACGCCCGAGGGCATCCGCGGCGGAATGCAGCGGCTGGTGGAGAGCAGCCGCAGCGACCGTGGGCGGATCGGCGCCGCGGCGGCGCTGAGCGTGCGGCCGTATGGGCTGGATACGTTTGTCGAGCAGTGGAAGGCCTTCTATGCCTGCTAGCAGCGTCCCCGCCCCTTGGCTTTCATACGCGGCTCCTCGCGCCAGGAAGCCTTCCCGTCTCAGCCGCTTCCCCATGTGGGCGGTGCTGCTGGCGGGGTATTTTGCCTTCAGCAGAGACTTCTCGTACCTGGGCATCCCGCCGGTGTTCATCGGGGAGGCGTATCTTTTCTTCAAGGTCGTTGAGAACACGCGCAATTGGATCTCCCGCTTCGTCACCGACGCCATGCGCCTGCGCTTGTTGCCGGCGGCGATCGCGATGCACCTGAGCTGGGGCATCATCGAGGTCGGCCGCTCCTGGTGCATGGGTCGCGGCCTGCTCATGTCGGTGCGCACGGCGGCATTCAATTACTACCCGCTGTATGCCCTGATCGGGATTGTGATCGGCGGCTCGCTGACCAAGCCGGCCTTTATCCGGGTGCTGAAGCTCGTGGTGGTCGTGTACGCGGTGCGGACGCTGATCGCGGACATCACCAAGGTCTACCCCATCTCCACGCCCGGCAGCCCGGCGATTGTGCCGATCATCATGATCGCAATGTGGGCGCAGTTGCGGGACTGGAAGTGGAAATACCCGCTGCTTCTGATCTGCACGTACCAGATGTTTTTCAGCAGCCATCACGGACGCGGCCCGCTGCTGGGGTTGGTGGCTGGAATCCTGGCGATTGCCGTGAGTTCCTGGTCGCGCTTCGTGCGCTTCTGCATGGGGACGGCGGCCCTGATGATTCTGCTGATGTTTGTCGGCCCGTTGATTCCCGGTCCGTCCGGCGGGGGGCCGCCGCTCGATCCGGTCGTGCAGATCGCGCGGATCATCGCATCGGACCATCCCGACGCGGCGATTCGCATGATCAAGTGGCGCGCCAACGGCAAGCTGACCGGTGACTATGCCGACGAAATGAACAATCTCATCGGTGCCCGGGGCACGGCGATGTGGCGGCAGGAAATCTGGAAAAACGCCATGCACTCGTTGAACACGCCCCTTCTGCGGCTCATGGGCAATGGCGAAGCCACCTCGCTGCAGGACCTGACGCCCGACGGGCAGGACATTCACACGCCGCACAATATCTCGATTTATGCCATCTACTACACCGGATGGGTCGGGCTGGGGACGTTCTTCTTCCTGATGTTCGCCCTATGGCACGAATCGCAACAACTGGTCGATCCGCGGTTGCGGGTGCTGGCGTCGGCGGTGATCTGGTCGTCGCTGCTGATCACGTTGACCGGGAACTTCATGGAGGCTCCGTTTGGAGCCATTCCGTTCTACCTGTTCATCGGAGTCATCATCGGGCTTGACCGGCAATACGCCGCCCTGGCCAAACAGTCGCGGCGGCTGGCGCGAGTCCGGCGCGTCGAGCAACACGCGGAGGAGGCTCCCAGCTACTCCCCCTCGCCCCGGCCGATGACGGCCTGAATTCGTGCTTCGCCCGTGAAGGTCGTCCTCGCCCACAATTTTTACCAGCAGGCCGGCGGCGAGGATCAAGTCTTCGCCGACGAGGGGCGGCTTCTGGAGTCTCATGGACATACGGTCGTCCGATTCACGGTGCACAACGACGCGGTCGAGTCGATGGGACGGCTGAGCCTGGCAGTCAACACAATTTGGAACCGGAAGATTCACGCCCGGCTCCGGGAACTATTTCAAAGGGAACGGCCCGAGGTTGTGCATTTTCAAAACACGTTTCCGCTGATCTCGCCGGCGGCATATGACGCGGCGGTTCGCGAGGGTGTTGCGGTGGTGCAGGAATTGCCCAACTACCGCCTGCTCTGTGCCAATGGGCTGATGTTCAGGGACGGCAAGGTGTGCGAGGACTGCCTGGGCCGCTCCTTCCCCTGGCCGGGGCTGGTGCATCGCTGCTATCGCGGCAGCCTCCCTGCCACCGCGGTGGTGACGGCCATGCTGGCGATTCATCGGGCGGCCGGCACCTGGCAGAACGGGGTGGATGCCTATATCGCCCTGACCGAGTTCGGCAAGCGGAAATTTATCGAAGGAGGATTGCCCGGCTCCAAGATTGCAGTAAAAGGCAATTTTGTGGAGCCCGATCCCGGCGTCGGTTCGGGCCAAGGCGGGCATGCGGTGTTCGTCGGGCGTCTGTCACCTGAAAAAGGGGTGGACACATTGCTCGACGCATGGTCATTGCTGAAGTCCAGCTGGGTGGCGAATGTGCCCTCGCTGAAGATATTGGGCGATGGTCCGATGGCCCCGCTGGTCCGAGAAGCAGCGAAAGTGAATCCTCTGGTTGAGTGGCTCGGCAGACGGCCGATGAAGGATGTACTGGAACTGGTTGGCGAGGCTGCGTTCTTGGTTTGCCCCTCGCGCTGGCATGAGACCGGCGGGCCCAAGACAGTCTTGGAAGCTTTTGCCAAGGGAACGCCGGTCATTGCCTCAAGATTGGGCATCATGCAGGATGTCGTGGAGCATGGGCGCACCGGGCTGCACTTTGAGGCCGGCAATGCCGCCGACCTGGCCGAGCAAGTCAGACGGATGACCGACAACGCCGCGCTGCGATCGGAAATGCGCATCGCCGCCCGGCGGGAATATGAGACAAAGTATATGGCCGAGCAGAATTACGCCCTGCTGCTGCACATATATCAACGTGCCCTGGCGATGAGCCAACTTCGCCGCGGGAGAACAGCAGGGTAGAGAAACTTATATGTGAAATCTCAAATTTGAGATCCGAAATTTCAGATTTGAGATCCGAAATTTCAGATTTGAGATCTGAAATTTCAAATTTGAGATTCCAAGAACCGTCGCACCGACGGAAGGAAACGCTTTATGATGCACACTGCCTATTTCGATTCCAACGCCAGCGACGACGTCCGCCGCCAGCGGCTGTACGACGGCCAGGTCTTCATCTATTCCCCGCGCCCCAGCACGCTGGAGCTGACCAACCTGGCGCGCACCATGATCGAGGACGCGTTCGGCAAAGTCGATCCGCGCGAGGCCCAGCACCACATGCCCGTCGAGAAATACGTGGAAATCTGCGCCCCGCTCAAGCCCAAGTTCATCCATCACCCCAGCACCAAGAAAATCATCCAGGGCATTCTGGAAGACTTCAAGTGTGACATGCGCAAGACCTACCTGGACGTGCCGCGTCTTCGCATGGTGACCAGCGACGGATACCTCACCTCGGGCGTGGGGTATGCCCATCACCCGCATCGCGACACGTGGTATTCGGCCCCGCAGGCGCAGCTCAACTGGTGGCTGCCGATCTATGACATCGAGACCGAGATGTCGATGGCGTTCCACCCGCCCTACTGGGATAAGCCGCTCAAGAACGGCTCGCGCGACTTCAATTATTACGAGTGGAACAGCGTGGGCCGCAAGTCGGCGGCGACGCAGATCAAGACCGACACGCGCAAGCAGCCCAAGCCCGAGGAGCCGGTGGACCTGTACCCGCAGATTCGCTTCGTGCCGCCGGCCGGGGGCGTGATCATCTTTGCCGCGGCGCAGCTGCACTCGACGGTGCCGAACACCGCCGGGCTGTCGCGCTACAGCATCGACTTCCGCACCGTCAACATCGACGACGTCAAGTCGCGCGGCGGAGCGCCCAACATCGACTCCGAGTGCACGGGAACGTCGCTGCGCGATTTCATGCGCGGCACGGACCTGGAGCGCGTCCCCGAGGAAATCGCCAAGGCGTATGACGGCGATGCCGTCGCGCAGGGCGAGTTGATTTTCCGCCCGGAGCTGGCGGGAACCAAGAGTTAAGCCCGCGTCAGTCTCGCCTGCCGCGTCGAAAGGCGCTGCGGGCGAATTGCCAATGATCGAGGATCGGCTGGATTTGAAGAGGTAGGAAGACTATGCCGCACGGCACGCCGCGGGTCAGTCTGGGAATGCCCGTTTACAACGCGCAGCGCTTTCTGCGCGAAGTACTGGATTCCATTCTTGCGCAGACGTTCGGGGACTTCGAGCTGATCATCTCGGACAACGGCTCGACCGACGCCACCGAGGTCATCTGCCGGGAATACGCGGCCCGCGACCCGCGCGTCGCCTATTACCCCAACGACCGGACCAATCACGGCCCGGGGTGGAATTACAACCGCACGGAGATGCTGGCCCGCGGCGAATACTTCAAGTGGACGGCCGCCGACGACCTGCTGGCCCCGACCATGCTGGAAAAGTGCGTCGCCGCTCTGGACGCCGATCCCGGCGCGGTGATGGCCTGGCCGCAGACACGGGTCATTGACGAAGACAGCAAGCCGTTGCGGGACATCAGCTTTTCCCTTGCGACCGATTCACCCAGCCCCGTCAGGCGATTTGCCTCGCTGATCAACGTGAAGCACCGGCGGCACGGGGCGTTCGAGATTTTCTCGCTGATCCGCGTCAAGGCCCTGCGCAGCTTTCCGCGCAAGGGGTCCTACGCCCGGGCCGACAGCGTGGTGCTGGCGCGGCTGAGCCTCTTCGGGCGGTTCCATCTGGTGCGGGAGTATCTGTTTCTCAACCGCGATCATCGCGGCCGATCGGTGCGGTCCCTGCCGGCCCGGCTCGGCCGCGGACGCAGCCGGCTCTCGAAATATATCGGCGTCGGGCCCATCCCCGCCACCGAGTGGTGGGACCCGTCCAAGAAGGGGAAAATCGTCTTCCCCGAATGGCGGATTCTCAAGGAATACTGGCGCTCGCCCGGCATGGCACAGATTTCGGTTGCCGAGAAATTGGGCTGCTATCTGCGGCTGGTCGGCTTCACCCTCAAGATCGTGCCGAAGCTGATTCGGGATCTGGTGATCGCCGCGGAGGAATTGTTCTGGCGGTTCACGGACGTGTTCGCGGGAAAGCCCCCGGAGCTGGCCGAGGCCGATAACCTGCATCATCCGACCGTCATCTGAAAACGCGCGCATAATGGGTCTCCGCGGAGTCGCGGAGGAGCGAAGGAGTTGGATATGAAAGTTGCCATTCTCGCCGGCGGACTGGGATCGCGCCTGGCGGAGGAAACCGAGATCAAGCCCAAGCCGATGGTCGAGATCGGCGGCATGCCGATCCTCTGCCACATCATGATGCACTACTCGCACTATGGGTATAACCAGTTCGCCATAGGCCTGGGATACAAGGGCGAGGTCATCAAGCGCTACATGATGGAGCTGGCGACGCTGCAGAGCGATCTGACGGTCAAGACGCGCAGCGGCGACGTGTTGCGCCACAGCAACGGCCACTTCCCGGAATGGACCGTCGATCTGATCGACACCGGCGTGAAAACCCAAACCGGCGGGCGCATCAAGCGGCTGGCGCCGTATCTGGGCAACGGCACCTTCATGCTCACCTGGGGCGACGGCGTCTCCAACGTCAATCTCCACGAGCTGCTCAAATTCCACAAATCGCACCGCAAGCTGGCCACCGTCACCACCGTCCGTCCGCCGGCCCGGTTCGGGCACATCGTCTTCGAAGGCGATCATGTCCGCGAGTTTTCCGAGAAGCCGCAGGCCAGCGAAGGGTGGATCAACGGCGCGTTCTTCGTCCTGGAGCCGGGAATCTTCGACTACATCGAGGGAGACGCGACCCACTGGGAAAAAGAGCCGATGGAAAAGCTCGCCCGTGACGGGCAGCTCATGGCTTACAAGCACGCCGACTTCTGGCAGTGCATGGATACCATCCGCGACCGCACCCTGCTGGAAGACCTCTGGCAAAAGGGCTCGCCGCCCTGGAAAACCTGGGAAAAATAGTCGAGCTTCAGCATCCTGACCGTCATCATCAATCGAACAACAACCGGAGAGAATTTCCATGCGACTTCTGCTGACCGGACATCTTGGCTATATCGGAACGATCATGACCCCCCTGCTTTTGAAGCAGGGCCACGAGGTGGTCGGACTCGACAGCGATCTGTACAGCCGCTGCACCTTCGGCGGCGGCATCGCCAACGTGCCCCACATCAAGAAGGACATCCGCGAAGTCGAGCTGTCGGACCTCAAGGGCTTCGAGGCGGTTCTGCATCTGGCCGCGCTCTCGAACGATCCTCTGGGCAATCTCAACCCCGATCTGACTTTCGAGATCAACCATCGCGCATCAGTCCGGCTGGCCGAGCTGGCCAAGAAGGCTGGTGTGCGGCGGTTCGTCTTCTCCAGCTCGTGCAGCAACTATGGCGCGGCTGGCGATGACTTCCTGGACGAATCCTCCGCGTTCAACCCGGTGACGCCCTACGGGCAATCGAAGGTCAATGTCGAGCGCGACCTGACCCCGATGGCCGATGACCGCTTCTCGCCGATCTTCCTGCGCAGCGCCACCGCCTACGGCGTGTCGCCGCGGCTGCGCTTCGATCTGGTGCTCAACAATCTCACCGCCTGGGCGTTCACCACCAAGCGCGTGCTGCTCAAGAGCGACGGCACTCCCTGGCGGCCGATCACGCACATCGAAGACATCTCCCGCGCCTTTGCGGCCGTGGTGTCGGCGCCGCGCGAATTGGTTCACAAGGAGGCGTTCAACGTCGGACGAACCGATCAGAACTACCGCATGCGTGAATTGGCGGAGATCGTTGCGGAGACCGTGCCCGGCTGCAAAGTCGAGTACGCCGCCGACGCTTCGCCTGACAAACGCTGCTACCGCGTCAATTGCGACAAGATCGCCCGCGTGCTGCCGAGCTTCAAGCCGCAGTGGGACGCCAAGAAGGGCGCCCGCGAGTTGTATGAGACCTACAAGAAAGTCGGTCTCACCCTCGAGGAATTCGAAGGGCCGCGCTTCCAGCGGATTGGGCACATTCGCAAGCTGATTGACGACGGCATCATCGACGGCTCGTTGCGGCACGTTGTGCCCCACCGCGCCAAGGTGCCGGCGTAGAGCGGCTCGGATCTGTTCGTATCGGTGAACCCGCGTAGCGGTCGCCCCGAAGGGTCACTCGTCAGGCGTCCGGGAAGAGTGCCCCTTCGGGGCGACCGCTACGCGGAGATGCAAACCGCTCTAGCCGCCGATCGGCAAGTTCCGGTGCGGAACTACCGATGATATTGGCGGTGCGCCCGCGGCTTTCAGTAACCGCCGCACTTGGCTTGAGCCCAAAGGGAATTCACAATGGTCGCCATGACAAAACACGTTGCTCGCAGCAAAACCGAAACGCTGTGCCGATCCTGCAAAAAGCCCGGACTGATGCCCGTGCTGGACCTGGGGCAGATGCCCCTGGCCGACGGCCTGCTCACGCCCGACCAGCTCAAGCAGCAGGAGCCGGCCTTCCCGCTCGAAGTGAGCTTCTGCCCCAACTGCTCGCTGGTGCAGATTCTGGAAACGGTGCCGCCCGAGGTACTCTTCAGCGCGGATTACCCCTACTACTCCTCATTTTCGGACCATCTGCTGGAGCACTCGCGCAAGAACGCCCTGAACCTGGTCGCCACCCGCAAGCTCAACAAAGACAGCCTGGTGGTCGAGCTGGCCAGCAATGACGGGTACCTGCTCAAGAACTTCGTCGAGAAGGGCGTGCCGGTGCTGGGCATCGACCCCGCCGACGGGCCGGCCAAGGCCGCCATCAAGATCGGGGTGCCCACGCTCTGCACGTTCTTCGGCAAGGACCTGGCCACCAAACTCCGCAACGAAAACCGCCGGGCCGACGTGATCATCGGCAACAACGTCCTGGCCCACGTCGCCGACACCAACGGCTTCGTCGAAGGCGTCAAGATTCTGCTCAAGGACAACGGCGTCGGCGTCTTCGAGTTCCCCTACATCGGGGACCTCATCGAGCACGGCGAGTTCGACACCATCTACCACGAGCATCTCTGCTACTTCTCGGCCACCGCGATCGATCATCTGTTCCGCCGTCACGGCCTGTATCTCAACAACGTCGAGCGGCTCTCGATTCACGGCGGATCGCTCCGCATTTATGTCGAGCCCAAAGAGGCGGTCGGCGATGCTGTCAGTAAATTGCTGGCCGAGGAAGTCGCGCTCGGCATCGACAGGTACCCCTACTACCAGAAGTTTGGCAACCGGGTGAAAGAGATCCGCAAGTCCCTGCGGGAGATGTGCGCGAAGATCAAGGCCGAGGGAAAGACCATCGCCGCCTACGGCGCCGCCGCCAAGGGGAGCACGCTGGTCAACTACGTGGGCCTGGGCACCGACACCATTGACTTCGTCGTCGATCGCAACGTGCACAAGCAGGGGAAGTTCATGCCCGGCGTACACATTCCGATTCTCGATCCCAAGAATCTGATGGAAAAGAAGCCCGATTACGTGTTGCTGCTGCCGTGGAATTTCAAGGACGAAATCCTCAGGCAACAAGAACCGTATCGAAAGGGCGGCGGGCGCTTTATCATCCCGATTCCCAGCCCGCAGATTGTCTGATCGGTCGATCGAAGCGGATATTGCGAACGTCCCGAGGTTTCAAGGATGCGTCTGTTCATTTATCTGCGAGACTTTGCCGCCGACGGGCAGTCGCCGCATCTGGGCATCTGCAAGGCCGTGCATGGGCTGGCCCAGGGATTTGCCGACAACGGCAACCCTGTCGTCGTGCTCTGTGAAGGGCCGGACGATTCGGTCTGCGACGTGGCCCCCGGCTACCAGGTGCGCTCGCTGTCCGGCGTGGCGCCGGGACGGCTCTATGGCTCGATTTCCCCGAGCCTGCGGAACTTCGTTCTGGAGAACTCCAAGGACGCGCTCTACGTGCTCAACGGGATCTTTCACCCCGGCGCCTGTGCCCTGGCGGGTTTGCTGCGAAAGCTGGACGTTCCGTACATCGTCGCCCCGCACGACCCGTATCATCCGACCATCTTTTCCAAGAACAGCCTGCTGAAATGGCCCTACTGGATTCTGCGCGAGCGCCCCATGCTCAACGGCGCGCTGGCGATTCAGGTGCTCGACGCCCGGCACGGACAATGGCTCGCCCGATTGGGCGTTCGCTCGGCCGTGATTGAAACGACCAACGGCTACGCCCCCAGCGACGTCCTTCCCGCCGAACAATTGCGCTGGAACCAGGACGGCCGTCCCTCGGCCATCTTCATGGGGCGCATCGACTCCCACAACAAGGGTCTGGATATTCTCATCGACGCCGTCTGCGGCGTGTCCCGTGAGTCCCGCCCGAAGCTGACGATCCAGGGACCCGACTGGGGCGATCGAGCCGCCCTCAAAGCCCAGGCGCGACGCCTGGGGGCCACCGACTTTGTCTCCTTTCCCGAAGCCGACTTCAACGTCACCTCCGCTTCGCTGATCGCCCGGCACGATATCTTCTGCCTGGTCTCGCGGTTCGAGGGTTTCGGCCTGGCGGCGCTGGAGGCGATGCTGGCGGGGCGGGTGGTCATCGTCTCGGAAATCGCCGGGATTTCGCCGCACGTCCGCGCCAGCGGTTGCGGAATCGTGGTCACTCCCGAAGTCCGTGCCGTGCGGGCCGGCATCGAAGAACTGCTGCGGCTGCGCCCCCATTGGAAGGAAATGGGCCTCGCCGGCAGGGAATATGCCCTCGAGCATTTGCGCTGGCAGAAAATCGCCGAGAACACCTGGCGCGAATACAACCGCCTGATGTCCACCGCCGCGCACGTCCGCGCTCCCGCCCGGGAGTTGGTCGCGCTCTGATCGGATCCTGCTTGTCCAGCCGCGCCGTCAACGGCGCGATGCCACCATGATGAAACTCGCGCTCGATCAACCAGCCGCGCTTGCCCAGCCAGGTGCGTTCAACGCGGCGCTGAAGTGTCCCAACTGCTTCTCGCAGGGGATGTCGCTGTTCTATGGGGCCGACAACATTCCCGTTCACAGCACCGTCCAGACCGCCAGCCCGCAGGAGGCCGTCGAGTTTCCCCGCGGCCGACTGAAGCTGGGCTTCTGCGCCGCCTGCGGATTCGTCTGCAACACTGCCTACGACGCCAAGCTTCAGGAATACTGCTCCAACTGCGAGGAATCGCAGGGGTTCTCACCCACGTTCAACGCCTTTGCCAGGAAGCTGGCCCAGACCTGGATCGACCGCTACCAGATCCGCGGCAAAACCATTCTCGAGATCGGCTGCGGCAAGGGAGAGTTCCTGGTGCTGATGTGCGAACTCGGCGACAACCGCGGCATCGGCATCGACCCCAGCTATCAACCCCACCGCACCCCCGAGCAGTTCAAGCAGCGCGTCCGCTTCATCGCGGACCATTACAACGAAAAATACGCCCACCTGACCGCCGACGTTGTCCTCTGCCGGCACACGCTCGAGCACATCGGGCCCACCGGCGAGTTTCTCCGCTCGATTCGCCGCACCATCGGCAAACAGACCGACACCGTCGTCCTCTTCGAGCTGCCCGATGTCGTCCGCGTCCTCAAGGAAGGCGCATTCTGGGACATTTATTACGAGCATTGCTCCTATTTCAGCCCCGGCTCGCTGGCCCGGCTGTTTCGCCAGTCCGGCTTTGACATCGTCGAGTTGGAGCGCTGCTACGACGATCAATATCTGCTGATCGGAGCCCGACCCATCGAAGGCGACGTCCCCGGCCCGAGCCTGCCGCTGGAGAACGACCTGGCGGAAATGCGCACGCTGGTCGAGGGCGCCGGCCGGCGATTGGCCGATGGCGTCAATCACTGGCGCCAGTTCATTCTCGACCGCCACGCCGAGGGGAAAAAAGTCGTGGTCTGGATCGCCCTCTCCAAGGCCGTGGCGTTTCTCACGACGCTGGGCGTCGGCGAGGCCGTCGAATTCGTCGTGGACATCAACCCGTTCCGCCAGGGCAAGTTCATGCCCGGGACCGGCCAGCGCATCGTCCCGCCGCAATTTCTCGCCGACTACAAGCCGGATTACGTCATTCTGATGAATCCCATCTACCGCCGCGAAGTGCAGGCCGACCTGGATAAAATGGGATTGGCCGCGACGCTGCTCACCGTTGGAACCTGAACCGCTGCCGCCTCACGCCCGATAAACTGTCGATCTCACTCGCCGCGCCACCGGTCCGCCGAAGGTGGACATTCCGCAACCCGTCGGCCGATAGCGCTTCCTGACAACCCAGGAGCGCGAGCGTGTCGCGCGACCGACTATGATCCAATCTCTCATGGCCACCCAGAATCCGCACAGCGCCGCCGTTCGCCCGGTCTTCTTCACGCCGTTGCGGGGAAAATATGACGTGGCCATCATCGGGGGCGGGATCGTCGGTCTGGCGACCGCCATGGCCCTGCTGAGCGAGCGCGACCTGTCGCTGCTGGTCCTCGAGGCGGAAAATATGCTCGGCTCGCACCAGACCGGGCACAACAGCGGTGTCATCCACTCCGGCCTCTACTACAAGCCCGGATCGCTCAAGGCCAAGCTCTGCGTCGAGGGAAGCCGGGCGCTCTACGATTTCTGCAAAGTCCACAACATCACCCACGAGCGCTGCGGCAAGATCGTCGTCGCCACCCGGCCGGAAGAAATGGGCGCCCTCGACGAGCTGCAACGCCGCGGTGCCGCCAACGGACTGGAGGGGGTCAAACGTCTTTCCGGCGAGGAGCTGACGCGCTATGAGCCGTACGTGTATGGCATCGCCGGGCTGCACGTGCCGGATACCGGAATCGTCAATTATCGCCACGTCGCCGTCGCCTATGCCGAGGTCATCCGCGCACGCGGCGGCGAGGTCCGCACCAACGCCAAGGTCAATTCCATCCTCGCCCGGTCCGATGGCATCACGCTGCAAACCGACGCCGGCGAAGTGCACGCCCGCGGGCTGATCAACTGCGGCGGGCTGCACAGCGACCGACTGGCCCGCATGTCCGGCGTAGATCCCGGCGTGCAGATCATCCCCTTCCGCGGCGAATACTATCACCTGGCCCAGCCCCGACAGCACCTGGTGCGAAACCTCATCTACCCCGTGCCAGACCCGCGATTCCCCTTCCTCGGCGTCCACTTCACACGCATGATCGGCGGCGGGGTCGAAGCCGGGCCCAACGCCGTCCTGGCCATGGCCCGACACGGATACACGAAGACCAGCTTCAGCACCGCCGACGCCATGAGCATCGCCACCTACGGCGGATTCTGGAAGATGGCCCGCCAACATTGGAAGACCGGCATGGGCGAACTGCATCGCTCGCTCAGCAAGCGCGCCTTCCTCAACGCCCTGCGCCGTCTCATGCCCGAGCTGCAAGCCGGCGATCTCGAGCCCGGCTCCGCCGGCGTCCGCGCCCAGGCCGTCGATGCCGAAGGAAAGCTGGTCGATGACTTCCGCATCGCCACCGCCCCGCGCATGGTACACGTGCTCAACGCCCCCTCACCGGCGGCCACCGCTTCCATCGCCATCGGCCGTCACATCTCCCAGCTTGCCGTTGACGCCCTGGAACTCGGCCCCCCCGCCCGCTCCCTCGCATCCCCCTCGCTCAGCTAACCCCCGCTTTCCAAGATAGAACTTGTCCGATGCAGCGACGGCCGCGCCAAATCTGGCGCGGCCGTTGGCATTGCCCGCTGGCGCGCTGCTGTCCACTGAATCAACAGGGGATTCGGAGCGCCCGATTGCCCCCTCGCGCGCGCTGAGCAATAATGGGAAGTATGTCCGCCAGCGAAACTGTTCAATTCCAAGCCACTCCGGAACTGCGCCGGCAACTTGAAGAGGGCGCCCGGAGTCTCAACATCTCTCTTTCCGCCTACATTCTGTACTTGCAGACACGAACGGCATCAGGGCGCGATGGCGGTCGGCTCGATCGGCACGTCCGGGAAGTGTTTGGCAAGCACGGCGAGTTGATACGAAGGCTGGCGACGATCGCGGATGGGATAAGGTAACGACGCTCGCGGTCGGGATTCTCACCCTACACGTGCTGGCAGAGGATATGGGTTACGAGTGGTGAGACTTCTTTCCAGTTTCGAATGATCGTGTAAGGCCGTCAGTTATTGGCGGGAATGTTGGTGACGTTCAAGGTCAGGTTCGAGGGCGTGCTCGCGGAACGATCGGCGATGAAAGCGGCGCGGCGCTGGACGACCAGTTCAGGCGTGGCGGTGCCGGCGTTGCGCCAGCCTTGCACCAACACGTAGGCGGTGAAGGAATCGGAGCGAACGGTCACGAGGTTGCTGAGGCGATTGAAGGCAAGAAACTGCTTCTCGAAATCGCCGGGGACGTAGTCGTTGGCGTTGGAGACGAACGGAGCCAGATCTCCATCCGTCGGGCCTTGGTCGCTTCCCTTGGGATTGAAGCCGCCCAGAGTTGTGCTGGCCAGGGTCTTGCGGAAATTGGGAACGCCGTTGAGCTCGAGGATGGACTTGAACGCTCCGTGCGGCGTGCCATCGCCGCGGTTGACGTCGCGGTAGTTGACGATCGCCTTGGCCAGGGTCTGATTGTCGGCGGCGTTGTTGGCCATCGGCAGAGTCGCCAGCACGCGCCAGGGGGCGGTGTTGATATTGATCAGGCCATCGGTCGGGGCATTGTCCTCGGTGGTGGGAGTTCCGGGGAAGGGATAGGCGTTGGTGTACTTGGGCTTGACGTTGGCGATGGGGTAGCGGGTGGCGGCATTCTCGGCCCCGACGTTCTGCATGTAGTCGTCGGCGGGACCGTTGGCGGTCACGAAATCGAAGAGCCGCATGGCGAAGTGGTAGGCGCTGGGATTGCCGCTGGAGTCGAAGTCGTTGAATTCTCCGTTGCAATCCGCGGGACTCATCGGACAGAATCGGCCGACGTTCTCGGCCTGGTTGTCGTTGTCGTTGAGATCGTCGGCAAACGCGCTGTCCATCGTCACCGGGTTGTACTCGACGGTCTTGGTGGTGGTGGTGCCGTCGGTGTTGACGGTCACGATGTCGATGCGATAGGCACCGATGAAGGTGGTCTGAAGAATATCGCCGTTGCGCGCGAACGCGGCGTAAGGGAACTGGTTGGCGTAGGCGCCCTTGGGTCCGCCGAAGTCCGTGTTGTTAATCTGAATGGGGAATCCCTTGGTGGCGAAGTAGGAGTCGGCGGGGGCGGTGTCGGCGGCGCCGAGGGCGACGGTCGAGGGCGTTGCGCCATACTTCACCAGCGTGGCGAAAAGCCGGGGCCGGGGGTATGGCTCGTTGGTATTGCTGGAAGTGGGATAATTCGGCGAAGGATTCTGGGTGGGGTCGCGGTTGTAGGTATACGGGTAAACGAAGTACCAATTGTGTTGAGCCTGATCGCTGGGTCGCACGTAGTGCCATTCGGTGCTGTCAGCATCGTCCTGGGAGGGGGCGGCGGGGAGGCCGGTGAAGTCATAGCAATCGACCGGGACCAGGTCGGAGACGTTTGTGGTTTCGTCGTAAACGTCGTTGGGATCGTACGAGGTGCTGCCGGGAACGGCGGTCATCGCGGTGAGCGTTCCGTCGGCGCGGCGGGGCCGCACGAGCATCAGTTCGTTGTTGAATGCGGCAGTGAGCTGGGGAATAACGATCGGCGAGCCGCCGGCGCCCGCATCAACGGTGATGCCGTTGGGCATGTTGGCGCTGGAGGCAAAGACAACGCGCTGATAGGGCCCAAGGCCGCTGGCCAGGACCGTGGACAGATCGGTTGGCGCTCCGGTGATGGATTTGATGGTCAACTGTCCGACCCCGTTTTGCCGATTGATGGTCACAAACTGCCAGTTGCGCAGGCTGATGGTTTGGTTGTAGGGATTGTAGAGCGAGAGGGCGATGAATCCGGCGTTGCCGGTCTGTCCGTTGTTGGCGGTGCTCTGGTCGTTGTTGGCGTAGACCTCGGTGAGATAGGGCTGCTGGCCGGTGCCGTAGAGCATGACCCGGTAGGTGATGGAGGCTGGGGTGGTGGTCGGCTGAGTTGTGGAGGTGGACGAAGAGTTCGTCGGCATGGCGGGCCAGGGCGGGGCGTTGGGATCGTTCAGCGCATACAGCGTGTCGTTGGTGGAATGGTCCTGACCAATGACATAGGTGCCCCCGACGTTGTCCGTACCGACCAGCGATCCACCGATCTCAATGTTTCCGCTGGAGGTGAATCCCCCCGGCTGAATGCCGTTGAGGATCATAAACGACCAGCCATAGCAGTAATTGTTATTGATGGAGACGCCGGTGTTGCCCATGATTTCGATGCCGGATTTCCATCCCAGTCCCACGTTGTCCGCTTGCCCGGGGCCGTTCTGGATCAGGGTATTGCCGCTGATGGTGATGTTGTTGCCGAACATCGTGGCGCAGGAGATTCCGATGTGCCAGTCGGTGGACGGGGTGCCATTCACTTGCCAGTCGGCCATGTAGTTGTTCTCGACCGTCAGGTTGTTCATTCCGTTCTGGAGCTCGATGCCGATGCGGCTGGCGCCGGTGATGACGTTATCGCTGACGTCGGTGGTATCGGAGCTGGAGACCAGGTGGATGGGTTCGCGCACCTGATCGAAGGTATTGTTATCATAGGTGTCATTGTTACCGGGATAGCCGTAGATGCCTCCGCCGGAGAGTTGGGTGAAGGTGTTGTGGTTATACTGTGAGCTGGAATTGCCGGAGACGAAGATGGCCAGCCCGACGTTGGTGAAGGTGTTGTCGTGAATGTTGGAACTGCTGCTGGCGACGCAATAGACTTCAATGCCGCTGAGGGTGAAGCCGTAGAACTCGGTGTTGGTGGTGTTGTTGAAACTGAAGTTGCCCTGGCCGTCGGCCTCGGCGATGACGGCTCCGCCGGCGCCGGAGGTCGGGGAGGCGATGGCGCCGCCGATTCCGACGGCGCGGGAGATGATCTGGCTGCTGGTGCCGCGCAGTTGCTGGGAATTGATGGCCGCCAGAGCTGATCGGAGCCGGAGCGTTTGCGGCGGGGTGAGGGCGGCGATTCCGCTGACGGCTCCGCCGCCGGTGTAGATGCGGTTGGAGAGGAAGTTGATCTGGCTGGTGACGGTATAGTTTCCGGCGTTGAAGAGGATGGTGTCGCCGGGGGCGGATTGGTTGATGGCGGACTGGATGTTGCCGGTGTCGTCGCCGCCGGAGGGGGAGACGGTGACGGTGTTGCCGCTGGAGGCGACGTTATTGTTGCTGGATGCGCTGGCGGAGACGGAGACGGCGCCGCGGATGGGATTGCGGAACATGGCTGTGGCGGAGGCCGCGTCGGGCTGGCCGGGGCCGCCGCTGCCGGACATCGTGCTCCAATACGCCAGCCAGAGTTGCCCGAACGTGCCGGTGTTGACCGAGGTCTTGACCGGATAATCGAGCCACGGCTCCTGAGCCCAGTTGGTCCAGGTGGCCATATTGCTGTAGGGCGTGGGGGGCAGGCCGGCGGTCTTATCCTGGATGCAGACGTAAGTGCAGCCGTCTGAGCCGGTGACCCAATCGCCGAAGCTGTAGCCGAGGGTGGGATCGTAGTTATTGTTCTGCGGCGTCAGGGAGTTGGGACGGCTGGTGAACCGGCTGGCGGAGATGTTGGAGACCTGATTGCGCGCCACCAGCAGCGGCCGGAGATTTCCGCCGTTCTCATAGGTGAAGTTGTCGGCGAACCATTGAGCCGCCTGGTCCGGCGAATAGGGCGAGGTGCGAATGGGAGCTCCCGAGCCGTTGTAGAGGACCGACGGAGCCAGGTCCTGCTCGAGAATCGACGGGCTTGCCGCGGGATTCACCAGGCAGAAGCGATGGGCCAAGGTCATCGATTCGCCCATCGGCAGGGCCTGATAATAGACGCCGGGGGTGTTGAGACCGGGATTATCCAGCCGGCGGCCCAACTGGCTCCACATGGCTTCGAACGGGGAGACGAACGAATAGCTCATCGTCGTGCCGTCGTCATAAATCGGCGTGAGGCTGGCGCTGGTGGCGTTCCAGCGATAGGCGTTGAGCGCGGTCATCTGCTGACTTGGCGACATCGAGCCGCTGTGCAGCAGTCCGTTGAGATCGATGTCGGTCGGAAAGAAATCGCCGGGGAGCGACGCGGTCGTGCTGTTGGGTTGATAGGCAACGGAGGCGTTGATTGCCGATCCGTTGTCGAGAACGCGCACCGAGGCGTAATAGGTGACGCCGTTGACTTGACCGATCGGCAGCCGCCAAAGGCCGGCGTCGGCGATGCCGTCGCCGCTGGTGCTGGCGGCGAGATACTTGTTTCCGGAGGAATCCATCAGTGCCGGGTAGGTCGTCGAGGTGCCGGTCAAGCTGGCGACCGAAATGGACGTGGGAACCAGATCGGTAAGGGTTGAATACTGGGCGCCGGAGACCGGGGACTCGAACGTTCCGCCCAGCGGCGGAGCGGTGATGCTCGACCAGCCATTGGCGCCATTGGTGGGCAGCGGGGTAGGAACGCGTGGTCCGAACCAGTTGGAATCCGCCAGGCTGGTCCAGATGGTCGCATCCGTCGGCGCCGTCGGGGTGTTGGTGGGGGCGCCGGGGGCCGTGAGAATCTTGGACTGCTCGATATTCACGACGGCCTGGAGCAGCAGATCGACCTCGGTATTAAAAGAATTTTGCTGGGAGGAATAACGATCGACGCGTGACGTTGAAATGAAGGCGGTGCCCATCAACGCCAGCAGGACCAGCAGGGCAACGACGAGAATCAGCACGGATCCCGGACGGGCCGTGTTGAAGCGTCGCTGAAGGCGCTGCAGGAAAATGGCTCTGAATGCGCCGGCGCGATTGCCGAACCGGGGGGGCCTGCCCATGATGTCAACTCCAGGGTGTGCGCGTCAAAACTGAAGGGAGGCAGCGGCTACTGCCATCCCTGGCAAGCGAAAATCCAGCCGAGCCTCCTCCTCAGAGAATAACAGCCGTTGGGAAAGGGCGTTTCCTCGTACACAGACCAGCCCTTTGGAACAAATCAGCCTCCCGACGACG
>Ga0302325_10010598_pt1 | contig 19963 bp, 23 predicted proteins | sample Palsa_T0_2_FD_201948 | JGI IMG/M metagenome (GOLD analysis project Ga0302325, IMG submission 201948) | Peat permafrost microbial communities from Stordalen Mire near Abisko, Sweden - Palsa_T0_2 | ecosystem: Environmental > Terrestrial > Soil > Palsa > Peat permafrost | place: Sweden: Abisko...
CGTCGATGGTGGCTTCGCCGTAGGCGACGAAGGTGGTCTTCCGGACGATGTCGCCGGCCGCGGCGGTCATCCAGTCGGGCAGGAATCTGGTGGCGAGCGCGCCCAGACCCAACAGCGAGATCGGGACTACCCAGTAGCCGATGTAGGTCAGCGGCGTGGTGGTGTCGAGTACTGATGCGTTAGCCGCCACGATCGGCGGAATCGACGACGACACCGTCATTACCGCGAACACGCCGACCCACATCCATGTGAGCCGCGAGGTGATCTGGCCAAACACATCGCTGTTGACCACCGCCGGGGGTTGATTTGCCGCGGCGTACTCGTGCACGAACGACTTGCCCGACTGCGCGGCGACCAGGGCTACCAGCAAGATTCCCGCGATGCTCAGCGGCAGTGCCCACCGTTGCACAAACGACTGGCCCACCAGCAGAGTCAGCCCTGTGAGCGCCAAGAACGTTGCACCAGAACCGATTTCGAGCGCGCGTCTCGGTGTGCGGGTGAGATAGCCGGCGACCAGTCCGGCGATCGCGATCGCGAAGGCGACCAAAGCCGCGACCAGGAACGATGCATTGCCGACCAGGACCCAATAGACGATCCACGGCGCGAAGCCAAACAGAATGCCCACGATCGGTCAGTGTATGGGCACGTCGCTCAACAGAGAGGTCGATCGCGCGCTCAAATCTGGGCGAATTGCAGTCGCTCAGCGTTGCAGGCTGCGCAGGGTGCTCTTCGCAAATTTTTTCAGCACGTCGTCACGCCCAGAACCTGACTCGCGGGCGCTGATGAGTTGGGCGTGGAGGCCGATCAGAAAGAACGCGGCGCTATCGTATGCGTCGACGTCGTCGTAGAGTTCGCCGCGGATACGCGCCCGCTCGATTTCGGCAGCGAGCAGCACGAACATCGGGTGTTTGGTCCAATTCTCGTCTTTGGGCGCCGCCGGTGAGAAGTAGAGGCTGATCACGTCACGGAATAAGGATGCGCCCCAACGCTTCTCGAGCGCCACGACAAGCCTGATGATTTCGTTCAGAACTGCCGGCAGAGCGCGACGGGTATCGAGAAATCGGCTGAGCTCCTCAGCGAGATAGTCCTCATCGCGTCGGATCAACTCCAGCAGGACATGTTCCTTGGTGGGGAAATGGAAGTAGAAGGTACTGCGGGCAACTCCCGCCGCTTCCACGATCGCGTTGATATCCGCCGAATTTGCGCCGGCGCGCTGGAACTCCACGATCGCGGCATCCAGCACCCGCTCCCGCGTCTTGCGGCGCTGGGCTTCGCGACCCGTCGCAGTGTCTGGCACTCCCCTATTCTGCAGCATCCGGTCAGCTCGCTGACAGATATCACTTGAAATTGGCCCTCACCGGAGCTGAGCGCAGACGCACTCCGCTCGTCTTCCGCAAACGACAGGCTATTTGCTCTCAGAACATCGGCTTATCGACTCCGGGCGGATGCGTGATGTTGTGGGTTTCGTTGTCATTCGTCAGTGAACGTGCTAGATCTAAGACGGCGCGGGGTCGTAGCGAGCCAACTGAGTGGACCGTCGACGTCGTGCCACAGCGCGCGACTTCGCATCAGGTGAGGCAGGGACGGAACCGATGAATACCAGAGGTCAACGCATCCTGTTGTGGACGGCGCCCCCGGCGGTGGCTTTGTTTGCGCTTGCATACCTTGTGTTTCCGGTATTTTCACCACCGCTGTCGCCGACGTTGACGCCCGATCAGGTGGCCGCGTTCTTCCGGGGCAACAACACTGGAATCCTGGGTGTGGCGATCCTCTGCAACCTCATTGCGTGCTCGTTGGTGCCGCTGTTCGCGGTGACGGCGGTGCAAATCTCTCGGGCCGCGACGTCGAGCACTGTCCTGACGTACGCGTACCTCATCTGCGTGGGCGTCGGTACGACCGCATTCATCCTCGCCGACTATTGCTGGGGGATGGCCGCTTTCAGGCCCGACCGTGACCCGCAGTTAACCAGTCTGCTCAACGACATGGCGTGGTTCTTCTTCATCGCGCCGGTCGGCACGATCATGGTCCAGAACCTGTGCTTCGCATTGAGCGTCTATCTTGACGAGCGTCCAGATCCGATCTTTCCGCGCTGGGTCGCGCACTTCAACGTCGCGACCGTGGTGCTGCTGGCCCCGAGCGCATTCTCGATCCTCTACAAATCGGGGCCACTCGCCTGGAATGGTCCACTGTCGTTCACGTTGCGGTTGACGACGTTTGCGGTCTACATCGCGGTGATGTTCTGGGCACTGCTGCGCGCAGTGCGGCACCAGGGTGATGACCGGGTGGTTCTCGCGTGAGCGGCAGTGTGGCAGAGGTGCCGAAGGCCTCCGCCCTCCCGGCCGAGCACGCAACGTCGTGGCGCAAGAATCGCAAACTCGATCAGTGGATTGCGTTTTGGAGCGTGCCGTTCTTTTTCAACTTGTTCGGTCTGGTGTTCGTTCCGCTGAGCTGGATGATGCCGCCGAGGTCACCGAGCAGCACCACACCGAACATCGTCGACTTCATGCACTCGCACAATCTGCTGATCGCGTGCGTGATCCTGACGCTGGCCTATGGGCTCGCGCCGGTCTCTAATGCCTGCTATCTGATGCAGGTAAGGCGGATGTCGGTCAGCCCCGCGTTTCGCTATTCGATGATGATCGGCGCGATCACCGGCGCGATCGTCGGCATGCTGTTCCCGATGTTCTGCTTCGGCCTCGGCGCATTTCGCCCCGGGTACAGCTCGGGTGTCTTGACGATGCTCTACGACTTCGGCTACCTGGCATTCATCGGCTCGCTGGGATGCTTCTGCGTCATGTGGATGGCCTTCGGCTTGGCCATCATTCTCGACGAGAACAGCATTCTGCCAAAGTGGTTGGGCTACTACACTATTTGGCAATATGTGACCGAGCTGATGGCCGCACCGGTCTGGATCGTCAAATCGGGACCCTTCGCCTGGAACGGCCTGATGACCTTCTGGTTCGCGATGACCCTCTACGTCTCGTGGCAGATCATCGTGTACGTGTGCATCTACCGGGCGATCAAGAACCAACCAGAGGCCGAACTCGACAACGCCTCGCCTGAACTCCGTCCGAAAGTCGTTGAGCTCCGGTCAGGGACGAGCGCATGACCAACGTTGCTGAGGGGTTCACCCCGGGTGTCGGCAACTCTCGACCGGATGACAGCAGGCGGGACCATGTCCCCGGCGACTCGAGCATGTGGTTTTTCGTCATCGGTGACTTGCTCATTTTCGGCGTCTATTTCGTTGGCTACATGTACTTCCGGGGCCAGAATCACGAACTGTTCCTACAAAGCCAGGCTCGGCTGAATCTGGACATCGGCGCCATCAACACGGTGATGTTGCTGACCAGCTCGCTCTTCGTGGCACTCGGCACCGAGGCGGCTCGCGCCGGCAACAGAGCTGCTGCGCTACAACGGTTCTGGATCGCATTGGCCTTCGGTGCCGCCTTTCCGCTGCTCAAGATGTTCGAGTGGATTCCCGAAATCAGCAGCGGTCTGACACCGGGAACAAATTTGTTCTTCATGTACTACTACGTGATGACCGGCATGCACCTGTGCCACGTTGCCCTCGGCCTGGTCATCATGGGCTTTGTCATCCGCAACCTGAAAACATCGACCACACCCAAGATCTCGTTCGTCGAGACGGGCGCCACCTACTGGCACATGGTCGATGTCCTGTGGCTGGTCCTGTTCGCCCTGCTCTACTTGATGAGGTAGACCATGACGTCGCTGATCCGCAATCCACTGACGATCGTGTGGGCACTGCTCACGACGATCACCGTTGTGTCGTCATTGATTGCCCTTGACGGGGGCGCCGCGCATCAGATCAACACGACGGTCACCACTGCCGTATTGCTCATTGCGGCAGTCAAAACACAGCTGGTGATTTGGCACTTCATGGAAGTTCGCCGCGCGCCCGTTTGGCTCAAGGCGACCACGAGCGGATGGGTTGTCGGGCTTTTCACGCTGCTGCTGAGCTTCTACTTCGTCAGTCTGTGACCAATCAATATGCGTGGATGCGTGCCCATTCCTCAGACGGCGATTCTTTGCGCCAATTCCCATGCAGTCTCGGCCATGCCGCGATAACGCTCGCGGTATTCGTCGGTACCGGCCCGCGAATCTGCCGCGTTGCCCTCGACGCCCCGCCGCCAGACCCCGGCGGTGATCGAGGCCAGCCGGAACATCGAAAAGACCACGAAGACATCGAGCGAGTCTGGAAGCTCCCCACCAGCGTAAGCGCGGTAGTTATCGAGGAAGGTCTGCTGGTCGGGAAGTCCGGTGCCAGTGAGGTTTTCACCGATGACACCACTTCTGCCACCGGGTCCGCCCGGCACGTGATACGTGACGCAGAAATACCCGAGGTCCGCCAACGGATTACCGATCGTCGCCAACTCCCAGTCCAGTACCGCCACGACCCGCGGCTCGGTCGGGTGCAGCAAGACGTTGCCCAGCCGATAATCGCCGTGGGCGATACACGACGGCGGGTCATCGGACGGCAGATGCTCGGGCAGCCACGTCGCCAGCAGGTCCATCGCAGGCATGTCCTCCATGCGCGCGGCCTCCCACTGGCGAGTCCACAGCGCCACCTGGCGTTGCATATAACCCTCTGGTCGGCCGAAGCCCTCCAGTCCGACCGCGCGCCAATCCACGCGGTGCAGGGCCGCAAGCACGCGGGCAAGGTCCTGATAAACCGCGGCGCGGTGTGCGGGACTCTCTTCACGCATCACCCGGTCCGGGAAGACCCGCCCCGGAACGTGATCCATCACGAAAAACGTTGTACCGAGCACAGATTCGTCATCGCAGAGCAGCTGCATGCGCGGCACGGGCACATGGGTTTCGGCCAACGCGGCCATCACGCGGTGCTCGCGCTCCACCTCGTGCGCCCGCGGCAACAGCTTGCCGGGTGGCTTCTTGCGCAGCACGTAGTCGCCGCCGGCGGTCTGCAGGTGGAACGTGGGATTGCTCTGGCCGCCCTGAAATTGTCGAACCTGCAGTTGACCGTCGAATCCGGGCAGCCGGCCACGCAAGTACCGAGCCAGCGCCGCTTCGTCGAAGCGATGCGCGGGCAGTACCGGCACCAACTCTGCCATGCCCGCCATCTGTGGCCCCTTGTCGTCAACCGCGTCTACGAAAACCCTACCGAGGAGCGATAAAACGATGGCCCGTTTCGGTGTCGGCAGGGAGTTCCGCGACCACGGTTTGCGCTACCTGGTTGTGGGCAACGCCGGTGCGATCCAACCGAGTCTGCGCAAAAGCGCCACCGCGACCGCCCCGTACGTCAAGGTTGTGCGCGCGCTGAAGAAGCTCTGAGGAAGGCCGGACAATGCCGATGATCGACTTGACCTATGTGCGCGGCTCACTGGAGGTGCAGTCGCTGGAACGACTGACCGACGAACTCGTCACCGCGCTGCTGCGGGCCGAACAGGCCCCGGACACCCCGTTCCTGCGCGACAACACCCTGGTGCATTTGCACGAGCTGGATCCGGCCGCGCAGTCGGTGGGCGGCCGCGGCGCGGGCGCGCCCCGATTCCGCGTGGAGATGACGGTGTTCGGCGGCGCGCTGACGAAAGACCACAAGGAGCAGCTCGCGGCCGACGTGCACATCGCGGTCTGCGACGCGGCTGGGATCGACCCGGAAGGCGAACAAGCGTTTCACGTGTGGACGTTGATTCATGAAATCCCCGAAGGCAATTGGGCCGGCGGAGGAAAGGTGATCTACTACCGGCAAGTCAAAGGTCTGGTTGCCGACGACGCGCCCTGATCGAGCCGACTCGGTTAGTGTCCGGGCATGGACATCTCTTGTGCGTTCGCCACCTCATCGGATACCCCGGCGCATGTTGAACTGGCGGAGACGCTCGGCTACCGGCGAGCGTGGCTCTACGACTCCCCTGCGCTGTATCCCGACGTCTGGATGATCCTGACGCGGTGCGCCGAACGGACGTCGCGGATAGGTCTCGGGCCGGGTGTTCTCGTTCCCAGCCTGCGGCATCCGATGGTCAACGCGGCGGCCATCGCCGAGCTCGTCGACCAGGCGCCGGATCGCGTCGCGGTGGCCATCGGATCGGGTTTCACCGGCCGGTTCTCGCTGGGCAAGCGACCCATGCCGTGGCGGCAGGTCGCCGAATACGTCCGCTGCCTGAAGACGCTGCTGGCCGGCGAGACCGCCGAATGGGACGGCGCCAGGATCCGGATGATGCACCCGTCCGGTTACGGCGCTGCACGACCGATCTCGGTGCCGATCCTGATCGGCGCCGACGGTCCGAAGGGTCTGGCCGTGGCGGCCGAACTCGGCGACGGGGTGTTCTCGGCCGCCGTGCCCCAGCCCGACGCGGTCGACGTGGCCGACTGGCGGGCGCTGCTGTCCTTCGGTTCGGTGCTGGACGAGGGCGAGGAGCTGACCTCGCCGCGGGTCGTCGACGCCTTGGCACCGGGTGCGGTGGTGATGTATCACGCCATGTACGAGCGCGGCGGCGCCGCCGTCGTCGACGCGGTACCCGGTGGGCGCGGATGGCGTGAGGCGGTCGAGGCTCATCCTGAGAACGAACGTCATCTCGCCATCCACGAAGGGCACCTGGTGAAAGCCAACCCGCGCGACGAGCCGTACATTGCGGACCTGATTCCGATGGCCAGCGCCGGTGCGTTGACGGGTACCGCGGAACAGGTCGCGGCGCGCGTCCGCGACCTTGCCGCAGCAGGGGTCACCGAAGTCGCCTACCAGCCAGCGGGATCCGACATCCAACGCGAGCTACGCGCCTTCGCATCCGCCACCGGTATCGCGGGCTGAGTACTACGGTGTAGTGATGATCGCCAAAGTAGTCGTGACGGCTTTGCTCGCAGTGCTGATGGGGTTTGCCGGTTCGATCAAGCTTGTCGGGGTGAAGCAATCGCTGGAGATCCGCGATCATCTCGGCGTCGACCCGGTCCAGTGGCGGGTGATCGGGGCGCTCGAACTCGCCGGTGTCGCCGGCATTCTGGCGGGCCTGTCGTGGGCGCCGATCGGCATAGCTGCCGCCGTCGGACTGGCCTTACTTCTCCTGGGCGCCATCGGCTTTCACGTGCGAGCATCGGACAGCGCGTCCGACTCGGCTCCGGCGGTGATCGGACTGGGTCTCGCCGTCGCGACCGCGATCTTGGAGTCGATGTAATCAAGTAGCTTGTCATAGCCCGCAGCCCACTACTAAGCTGGGCTAAATGAATGATGTCGTCATCGCCGGGGCCGGCCCGAATGGGCTGATGCTGGCGGGTGAACTCGGATTGGCCGGTATGCGGCCCGTCGTGCTGGAGCCGCTGGCCGGACCCAACCCGCAACGGCGCGCGAATGGGATTACCGGTCAAGCGGTTCGGCTGCTCGACCATCGCGGCCTCTACGCCACCCTGGCCGGGACTCCCGATCCCCCTCAGCCGTCCCCGTGGGCGATGTTCGCGGCCATGGCACTGGATCTGACGGGGGTGCCGGATCCACAGCACTTCATGTTCCCCGTCCAACAACCCCGGCTGGTGCACATTCTGGCCGAGCGGGTCCGCGATGACGGCGCCGATCTGCGCTGGGGACACCGGCTGGTCGGATTCGACCAGCACGCCGAGGGTGTCGTCGTGCATGTCGACGGTCCTGATGGCCCCTATGAACTGCCCGCGCAGTACCTCGTCGGCGCGGACGGCGGTACCAGTCAGACGCGCAAATTCGCGGGCATCGATTTTCCGGGAATGACCTCACATGACGCCGTAGCCCGGATGGCGTTCGGGGTCGTGCCACCCGACGACTGGGTCGACCCGGTCACCGGCGCGCTCGATATCCCCGGTTGGGGTCATGTCCCGCCCGCGCCGTTCTACCGTGCCGAGCACGGTGTTTTCGCCTGCCGTCAGATGGCCGGCAGGGCGATGCTCATTACTTTGGAACTGGCTCGATCCGCCCAAGAGGACCGGATCGACGACTACGACGAGGACGAGACGCCAGTGAGCCTGGCCGAGATCGAGGCCAGCGTGAAACGTGTACTCGGAGCAGATGTTCCGCTGCGACCGGTCTCGCCAGACGCCCCGCTGGACCTGCGCCGCTTCTATGGCATCAACTCGAGGATCGCGTCGACGTACAGATCGGGCCGGGTCTTCCTGGTCGGCGACGCGGCGCATGTCCACTCCCCGCTCGGCGGGCCGGGCCTGAACCTTGGCTTGCAAGACGCGGTGAACCTCGGCTGGAAGCTGGCCGCCGTCATTGCCGGTGGCGCTGATCCTAAGTTGCTCGACACTTATGAGGCCGAGCGCCGGCCAGCCGGCGAGCGTGTCGTCATGCACAGCCGCGCCCAGCTGGCTCTTGTGCGGCCCGGAACAGAAGTCACCGCCCTGCGAGGCCTCTTCTCCGAGTTTCTCGAGGATCCGAACAACGCTAAGCGGCTCAGTGATCTGTTGTCCGGCAACGATAATCGTTACGACGTGGGTGCCGATGCGCATCCGCTGGCCGGGCGATGGGTGCCCGATTTCGCTGTGCGGAACTGCGCAACGACACGACGGGTGGCCGAGCTCGCGCGCACCGGTCGTCCGCTGCTGATCGACCTCACCGCGGACGCCGTCGTCGCGGCCGCCGTGGTGGGGGTCGCGGAGCGGATTACCGTCGCCACCGGTAGCCCGGTCGGTGACGTGTCGGCCACGGCGCTGTTCGTCCGGCCAGACGGCTACGTGGCGTGGGCCTCGTCGGCGCCGAATCCAGAGGTTGACGAACTTCGTAGCGTCCTTCTGGACTGGGTTGGCATCGAAGCGGTGTGAAGCCGAAAGTCGGCTATTTTGAGGCGATTTCGTCTTGATACTTCTTGGTCATATGCGCGACGGCGTCGTTCTGCGATTGTGCAAGGCCTTCTCGCGCTTCGCTGGCACGCGTGGCGGCGTCCAGGGTCGGTTGCGCCTGACCCTGGAAATGCGGCATCACTTCGGCGGCGAACAACTCAGCCGACCGTTTGGTCGCCGCCGGGTTGGCCCACTCGTGGCCCATCTGCAGCATGCAGCCGAATCCACCGGACTGATCCCACATTCGCTGCACTTGTTCGCGCGCCCGTTCCGGCGTTCCGATCACTCCGGCACCGTTGTCGTTGATCACGTCGATCATCTCGTCGATTTGCTCGCCGGGCATCGTCATCTGCGGGAACGCGGCCACCTTCTGGAAATACCGGAACCAAGGCTCCAGGCCGAATTTCACGTCCTCGCGGGCCTGCTTTTCGGTTTCGGCGATGTGGAATGGTCCGACCAGGCTCCAGTTCTTACGGTCGACCGCGGTGCCGAACGCCGCCGCGCGCTCTTCCACGATGTCCCAGTGATATTGCAACGCATTGAAGCCTTCGACCGTCAGCGTCGCCCCGATGGACAGCAGGCCGATGCCGTGCTTGCCGGCCAGTCGCGCACCGGTTGGCGAGGCGACCGCGGCCACCGCGAGCGGGACTCCCCCGTCGGAGTAAGGGGCAAGCTGCAAGCGGGCGTTGTGCAGTTCGTGCGTCGGGGTTTTCGCGGATACCGTCTCGCCGCGCAGCAGCCGGACAACGATGTCGAGGTTGGCGTCCAACAACTCTCGCGTGTCAGTCGGCGTCAGCCCGATCATCGCCGAGTCACTGGGCAGTGAACCCGGCCCCACCCCACCGATCACCCGGCCGTGGGTGAGGTGATCGAGCATCATCAACCGGTCAGCGACCCAGAGCGGGTTGTGGTACGCGAGCGAGATGACTCCGGTACACAACTTGATCCACTTGGTCCGCTCCGCGGCGGCCGCGATGAAAATCTCCGGCGAGGCGATGATCTCGCTGCCCGCCGAGTGATGCTCGCCGATCCACGCTTCATCGAAGCCGAGCGCGTCGAGGTGTGCGACGAACTCGAGATCTCGCTGCATGGCCAGCGTCGGATTGGTCCCTGCGCGGTGAAACGGTGCGATGAAATACCCAAACCTGAGCTTGGCCATATGCGGTCCCCTAGCAGTCGCGTTGCCCAGACCCTAAACCCCTCGCGCGCTGAGGGTTAAGAGTTGGCGCCGTGAATCTGCATAGAGTTTCCGGGCAACGCCCAACTGCGGTCAGCCGCCGCCGCCGGGATCAGGCTCGTCTGGACAACTGGGCGTGGATCAACGGAGCGATCTTCTCGGCCATGTACGCATGTCCGGCGTCGTTAGGGTGTATGCCGTCGGGGCCGATCAGGTCGGGCCTGCCGACAAACCACCCTTCGCTGATCGGGTCGATGAACGTTGCCCCGGCCTCGTTGGCCTGACCACTGAGAATGTCGCGAATATAGAGCACGTCAATCGGCGGATCGGAGTCCGTCCATGGCGGGCCGATCACCAGCAACTTCGCCGAGGGCGCGATACGGCGGGCCAGATCCAAGGTGTCGTGCGCCATGGCCGCCATCTGTGCCGGATCGACACCGTGGTCGTTGCGTGAGCCGAACAACACCACCAAGGCATCGTCGGGGTGGACGGCCCGGTTGGTCAGGTCCTCGAAGACGCTGCCGTGGTCGCCGCGGACGACGTAGCCGGCCCGGCCTTCGGATGCGACCTCCGGCGCGACCTGCACACCCTGGTGTGCGAGCGTCAGCCAGGTGCGGTTGGTCCAGGTGTTCGATCCCCAGCCGCCTTCGTCGGTACCGGTGGTGTAGGAGTCCCCGATCACCGCGACATGGTCGATAGGGGTGCCACGGGCCACCGTCTGGTAGGCCTGCAGCGCGCCGGGATGGAGGGTGACCATTCCGGCCGCAACAGCACCCGCGATGACAACTGTGGCTAGACGACCCACCGTTACCTCCACTGTTCACCACCCCGGCCGCGTGTCTCAGCCGTACAAAGCGGCATCGCAAAAGCACCACGACGAATTGCGCCGTCGACGCGCTGTCGTCCGGTTGGACGCCGCGTGGGAGCCAGTCAGTGCTGGTGAGGCCCCACTTTGTCGACGGACGCGGGACCTCCAAGGTCTCGCGCCACAAGGGATGCTACTTGATCAAGATTTGGCGCAGTATTGCTAGCTGTACCAGAGAGTTTCAGCCCGCGCGCGCCGAAATCGGCTTGGGTCGACCTTCCTGGGTCCCGTCGACCGATTGCAGTTTGCCGCTCGCGAGATGCGCTGCAGAATGGGCGTCGGTCTGGGGTGGGCCATCGCCGACCATCCTGCGCATCCAGCGGCGACCAGGCTCCTCAACAACGTGGTAGAGCACGGCCGCGGCGACGAAGGTAATCGCGAGCACTGCGGCCAGCAGCAGCTTCCCGTCATTGGCGACCATGGTGAGCTGGAATTGCTCGGCCGTCCATATCCACGCGGTGTGCGCCAGTTCGTGAACCATGTACAGGCAGAACGAGATTTGCCCGCCGTACACCATCGGCCGGGTCGACAGCAGTGCCGGCAAGCTGCTGGTGCCGATCGCCAGCGTCATCACCAGCGGCACAAACAGCACGTCGACCAGTCCGCCGGTGTCCGATACACCGTGCAGTGGGTGCGCGTCAGACCAGTAAAGAAAGGCTACGACGCCGGCGATCAGCAGTAAGGAGGCATAGCCGGCGGCGCGGCGGCCGCGATCGGTCGGCTGCAATCTGCTGACCGCGGCAGCGACCAGCGCTCCGGCAGTGAACTGCATGACGATGCGCGGCAACCAACTCCAGGGCGTGTAGAACTGGCCGGTCACCAGCAGCGACACCACCGGAGGTAGCGAGGCGGCGACCGCCAGCCAGATCAGGTTGCGGGCGCGGGTCGCACGCGCCATCCGGAAGATCACCAGCACCAGCAGCCCGAATAGGATGTAGGCCAACCACTCCGCACTGATCGACCATGCCGGCCCGTCCCAGCTCGAATTGTCGAAGAACGGTTGGAACCACAGCTGTACCAACAGGACCTGACGCACGTAGCTGATCGCGGTGAAGCTGTCGATCTCCTGCGACGGCACGTGGCCCACGTGCAGCGTGAAAATGACCCACAGTGCGGCCAAGTGCAGGGTGACCAGGTAAACCGGCCACACCCTGGCCAACCGCAACCAGAGGAAATGCAGGGTGGCACGGGTCGACCAGGATCCGCCCATCCGGTCGAGGTAGTTCCAGGTCAGCACGAACCCACTCAGGATGAAGAACAGATCGACGCCCTGGGCGCCGCAGTCGAGCACCGGTGTGAGGGCGTCGAGAAAGTCGGGTGCTGCATCGTGCAGTAGCGGCCGGAAGTGAAAGAGCACCACCCACACGGCGGCGACGATGCGAAGTCCTGTGAGGGCCTTGATCTCTCCGCTGCGCACAACATTCTTTCCGTGAGGCCGCTGGCGCTTCGTTCGCCGCGGCGCATCGTCACAAACGACGGCGTTGGCAGGGTATCAGTGCGCTGGATCGATAGCGAGTTGTCGGCCCGGTGTGGCTCGCAGCGATTAGCCCGGTATCACCGCAGGCAGGCCTCGTATCAACGCCCTGATCCGGCGAGCGCGAACGGGCGGAAGCGATCATTCACAGCACGCGTTGAGACGGTTAGCGTCAACTCAATAATCGAGCGACATCACGGGAGAAATCATGCCGCTGTTGTACGTCGACGTGATCGAGGGTCGAACTCCTGACGAGATCGTCGTCGCCAACCTGGCCGCGCGATGCGGACTCGACTCGGCAGATCTCGTCGTGTCGATCACCGATAACAGCGACGAGGACTGGTCTTTCGGCTGTGGGCGGGCACAGTTCCTTCCCGGAGACCTCACATGAAAACCCGGCTTACCGAGTTCTTCGGCATCGACCACCCGATTGTCTCCGCGCCGATGGCGCTGGCCTCGGGAGGCAAGCTCGCCGCGGCCGTGTCATCGAGCGGTGGCCTCGGCCTGATCGGTGGCGGCTACGCCGACTCGGAGTGGGTAGCGCGCGAATTCGGTCTGGTCGATGGCGCACGGGTCGGATGTGGCTTCATCACCTGGAGTCTGGCCCGCAACCCCGACGTGCTCGACATGACGCTGGAACGGCAACCCGCGGCGATCATGTTGTCTTTCGGCGATCTGCACCCGTTCGCGGAGCGCATCCATGCCGCCGTCGTGCCCCTCATCGCGCAGGTTCAGACACTCGAGCACGCGCGGCTGGCTCTGGATGCCGGCGCTCAGATACTGGTGGCCCAGGGCAGCGAGGCGGGTGGGCATGGAATGACGGTGCGCACGACGTTCACCCTGGTGCCCGAGGTGGTAGACCTGGCCGCCGAACGTGCGCCCGAAACGCTGGTGTTGGCAGCCGGCGGCGTCGCCGACGGGCGTGGGCTCGTGGCGGCACTCATGCTCGGCGCCGACGGCGTGGTGGTGGGTACTCGGTTCTGGGCTTCCCCCGAAGCGTTGGTGTCACCCCGTGCCCACGAGCGAGCGATCGGTGCCAGCGGCGACAACACCTATCGCACTCGGGTCTATGACTACGTGCGGCAGTTGGATTGGGCGCCCGAGTACAACGAGCGGGCCTTGAGTAACCCGTTTGTCGACGGCTGGCACGGCCACGAAGCCGAACTACAGGCGTCGTTGCCCGAAGTGACAAGGACATATCAAGCCGCTGTTGCCGCAGAAGACTTCGAGGCGGCCGCCATCCTGATCGGTGAGTCGATCGGTCTTATCCACGCAGTGCGTCCCGCCGCCGACATCGTCGCCGAGATGGCTGCTGAGGCCGACCGAATCCTGAACCGCAAGAACAGCTTTGGGTCGGGGTCAGTACAGGGGTGACCAGGCTGACGTCCGAAGCCGCGGCAATCTTCTGCCACAGCGTCGCCTCACGGCGTTTATGGCTTCCGCCCGTGCGGGCGCGCGATCGCCGGCAGGGCGCCTCGCCCCGCAGAACCTGGACATTGACGACAGGCATCTGGTTGGCTCGCATACATGGCCAGGCTTGATGTGCCCGACGGCCCCGGTGGTGAGGCCGCAATGATCTGGACGCTGCGACCGCAACTCGGCGACATGGTCGAGCGGATGATTCGCGGCGCTTACCAGCAGAGCATTCTGCCCCCAGACGAGCGCGAGCTGGCCAGGATGCGGATCGCGCAGATCAACGACTGCGTCGCGTGCTCGGACTTCCGCGCGGATTCGGTGCTCGAGGCGGGCGTCGCGCCGGAGCTGTATGAGAACGTCGCGGCCTACGCAACCTACCCCGGCTACACGGCGCGGCAACGTCTTGCCATCGAATACGCTGAGCGATTCGCGAACGAGCACGCATCGATCGACGACGCGTTCTTCGGACGGCTGCGCGAAATCTTCACCGATGAGGAAGTCCTCGATCTCACACTCTGTGTCGCGGTTTTCCTTGGTCTGGGACGCTCGTTGACGGTGCTCGGCGTCGATCAGTCTTGCGCGATCGATCTCTAAGCACAGCGGGAAGGACAGCATGGATATCGCCACTGTCGACGAATTGCTGAGCACCACGCGGTCGGTACGCAAACGTCTTGACCTGACCCGGCCGGTCGGTCGTGACGTGATCCTGGAGTGCATACAGCTAGCGATGCAAGCGCCGACGGCAAGCAACACGCAGGATTGGCGGTGGCTGGTGATCACCGACGCCGACAAACGCGCCGCCATCGCGGAGATCTACAGCAGCATCGGCGCTGAGTATCTTGCACTCGCCGCCAAGGACACGTCCGACCCGCAAACCCAGCGCGTGTACGCCAGCGCGTTCAGCCTCACTGACACACTGGCCAAAGTTCCCGTACATGTCATCCCCTGCCTGGAGAACCGCATCGATAACTCCAGCGTGTTGACCGCCGCGTCGGCTTGGGCCTCGATTATCCCGGCCGGCTGGAGCTTTCTGCTCGCGCTTCGGTCTCGTGGCCTCGGATCGGTCTGGACGACAATGCATTTGGCCAAGGAGCAGGAGGTCGCCGAATTGCTGGGCATCCCGGCCACGGTCACACAGGCTGCGCTTTTCCCGGTGGCATACACGATTGGCACCGACTTCCGGCCGGCCTCGCGACCGCCCGCGGAGACCGTCACTTTCTGGGACAGTTGGGGAGAAAGCTGATGCAATCTTTCACCGTGCGATTCCACGTCGACGCACCCCCGAGAAAGGTGTGGCGGGTGCTGCATCCGCCGGTGCCGCCGAACGCGCAAAGGCCACGGGTGCTCGAGTGGCCGACCGGCAGCATGGAGATCCTGAACGAAGGCGACGAAGCCGGTGAGGGTCTCGTCCGCACCTGTGTCTTCCCCGTACCCAAGTACTTGCTGTCGGGCGGCAAAGGGCGTTCGTGGGAGACCGTCACCGAGGCGACGATCGACAAGTTGTCGCGCTACGTTGCGATCGGGAAGCCGTTGTGGTCGCGCGCTGAGGGCTACCACGAACTCGAGGAACAGCCCGACGGCACCACCGTGCTCACCTTCCATGAGACGTATCACGCGTACAACCCGTTGTTGCGTCTCCTTCTCGAACGACCCGTCCACGCAAAGATTTCTCGCGACAACATCGAGACCTACCAGCACGCGCTCGGCTATGTCGGTTCGGTCAAGCGACTCGCCTAGCCGACGGCCCCGCCAGTCAGCTGTCGGCAAATGATCGGAGCTTACTGGCCAGTAGCTGAAAATTGTTTCTTAGCAAAGTATTAAACGCTGGAACACGTGACCTTAGAGTAGGCAATTAGCGTCTCAAACAGGTTCGGGTCATCGCTGATCCCGATATTGCAGTAACAGTGTTTGGGGATGGGGGCGTTCTAATGAAGGACCCAATTAGCGCGGCAGCTTCGTTGGCGCCGCGGCATGCCCATCTCCCCGTCGACTGCAACGGCGCCGCGGTGCGCGCGCAATGCCGTCACCTGGCCACCGTCGTGACGATCAGCGGCGCGATCGATGCGAGCAACGTCGACCAGGTCACCGAGTACGCACAGCGCTTCAACCTGCCGGACAAGCCTTTTATCGTCGACCTGTCGCGCCTGGACTCGTTCGCCCCGCAGGCTGTACGACTTCTCCACCGAGTCGACGACGCCTGCAGCGCCGCCGGGCTGGAATGGGCGCTGATCCCCAGCCAGGCAGTCAGCCTGACGTTGCTGGTTACCGGCGAGGACACCAGCTTCCCCACCACGGCCACGGTGCACGAGGCGCTGCATAACTTCGCCGACGCCACCACTGCGCGTCGTCGGCTATTGCTGCCGCTGCTGACAAAAACCGCATAGCCCGGTAAATGGGCTGCGGCGCACATTTCGCAAAGTCCGTATGCTGCTATTCGTGACGTCCAAGTCAACTGCTTCAGCTGTGGCGCTGATCGCGGTGGGCTGGGGTGTGTCCGCAGGCCTCGCCAGCGCCGACCCCCCTGCTCCGGCGCCCGCTCCTCCTCCGGCACCGGCGACACCGCCTGCCGCGGCGCCGGCCGGCGGCCCCAAGACGACGATCGACCACGACGGTGTCTACAACGTGGGAACCGACATCGTGCCCGGCGTCTACACCTCGGCCGGTCCGGTCGGTACCGGCGTCTGCTACTGGAAGCGGCTCGGCGATGACGCCAAGCAACCGCTCGACAACGCCATGAGCAAAAAGCCGCAGATTGTGAAGATCGACCCCACCGACAAGACGTTCAAGACCGACGGCTGCCAGGCCTGGCAGAAGGACGACGCCGCGGTCCCCGACCCGGGCAAGTCACCGGGCGAGGCTGGTCTGTCGTTGGGCATCCTCAACACGCTGATAGGCGGCGGTGGCGCACCAGCACCCGCACCGCCAGCGCCGGCGCCGCCCAAGCCCTGACGTTCTAATCGCTAGAGGTATGGAGACCGTCGAATACGCCGCCGGTCGGCTGGCAGACGTCTTCGGTGAGCCGTCCCAACCCACGGTTCTGCTGTGGCATGGCCAGCAGCCTGACGCACGCACGTCAGTGCGACCGCTTGCTGAGCTGATTGCCGGCCATGGTTTGGGTGTGATCGCGCCCGACTGGAATTCCTACGCCCACGACGCCGGCCGCGCCGACCTGCTGGACTCGGTGCACTTCGCCCGCGAGCGGGTTGACCACCCCGACATTCTGGTCCTCGTCGGCTGGTCGATGGGAGGCCTCGCCGCGGCGGCGCTGACGCTGCAGGCGCAGCGGCTGGGTGTCGCGTTCGCGCACACCGTCTGCCTTGCCGGCGCGTTCATGGTGCCCGACCCGATCTTCAACGAATTCCCGGCGACGCAGGTGAACGACGGCGCACCGCGCTCCCCGTTCACCCTGTTGCACGGCGTCGCCGATCGCGTGATCCCGCTTTCGGTGACCCACGATTTCGCCGCGGCGCTGCGGCAGCACAACTGGCCGGTGCAGGTTGTCGAGTTGCCGGCCGACCACGGCTTGATCGCCGGCGCGGTCTACGACGCGTCCGCTGGGGGCTACTCCGCTGCTACCGGCGCCGAGACGTTAGCCGTCGCCGCTGACGTCGCCGCCCGCATCGCTGACGCCGGCCGACTGAACCGGTGACTGGGCCAGCCAGTCGTGCAGCTTCGCGTACACCAGTGGGTGATTCAGCAAGTCGAAGTGATTCAACCCGGTCAGCGTCAGTCCAAGTTCTGCCTCGAACGGAATGCGTCGTGACTTGCCTAGGCCGGCAGCGCTTTTCGAGCGGACGAGGTGATCGCCGGCGATCAACCCGAGCAGCGTCGGCGTGACCGTGGAAGACACGAAGTGATAGCTGGCGTGCGGTAAGAACGGTGCCTCATGGCAACGATCGCGCAGAAACTCGTCCGGATCGGCGTCGCGCCAGTCCTCGTCGAGACACGCGCCAAACCGCAGGTCTTTCACGCCGTCGCTGCGAGTGTTCAAAAAGGTTGCGATAGCGCGGGTTTCGGGCAAGCGGGCTAACGCCCACGACGCGATGTTCACGCCTTTCTCCAGATCGGTACCCAGATGCGGCGAGCCCAGACACACCACCCGACTGACGGCGTTGGCCCAGCCGTGCTGCAGCTCCGCCCCGTAGTGGCATGCGCTGCGCGCAACCAGACCGCCCATCGAATGGCCGACCAGGACGAGCTCCGTGATGTGGACCGGCCACTGGTCGTGCAACAGATCGAGGATTTCGGCAAGCGTGCGGCCATTGACCGACACACGCAGTCCGGTGTTGTACCGCAGAAAAACCGGGCTATATCCGAGATCGTCGCGCAACCGTTCGCCGTAGCTTCGACCGTCTTCGGCCTCGACCGGCCGCCGGGACCATGATTGCTCGGTCAGACACCAACCGTGCACGAAGACGGCGACGCGGTTGGTGGCCGCTGGATATGCCTTCGCGAGGGCCTCGGTCGTCACCGCCGCCGGTTTGTCGCCGCACCGGATCGTCATCGCGCCGGCGAGCGGGCTCTCCTGGTCGGTCAACACATCGCCGTAGATTCCATTGACCGCAGCGATGGCGGCGGCGGTGGAATCGGTGCGTGATTCAAGAGCTTGATCGGCCTCGTTACCCCAAATTTCGGCGGCCACCATCCCCGCGACATGAGCGGCGCTACGAATCCTGCGGTCTACCCCGCTGTAGATCGCCCGCGTCAACCCGTCGTGGATCGTCCGGGTCGGTGTTGCCGACGGCCCGATTGAGTCGAATACGCGACTGGAGATGCCGGCGTGCATTCCCCGCACCAGGGTCGTCAGCACCGACGACGCCTCCCCTGCCAGATCGCCGACGGCGCGGATATCACTGCGTTGCATGTGGCCCCCTCAACGAGTTCGGGTGAACAAGTGTCAAAATGGCCTGGCAACTTCCTAGCTGCCCGAACTCACCTGTGGAGCCCGGTCTGAGCTGCCGGTTTGTTCACTCAGTATACAAGCGTTTACTGTATGCGACAGATGTTCAGCTGACCAGTCACCACAGGGATGCGGGCGCAACAATCGATAGGAGCGCTGATGGACGCCACCTTTTCGCTGGATCTATCCGAGGAAGTGGTGCAGGTCCGTGACTGGGTGCACGAGTTCGCCGAATCGGTGATCCGCCCGGCGGCGGCCGAGTGGGACGAGCGCGAAGAGACGCCCTGGCCGATCATCCAGGAGGCCGCCAAAGTCGGGCTGTACACCCCTGACCTGTTCGCCCAGATGGCGGGCGAAGCAAGCGGACTGGGTATGCCGACGGTCTTCGAAGAGATGTTCTGGGGTGACGCCGGCATCGCGTTGTCCATCATGGCCACCGGGCTTGCCGCCGCCGCACTGGCCGCCAACGGAACACCGCAGCAGATCGGCGAGTGGCTGCCGCAGATGTTCGGCAGCCCCGGCGATCCCCAACTGGCCGCTTTCTGTTCCTCCGAACCGGGCGCCGGCTCTGACGTCGGCGCGGTCCGCACCCGAGCGAGGTATGACGAAGCCTCCGACGAGTGGGTGCTCAATGGCACCAAGACGTGGGCCACGAACGGTGGAATCGCCAACGTCCACGTGGTGGTGGCGTCGGTGGAACCCGAATTGGGCACGCGAGGTCAGGCGACGTTCATCGTGCCCCCGGGCACCAAAGGCCTGTCCCAGGGCCAGAAGTTCAAAAAGCACGGTATTAGGGCGTCGCACACCGCCGAGGTGGTGCTCGACGATGTCCGCCTTCCCGGTGAGCTGATCCTGGGTGGCCGAGAGAAATTCGAACGTCGGATCGCCAAGATCCGGGAAGGGCATCGCACCTCGAGCCAGGCGGCGATGATGACCTTCGAGCGCACTCGTCCGACCGTGGGTGCGATGGCTCTGGGCATCGCCCGCGCTGCCTACGAGTACGCGCTGGAGTATTCGGGTCAGCGTGAACAATTCGGCCGCAAAATCGCCGAATTCCAGGCTGTCGCTTTCAAATTGGCCGACATGAAGAGCCGCATCGATGCATCCCGGATGTTGGTGTGGCGGGCCAGCTGGATGCAGCGCAACAACAAGCCGTTCACCTCAGCCGAGGGTTCGATGGCGAAGCTCTACGCCAGTGAGACCGCTGTGTACGTCACCGACGAGGCCATCCAAATCCTTGGCGGTAACGGCTACACGCGCGATTACCCGGTCGAGCGAATGCATCGGGATGCCAAGATTTTCACCATCTTTGAAGGTACCAGCGAGATTCAGCGACTGGTGATCGGCCGGGCGTTG
>Ga0302325_10010601_pt1 | contig 19960 bp, 25 predicted proteins | sample Palsa_T0_2_FD_201948 | JGI IMG/M metagenome (GOLD analysis project Ga0302325, IMG submission 201948) | Peat permafrost microbial communities from Stordalen Mire near Abisko, Sweden - Palsa_T0_2 | ecosystem: Environmental > Terrestrial > Soil > Palsa > Peat permafrost | place: Sweden: Abisko...
ACACGCGGTGATAGTCTTTGTGCGCGGGCTCAATGTGCGCTTTGGACTCGCCCGTGACTTTGTCGGGAGCATCAATGACCCAACGACGCGGTTCTATCAAATCCATACAGACGTGACAGACGCCGCGAACTTGGTGGTCTGGATAATTGTGGATGATGGAGATGGCGTCTTTTTGATTTTGGTCCTGGTGCGGGCAGTTTGCGCGCAGGGCTGCGTTGTTCTTGCGGTTCTCTTCGTCCTGTTTGCGGGTCTGCCGTGCCTCACGAAGATTCCGTGCGACAACATCAGGATCAACGAACGGCTTTTTCAAATCGTTAATCTTCTCCGGCGTCAACTGAAGGTCCCTCAGCACGGGTGCCAATCCCTCAAAAATTGATTTGACGGACTGTGCAACCGCCTGCGAGACCGCTTCCGATATCGCAGCAGACATGGCGACGTTCTGATGTCCCTGCGCCTCCGGCGACAAAAGCTCACTCGGTGTAGATACTTTCTTCTCGTCTCCGAACATTTTGTTGCTCCTTGCGGCTTCGCGCCGAAAAACTTTTAGTTCTTGTGTTTCTTTGAAAAGGATTGGACAGCGAAATGCTCTTGCACGGCGGCAGTGATGACTGCGACGGCCTTGTCTTGCAGAAGGGCAAACTGTTCGTCCGATAAGACGGGAGCCTTCATCTCCGCAACCTCACGAATCGCCGCCGCAATCATGACGTTAATTTCGCCCAACTCTTCCGGGGTCCAAGCCGACGACCTGTTTCTGACTTTTGTTCCTAATCGCTCTTCACTCATGACTTTTTCCTCCCAAGAGAAACTTTCATTGCCAACAATTCTTGTGCTGCCTTCGATCCAGGTTTCACCGCTGCGAGATGCTTGTCGATTTCTTCCAACTGAATTTGACGCTTTGTCTTGCCCGAATTCACAAACAATGCGAGCACGACCTGAACTTTTTTCTTTGCCAACATCTGATATCCGAAGACCCGAAAAGCTTCTGGCTTCATACACTGGTACGCCGACCTTGTCGCAAGCGCCGGGTCGGGGTCGCCATCGATAATCGTTCCGACGTACGACGAGACCCACATCGCCATCTTCGGAGCCAACTTTTGAAACTCTCGTGTCTGGCGAAGTTCGTCAAGCGTCATCCGTTTGGATTTTCTATTCGCCACTTTATGCTCCAGCCGATGGATGCTCCAAAATCTGAGTCAGGCGGCAATGGGAACCCAGGGGTGGTAGCACGCCGCCCGAACCCAAATGCTCTTTGAAAGGGCTCCATGTCTATGGAGCATAAAGTCTAAAACTTACGAAGTACTTACAGGCGGACAGGAGTGAACGTGGTTTTTAGGCAATGTTTATAGGAGTTTTTGCATTGCTGCGACTCGCCGGTTGTCTCGTTTTTGCTGGACCGACTCCAACACGAACGTCAACATTTCGACCAGCTCGGTCGAGAAACAATTAACGCCAAAAGCCAAGGTAATGAGCTTTTGAAATGTGCGGATGATCTTCCACTTTTTATTGTGCTCGGCGTGCCACCGCTCCACATCATTGTGCGATGCTTGCTCGTACCACTGCCGAAACGGCAGTTCCAAATTATTTTTCGCAAACTCTGCGCGACCTTCCTGCCATGTGACCATTTTTAATATCTCCTTTTACCCACAACAGATACCGCTTCCACCGCCCGTGTCGGGATACGAATCATCTTCCGGCTGCGCTGAGTGAAGTTTGCGGAGCCAATTGCCTGCGGATTGCACTTGATGAATCGGCTCTGTCTCGTAACCCGTTGGCGCTTCGATCACGCGACCTAACGTGTCGGCGAAGTCATCGTGTTTCGTGCGCGGGTGCTTCACCAGTTGATTCACCAACTCTTGGTAGTAAGGCATTCCGCTGTACAAGAACAAACGCTTGCTCTTGAGCGCTTCCTGAATGTTCCCGATGCGAATACCTTTCGCACCCTTACGTTGATTCGGCTTGATCCACTGGATGGGAACATTCTGGAGCCCGATCTGAATGGCACGGGCTTTTACCAAATTCTGCAGATGTTCCGCTCCCAGGGTTTTCTCCAGAAAAATAATACTAGGACGACAGTTCACGTCCAGGCACAGCCGAACGATGTTGTCTACGAGTTCAGCCGACTGCCATCTTCCCGCACGGCAATCAAACACGTAAAGCCTGCCCTGGAGCTTTCGGCAAACGTAAAGAACGGACATATCGTTGGTTTCTTCATTTCCGTAAGCCAAGTCACCCACCACGAACGTAGAGGCAACTAGATATCCAGGAATCAGTTTGATGTCATGCAGCGTTTGCGCACCGATCATGGTTTCGGTGAACGTCTGAGTCTCGGCAGCGAGGGGCTGGTTCAAATACTGATTGGCGAAAACCTGGACGCCCAACTCCGCTTTGATTTTTTCGAGCGTATCCACAGTGAAACCTATAAATCGTCCGTCCCGAGTTTTGGTTTGGGGAAAGAGCACGCCACGGTCGCTGTCGGACTCGAATCCTCGGCACTGACAGCCCGCCGACGTGCAAGGTGGCTGAAGAATGTTCACCGAGCGGTCATGGAAAACTTCTGCGCATTTGCAGTTTTTGCAGTTGCCCACACTCCAGCAATCTCGAATGGAAAAACTCCACACGGACATTTCGCCCGCTTCCTGTGCCTGTTCTTGAATCCTCTCGTAGGCATCTCCGAAAGAATATCGAGTGCCCGTCATGACGATGTACCCAGTCGGCTCCAGCAAAGGACAAATCGCAAGATAGTCTTGGTAGGATTTTTCCAGTTGCGTTGCCGAGCGGCTGTTGATTTCGTTGACCAGGTCGTCCACCACGATCACATCAGCATGCGAACCCGCCTTAACCGTCTTCGCCGTGGATATCCAAAACGTGGGTTCGGCGAACACCGTCGAGGTTCGCGCGGGAACTATAAACCTGTGCGCGTTCCCCATCTCGTCCTGAAAGTCTTCCCACTGCTTGGATTTTTTGTTTTGACGGCTGACAAACACGAATTCGGGGAACAGATATCGGAACCTTTCGGTGGGTCTTTCAAAAACCTGCTTCAGCGCCGACAACTGCACCTTTGCCAAGTCGTCACCGCCCGTGAGAAAGCAAATGCGGATGTCGGGATAGTTCAGAATTAACTGCGTCTCGAAAACACGAATCGAGACCGTTTTGAAGTGACCGCGCGGCCACAGGATCATTCGCTTCTTTTTGAACTGATCCAACTCAGGGAGAGGCACTCCAGGCCTGATCTTCAAGAACTGAGCAAACAAAGCCCGGTGCGGATTCTCCTGAAGGTCCAGATTCAGAATCTCACTCAAAAATATCGGGTCCGTCTTGCAGCGAAGCCGATCTCTGTCCCAATCCGCGCGTTCCTCGGGGCTCATTGCACGGATGCGCTCGCTGGCTTGCCGGGGAAACACGACTCCATCGACGGTCAACGGGAGAGACGCTTCGCCGTCCTCGGTGGGCTCCACTGGGGTTTGTGAAATCGAAGGCAGAATTCGAACGTCGAATCCCTGAGCGGATGAATTCAACACTTCGCCAATGAGATCGTCAAAATTGGAATCGGCACTCACGACCGTTCTCCATCTTCCACATCGCCTATCTCCGTGACCCGAACTCGAAGCCGCTTACCGTCTCGGACCACTTCTTTTTCGGTGAAAGGCAAATCCTCGGTCTTAGCGTCTTGCGCGGGGTGCGTGATATCTGGAAGCGAGCGGGAGCCCCAACCGTTGAGTTCGCAGAGCAGCTCTAAAGAGCGGACCTGGGCCACCGTTAGTTTCTTGTTCCGGTATGCCCGCCAAACCTGCTCTTTGAAAACATTCAGAGGATCGTCCTGGAAATACACCGTGAGGCAAGCGATCACGCGAGCGTTCCCAAAGAACGCATAGGCGTGGACCCGCGCGTTCTCCACATCTTTCACGTCATAGGCGCTGAGAACAGACTGGACTCGATCACCACCCGTGGCGATGTACGCTTCGACCAGCTTTTTTTGCTTCGGGGTTAAGTCGATGTAACACTTCTCCAGCCGAAGCTTTTCGATGGGCATTCGTGTTTTCGGTTCAGGTGACATGGTTTTTCTCCACTCACCTATGGATCGAAAAGTCTTAAACCGTATGAAATTGTATAAATGAGTGCTGTTTATTTTTATGCCGGGCGTGTCGTCGCTGAATGTTTGTCTCGGGTAAGGATGCGTAAGCTACTGCGGGCGCGCAGGCGAGGAACGGGTACTTTGGGTAGAAAAACTCGATTCGGATTCTCAGGGTAGGGAGCGAAAAACGTACGGCGCGCATACGAAACGTCGTCGTGTGTGGGTATCAGGCCTTGCTGAGCATTGGTAGTGTCGGGGGCTTTCAAACCACGATTCGAGTTGGCTAGGGGAGGTAACGATTTTCTAGCCCCGGCGCGCGCAGTGTATGTGCCGCGTCATCAAACCGAATTGGATTTGTACTTCGATGAATCGAAATGCTTTGTGGGGCGTTTGGATAAATCGCGGAGGGGTGTGCTACTGCGCCAAAGCGATCTTGCGAACGGTAGCCGCGAACCACTTGCCGCCACTGCGAGTTTTGATGTTCTCCGCGTTCAATTGTCGCGCGGTCGCTTCGTAGTTCGAGCCTGACTTTCGGAGAGCAAGCAGACGTGACAACGTGTCCGATTCGCCGTCGAGTGTCCCGAACGGCTTCGCGCCTTCACAGCGGCCAGTCTTAGCACGCATGCGTTGACGTGCGCCCCGAAGTTTCGACACGATCATTGCCCGTTCGTATTGGCTGATTGCTCCGAAGATTTGTCGAACCATCGTGCGGCTTGGATCATCGCTGCAAAGGTCTGGTTCTGCGACAGATACAAGTTCAAACGACTGCTTGCGAAATTCCGCCAAGATCGTTTCTTGAACCATCAAATCACGCGCCAGACGGTCGAGCTTTTCGATCACAACCGTGCGAACGCCGTTCGAGGCCAACGCTTCAAGAAGGTCCTGCAGTGCTGGGCGGTTCTCCAATTCGGTCTTGCCCGATACGCCCTTCTCTTCGAACCAACGGACGACCTGGAGGCCGTTCGCGGCGGCGTATTTTTGAATGGCAGCACGCTGCCGTGGAAAGCCATCCCCATCGATCTGGCCGTTGGAGCTGACCCTGAGATATCCAAAGGCCTTTTTGAGTGTGCTCTCCATGTCCCGAGGCTACCAGAAAGGGCGCGCCTTGTCAAGCCCATTCTACAGGATGGGCTAAGCATCTTGTTTCTTGCACCTTTCGCCTGCGGTAGTAGCTTCGACGCATGAACCCGTCGAGGAATCGAGTACTTTCTACACGTTCTCTAGACGGGCATGGAACGCCCCTCAAACGCTGGGCTCTTGCCGTCTAGCGTTCAATATGAGCGAGTTTGCGCTCGGGTTGGTCTCGTTTGTCGCCATGCTGCTAGTTTTTTCCCTCACCTGATCGCCAATTCGTGTCGCCACACACGGAACTTTCACGAAAAGCCCGACCGCAATCGTCGAATCACTTCGAAATGTGATGGTGGGATACCTCTATCGAGCCCCAGAGCATAACGGCCTCTGCTCACAAACACGATCACTTCGAATTGGAAACACAGCGAGCCCAACAGGCTCAGGAGTGATCTCGTTACTGCAGCGACCACGTTTACCATCCCAGTCACTCAGCCAGCCTGCTATGAGTCTTCAGTGCTCTTCTCAGACTGTCTCTGCGAATTAGTCGGTCAGGAGTAACCTGGAAAGTGCTATGCGGGTTGGCTGTTGATTTGAAACTGTGCATCGAAGAATGCTCGAACCCGTGCCTCTGGAAAGCAAAGCTGCGACGTGAGTTCGTTGGACACTCGCCGATGATACCGTTTAGATTTGGTCTTCCGGCTCTTCAGTCGGCGTACCCGGGGTGAGTTGGGGGCGATATTTCCAACAGAGGCCGCCGAGGCAAGCAGATAAGATCATAGCCGCGACAAACAACAAGAGCTTGCATTGCACGGTCCAGTGCCAATGCCAAGGCGATGCCAAAAAACGAATCCAACGGCCTTCAATGTCCCAGTAACCACGCGTGATTCGGATTGTCGCTGCCGCAAAGAGCACAATAAGACTAATGGGTGGAAAAAGTGCGGTTGTCACGAAGAAAATTCCTTTGGTGAGACCAGACGAGTCCATTCCCATCCAAGGAACATCCCAACCAAGGTCATCCGCCTTAAGGCGGCCTGATAGTTGTTTCAAGTAAACGACGAAATACAGTTGCACGGCTAGAAGAGCAACCGTTCCGCCCAAAGTAGCAACATCCGCAGGGAATTTGATGCCGAACGCTTCAAAAGCTGGAGTGTCAGACACTTCAACCTTTGACAGAACATTTTCGAGGTTCCCTAAGTCATCGATTCCATTCTTAACGCCAACTTGCTTTAAGTCGTAGAACGAATGATTGAAATCTCCTCGCTTCACCTGCATGAAGTCGGCAAGAGTTTCAGTGTCCAACTGAACGTAATAAGAAACGCCAACTGGGAAAAGAACTAAGCCACTGCCTTTCGAGGACGGAAAAGATCCTAAATATGTCGGGACGAACGTCTCGTCATGGGAACCAAACGCGGGGTATAGCCATCGAATCTCGTTTTGATAATCAAGCGTGAGTTCTACCACGAATTCTCGGGGGCCCGGCTTAAGCGGTCTATCCAATGGAAAATAATTCAGAAAGGGGTCAACGTCCAGAAATAACAGAGGATGGCTTTTGTTTAAGTCCATTTGCCCGCGAGGATATAACGCTTTGGGAAAGAAAACCTGGTAATTCCGATCATTCAACTGATCCCACCATTTCTGAAATCCTGACAAACTGGCAGGTATCTTAGGTACGACCGAATCGAATGAACCGATGCGTGCATTCGAGAGCACTATCGACTCGCTACTGTTGATTTTCATTAAAAAGTTGACAGCATGCGCAGGTCGTGCGTCGTCGGTGTAAGTACCTCGGTAAACGCCGTCAGGGGTTATTTTGAGTTTGGAATTCGAGTTCGAGACTTCGGGACCGATACCTGTTTGAGCGCTGGACGAGCCCTCCCAGTGTGGCACCAGAAGTGTTGTTTTCATTTGGGAGACCATCTCTGCCGACCAGCCAGACTTGAGTTCCAGAATTCTGTGCAATTGGTTTTTTGCCACTTCAGTGCTATATGGCTTGGTTGTTAACGCGACGATTATGAGAGCAACAGAAGTAGCAATCAGTGTGAAATGCACTGTCCGCAAGTGCTCCACGAAATCCTTTGACCAATGTGTTGGCGTTACGGATTGTGTACGGGAGCGGATGGGCACGCGGAGACTTTAGCCGCAAAGCGGAAATGGGACAAGCCCCGGTTAACGCGCTAACCGAAAAATGACCGAGGTAGCTCGGCGAATTCGCCGGGCACTAGGTGGGGATCGTCAGTCGAAAGCAGGTAGTTTTTCATCCGCGTGGCTCGATACCACCGCCACGGATGTTCGATCCCGACAGCGTACCGGGCGGAGATGTAAGCAACCGCAAAGAAAAGCACCAGCGACGTGTACATCTGAGCTTGAATCGTCATCACCTTGTACTCGCTCTTTCCGAAAGCATACCACTGGCAATCTTCGTTTTCGATCACTTCGTGAACCGTGTTGTTGACTCTCCGCGTCGATCTATCGTCGTCACTCGGGTCCGAGGAAAAAGTGATTCCAATCTGTACGCCGTCCGACATTCTTTGCACGAACGCTTGCGCCCGTTTTTCAAATCATCTTGTCGCACCGAAACATCTCGGTTGCAGTTGCTGCATAGGCACCACCATCGCGCGATTCGGCTCTTGAGTTCGTCCGAATAGTCTCGACGCCGAGTCACAAGCCAGCCGAATTTCTGCCTAGACGTGATGTTGCATTTTGCGGGCATGAGAAATCAGACCTTTGGCTCGGGACGCCCGTTGTCGATCACCCGCTCACCGTCGTCGAACAACCAGTGATTGCATTCTCGGCATTGAAAAATATCTCCGCTGCGATTGGAATCGACAAACTCTTGCGGCGTTTTTCGTCTGCAGTTCGGACAGTATCCGATGTGTGCCATTTTAATTCTCACGGGTCGTTGGGTCGTAGGCCTGCCCCCGCCGTTTTGAAATACGAAACATGAGCGGGTCGTTTTTTATGTCCGTTTTCCGTTTCTTACTTTTCTTATTATTATTATTATCTATAACTTAACTTTTTTGGCTGTAAGGTACGACCCTACGACTCGGCTCCCATTTCTTGGCCGGTTTCATGCCCGGCCTACCGTTGAAAATGGACATTTTTTACGACCCTACTTCCTGACGCTGTATGACGGAACGTCCTTCACATCTTTCACCGTAATTTTCTCCCGCGAATTCAGGACATCTAGATCGTTCTGAATTTGGTCTGCTCGGCGATTGCCTTTGAAGCACTCGTGAATCAATCGTTTTTTGTTCGACGGCCCGTGAGCGGTTAGAAACTCTACAATTTTCGTTTGCTCTGGACTCAACAGGTCTCCGAAGATTGCTTGGACTGAGTCTTCGCAGTATTGCCACAGCGTTGCAGCGGCTTCGAGATGCTCCACGCGGATATGGTCCGACTTGTCGAGCAACGCATAAAGCATTGCCAGTCGAAGTGTGTGAGCCGACGCACGTCCTGTGATGGCTCCGATTATGCCTGGAATTTCTCGTTCCAGTCTCGGATACAGCGTACGGCTCCACATCTTGCGTGCGGATTCATCCATGAACATCCGCCGAGTCCGTTGTCCAAACTCTACGGCTTCCTGCAACTGCGGTGCTTCAGCAGTCCAATCCATTTCGCCGCCGCCTTCCGGCAAGAGTTTTGTGCGATAGACGTAGACCCAGAGGAATCGATTCGCAAACCCGTTATTCCTGTCCGCCTGATTTAGACTGACGCTTAAATCTGCGCGCGTCGTATCAGCCATCAAAGATAGGTGGCCTTTCTCGCAGCTTGCTGGATCAGTCTTCACTAGGTTATGCAGCGGCAGCCCGTCCCAACCATCGCGCATCACAACAGACATCTGGCTATCTGCACGATTACATGCCGCGAGGATGCTTTGGAATTCTCCCATGCTCGCACAAAGTCTTTTGTCGTCGATGCCTCGGTCGGACATCACATAAGAGCCGACTCCGGTTTTCTTGTCTACAACCCACATCTCGCGCGGATCGCGGATTAAATGAATGATGATTTCTCCGCTACCGATTCCCGATTTATTACGTTTCATGAGCCATTCGGGATCAACGAGATTCATGATTGCTCGAATGCGGTTTTTTCCCGTGCCTTTTCGGGCTCGTGAACTTTCACCAACCGCAACCATAAACTCGTTTGTGTAATGGCGAGTATCCTCGATTTGAAAGTAAGCGCTGCGTCCTATCACGTTGCCGAACGAAACCAGCAGTTCAACCAGAAGTCCTGCGGGATGCGACTCGGTGCATGGTTCCAGCTTTTTGATGATGGCCCCAGCCAGGCCGTAGAACATTTTTTCGTTCAATGGCGGACGCACAATCAATGGTTTAGTGGATTCCGCTACTGCGGGCACGGGCGAAGATTCTGCATAAAATGTTTGCAGGTCCACCGCTGGTTTGTATTTGGCTATCGAACCCGCAATGATCGAGACTTCTGCATCGGGCAAAGGTGGTGCGCATTGCGTTTTATTTGTTTCCCGCAACGCAGCAAGAATCACACTCTTAGTTGCGCCCCGCCGACGCATCGTTCCAGCGAGAGAGGTCAAAACTCTATTTCGAGAGTGCTCGGGGATAGTTTCGGGAATCTCCGTTGTTTTGGTTACAGCAGAGGGCTTGGATTTTTCCAGCCAATCCATGAGCCAATCGGGCACGGCAGGAATGTCGCCGAACGTCGGCTCTGCTATGACTTCGTACGCTAAGCCTGTTTTAGGATGAATACTTTCCGGTCCGACGACATACATGTTATGCGCACGAACTGAAAAGACTTCGCCGACTTCGTCATCGACGCTGAAGTTTCCTAGCGCTTCGGATCGAACATCATGCTTGAAGTAGATGTGCAGTTTTCCTTCCGATGATTTCACCATGAGCGTATCTATCGAATCGAGTTGGTGTCCTGTTTCACGCTCGATTTGCTCAGACAGTCCGATGAATCTATCGGCGTCGAGAATCAAGAACTCACCTTTGCGACCAACAGCACCGCAGTTGTAATCGGGATTTTCTTTATTCCATTTGGCGATTTGAGCAGCGTCTGTTGTTGCCAGAATCTGCCATTTGTCCAAGGTCGTTTTTTTCTCGCGCGGATTTATTGGAATAACGGGGATGCCATATTTCGTAACGGTAGCGGCCCGAGCAGCAAAATTGACGGAATTGCTCATAGGGCACCCTTGCCCGCAGGCGGCATCATTGCTCGCTTGACTGCGGAGTCGCGCAACAGCGCGGACAAAGCTCGACCTGTGCTCTCGGTTGTAAATCGATCTTTCAGGTGATGGCGGCTGAGTGTTTGGATAGCGTCGCGGATATCCGCAAAAGGGTAACGCTGGAGCCACAGAAGCCACCAGTGAATGTCGGGTGGATTGACGCTGGGGAACGCGGAGGCGAAGTCCGCGAGGAGCAATAGATAGTTTTGTCGAATTTCGTCTGCATGTAACATAAACAATCTCCCTTACCTTTTTGCTGCTGTACTGCTGTTCGAAGCGTGACGATTTGAATTACTTGCCCTGGCGCTTCCGGCGCAGAGCCTTGTCGAGAATCCGACGAGCTAACTCGGCGGCTGAGATATCCTGGGCCGCTGCCCGCGCCTTCAATTCATCACGCTGGAATGCCGACAAAAAGATATTGGTTCGGATCAACGGTTGAGATAACTTTTCTGAGTGAAGCATCACTTCCTCCTGTTTTCGTGGCGATACACATGCTGCTATGTATGGCAGAGAAAGTCTTAAACTTGAGCTATTTTCGGGCGGGACCCTAACCAGAGATGTAGGTGCTCAGTTGATTCTGAACAGTTCTTCGAATAGGCCAAGTTTTTTGCATGCCGACTCGAATTCTGCCGTCTTGGCCGCCTCTGCACCTGCTCGGTATGCAGCAAGTCCATTTGCTAGCTCTTCGGTGGATGGCCTGCGTCCGTACAAATCCTCAAACAGTTCCTCATATTCGTGCGCGGTCGCTCCGTTCAGATTCATCATCGTTCCTGCCCTATCTGGTGAATGTAAACGACGACCCCGTCAGTCAACGCCCGAACTGTGGCAGTCAAGTCAAACGCCTTGGTGAACCGGACAAGAATCTCCATTTGCTCCGCAGAAAGTTCTCCCACTGGGATTTGAAACGCCTCGCATTTTGCAATGATTTCTTCGATGTTCCGAATACCCCAGTCTTCATTGCTACTAATAGACCAACGTTCGAGGTATTTTTTATCAGCGGCATCTGCGGACGATGCGGTGATTAGAACAACCTTGCCTTTTTCTTTTAATACCGAGCCGTCTCCATACGTCACTACGTACTGCTGTTTTATTTGTTTGTTGTTTTTCATCTTGTTCCCCTGGGGCTTTTTTTGCCCTATGACGTAGCGATACACACGTCTACCTATGGAATGGATAGTCAAAAACTGTGGTAGGAAACCACGTGGATGCTCATTTTCACGACAAAGTCGATTCCAACAAAATTCTCCAATCGAATACCCGCCTGCCGTCTCTACAGCCGATACGCTCCCATCTGTTTTTGGCCCGCGCATCTGATACGGACTGCCACTGCATGTTCTCAACCGAATCCGGCCCGCCACACGAGAGCGGAATTACATGATCCTTGACATATCCAGGGCACGATCCGCGAACTAAGCCGGTGCTCGGACACGGATGTAGCCTCTGGAATTCCCGGCGCACGGTCGTGCTACGGTGCGGACTCGGTTGTGCAATCAGCACGAAAAGAAAAAGGTGAGCGATCATCACGATTAGTTTTCCTTTACAGGTAATCGACAAACGTAGCCCGTCTTATCTTCGTCGATGGATATAGAGGAGTAAGTGCCTTGGCTGTAGCCATAATCATGCGCAGTGCCGTCGTGGTTATCATCACGAGTATCGGGTATCGTGAGAAGGAATCGGTTGTTGCCTTCGTAAATCATGGTGGGTTTGCCGCATGAGATGATTAAATGTCCGTAGATGCTGTCGTCGGATTGATTGACCCAGACATGAAATTCTCGACGACTGGCGCGAGACAGGTTCCACTGGTATCCCGCGACCACGACGATAACCACAAGCACTACGGCAACAATGGCGCGTTTCATTATTTTCCCTCTCCCGCCTGCAGAAGCAACTGCTCCCACAAGTTGTTGTCGCCAATCACGGCGTCAGTACGTGAACGGTACTCTCGCCATAATTCTGTTTCTGTACGAAAAGCGTTAATTTCCTCCAGCGCCAAGTCGCTTGCAGTAAGAGCTTGTTTGACGCTCATAGGTCTGACTTTTATGGCTTTATCCCATTCAGCGTGGATACGGCGCTCGCATGATTTTGATAACTCGATTCTGCGGTCTATTTCATCTACGGAAAGAAACTCTACTGGACCGGGTGTGATATGGCCGCTTTTTTGCATGTCGTCAGTCCATTTGGTGTCGTCCGCATCCCACACACTTTCGTAGGCGCGACATTCAGACAGAGTAGGGTTAATAAAAGCCAGTCGCGTGGCGCTAAGCCTTTGTTCTGCGGCTCGATTGCGTTCGCTCTGAGTTGTCTGCGCCTTTGCGGTCGAGCCAAAGAGAAACAAAATTGCCGCGATTGCTGCGATGACGGTTGTGCATTTCATGGTTTTATTCTCCTGTCTAGTTCACGCGAAACAATTCTTTGAAGATACCAAGCCGCTTTGCTTTTTGTTTGAAATCTGCAAAATCGTGACACATCGCGCCTGCTTTGTACGCGGCCACGGCGCGGACAAACTGCTCACCCACGGGACGCTCTTCACCCACGTCATCAAAAAGTTGCTCAACGGCTTGTTCGTAACCCAATTCCATTTCTTTCCTCCGATCCCAACCCACGTCTATTCTGTTTCTTCGACGAACTCGTCAAAGTCAAGCCATGTCCCCTTGGTACCGCACTCTCTCCGTCCATCGGCACACTGAATGGTGTATGCCATCGCAAAAAATGCCTCGGGAAAAGCGACCGGACCGTTCGCGATGCCGTGGCCCAGGTCCACTCCCGAAGAAAAGTCAGTTGCAAAGACCTGAAGTTCACCCAAATCCAAATACCCTAATCGACTCTTACGAATGTCCTGGGGTGAAGCTCCTGGAGTCGGAGTGTAAATCGCAGCCGCTTTAAGACCGGGACCATTCCCGCCGCGACTTGCTTCCATCTCACTTATCAAATACAAGTCAACCGATTTCACTGCGCCATCGCGGTCGGCTCGATTGTCGAGGATGTGACTGAGCAAACTGTCGAGCAGCCATCGAAGATATTCCACAGGCATTTCGTTGAAACGTTTTCTCGCGGCTTCGCATTTCGCCAAATCCTCCGGAGCAAAAGGTGGCGCACTGGCGACCGCATCGTTCATCTGTTGCAGGAAGTCTTCCATATTGGTTCTCCTTGGGCTCATATCCCACGTCTGAATCGATGTTGCTGAGGGCGGGCCGGAAAACAAATGTCTGCGCACTCCGCCCTGATGCGTTTACTTGGTAGCGATGGGCTTGGCGAAAAATCTCTCGAAAAAGCTCTCGTAAAACCGCCCAATCGCCATCAATTCGTCGGGATACAATCCGCCGTTGATGTCGTTGTTAAAGGTCGTTGTATCGTCACCCGATAAATAAGCAACCCAATGCTTAATATCTCGGCTTCGTGAAAACATGGCCACAACTGTTCCGACTTCTTCTGGAGGAAGCTCCTCAATTTTCATAAATTCTGTTATCTCGTCTGGTGCACCAAACACGTTCAGGTTTCCTGCTATTTTATTTGGCATTCTAGTTCTCCTCGGGGCTGTGCCCCAAAACTTGGTGATGCTGGAGCGGGCAGGGACAACGAAGGCCTGCTCACGCCGCAAGATTGTCAAAGGCATCGTTGTTTCTCAGGGGTGCCCATTTCGCATCGCTATGCCGCCCTCTTCGGATAGGGTTGGAACGGATACCGGCACAGAGACTTTAGCGTCGCCCGTTCCGTTGGGGTGCCCTCGAACCAAACATATTTTTTCTTATTCCATCGGACGATGGGCTTCCACCCGTCTGCAATCAGTTGCGCCCTGCTGATGCCTTTGTGGTTTTTCGCATAGGATGACATTGTCCGTTGGCCGTCCGCCGAAACGTAATCGGTGTGGTATTTGCCTTTGCGAAAACTATCGCCCATGAAATACCAGCCACACGCTTGATACACCGTGCCGACTTCGCCCGCTTCGTGATCCGAATAAGCAAAGAAAACGCGCCAGCCAAAATCTTTGTGCGCTTGTCGGCAGGCATTGCGGATTAAAAAGGATGCCGCGTTCTTTGGAGCCCACGGCACACAGGCACCGCGCGCCAAGCAAACTGTCTTCTCTGACAATTCGAGAGTTTGTTTTACCGTCGAGCCCGCGCATATTTGGCGGATTTTTCCGCCAAGACAAGCGAAACATGCAGCGCCGAGAAACTCACCGTCAATCTTCAATCCATAACAAGCAACGGTTCCTGACGCCATCGTACGCAGCCACTCGAATTTCAGAATGATGGTTGAGGCCTCCTTATTGGATATGCGCTCGACCCGGGCGCCGTTCAGCGACGGCAGCGGTGTGCGGCCGGCGTGATCGGCGTAAAGCTCCCGAATGTGTCTTTGAAAACATCGTGACGGGTCCGCGTCGAATCGCTTGCGGGCCCGGTCATGCATAATTTGGAGCGAGGGGGTCAGCGTTGAGCCGCCACCTTCTGTCGGGTTGACAGACACTCTCATTAAGCTACCCTCGCAACTTGAATGCGGTTTTCTACCGCTCTTGCACTAGCCGCAAAATGTTTTGAGATTTCGTCCAGCATATTGACGACTGCCCGAGACTTGGTCAGGTCGAGATGGCGATATTCGGCTTTGGCTTGTTCGATAAGCTCGGCGAGTCGTGGCTGCCCATCCGCGCCGACAGGCAACAGCGGCGACAATCTCTTGAGCAGTTCATCCAGACAATCAATCTCGGTTTCTTTGACCGGCGTAATCGCTTTCAACATCGCCGTTGTTGTCAACTCTTTGCCGGTACCCATGATGCCGCGCAGCTTGCTCTCAAATTCAGAGACGGGTGCATCGGCAAGCCGCTGCCACTTGGATGATTGGGTCTTGGTGATTCCGAGTTCTGAAAGTGGAGTAGCACGCGGCGACTCCACTTTTTTACCCGCACCACGGGCTCCGTGCTGCTTCGGCATTTCCTTTAGCAACACACCTGCGCGGCGTTCGGCGCGAATCCGTATCTCCGCAGCCCAATTCTGCATATCCACGTCGGCAGCTTGTTTTGCGTAAACGCGAAGAGCCTCGGCCTTGTCGCGGATATCCTTAACTTCATCTACGGTGTGAGCTTTTTCGAGCGCAGCTCGGGCAGCATCGTACTTGGTAAGACAGTTCATGCCGCGCGCTCCTTTCTCTTGCGGCGGTACTGCCGTTTGGTCCTATTCACGGACAGTGGGAGGGCCAGCAACCACTTATCAATGTCCGAGGAAAAAAATTTCAAATAGCGACCGATACGCCTGCAGGGAATGGGTGCCTGTCCATTGGACCTTCGGAATCGCGTCAATTCGTACACACTCGACTTGGGGAGCCCGAGGCGGGTAGCAACTTGATCGACGCCCAAGACTTGGATTGTTGTCTCCCCTTGCAGATTGGGAGCCTTTGTAGTTGTGGTCGTTTCTGCCATGTTCGTCTCCATTTGGAGATTGCCTCATTCGACCCGGTGTGGTCAATATTGTTCTTGCAATTGGATTATGAATTGTCTACACTCAAAGAGTGACTTGTCTACAGTCAAAGCGGGGCCGTAAGCAAAATTTAATAAAGGAGCGCGTCGGCGTCTTCGCCGTCGCCTAACTTGGTCATCGGAGACGAACTGGTTGATGCCGAAATGCTGGCGCGATTCGCGGAATTGAAGCCAGAAGAAGTCGAAGATTTTCGCCATGCTGTCGCCCCCGGCTTTGTGCCCGAGCCGTGGTGGGACCTTAGCGGACAGCGCATGGCGGGCTGGAAAATCTGGCAAGAGATGCAAGACCTGCTGCGAAATACGTGGGATGCAGGGTTCCCGACGGACTACACACTTTCCATTCTGCTGAATCACTTCAGCACAGCCACTCAACCTGAAAGTTTCCTCGCGTCCACCGATATTTTTCAGGCTCTCCCATATCAGCAGGCCACGATGTTCATGTTCAATCAAAGCTGGCGAGCGAGGCGGTGTAATCACTGCCACAAGCGATTTGTGGCTAGAGAGCCCAATGACCAGTATTGCAGCGAGGATTGCAAGAATACATTCCGCAGGGAATACAAGGCAGCCCATATTCGAGAGAAGCGCAAGCAGAGCAAACGCAAGCAGACGAAACGAGGAGGCAGGTAGCGATGCAGAGAGGGAAAATCTACGAACACCACGGACAGTGGACGTTTCGCTACAAGATCGCAGCCTTCGTGAACGGCAAGAAGGTCTGGAAAGATGCCTACAAGGCTCTGGCTCCTCTCGACAAATACGAAACTGCAGCACAGGTCGAGAAGGACTTTGACCGCACGTTGAAAGAATTACGCGGTACGCACAGCTCCAAGTTTACGGAAGGCGTGACTCAATCCGTGGCCGATTTTATCGAAACAACTTACTTCCCAAAACTGAAAGAAAAATTGAAGTCCTCCACGCTATTCGGGTACCGCCATCTATATGATCGGCACGTCAAGCCCCGATTGAACGGTGAGGCCATGAGGGATTTCACACTGCCCGTCGCGCAGAGACTCTTGGAAAAGATTGCCGCCGCGACTCCGCTCGCCAGCACGAGTCTTCGACACATTAAATGGTTTCTCAAAGCCGTGTTCGACGTAGCCCGCATGAATGGTGGTTACGATCCAACGTTAGTGAATCCATTCGAGGAAGTTCACATTCCCAAGGCGTCCAAACAGAAGCAAGCCACCCGATACGCCGGACTCGACAACGTGCTCGACATGCTCGATGTGTTGCCCGATACCGCCGCTACCGTCGTCGCGGTTGCTGCCTTTGCCGGACTACGCAAGAGCGAGATTCAGGGATTGCGATGGGATGATTTGAAAGATGGCGAACTGCATGTACAGCGGTCGGCTTGGCGAACCACTGCGGTTCACGAGGTTAAGACCGAGGCGTCAAAGGGTGCTGTACCCGTGATTCCAATATTGGCCAAACATTTGGAGGATCACCGAGATGGATTTCCGCGTGACGGATTTATTTTCACGGGTGCGAAGATGGGGAGGCCGCTCGACCTGCATAATTTGGCAAGTAGAATCATTCGCCCAACACTCGCCGCGAAGAAAATCCCTTGGTGCGGATGGCACGGCTTTCGACGCGGGCTCGCGACAAACTTGCACACGCTCGGTGTCGCAGATACGGATGTACAGCGAATCCTGCGTCATGCTAATGTTAAAGTGACCCAAGAGAGCTACATCAAGGTCGAGCCCAACGTTAAGAAACAGGCGATGGACAAGTTGCAGAAGGCTCTCTCGGCGAAGCGCAAAAGGCGGAAACGTGACAGTCGGAAGCGCAAATAGTGCGTACGCAAATTATTTGATGATCCGCGTGTGGGCACCGACATTTGCGTACCAGCTTGTGTACCGACAAAACGGTCCGCGAGACAATAACCTCGAAGAAGCCCATAAATATTGACGTTTTGATCCGTGGTGAGCGTAGCTCAGCTGGTAGAGCATCGGTCTGTGGCACCGAGGGTCGCGGGTTCAAACCCCGTCGCTCACCCCAACATCTTTTTCCGCCGTTCGCAATTCCACGTCAGTTAACCGCTGTCTTACTATTCCGCCGCCCAAAACCCAAAGCAACTCGGAATTCGCGGCTTCCACAGAGCAGGAAAACCTATCGTTCGTAAAGATTCTTTCGATTGGACTTCCAGAACGCTCGCTGGCAAAGTCAACTTGCTGGTCATCGCCACGTTGCATTGACTGACACGAACTCAGAGGTTCCCTCCTAACCCCTTGACGCTCGGCGTTCTCGCTTGCTGACCCTGTCGTCCGCAAAAGACCAACCCTATCAACGATCTCGGCACGGTATTGCGGCGCAATTCAAAAACAATTCCTTAGGAGGAATTCATGACGTACGTTAACAAATATTCCAGGATTCAAGTTTTGCTCCTTTCCTTGATTTCATCGATCGCATTCCCAACGCACATGGGGGCGCAGCCCACGATTGCCGGCAGGTTCACGCTTTCGGGCGAAGCTCGGTGGGGATCCATCGTTCTACCGGCTGGCGAGTATGCCTTCGGCATCGACGAAAGCAGTTCGTTGCCGTTGGTGATAATCTTTTCTTCAGACGGCACGGGCCGGGGATTTGTTCTCCCCACGTCGGTCACGAAGATGGAGTATTCCGACAGGGGAAGAGTCACCCTCCACACTGAGGACGGCGAAACGGTAGTGACTGCTGTGTACGTAGAGAAACTTGGATTGGTGCTGCACTACAATGCGCACACAACCAAGTTGGAAATGGCGCAAAAGAAGACAATGCCGGGGCCGAAGGTGGATTCTTACTCGGCTGCGAAATAGCCGGCCGTTATTGACGCTGAGACGGGAGCACGCTGCTCGCAAGCTTGCTCTCGCTCGGCGATTATTTCCTTCGCATCAAGTAGTTTTCGAGCCGCGTTTTACTTCGTCCGTCAGGATAATGGCCTCGGCAATCTGCTTCATGGATTTCCGCGTCTGCCGGCTCTGCTGCTGGAGAGTGAGGTAAGCTTTCTCCTCCGTCATCCCCAACTCGCTTTGCAGGATTCCTTTAGCGCGCTCAGTCAGCTTGCGCGTTTCCAGTTTCTCTGAAAGCTGCGAGTTCGCGGTCTCCAGTCGCGCCATTTCAATTTCCGCGCCCACCAAAAATCCAACCGTTGTAATCAATCGGATGTCTCGCTGTTTATAAACGTGCGGACGAATGTGTTGAAGATTGATCACACCCACCAGTCTTCCACGGCACAGCAGCGGAACGGACAAAAATGCCTGGTAGGTATCCTCCGGCAGTTCGTTGAAGAACTTGAAGCGCGGATCCTTCGACACATTCTGCGCTACAGCAACGGCGGTACGATGCTCCGCCACCCAGCCCGTGATGCCCTGGCCCACGCGCAATTTCAAGCGGTCCACAACTTCCTGATGAGGATTTTTTGACGCGCGCAGGACCAATTCCTGATTTTCCTGCACGTATACGAAACAGGAATCGCACTTCACCAACGCGACCGCGAACTCCACCAGCCGCTCAAGCACTTCATGAAGAGCGTCTTGATCTGATGCAGCTATGCGGCTGCCGAGATCGTGCAGCAGGTCTACATCTGTGTTGTGGGTTGTAGTTTGGGTGTCCATGAACGAAAGTATCGGGCTTCGCTGACGTTGTCCAATCGTAATTCCGGATGCATAGGATAAGGTTTCTGATGAAGTGGCGTGCCGGTCGCTTTTCTAATGAATGATGGGGCCCGCAGATTCAGTGGTTTCGGCGTGGCGCGTGACGGGCACGGCGGGGGATATCCGATCCCGTTTCAGCCAGCGCGAAAGGATGGGCGCCCAGGTCTGCTCCACGGAGCACGCCAGATTCACTGGCTCGAGACGAACCAACATAAATGATGACGAAGAAGATTTCAGCAGGCGCCGCGCTTTGGGGCTGTCTGTCAGGCGGACGTGTTCCATGAGGGCCTGCCGCAGCCAGGCACGTTCCGGCTCTTGAATTTCCGCGCAGCGGACGAATTCTGAATTGTAATCGGTTGCCGCCAGCGATTTGCGCAACGCGTACACCAGACCGCCCGTCATTCCCGAGCCGAGGTTGATCCCTGCGCGGCCGAGCAGGATTACGATGCCGGCAGTCATGTATTCGCATCCGTGCTGACCCACGCCTTCCACCACGGCGAGAGCGCCGCTGTTACGAACGGCGA
>Ga0302325_10010602_pt1 | contig 19960 bp, 14 predicted proteins | sample Palsa_T0_2_FD_201948 | JGI IMG/M metagenome (GOLD analysis project Ga0302325, IMG submission 201948) | Peat permafrost microbial communities from Stordalen Mire near Abisko, Sweden - Palsa_T0_2 | ecosystem: Environmental > Terrestrial > Soil > Palsa > Peat permafrost | place: Sweden: Abisko...
TTCGAACCATTGGCCACGCGCAGGCGATAGGTTCGTGGCTCGACGCTAAGATATGGCAGCAGCTTGCCGTTCACCAGCATCGCATTGCCAAATACCTCCGGAACCCACGGTGCATCTGGGATACCCAAAACCGGATACGTTAATTGGCTGTGCTTACGCAGGAGACGATCGTAGATGAGCAGGGGTATTTCATATTGTCCGCGAGGCAGGTCCAAGCTCTCTTCGAATCCGTGCGAATCAGGAATAGCCCTTGAAGTCCGGCGTAGATGTTTAGACGGTTAATTCCCATGGCATGGTCGCGATAAAAGAGCAAGGCTGCATCCTGCCGGTTCGGGTAATAGCTAATGACAGATTCTCCCGGGACAAGCCAACTTTCCGGATATCAGCATGCGAGTCATGCCACTTAGCTTTTCATGCGAATGTTTTTCGTATGCCTCGGCGGTGTTGTATATAGGAAAATAGTTTTTATCGCCAGGCGTATTTCCGCGTGGACTCGATCTCGCACTGGATGGCCACCAACAACCCTCGCGACAACCTCAAGAAACGGGAGTACTGATTCGGTTCGAGATCTAACCGGACAGTTGTGGTTCATGGACTGGAATCTTCTTGTCCTGAAAATGATCTAAAAGAAATGCGGGTAAGCGGGAAGACAATCGTTTATTTCAAAATCCACCCTCCATCCACGTGGATGGATTGGCCTGTGACATACTCCGACTCTTCGGAGGCTAAAAAGGCAACTACCTTGCCAATGTCTCGAGGCTGCCCGGGTCGCCCAACCGAGATCTGAGCCACGACAGCCGACAGAATATCCTGGTTTTCTAGAATCCACGCCGTCATATCCGTGGCGATGAAACCAGGATGGACGCAGTTCACTCGTATTCCGCGCGGCGTCATTTCCGCGGAAGTGTTTCGCGTGAGCGCCTCGATCGCGAGTTTTGAAGGCGCATAGTGCGTGCGTCCAGGGAGAATTTTCGCAGCTTGAACTGAACCAACGTTCACGATGTTGCCCTTGCGGCCCGCAGCAACAGCACGCCGGCAGAATACCTGCGAGCAAAGCCATGGGCCACGCAGATTCACGTCCATGACGTGTTCCCATTGCTCGTCGCTCAATTCAAGAAATGGCACAATAGTTTCGACGCCGGCATTATTCACCAGAATGTCTACCGGACCCAATTCTCTCCAGACCCGGTCAAACATCCCTTCTACCGCGGTACGATCCGACACGTCCGCTTTGACCGCAATTGATCTACGGCCCAAGGACTGTATCGATGAAACGACCAACTGTGCGCCTTCCGGTGTAATCTCGATATCGTTAACAGCAACGTCCGCGCCCTCCTCAGCGAAGATCTCCGCGATACCACGACCGATACCGCGTCCGGCGCCGGTTACGAGAGCTACCTTGCCTGCAAGCTTCACTTGGTAGAACCTCCAATTCACGAGATCGTAAGCAACGGATCAAAGCTGGCTGCATCTGCGGGACCAGCAATCTTAGGAGGAACGAGCGGGCGCGAAGCCTCCATAAGGCTTCAGCGGAATCAGAACAACTTCGACAAGCCGGGCCTGCATAAACGGAAGCGTGTCCAGCATTTCCCGTACTTGCTCTTCCGTGTCCGCCTCCCACAGCAGGCAAGCACCCGGCTTATCCGAACGGTGCCAGATCTGGCGAATAAATCCTTCGGAATAAAGTTCACGCGCTCGTTGCATCTCCTGTCCCGCTAAACCGGCATAGTCCTCTTCCCTAAATCCTTTTCGGCGTTCCGATATGGATAGAAACTGCATCGCGCTAGTCCTCGAGAATTGCGACAGCTCGAACCGGAGAGCCGGTGGTATTGACCCATTTGATGGGAAACAGGCTCAATTTGAATCCGTGACCCGGGAGTTGATCGAGATTGGTCAAGTTCTCTAGGTGGTAGTACTCGCGCGTCTTCATCACGCAATGCGCTTCCCAGAACTTCTTGCGCTCGAACATCGCCCAAATAGGCGGATCATAAGTAACGGCGTCGATCCCGGTCATTTTGATACCCTGATCAAGCAGCCAGTTGGTCGATTCCCCTGTCATCCCTACGTGATCTGTAAGGTACTTTTCGCTATCTTGAATTTTTCCCGCGCCCGTGTGGATTAGAACGATATCCAGAGGCTTCAGTGTGTAGTTGATCTTAGAAAGCGCGTCTTTCATGTCCTCGACACTGATGCCCGCCCCCTTAGGCAGATGACGGAAGTCCAGGCACACGCCCTCGCCATAACAGTATTCGAGCGGAACAGCCTCGGGCCCTGGCGCATTGTCGCGCATGTGACGCAGCGAGTCCATATGCGTTCCGATATGGTCACCGATGACGACCATGTAGTGTGCGGTGAGTGAATCAACGCCATACTTCGACGCTCCAATGCGTTCGGCAAACGCCTGCCAGGTCTCGAACATTACCAGCGCCGGGCGTACGACACGCGGGAACGTTACCATTTCATTGTGAACGGACATGCTTAGATCAATTAGTTTGCGAACCATGGAGGAAAGTCCCCTTCATTTCGTCTGCTATTGCGTGGCCGTAATTCCACCGTCTAAATAGAGTGCTTGTCCGGTGATGAAATTCGCGGCCGGCGAGACCAGAAAAAGCACCGCTCCCATAACGTCGTCCGGTTCACCAATCCGGCCGAGAGGAATACGTGCGATAAGGTTCGAATAGAACGTGGGATCTGCCAACATCTTCGCTACCTGCTCGGTTCGGATGAAAGTGGGAGCAATCACATTCACATTGATTCCGTTGGGGGCCCACTCGGCAGACAACTGCTTGCACAAGGTAATCAATCCGCCTTTGGCCGCGCAATACGCGGCATAGCCGCGACCACGCAAGGCGAGGAGCGAACGCACCGAGCCGAGGTGGACCTGCTTACCTCCGGTTCCCTGGCGGATCATTTGGCGCGCCGAGGCCTGTGCCTGGAACATTGCGCTCTTGAGGTTGACGTTATAGACGTGGTCGAACATCGCTTCCGTGACTTCCTCTGCTTTTTCTTCACGATTTAGACCGATACAGTTCACAAGAATATCCAGGCGGCCGAAATGCTCAGCAGCTTCATCCACCATCCTTTGCGTTTCAGAAATCGAAACGGCCTCGAAGGCGGTAGCCCATGCGTCGTGACCTTCCCCTTTCAGAACCTGGGCCAAAGCAGTAGCGCTCGCGCCGTTGTGCCCGCTTATGGCAACTTTCGCTCCAGAAGCTGCCAGGCCACGGCTTACCGCTTCTCCGATACCGCCGTAGCCGCCCGTAACCAGGGCCACTTTGCCATCTAACCTGAACAGCTTCTCTATCGTCACCATGGATGACCAATGTCCTCACTTTTCAACTCGACAATCGCACCGGGAGCCAAGCCATCGACACCAGAAATGCGCTTACTCGATTGAGCAATGCTTCAAACATCTGACGTGCGATCAAGCCTCCTGGGGTCATTCGGGTGTGACGCCAGAGGGTGAACTGTAATCTTCAGATACGGAAACAGCGGAAGGGATGCCAAAGCGTCGTGTAGACGATCCGCATCGTCCGCGCACCAGATGCCCCAGTTTTCCCGTCGGCCTGGCACTCGCCACAGGCGGCGGAGCAACCCAGTCTCTGCCAGTTCTCGGGCACGAGTGGCTTCCTGCTCCCGCAATGCTTTCTCCGCTTCGGGGCCACCGTTGATGGGGCCGACTTCCATATGCACTAGGAACTCCATCACGATCTCTTCCGGGTACCAGCATGTAGGTTTGCAACTAGACCGTCAACAAACGCCGAGTTTCGTCGACCACTTTCGCGGCCGTCGGAAGAAGCGCGCGCTGGAGGACTGGAGAAGCGGGGATTCTCATATCAGGAGTCGCGACCCGAGCGATGTTGAGAGCCAGATCGTTGCCGAAATAATCGTGCAGCCGCGCGACCACTTCCGCGCCGAATCCACCAGTCCGATTTGCTTCGTGCAGAACGATAACATTTCCCGAAGCATTTTTGACAGCAGCGCGCAACCCATCATCATCCAGGGGGCAAAGCCAGCGCAGATCCAGCACGCCTACGTCCACGCCCTGGTCAGCCAGTTCCTTGGCCGCCTGCAAAGCGACTAACAGCATAGTACCCCAGGTAACAATCACTGCGTCGCGGCCCGGCTTATGCAGACGTGACTTGCCGACCGGTTCGATCGCATCCGTCAAGTCGACGGAGCCCGTTGTTTGATAAAGTCCCCTGGCTTCATAGAGGATGCAGGGGTCAGGGGAGGCAGTAGCAGCACGCAAAAGACTATAAGCATCCTGCGGTGTTGCCGGGATGGCGATCCTAAGGCCCGGAATATGGGCAAGAAGCGCTTCGAGACATTGGGAGTGCTGGGCGCATGATCCCGGCGTTGCTCCCTGTTGGGTGCGGACGACGATTGGGGCACCGGATTGGCCACCGGTGATGTAACGTACGTTGGCGGCCTGGTTGATGATCTGATCAAGCGCTACTAGCATGAAATCGCCCCACATGATCTCGACAATCGGTTTCATTCCCATCAATGCTGCGCCCACCGCTGAGCCGAGAATTGCGCTCTCGGATATTGGCGTGTCGAATACCCGATCCGCACCGAAGCTTTTCTGCAAACCGCGCGATGCGCCGAAGATACCTCCAGCCTGTCCAACGTCTTCGCCATAGACGAGAACTTCAGGCCGAGTCGCCAGTTCGCGCGACAAAGCCTCATTCACCGCCTGGATATAACTTATGGTCTTTGTCTGGCCCTTCTCGGTTGCCTCACCCGAGGCTGCCTGGAACGATGCTTCCGACCACACGTGCTTACCAGCAGTTGCCGCATTTGGATGAGGCGAACGAAGGACGACCTCCTGCACCTCGTCCATTTCGGACTTAACGCTCGACTGAAGTTGCTGAAATGCTTCCCTGGTGAGCACTCCACCCGCAATCATTTTGTTGGAAAAAGTGGCGATTGGGTCACGGGCTCGTGCCTGGTCACGATCTTCCTTGGGCCGGTAGTGCTCGATATCGCGGTTGTAGTGGCCCCACAAACGCGGCACTCGACATTCAATCAATACCGGTCCCCGGCCCTCCCTCGCACGACTGGCCGCTTGTAGGATTGTGTCGCGGACGATGAGCGGATCGGCGCCATCGATGGTGACGCCCGGGATTCCATAACCGCTTGCCCTTTGGGCGATCCGTTCCACTTTGAACGTCAGTGAAGTCGGCGTCAGTTCCGACCAGCCGTTGTTCTCGCAGATGATGAGCACGGGCAGACTGCGAGCGGCGGCGAAGGCAAGTCCCTCATGCGTCGCGCCCTGGTTGAACGCTCCATCTCCGATCGAAACGGCAACGACTTTGCCGTTCTTTGCAGCCAGGTTGGCCATCGCCACACCACAAGCCACGGGGACACCGGCGCCGACGATCGAATTCTCTCCGATGAAGCGCCTCTCCGGCGCCATCATGTATGCTGATCCTCCCCGGCCGCCGTTTACGCCCACGCCGCGCTGGCAAATCTCTCCAAAAACTTCGGCCAGCGAGAGGCCTGAGGCCAAAGCCCACCCATGCCCTCGGTAAGTTGCAACAATTTGGTCAGCATCGCCTAAACCGGCGATGGTTCCTACGGGCACCGCCTCCTGACCAGCGCAAAAGTGTGCTGATCCGATGACTTCGGGAGGTGTAGCTGTGCTCAAATCGAGTGATCTCTGCTCGAGTTCTCTAATGCGCATCATTTCCCGCAAGAGCGAGATAGAAGCAGAGTTGTCGTTCTGATCTGCACCGGCAGAAACCGCCGGGAGGGAAGAAGAAGTCATGGGCAAGCCCTCACACATTCATCTGATCGCCGCACTCAAGCCCGGATGGTTCGCCACGCTGACCAGCAGTAATTGAAGCTGGTCGTGGTTCGCTTCGGTGTTCTATGTCCAAGTGCGGCATGGCGGTAGAAACCCAACCAGGGGAATGTGACACCCCAATTGGGTCATCGTCTTGTATAGGTTGCCGCCGCATGCTTGTCAAGGAGAAAATATCTAAATATGAACCTATGACAACTATATGATGAAATCGCGGTCAGAGGATAATCGAAAGCCCCCTGCCTGGTACGCAAGAAATGCCGATCACTCCGGGTGAGGTGCGCAAGGAAGTGTTCTAGTTGTCTGCCGTGATGACTACTGAATGACGCGATAGCCGTTCCACTGCTTCCCAATCCACCCCAATACCGACGCCCGGTTCATCGCTGGGACTCATTTTTCCGTCCTTAACGCCGGGAACGTTGTGGAGAAGTTGATGCAAGGGATCCGCGCCAGACTCCTGCGTAATCCACTCCACTCCCTCGACGTTTGGGAAAGCGCATGCCAGGTGAAGATGGAGCGGGGCAAAAACGTGTGGGAACACAGTTCTTCCTGCTGCCGCCGCGACATTGATCGCCTCGATCGCACCGGTCAGTCCTCCAACTGTAGTCGCATCGACACGCAGAACATCGATCCCGCTTACCAGGTCGGAGATCACTCGTGCTCCAAAAACATCTTCCCCCGCCGCGATCGGAGTGACCAGGTGGCGCCGCAATTCGTGGGTCAGGCGCAAATCGGACGCGGAAAAAGGATCTTCAAGGAAATTCAGTCCCATCCCGTCGAGATCGCGGCAGCTCCTCTGGGCTTCGGTTAAGGTGTTCCAGGTCCAATGAGCGTCTGCCGCAACTCGCCCCGGCATCTTATCCGTTACCGCTGAAACGTACTTTCGGTCAAAAGCTGCATCGTCGCCCTTGAGCATGATCTTTACACGCGTGCAGCCAGCGTCCTGGAGACGACCGACCTCGTCAACAACGTCTGCTATCGAACGCTGGTCGACGTAGTAACCTGCTACCACGGTTGCCTCGGCCTCGGTCCGCAGGCCTCCTAGAAATTGAAACAGCGGTTGTTTCGCTCTCTTGCAGGCGATGTCCCAGAGAGCGATGTCAATCAAACTCAGGCCCCGTGTCAAGGCAGCGCGAGCGGGAACATTTGATTGTTCAAGGTTGAAAATAACTCGCCGCCGCATTCGCACGTCTGCGCCGAGAATGCGGCGTGCCATGCCGCTAAGCGTCTCGAACAGAGGAGTTCCGCGCGGATATCCTATGGCCTCGCCGCAAATTCCCGCGTCGCTCTGGATCTGGAGAACAACATAATCCCGTGTGCGGATCTCAACTGGACCCAATCGTAGAACGTAGGGGAGCGGGATACCGCACTCGGCGATTTGTATTCGTGAAATCTGCACAGTCACTCTACCTCGGTGGGCCACGCGTTGATGAATGCCAGAACACTATGGTATAAACGCACCTTCTGATCGAATGCAAGTGCCGTAACCAGCCGGTCAGAGGATTTAACGCTGAATCCAAGGCGAGTCTCGTGGCCGGGAACAGCTCAAGACGCAGCACCTGCGCGGTTCAAGCCACGCAAGGGGATGCCTCGAAACTTACCTGGCACTTGCAAGAACGAGATTCATGACCTTGCGACACATTCACTCGGTCCCATGACACTCGCAAACAGGCAGGAGGTTAATTTGTCATCCGAATCCAGCGCTCAGCCTTCCATTGGTATCCCGGGTCTGCGAGGGACGGAACACGTGGGTTTCACGGTGCCTGATCTGGAACAGGCGACTTCTTTTTTTGTGGATGTCATTGGCTGCGAATACATGTTTGAACTCGGCCCATTTGTTGCAGAAGACGACTGGATGGCAACACACCTCAATGTTCACCCGCGCGCCGTCATGAAAAAACTACGATTTTTTCGCTGCAAGCACGGTGCGAACTTCGAGGTTTTTCAGTACGAGGCGCCTGATCAGAATCTCAGCCTGCCCAAAAACAGCGATGTGGGCGGTCATCATCTCGCCTTCTATGTCGACGATTTCGATGCCGCCGTGGCTTATCTCTCAGCCAGAGGGGTCAAGCTTCTAGGCACGCCAACCGTAAGATCCTCTGGGCCAAACGCGGGACAAACATGGATTTACTTTCTTTCGCCCTGGGGAATGCAATTCGAATTAGTAAGTTTCCCCAACGGAAAGGGTTACGAGAAGAACACAACTTCACGGCTGTGGCATCCCGCGAAACCGGCTTTGTGATCGACCCGAGTTTTGTGGCAGGATCCGCGTCGCCGCACATGGAGCTGATGTGCGGCGCTTTTGGAGTGCGCGTTCAACGGCTCTGGTTTCATCAAAAAGGCCAAGTCCCTAGGGTTGAGTTCTCAGCACGAATTTCCTACCGTCCCTCCGGCTTCACCACACCAATCCGACGGAGAGCCGTGGTACCAGATCAGCCGAAGATCCAGTTGTTTATCGCCTATGCGTCGCCCTCTTTATCTATGGCCTGCCTGGCCGCTGCCTGACTTGGCTTGCAGAAATCAGATTCCCTGCAGAAAACAAGGGGCTGGAGAAACCTGGTAAATACGCTGCACATTCTGGCATTGACAGTGTTTGCGACACAGGTATACATTTGGCGGCGATTAAATATCATATATTTAGTTCCGTATCACTATGTGATGTTTCGACCGGATCGGGAGAGGCACTGAGGAGGACAGGGAAATGAACAGATTGAAACGAGCAGGTTTCTTGTTTCTTGGCCTGATGGTTATGGCGAGTCTTGCCAATGCACAAAGCTCCGGAACCGTTGAGGGTACGGTCACGGATTCAACCGGGGCGGTTATCGCCAACGCAACTGTCTCCGCGCAGAACACGACGACTGGTGTGGAGACCACGCATGTAACGAACGCAGCAGGTTTATTTGTGCTGGAGCTTACTCCGGGCGAGTACAGAGTGCAGGCGAGCGCTACGGGCTTTCAATCGGTGATTCACGAGAAGGTCACAGTGGACGCTTTGGCAAACGTACCGCTAGACATTCAACTGAACGTGGGGACCGCGAGTTCCGAGGTCAGAGTCACTGCAACCGTCGAAGGTGTTCACGCGGACGATGCAACGCTGGGGACCACCATTCGGAATGAAGTCTATGCCGCTTTGCCACTGGCGATGAATCTGGGTGTCCCGCGCGATCCTACTTCCTTCATCGCTTTCACTCCCGGAGTGGCGGCATTGGTGCTCGAGTCGGCAGGACCGTCATTTACTTCGTTCAACGGTGCGCGACAGGAAGTCAACGGGTTGTATTTCGAGGGTCTCCCGGTAACCTTCTCCAATCAGCAGGGTGACACGCGGCCCCTTGCCCTGGGCGTGTCTGTCGACGCGGTCAATCAGTTCCAAGTCGAAATCAACGGTGAAAAGGCGGAATGGCAGGGCCAGGGCTTTCACAACTACGTGATCAAGAACGGTACGGATCAGTTTCATGGCTCTTTGTTCGAGATTTTGCGGAATACGGATCTCGACGCACGTAACTATTTCTTCAAGTTTGTGCCTACCGATCGCCAGAACGAATATGGCGGCAACATCGGCGGTCCAATCAAGAAAGGCAAGCTCTTCATTTTCGGTAATTACGACGCATACGATTTCAATACCACTACAGCCCCGGCCCTGCTTTCGATTCCCAGCCTGGCAGAGCGTACGGGCGATTTCAGTGCCTTACCGACGCCCATTTACGATCCTGCGTCACAGGTCTGCGTCGGGGCCATTTGCACGAAAACCCAGTTTCCCGGCAACGTGATTCCAGCGAATCGGCTGTCAACGGTGGCCGAATCATTTGCGTCTTATCTGCCTGCTCCGACCCAGTCGGGTTATGTAAATAACTATGTAAATCCGCTGTCGCGTTCGATCTGGAACAAAAACACAACAGAGAGAATTGACTACCATATCAACGACAAGCACACGTTGTACGGGGTGTTTGCCTACGGAGAATGGCATACCGACTACACCGGGAACATCACGCCCACAGGCACGGCGCTGCCTCTGCCTTATACCCAGTCACCGGGTGAAGTAGTAGAGAAGCCCCTGATCATCCAGGTTCATGACACGTATACGTTCGCACCCAGCTTGTTGAACACTTTCGGGGCGGGAATGGTACGACTGGCGATTCCGATTTTCCCCATCACCAAGGCGGGGATGTATCCCCAGAAGGCCGGCCTGACGGGACTACCGGGGAATGGTGAGGCAGCAGACGGGTTTCCGGCGATCACCTTTAATGGTCCGAACCCCCCGAGCAGCTGGGGAAGTACCGGCCCCTTCAACGAATTTGAGAACGATTATGTCGGACAGGACAGCCTGGAGTGGGTGCGCGGCAATCACATTCTGAATTTCGGAGGGCAATTTACGGCGACCCAGGACAACTTGGCGAGCCCGACCGATGGCACAAGCGCATCGTTCACGTTCACGAACAATGAGACGGCTGGATACTCGTCCACCGGAGCCCTGCTTACAGGTACGACTGGAAACGGGTATGCGAGTTATCTGCTCGGCGCCGTTGACTCAGCAACAATAACCAACAACAACATTGTTGAAGCGGGATCGCGATTCTCGAATTTTTCGTTTTGGGCGCAGGATGACTGGAAAGCCACTTCCAAGCTGACGCTGAACCTAGGTCTAAGGTGGGACGCCTACCGCCCGTACCGCGAACAGCACGGCCGCATGTCATACATGGTGCCGACGCTGCCCAATCCGTCCGCCAATGGTATAGGCGGCGCACTGGCATACGGCGGTCAGCCGGTGCAGACGCACTGGAAAAACTTCCAGCCGCGCATTGGTTTGGCGTATGCCTTGAACAGCAAGACGGTGTTACGGGCCGGTTTTGTGATGGCCGATACACTGGGCGCTTTAGGCATTGGCGGCAACAGCGGTGCCGGGCCCGGACGACAGGGCTATAACCCGCCGACGTTGCTCTCATCGGTAGTCACTGGCCAGCCGGCTTTCTACTGGAACACCGGCATACCGGCGCCCGTTACGCCATCTCCGCTGCTGACGCCCGGATTCGGGGCGGGAAACTCAACTACTAACCCGACTGGCGCGATCGCCCCGGATTACATTAATCCAACACTCTCCGGGAGGCCGCCGGAATACATAAACTGGAGCGCCGGTTTCCAGCGAGAGCTTCCTTACGCCTTCGTGCTCGGGGTAGCCTACTCAGGAAGCGTGGGTCACTTCATACCTGGGGCCGGAGCATGGGGCCCGTATACGAATTCGATGTCGCCTCAGTATCTCGCCTTGGGCAGCCTGTTGAACGCAAAAGCGACACCCGCGAACATCGCGGCAGCGCAAGCCATCTTTCCCAACATCGCATTACCCTTTCCCAACTTCTCTGGGACCATCGCCACCATGTTGACGCCATTTCCTCAATATTCGGCGACTGGCCTGGTCTGCTACTCGTGCGACATCGGCAATTCCTCCTACCATTCCATGCAGCTCACGATGAATCGCCGTCTTGCTCAAGGCCTCAACATTCAGTTGGCTTGGACTTTGGCCAAGGAGATCGACGATCTCAACGGCAGTTCGAGCCAGTTAGGCGCCATCTCCGGCGGTACACGCAACCCGTATAGCTCAGCCTCCGATCGCGGTCTGGGCTTTATCGATCATCGCAACAATATCCATCTGCTTGGGGTCTATGCGCTCCCATTTGGCAAAGGACACCTGGGCGCCGGAAATGCAATTGTCAGCACCCTGGTTGGTGGCTGGTCACTGTCTGGTACTTATGTATTCGTCACGGGCGCGCCGGACGGCGTCACAGGCAATGGATGCACCACACCCGGCATCCTTTCGACCTGCATGGTGAACGTCACGCCTGGTTTTAAAGGCCCGATCTATACCTCAAAAATTGGAACCGGGAATGTTTTTACGGCGGACTACATCAATAAGGCCGCATTTCAGGATCCGTCCCCATATACGTTCGGCAATGAGCCACGTTCAGCTCCATATGGTCTGGTTGCGCCGACTGATTGGGAAATTGATGCAACGGTGCGGCGGAATATCAAGATTTACGAACGGGTCAATTTTCAACTTGCGGCGGATTTCTTCATCCTGGTTAATAACGTGGTCTTCTCTGCGCCGGCCACGGATATCGATTCCTCCAATTTCGGTCAAGTTGCTTCCACTCAAAACCAAGCGCGGCATATTCAGTTCAGTGGCCGGCTAACCTTCTGATCGGTGGACCTTATGAAGACTATTCTGGGAATTACGATGCTGTCGTTCGCTGCGCTTCTGTTTGCTCAGCAGCAAGCGGCTCCTCCCTCCTCTGCGCCGCAATCGAGCGCCGCTATGGGACCCCGCGGGGACACGGAAGGTGCGGGGTCCACAATCTTCGGGAATTATTGTGAGAACTGCCACGGCAAGGTAGAAGCTGCGCCTGCTCCAGCGATTCTCAAGAAGATGACGCCGGAGCATATCTACATAGTCCTGTCGCAAGGTGACATGGCCCCGATGGCGAAGGATCTGACGGATAAGCAGAAGCGTGATATCGCTGAATGGGTGGGCGGGCGGAAGCTTGGGGCGACCGACACCGGGGATGCCAGCAAGATGTCCAACGTCTGCCCCAGCAATCCGCCCCTTGAGGATTTGGATTCAGATCCTTCGTGGAATGGCTGGAGCCCGGGCCTGTCGACTACGCGCTACCAACCGGGGAAGGCGGCCGATTTATCGGCGGCGAAAGTGGAGAGGCTGAAGTTGAAATGGGCCTTTGGGTTACCCGCAGCCGATTCGGTGTACGGACAACCGACCATAGTCGGTGGACGCGTGTTTGTTACTTCGGATGCAGGCTACGTCTATTCCGTAGACGCGACCAGCGGCTGCGTTTACTGGTCATTCCTGGCCGGTACGGGCATTCGTAGTGCGATCACGATCGGCCCTACGAAACCCGGCTCAACCAAGTATGCCGCGTTCTTCGGCGATGTGCGGGGCAATATCTACTCCGTCGATGCCAGCACCGGGAAGTTGCTCTGGAAGGTGCCGATCGATCTACAGCAGCTCTCCCGGGTCACAGGCGGCACGATGTTGTACAAAGGCCGTCTCTACGTGCCGGTGGCTTCGCTCGAAGAGCCGGAATCGTCGAGCCCGAATTATGTCTGCTGTCAGTTCAGAGGCATGGTGGCTGCACTGGACACGGAAACAGGAAAAGAGGTTTGGAAGACCTATACCATTCCGGATCCACCCACCAAGCAGACTACTCCCGAGGGCAAAACCTATATGGGGCCGTCGGGTGTAGGAGTGTGGGGTCCGGTGACGATTGATGCCAAACGAAATGCTATCTACTTCGGGACGGGCAATACGTTCTCCGCACCCGATGTGGGCCGGTCGGATGCGATTATGGCTTTGGATCTGGATACGGGTAAGGTCCTCTGGGTTAAGCAGGACGAGCCCGGGGACGTGTGGCACACCGGATGCCCGCAGGGGCCCGCGCCTCCCGGCTTTGCACCTAAGCCGCAACGTCCGCCCCGACCTGCCGGGAGTAATGGTCCGCCGCATAATTACACTATGCCGCGCATGCCGGATTCTTATTACTGTCCGAACCCGGAGGGCCCGGATTGGGATATCTCTTCGGGTGTGATGCTGGGGAGTCTGCCCAATGGCCACGATCTTCTGGTTGCAGGACAGAAGTCGGGCATGGTTTGGGCGCATGATCCGGATGCTAAGGGTGCGTTAGTGTGGCGGTCTGACGTGTCTCGCGGCCAGATTGTTTTCGGGGGCGCTATGGATGACGAGAACGCCTATTTCGCGTTTCGCGGAGGCGGGATAGCGGCCCTGCGGCTTTCCGATGGCCTGGAGAGGTGGTACACCCCGATCGAGCCGCAGGAATCCATGAAGACGCATGCCGGCTTTAGCGCGGCGATTACGCTGGTTCCGGGGGTGGTGTTTGCCGCCGGACTGGATGGCATGCTGCACGCCTTTAACGTATTCGATGGCAAACCTATATGGGAGTTCGACACCACGCAGGAGTTCACCACGGTCAACGGGGTGAAGGCTCATGGCGGTTCCATTGGGTCCGCGGGTCCCACGGTGGCTAATGGAATGCTGTACGTAACTTCGGGGTACACCGGTTTTCAAAATGGCGTGCCAGGCAATGTGCTGCTGGCGTTCGGGGAGTAACCGGGAGATGCGTTCCGCGATCGTCTCTTCCTTGCTCGCGCTGATGCTTACTGTTCCGGCTGCGCTGGCACAATCGCCGGGCCAGCCGGCGGCAAGCGGTAATGGAGGAGTGCAAGGGAATCGAGGCAGCGGGCCTCAGCCTGGACGCGAGGCGCAACGCTGGGAGCCGTGGTCGGCCATGCGTACCGCGGCAGGGCCGCTTCTCGGCTGGAAGGTGGGGATCGCAGCCGATAGCTTTCCTCACCTGACTTTGGCAGAAACGCTCGAACGCACAGATGAACTGAGCTTATCGAATATAGAGGCTTCCAGCAGCCAAAGGGTCAACGAGGGGATCCCGAAGAACGTTGACTATCATCTCCAACCAGGTGAAATCCAGGCGATCCACGACAAGCTGTTTGGGTTGAATATCCGGATGGTCGCGTACCGTGTTCCCAGCATCGGGCCGGACGAGGACTCCAGCCGGAAGGTGTTCGAATTTGCGCAGGAGTTCAAGGTCGAGACGATCGTAGTGGAGCGACTTCCAAAGGATCTTGCCCTCATTGACAAGCTGGCGAACGAGTTTGAAATCAATGTCGCTTTTTGCGGAAGTTTGAAGAGCGTATTGGCGGCTGTGCAGGATCGCGGCAAACGACTGGGTCTTTGCGGCGACACCGGCGTCTGGTTGCAGGCTGGGATAAAGCCGATGGAGGCTCTTTCCGAGGCAAAGGACCGGCTCATGGTGGTAGGGCTGGCCGACCGAAGTGCCCTTGGAGCGAGTGGCCACAATGTCCCGCCAGGCACAGGGGTTGCCGGTATACCTCAGTTTCTGGAGCAGATGTATAAGTTGGAGATAAAGCCGTCCCTCATCATCGTGGACCCAACCAACGTGCCAGCCACGATGGCGGATCTGTCGCGCTCCGTCGATGACTTCGAGAAAGCTCTGCAGCCAGTGATGGCCGCGCACGTGGATGATATATCGCGTGACACGGCTATCCGTGGACCCGATCGGTTGAGCCCAGAAGACAAGCAGAAGATCGACGCTGCGCTGCCGGCCGAAGCTCCGGCGAAGCCGAAGAAGCCGCGCAAGCTCCTGGTGCTGGATCTAAACGTTGCCTATGGCGGGCATCGTTCTATTCCCGCTGAAAACTATGCCCTTGAAATGATGGGCAAGAAAACCGGCGCCTATGAAGCGGTGTTCAACGATGATCTGGACAATCTGAAATATCCCAAGATTAAGGAGTATGACGCCGTCTATCTGAACAATACCGTGGGTATGATCTTCGTCGATCCAGAAGTGCGCGAGGGCTTAGTCCGCTTTGTAAGGGAAGGCGGAGGCTTGGGTGGCAATCACGGCACCAGCCACGCCTCTATGGACTGGCCCGAATTTCATGAGATGATTGGGGTCACGCGCGGTGTGCACCGCCAAAACACCGAAAAGTTCTGGGTAAAAATCGACGACCCTCACAGTTCCTTGACCGCCGCGTTCCATGGGCAGGAGTTCGAATATGAAGACGAATTCTTCCGCTTCGTGAACCCGCCCTATTCTCGCGATAAACTCCATGTTCTGCTTAGCATGGATGTGGACAAAACCGACATGAGCCAGGGAACCCCCTTTATGCCCGGCTCACTGGCGCGCCCCGATCACGATTACGCGGTAAGTTGGATTCGCGACTATGGCAAGGGCCGAGTGTTCTTCTGCATTCTGGGACACAATCCGACTTTGTTCACAAGCCCGGAACTGGCGCAGTTTTTCCTCGCCGGGATCCAATTTATGCTGGGTGACCTGAAGGCCGACGCGACGCCCAGTGCCAAACTTTCCGCAGCAAATGAGTCAGGGGAAAGTCATTTGCGTCACTAATATGTCGCCGGAGAGCGCGGTTAAAGCATTTTCACTTCTACTCTGCACAAGCAAGTGTAGCGAAGTGCGTCTTTATCTTGAGGAAAAGCCGCGCCGACATCGGTTGCCCTGTATACACCAGAAGTGAAAATGCTCTAGCTAGCGTACTGCCACGTCCCAAATCTTCGACAGGCGCGACTTGCCCGCGGGTCCTTCGACGTACAGCACCACCACGTATTCTCCCGCTTTTTTGTGGGCGTGAATCGGATGCTGATCCGTCGAGGTGGTGCCATCCCCAAAGTCCCACTTCCAACTACTGATCTGGCCCTCGGAAAGATCCTCGAACGCGACCAGCCGCCGGTTCATGTCTAAAACTTTGAATGTCCACTTAGCCTCGATGTTCTTGCGGAACTGTGGCTCGAGCGGCATAAGACGAAAAGCGCGCAGCTGCGACGCGTTGCCAAACATCGTGTGCTGGCTCGAAAGATTCCAAAATCCACTTTTCTTGTTGTCTCCGTCGTAATCGATGACGGCCCACGAAAGCCCAATCAGTTTGTTCTCCTCTAGCTTCGATGGTACCGATCGCTCAGGGCCATCACAGCCCGCATAGTCAAAGGGCGTGATCCAGAACTCCATCACCAGCCTCCCCGCGTCGCCAGGCTTGAAATGGTAGGAAGATGCATGGTTGGCGTACGGCAGCTCCTTGATCCAGGGCTGGCATCCCAGCACTAACGCCCAATCCTTGCCTTCGGCAGGAGTGAAAACGTGATAATTTTGCGCTTGCACCCCATACATGGAGAAGTAAGCGTCCCATTCATCCTGGTCGGGATTCGATCGGAATCTCGGAATCAGCGGACCTCCCGAGAGGTCACCGTCCACCACGAGCTCAAACGTATCGTTGCGTAACCCAGGGTCTGCGAAGTCCCAATAATTGTCGTACGCCTCGTACAGGAAATAGAGCCGGTTTAGGCCCTTCACCCATCCGACTTTGACCCGAACATTCAGGTTTGCGGGATCCGGGCTGGCGTAGTTTCCCTTATCGTCATGGAGCTGATCGATGCCGACTGCGTAGGTGTCGGGCACAATCGCCCAGTCATCTTCATTTCCATCGATCCGCGGAATCATATTTGCAGGAAATTGAAATATTTTGAACACCGTGCCCGGTTGGTCCAAGGCGAGCAACGGAGCCGAGAGAATCTCGAGCAAAATCACGGGCAAGGCTAGAGCCCAGACTCGGCGCCAAGAAACAGTCGTCACACGTTTTTTCCCCAACTGCTTGGCCGCAACCCACAAATTAGCTTGCTCCCACTTTCATCTCGCCAGCTCCGTGACGGCTGTGGATCTTGACGGTTCACCTGGCCCGGATTTAGCCTTCTGCTCGGGGACCATAGTCGTCACATAATGATATATGAATCATATTATGAAGGTTTTTTCGGTTCAATATCACGTCCGTCGAAACTTAAACAACGGAATGAATAAGGATGGAGAAAAGTATGAAGGAGCCAAAGCAGGGGCCGGGAACAATGAATCGCAGAAGTCTGCTCGCAGGTTTGGCAGGCATTGGGGCAGTGAACGCAATGAGCGCATCTCCATTTGCCCGAGCGTTGTCGCCTACCACCGAAGAGCCCATAGCAATGACCCAGTGCGGAAAAGTGCGTGGCGTCGCGGCAAGACAGGTGCTGTCTTTTCGAGGTGTGCCCTATGGTGGGCCGACGGAAGCGAATTGCCGCTTCCTGCCTCCTTCGAAGGCGACTCCGTGGAAGGGTATTCGCGACGCCACGAAAGCCGGTCCACGCTCGATGCAGAATAAGGACAAAACGACAGGCGACAAAAACATATTCTCCGCTCCGCTCATCGGAGACTACTTCAGCGGTGGTCGTAAGGATGCGCCCGAGATTACCTATGAGACCAACAGTGAAAATTGCCTGGTGCTCAATGTTCTAACACCCGGGCTTCAGGGCAAACGCCCGGTGATGATCTACATTCACGGCGGCGGGTTCGCTATAGGATCGGGGGCGCTCACACTCATCTCCGATCGGTTTGTTTCAGAGCAGGATGTTGTTCTAGTTGGTATAAATCATCGCTTGAATGTCTTCGGCTACACCTATCTCGGAGAACTTGATCCGGCTTATGCAGACTCGGGTAACGTAGGCCAATTGGATCTGATCGCGGCGATGGAATGGGTAAAGGAGAACATCACCAATTTTGGCGGAGACCCAGCCAATGTCACCATCTTCGGCGAGTCCGGTGGGGGCGGTAAAGTGAGTACGTTAATGGCGATGCCTGGCGCTAGGGGGCTCTTTCGCCGCGCAATCGTCGAAAGCGGCTCGATGCGTTCGGTACGAACGAAAGAGGCAGCTACAGAAGACACGAAGAAGCTTCTGTCGGCGCTTGGCCTGACTGCATCCCAGGCCGGCCAACTGCAGAATATTTCTGCAGACAAGCTTCTCGCGGCCATGAGTTCGGCTTCCCTACGAGCGGGGGGACCGGTGGTCGATGGACGATCGGTGCCGCATCAGACGTGGAAGCCGGGCGCGCCACCTGAAGCGGCCGGCGTATCGCTGATAGTAGGAAACTGCAAAGACGAATCGACATTGTTTGTCTTGAGTGATACTGCTCTATTTTCGCTCGACTGGCCGGCCCTGAAAGAGCGGGAAATAAAGGCGGGTATCCCTGAAGACCGGGTAGGTCCACTGATCGACAAGTATCGCCAGGATTATCCTGTGGACTCTGCATCGGACCTGTACTTCAGAATCTCCGCGGACAGAGGTGCAAGGACAAATGCGATTGGCCAGGCACAGGCGAAGTTAGATCAGCAAAGCGGCGATGTATACATGTACAACTTTGCCTGGAATACTCCTCTCGATGACGGTCGACTGAGAGCCTTTCACACCGCGGAGTTGCCGTTGGCAATGCGGCTAGTCTTGAACCCTGATGCGGAAGAATTGTCTAAGCAGATCGCGGGGGCCTGGGCCGGATTCGCCCGAACAGGCGACCCAAATCACGATGGATTGCCTCGCTGGGAGAAGTACTCCACCGCGAACAAGGCGACTATGGTATTCGACGTCGGCAAGATTGCGCTAGTCGATCAGCCCGCGCACGATGAACTCGCTTTGCTTGCACCTTACCCCGCTGGTCTGCTGTGAAAATCAGCGCGTGGTTCTGCCCTTGTTAACGAAGCTCGAGCGGGTAGTGTCTTGCGTGCGTCGTGCAACCGCACACAAGCCAAACAAGTTGCCTCGAATGTCGTCTCGGAATGTCTCGGAGATCAGGAGTTTGTTCTAACCTAAGAATACGGTGAGCCACACGCTGCCTGACGCTTGCGTGAATCTATCCGGACTATCCACCGTTGATCCGCGCCGCACTAACCAGGGCTGCCAGATACTTTTCGAAATTTCTATCGAAACGTCCCTTGGGAACGGAAATCCCCAGCACAAACCGTCCTCCCAATCCTTCGACCGGAACGGCAAGACACTGCAATCCCTCGTGAAATTCTTCGTTGTCAATGGCGTAGCCGCGAGCTCGAATTTGTTCGAACTCTTTCATGAGTTCTTCTGGATCGGTGATGGTTTTGCTTGTTCTTGCTTCCAAAGGATGCTTCGCTAAATAGGCTTCGCGGATTGCAGGGTCGACGAGCGCGAGGAGCACCTTGCCCGCGGCCCGCGCGTGGGCGTGACCGCTGTACCCCTGTGGCACCTGGGCAGCTCCTACCGGAGTCTCTCCGCGTGCGGTTGCGAGTGCGACAATTTCGCCGTCAACCCAACCGCCTGCATAAGCGGTCTCTCCAGTGGCCGCAACGATCGATCGAACCCTACGAGCGAGATGCTCGGGCGGCGCGAGTTGGCGCCTGAATCCTTCCGCAATTGAAACCGCGGCAAGACCGAGCACGTACCTGTTCCTGTCGTTCTTCCTTATGATGCCAGTGCCATGCATGGTGTGGATGAGGTGGTACGTCACTTGACGCGAGAGCCCTAGTCTTTCCATGATTTCTTTAGCTTTCAAGCCGTTGGGGCTGTCAGCGACGGCAAGGAGAATGGAGATGGTCCGCACAGCGGATTGTATCCGTGGTTTGGGGTCACCGCTCTCTACTGTAGGAAGCGACATTTCAAGGTGCGCATCGAGCGTCTTTGTTGCACCTATATCCACGCGTCCTCCTTCGCAACCAGCTGTGAACCGAGCTATCCTCGTTCTCAAGTTGCGAACAGGT
>Ga0302325_10010605_pt1 | contig 19955 bp, 17 predicted proteins | sample Palsa_T0_2_FD_201948 | JGI IMG/M metagenome (GOLD analysis project Ga0302325, IMG submission 201948) | Peat permafrost microbial communities from Stordalen Mire near Abisko, Sweden - Palsa_T0_2 | ecosystem: Environmental > Terrestrial > Soil > Palsa > Peat permafrost | place: Sweden: Abisko...
TGCGCGGACGCGGCCCGGCGCCACGGTCACCTGCGGGATCGACTCGGTGGCTTCGCGCTGTGCGACTATCGCGCCCTGGAGCGCGACCCGGCGTTGGCCCGCGCCTACGCCCATCTGGCGCTGCTCTATCCTCCGGCCTGGCGTCGGGCCGACGCGGTCGCCCGCGCCGGCGAGCCCGATCAGTACGTGCATCTGTGCTGGGGACCGTCCGAGGTCGAGTTTGCCCGCCGGGCGCTCGCTCGCGACTACGACCTGCGGGCGGCGCTGGTGGACTGCTACCGCGCCCTGCGGGCGGCCGGCGAGTGTGAGGGTGACGCGCTCGGGACGCTGCTGGCCGGCAGCGGCCGTCCGCCGGCTCTGGCCGGACGCCTGCTGCGGGTGCTCACTGAGCTGTCCCTCGTCTGCGTCGACGCGCAGGCCGCCAGCGCGCGGGCGGTGAGCGACGTCTCGCGCACCGAGCTCGAACGCGCCGCCACGTTCCGGGCCGCCCAGCGTCGGCTCGCCGAGGGGCAGATCAGGCTCGGGGAACCGGCCTGCGCGCCGGCGCCCGTGGCCGCTCTGGCTGGTGTGGCCGGGCAATCCGCACCCCGCCCGGCGGCGTGAGGCCGCTCGGGGCTCGAGCGGGTCCGCGGATGTACGCTTCAGGTCGGCGGGATCCTGCCTTACATTGTGAGGATGGCTATCTCCGGCGAAGCTGATCAGACACCGCGTGAAACTGAGGCTCCGCCGGGCGGCGTGGCGGTTCCCGGCGCCGCGCTGAGCGAAGCCGCCACCGCCACCCGTCGCGTGCCGGTGGACGCGGTGGCCACGCTGACCCCGCGTCCGTCGGTCCGCGCCGAGCTGAACGAGTTCGAGCGGCGGCTGCTCACCGACCTGTTCGCGATCGTCTCCGAGCATGCCGCCGACGCGGCGATCGAGATCGACCGCACGCGCGTCGAGGACGCCTTCGTGTTCGCCTGCGAGCACCACGCCGACCAGCGGCGCAAGTCCGGCGAGGACTTCATCACCCACCCGGTCGGGGTGGCGCGGATCTGCGCCGGCATGCGGCTGGACACCGAGACGCTGTGCGCGGCGCTGCTGCACGACACGGTGGAGGACACGAGCGCGTCGCTGGCCGAGGTCCAGGAGCGCTTCGGCGACGAGATCGCGGTGATCGTCGACGGCGTGACCAAGCTGACCGGGATCACCTTCCAGTCACGCGACGAGGCCCAGGCCGAGAACTACCGCAAGATGATGGTGGCGATGGCCACCGACGTGCGGGTCATCCTCATCAAGCTCGCCGATCGGCTGCACAACATGCGCACGATCGACGCGATGCCCAAGCAGAAGCAGATCGACAAGGCGAAGGAGACCCTGGAGATCTACGCGCCGATCGCCCACCGGCTCGGTATCCACGCCATCAAGTGGGAGCTCGAGGATCTCGCCTTCGCCACGCTGCACCCGCGCAAGTACCAGGAGATCAAGGGGCTGGTCTCCCAGCAGCGCGACGACCGCGAGCGCTACGTGTCGGAGGCGGGTGAGTACCTGACCCGCGAGCTCGACGCCCTGGGCATCGAGGCGGCGATCGCCGGTCGGGCGAAGCACTTCTACTCGATCTATTCGAAGATGACCAAGAAGGGCCGGGAGTTCAACGAGATCTACGACCTCACGGCGATGCGGGTCGTGGTGGACTCGGTCAAGGACTGCTATGGCGCGGTCGGCGTCATCCACTCGCTGTGGAAGCCGTTGCCCGGGCGGTTCAAGGACTTCATCGCCATGCCCAAGTTCAACATGTACCAGTCGCTGCACACGACGGTGATCGGGCCCGAGGGGCGCCCGCTGGAGATCCAGATCCGTACCCACGAGATGCACGAGATGGCCGAGTTCGGCGTCGCCGCGCACTGGATGTACAAGGACGGTCATCCCGGTAAGGGCCGGGGCGCGGGCGGCCGCCAGACCCCCGAGGGCGAGACGAAGATCAAGTGGCTGCGCTCGATGCTCGACTGGCAGAAGGACCTGTCCGATCCGCAGGAGTTCATGGAGACGCTGCGCACCGACCTGTTCGAGGACGAGGTCTACGTGTTCACGCCCAAGGGCGAGGTCAAGTCGCTGGCCGCCGGCGCGACGCCGCTCGACTTCGCCTATGAGGTGCACACCGAGATCGGCCACCGCTGCGTCGGGGCGCGGGTCAACGGCAAGATCGTGCCGCTGCACTACGAGCTCAGCTCCGGCGACATCGTGGAGATCCTCACGGCCAAGCGCGAGCGTGGACCCTCGCGTGACTGGCTCGCCGTGGTCAAGACGACCCGGGCGCGGAACAAGATCAAGGCGTGGTTCAAGGCCGAGTCGCGTCAGGACACCGAGCACAGCGGACGCGAGCTGCTGCAGGAGCACCTCAAGAAGGCCGGGCTGCCGGCGCAGAAGATCACCGGGTCGGCACTGCTGGCCGACGTCATTCGCGAGATGGGCTTCCGCAAGGCCGACGACTTCTACATCGCTCTCGGCGGGGCCAAGATCTCGGCCAAGGTCGTGGTCAACAAGATCATGCAGCGCCTCAAGCAGGGCGAGGCGGCCGACGGTGAGCAGACCGCCGCCGCCGACCTGCTCACGGTGGGGCGGACCCGGCGCCAGCCGACGACCTCATCGACCCAGTACGGCATCAACGTCGAGGGCGTCAACGACGTCATGCTTCGCCTGGCCAAGTGCTGCCGCCCGGTGCCGGGAGACCCGATCGTCGGCTACATCTCGCTCGGTCGGGGCATCACCATCCACCGGGAGGACTGCCCCAACGCGAAGCTGCTACGCAAGGACCCGGAGCGCTTCACCCCGGTCTCGTGGGACGGCGACAACGCGAGCTCATTCCGGGTCGAGCTGCAGATCGACGCCTGGGACCGCCACCGCCTGCTCGAGGACCTGTCGCGCACCTTCGCCGAGTCGGGCATCAACATCATCGAGGCGCGCTGTCTGTCCGAGCCCCCGATGGTCAAGAACCGGTTCGTCGTGGAGGTGGCCGACACCCATACGCTCAAGGGCGCGATCTCGCGGTTGCGCGCGATCGAGTCGGTGTTCGACGCCTACCGCGTCACCCCGGGGGCCGGCAGCGCCTCCTAGGAGACGACGAGCAGGCGGTCCGGCTCGACGCTGAAGCGCGCCTCGCTCACTTCGCCCAGGTAGTCGCCGTCGACCTGCAGCGGCAGCTGACGGTCGTCGGCGCTGCGCACAAGCACCTCGGTGACACCGGAGAAGCTCGTCACCCGCCGGTGGCGCGCCACCCGCGCGCGCCGCGAGAAGGCCCGCCAGGTGACCGACGGCATGTCCAGCGGGCTGGCGCGCCGCAGGATGCCGCCCGCCAGCGTGCCTGAATGCAGGTCCGCGCCCTCGGCCACCTCGATCGGCCGGTCGCGGAAATAGGTGAACGGCGTGGCGTTCTGCACGATGGTGGTGACCCCCTCGTAGGTCCGATCGCCGACGGTGGCGAGCATCCGGGGCGGATGGATGAGGTACTCGCGATGAAAGGCGGCGATCGCCGCCCAGGTGAAGAACCACGGGCCGTAGCGGGCCTTCAGCCGGACGTTGCGGTCGACGCGCTTGGTCACGCTGGCATCGAGGCCGAGGCCGGAGGAGAAGGTGAAGTAACGGCCGTTGACCACGCCGATGTCGACCCGGCGCGGCCGCCAGTCATCGGCGACCGCGAGCAGGTGCTCGGTGGCGTCGACCAGCTCGCCGGGGATGCCGAGGATCTTGTTGAACACGTTGGCCGAGCCTCCGGGCAGGCAGCTGAGCGCCGTCTGCGATCCGACCAGGCCGTTGGCCGCCTCGTTGACCGTGCCGTCGCCGCCGAACGCCACGACCACGTCGAACTGCTCGCGGGCGGCCCGGCGCGCGAGCTCGGTGGCGTGGCCCTGGGCCTGGGTGTCGACCGCCTGAACGTCATAGCGCGCCTGCAGCGCGTGCACCACGAGGTGGCGCAAATGGTCCGAGACGGTGGTGGCGTAGGGATTGACGATGATCAGCAGACGCTTGCGCTCGCTCGGCAGCGCCTGCGGGTCGTGACTGTGCGGGGCGTCGGAGGCGCGGCGAAAGCGCCCACTGTCCGGCGCCTCATCCTCACGCAGGGAGTCGGTCGTCTCGGTCACCGCTTGGCCTACACCAGCGACGGCGGCCCGTTACCCGCCGGCGCGGGGCGCCTCAAGATCGGCCTCAGCCGGCCGATCACCTGGACGGTCGGCGCCGGTTTCGAGTTCGCTCGCAACTCCGCCGGGCGGTTTGTATACTGCGGCAGACATAGCTGGACGCATCCAGAGGGGTGGAGGGACTGGCCCGTTGAAACCCCGGCAACCTCCCGCGAAAGCGGGGATGGTGCCAATTCCATCAGGCTCCAACAAAGGCCTGGGAGATGTGGTTGGAGTCTTCTTTCAGGGACCTTCGCCACAGCCCAGCGGAGGTTTCAGAAATGACGGCAGAAGGACTCAAGTGCAGGGAATGCGGGACTGAGTACCCGCTCGAGGCACTCTATGTATGCGAGCGGTGCTTCGGTCCGCTCGAGGTGGCGTATCAGCACGACAGGAGCCTGAGCGTCGCCGAGCGGCGCCGGCGCATCCAGAGTGGCCCCCAGAACATCTGGCGCTACTCGGACTTCCTCCCGCTCGCCGGCGGACCGCCGGGCCCCTCGGGCCGGCGCACGTCGCGGGCCGGACTTCCGGCCGGCTGCACGCCGCTGGTACGCGCCGACCGCCTGGCGGCCGAGCTCGGCCTGCGCGAGGTGTGGGTCAAGAACGACGCGGCCAATCCGACCCACTCGTTCAAGGACCGGGTCGTGTCGGTGGCCACGGCACGGGCTCGCGAGCTCGGCTTCAAGGTCATCGCCTGCGCCTCGACCGGCAACCTGGCCAACTCGGTGGCCGCCCACGGAGCCGCCCTGGGGATGGAGTCCTACGTGTTCATCCCGAGCGACCTGGAGGAGCAGAAGGTGCTCGCCACGGGCATCTACGGGACCAAGCTGGTGGCGGTCCGCGGCAACTACGACGACGTCAACCGGCTCTGCACCGAGCTGTCGGCGGAGCGCGACTGGGCGTTCGTGAACGTCAACCTGCGTCCGTACTATGCCGAGGGCTCCAAGACGATCGCCTTTGAGATCGCCGAGCAGCTCGGGTGGACGATCCCGGACCGCGTGGTGGCGCCGATCGCTTCGGGTTCCTTGTTCACCAAGATCGGCAAGGGCTTCGACGAGTGGCGCGAGGTCGGCCTGCTGGAGGGTGATCTGCCGATCATGTACGGGGCCCAGGCCAGCGGTTGCTCACCCGTGGCGACCGCGTTCGCCGCCGGGCACAACGTGTGCCGGCCGGTCAAGCCCGACACGATCGCCAAGTCGCTGGCCATCGGCAACCCGGCCGACGGCCCCTACGCGATCGACCTGGCCCGCCGTACCGGTGGTGGCGTGGACTCGGTCACCGACGACGAGATCCGCGAAGGCATCGGACTGCTCGCCCGCACCACCGGCATCTTCACCGAGACGGCCGGGGGCGTGACCACGGCCACGCTGGCCAAGCTGGCCGCGCGCGGCGACATCGGCGCGCGGGACAGCGTGGTGCTGGTGATCACCGGGGATGGCCTGAAGACGCTTGACGCGGTTCGCGGCAGCTTCGAGTCCTATGAGATCGATCCGTCGCTGGCCGACTTCGAGGCTACGGTCGACGAGGCGTCGCTCGCGGTCTCCGGGGCTCGCTGATCGATGGCGGTCACCGTGAAGATCCCCGCCCAGCTGCGAGCCGCGGCGGGCGGGGTCGCCGAAGCCGAGGTTGACGGCAGCAACGTTCGCGAGGTGCTCGACAGCCTGTTCGCCAGCTTCTCGGAGCTGCGCGAGCGGATCTCCGACGACGGCGGATCGCTGCGGCGGTTCGTCAACGTCTACGTCGCCGGCGAGGACATCCGCTTCATGGATGGCCTGGACACCGCCGTGGCGGACGGTGCCGAGGTGACGATCCTGCCGGCGGTGGCGGGCGGCTGACCGGGTCCCGGGCGCGTCAGGCCGCTTGCGGCGGCGCGCGCAGTGGCTCGGCCGGGCGCAGGGCGTCACGTACGTGCCGGTCGTGCTTGATGCGACCGAAGGCGTCCAGACGGGCGAGCTGCACCCGGCGGCCGGCGCGCACCTCGAGGATCACGCCGCCGCGGGCGCGGTGAACGATCACGTCGGCCTTCGGGCTCCTGGCCCGCACCGCGGCGATCACGCGACACTGGGCAACGGTCAACTCGGACGGGTCCATGCGTTATGTGTCGGACGTCGGGCGAGGAAGCTGAAGGCGCGCGCGAACACCGTGGCCGCTGTGCTATCTCGATGGGCGTGCCCAGCCGCATGATCCAACTGCCCCTGTGGTCGCGCTGGATCCTGGCCGTCCTCGGCTTCGCTCTGCTCGGCCTGCTCGTGTTCGTGCTCACCCACGGGCACGACTCGACGGCCCCAACCTCCGACGCCCTCGGGACCGTCGAAGCCAACCGCGTCGGGCAGATCGTGGTCAGTCAGGACCAGGCTCCGCGCCAGGCCCGGCTCCCCCGCGGGGCCTCGTCGCGCGCCGCGCTCGAGCACGCGATCACCGTGGACGTGGACGGCCGGATCGCCTCGCATGATCTGACCGGCCCACTGACCCGGGTCTCCTGCACGCGAACGTCACCCCACGCGTCGCGCCGGCGCGATCGCCTGCCCTACGTCTGCACCGTCACCTCGGCCTCCATCCTCTACGTGTTCTACGGGGTGGCCGACCTGCGCGCCCGCACGCTCACCTGGTGCAAGCAGGACGCCGTCGCCGAGGCCGGGCTGACCGTGTCGCTCAGTCCGAGCTGCCTGTCCTAAACCGGACCGGCACTCAATATCCGAGGCACAGCGACCGATGTCAGTGCCATGCGACGGTTCCACGGCGTACGCTTCGCCTGCTCTCTGTGCTCTGGGCGTTGGAGGGCGAGCTGATGCTCGACCCGCGCAACGGCGCCGACGCGGCGTCCGCTCCGCCGGCGGCGGCTGACCCGCTCGCCGCCCTGCCCGATCGCGCCGGCTTCGACCTGGATCTGCGGCGCGCGCTCAGCCATGCCTCCGACGCGAAGCCGTCGGCGGTGGTGGTCATCGGCCTGGATCAGCTCGCGCGCGTGGTCGACGCGCTCGGGCCCCGCGCCGCCGATGACGTGCTCCGCTCCACCGCCGGGCGGCTGAGCCACCTCGGCTCCGATGGCACCAGCCTGGCTCGCCTGGCCGGCGACACGTTCGCGCTGCTGGTGGCCGATGACGACGCCGCGGCCGCCGCGCAGACGCTTGCCCAAGAGGCGCTCGCGCTCGTGGCGGCGCCGATCGTGGTCGCCGGGCAGGAGCTGCTGCTGTCGGCTAGCGCCGGTATCGCCCTGGTGGATCGGTCGCGCATGGGCGCGGAGGAGGTCATCCGCGATGCGGCGACGGCTCAGCATCGAGCCCAGCGGCGCGGCGGCGGGCGCGTCGAGGTGTTCGAGCCCGAGCTGCGAAATGGCTTGCTCGAGGACCTGCGCATGGAGAGCGAGCTGCGCTCGGCGATCACCTGCGGCCAGGAGCTGCAGCTGTTCTACCAGCCGATCGTCTCGCTGGAGTCCAGCGCGGTCATCGCGGTGGAGGCGCTGGTCCGCTGGGATCACCCCCGCCACGGTCTGCTCCTGCCGGCCCGGTTCCTCGGCGTGGCCGAGCGCGCCGGCGTGCTGGCCGAGCTGGACCGCTGGATGATGGCCGAAGCCTGCCGGCAGCTGTCGGTGTGGACGGCGGAGCACGGCGCCGCCAGTCCGACTCGGGTGTGCATCAACGTGTCGGCCGACGAGCTGTCGGACCCGCACTTCGCCGTCGACGTGGCCGCCGAGCTGCGCCGCTGGGGGCTGGTCGGATCCCAGCTGGTGGTCGAGGTGGCCCAGACGGCGTTGCGCCACTCCGCCGGAGCGGCCACGCGCCTGGCCGAGTTGCGCTCGCTCGGGGTGGGGGTGCTGCTCGATGATTTCGGCACGGGCTACGCGTCGCTGTCGTATCTGCGCCGGCTGCCGATGGACGGACTGAAGATCGAGCGCTCCTTCGTGGAGGACCTGGTGGGTGCCACGCCGGCTCGCGCGATCATCGAGGGGGTGCTGGAGATCGGCCGGGCCATGGGACTGTCGGTCGTGGCCGTCGGCGTGGAGACGAGCGAGCAGCTCGAGGCGCTGCGCGAGCTCGGCTGCAATGCCGGCCAGGGGTTGCATTTCCTCGGTCCGGTACCCCCGGCCACCTTGATGGAGCTGTTCGGGCTGAGCAACCAGCCGATGGCAGATGCCGGCACGCCGCTCGCCCTGCCGCCCTCGGCCGGCCCGACCGCGCCCGAGGAGGATCTGACCGATGTCGCCCAGACCATGACCCTCGGTCAGGCCGCGTCGCTGCTGAGCATCTCCTCGAGCACCCTGCGTCGCTGGGCCGACGACGGGCGGATCCCCACGGTGCGCACGAGCGGCGGTCATCGCCGCTTTCGACTGTCCGAGCTGCGCCAGCTCGCCCCCCGCCCGGCGAGCGTGCGTCTGCGGGCTCCCAAATACCCCGATGGCCCCCAGATCGCCGCGGCGGTGGCGCTGTCGGAGTCCGGTCCCGCGCTGGTCGACGTCGCCTGCCGGGCCATCTACGAGGGCTCCAGCGGCTGGTTTGGCCGCGAGCCGGCGCGACCGGCCGTCGACGTGTGGCTGCGTCGACTGGCCGACGCGTTTCGCTCCGGCAGCTACCTGTCGCTGCCCGACGCCGTGCGCGAACTCAGCCGCCGCGCGCAGATCGGGGGGGCTTCGCTCGCCGAGCAGCACGCCTTCCTCGAACGCTTCGGCGCCGCCCTGCGCCGACGTCTGGCCCAGAGCGACAGCCCCGAGGAGGAGCAGATGGCGGTGGCTCGGACCATGGCCGCCCTGGCCCACCAGCTCCTCGACGAGGCCGAAATCTAGGCCGACTCGGGGCTGGACGATGGGTCCAGCCGCGAGCCGGTACGCTCAACCGACCGCGGCGGTGCACCGACAACCAGCCAATGCGCGTGCTGCCCGCCCGTTGGTCCCTTGCCGCCGTCTCGGTGCTCGCCGTGCTCGCGGTCGCCAGCACCCAGGCCGCGGCGTCCCACGGCAGCGGGCATCACGGAACCGCGGCCGCGGCGGCGGACGCCACCACCTCGGTGACCCTGGTGGCCCCGGTCAACGACGACGATCTGCTCACCATCGTCTCCTTCCAGTACGGCACGACGATCTCCTACGGCTCCACCTCGGCGTCGGTGGACCTCAACGCCCTACTGGTGTCCGCCAGCGTCTCGATCACCCTCAGCGATCTGACGCCGGGCGTGACGTATCACTACCGCGTCGTGGCGTCGAACCTGCTCGGCACCACTTATGGCAAGGATCAGACGTTCTCGATCGCCAGCAGCGGCAGCGGCAGCGTGTCCACCGGCGCGCCTCCCACCGTCACCAGCACCACGACCGTGACGGCGAGTGGGGGCGATGACACCACCGGCGTGACCGTCGGGGCCACCGGCGGCGGCACCACCGTCGGCGTGACCACCGGCGGCGGATCGGTCGGCGTCACAGCCCCGATCGGCACCACCGGCCCGATCGGCACGACCGGGGCTACCGGCGCGACCGGTGTGAGCGGATCCGGCGACGGCAGCTCGGCGGGCGGCGGCTCAGGCGCCGCGTCCGGCGACGGCAGCGGCACCGGGGCCTCCGGAGGTTCGGGCGCCAGCGCCGGCCCGGCCGCGCCCCCGACGCTGCGGCAGACCGCGGTGGTTTCCGCCACCACCGGCCTCGTGTTTGTGGAGACGCCCGGCGCCAAGCGGCTGGTCGCCGTGAGCAAGGCCGTCGACGTGCCCAACGGCACGCTCATCAACGCCCACGACGGCGTAGTCAGCCTGACCACCGCCCTGGACACCGCGGGCCGCACGCAGACGGTGATGGTGTGGGGAGGAAGCTTTCGGGTGCACTACGCCGGCGGGCAGCAGGGCCGGGTGCTGCTGACGCTGGCGGGCGGCAACGCCGGCGCCTGCCAGGCCGGAGGGGCCGCCACCGCCTCCCTGACGCACGCGACACGCGCGGCCGCCAAGCCGGCGCGCTCGTCGCACGTCATCCGCAGCCTGTGGGGCAGCGACAACCACGGGAGCTACACCACGCAGGGCAACGACAGCGTCGCCACCGTGCAGGGCACCGTCTGGCTCACCCAGGATCGCTGCGACGGCACGATCACCACGGTTGCGCGCGGCGCGGTCCTCGTGACCACCCGGGTCGGGCATCACACCGTGCGCGTGACCACCGGCCACAGCTACCTGGCGCGCATCGGCGCCTGAACGACGCCGCGGGGAACCGTCGATGGGGACCCACGATCAGCCGCGCGGGCGTCTCCGCGTCGCCGCGCTTGCCGCGGTCGCGGTCGTGGGACTCGGGTTTGGCCTGCCCACCTATGCGCTCGGTGTCTGGTCGGGCATCGAGTCCCAGAGCGTCTACCAGCGGTTCCGCCTGCGCCCGACGGTCCACCCGCAGGGGATCGTGATCGTCGGGGTCGACGAGGCGACGCTGCATCAGCTCAATCGAAACTGGCCGTTCCCGCGGGCCGACGACGCCCAGGTGGTCGCTCGGCTTCACGCCGACGGGGCCCGGACGATCGTGTTCGACGCCGACTTCAGCCAGCAGACCGATCCGCGCGACGACGACGCCCTGTACACCGCGATCGGCGCCGCCGGCGGCGCCATCCTGGCGGCGGTCGGCTCCGACGGGCATGGCCACACCACGGTGTTCGGCGGGGACGCCAACGTCGCGGCGATCCACTCACGCGCTGCCCGCGCCAACGTCGTCAGCGACGGCGACGTCTTCCGCGCCTACGACTACTCGATCGACGGAATTCCGACCATCGGGGTCGCGACCGCCGAACGGGTGCTCGGTCACCCGATCACCCCGGCCCAGTTCGGGCCCAGCCCGGCGTGGATCGACTTCCCGGGCCCGCCGGGCAGCTTCCCCTTCGTCTCCTACGGCGACGTGTTCGCCGGGACGGCCCCGGCGAGCGACTTCGCCGGCAAGATCGTGGTGGTGGGCGCCACCTCGCCGGTGCTGCAGGACGTCCACGCCACCCCGACCACCACCGGTCAGTTGATGTCCGGAGCCGAGATCCAGGCGGCGGCGATCTATTCCGCGCTGCACGACAACCCGCTGCGCACGGCGCCGGCCTGGTCCGCCGTGCTCGCCGTCATCCTCGCGGCGTTGCTCAGCCCGCTGCTCGCCCTGCGAATCCGGATGCGCTACGCGGTGCCGATCAGCATCGCGGCGGCTGGCGCCTACGCCGTGGCGAGCGTGATCGCCTTCGACCACGGCACGATCCTCGACGTCGCCGACCCGCTCATCACGTGGGGAGTCAGTCTCGTCGCGGTGATCGCGGTGGCCGCGCTGGCCGGGGACATCGAGCGCCACCTGATCGCCGTCTACGCCCGCGTGCTCGAGCGCACCGTGCGTGAGCGCGATCGCCAGCTGTCCGCCACGGAGCTTGAGATCGTTCATCGCCTCACCCACGCGGCCGAGTCGCGCGACGCCGACACCGGCGAGCACATCGAGCGCATCGGCTTTCTCTGCGAACGTCTCGGCGCTGCCGCCGGGATGAGCCGGGAGGAGGCGAAGATGCTCGGGCACGCCAGCGTCATGCACGACGTGGGCAAGATCGGGGTTCCCGATTCCGTGCTCCTGAAGCCGGCCCGTCTCGACGCCGAGGAGTGGGTGATCATGCGCGCCCACACGACGACGGGCAGCGACATCCTCAGCGGTTCCGAGCGCCCGATCATCCAGATGGCCGAGACGATCGCCCGCACCCATCACGAGCATTGGGACGGCAACGGCTATCCGGCGGGCCTCAGTGGCGACGAGATCCCGCTGGTGGGGCGCATCTGCGCGATCTGCGACGTGTTCGACGCGCTCGTCTCCTCGCGTCCCTACAAGCAGGCCTGGTCGGTCGACGAAGCGCTGGCCGAAGTCAAGCGCAGCAGTGGATCGCACTTCGATCCGGCGCTCGTGGACCTGTTCCTGGCGCTCATCCCCTCTCTGCTGCACCTCTACGCCGAGCAGTCACCGGCCGCGCTCGAGCACGCCGGCGATCCCCCGGACGAGCCGCCCACCGGAACGCCGGCACTGACGCTCGTGTCCGAGGCGGGGGCCGAGCCGGCCCGACCAGGCGGCTAGTAGGCTCCGCCCCGTGGCCAGCGACGGGGGTGAATTGGATGTCGACGTGCTCGCGGCGGCGCTCCGCGCCGACAGCGCTGACGTCGAGCAGTTCGTCGAGGTGCTGGCCGACAAGCTGAGCACCGCGCTGCCCGGCCGGGTCGTGGTTCAGCGCAAGCGCAGCGGCCTGCGCGGGCCCAAGCGCCTGCAACGCATTGAGGTGACACTCTCGGACTGCCGCCCGGAGCTGCAGGTCAGCGATGGCGCGGTGGACGCCATCTGGACCCGGGTGTCCGGAGGCATCGCGCTCAAGCACGAGCGAGTGGACTTCGACCTGTGGCTGCGACGGCTGAGTGAAGCGCTGGCGGAAGAGGCGCAGCGCAGTGAACGCACGCGCGCGGCCTTGCAGCAGCTGCTCATCTAACGAAAGGACCCGACATGGGCTTTCTCAAGCGAGACGAAGCGGACACCCCGGAGCCCCTGGCACCGGTAGCACAGACCGAGTCGCCGTCGCCGGTCGCGCCGGCGGCGAGCGCCGACGACGCCCCGACGGCGGGCCAGTACCAGTCGGGGTCGCTGGCCGGGATTCCGGAGGCCGGGCGGGCCCGCGTCGAGCGGATGAAGGCGGCGGTGGCGAGCGGGTTCTTCACCAGCGACCTGTCGGCCAACGAGCATCTGGTGGTCCGCGAGGCCGGCTTTGAGCCGCTCGGCCTGGTGCTCGGCAGCTCGATCTACCACATCGGCTTTCAGCAGTCCAACTGGAAGCAGAGCCAGGAGATGGCCACCCTCACCCAGGCGATGTACCACGCCCGCGAGCTGGCGATGACCCGCATGGAGGAGGAGGCCGACCAGCTGGGGGCCGACGGGGTGGTCGGCGTGCGCTTGGACATCGGTCGCTACGAGTGGGGCGCCGACATGGCCGAGTTCATCGCCGTCGGGACCGCGGTGCGCCACGTGGAAGGAGTGCTGCACCGGGCTCCGAACGGGCGGCCGTTCACCAGCGACATGTCCGGGCAGGACTTCACGACCGTGCTGCGGACCGGCTTTCGACCGGTCGGCCTGGTCATGGGCAACTGCGTCTACCACGTGGCCCATCAGAGCATGCGTCAGGCGTTTCGCCAGATCGGCCAGAACCAGGAGATGACGATCTTCACCGAGGCGCTCTACGAGGCCCGCGAGCTGGCCACCGAGCGCATGCAGAACGAGGCCGAGCAGCTCCAGGCTCGGGGCATCGTCGGCGCGCGCCTGGCTCAGGGTAGCCATGGCTGGGGCTCCCACGTCATCGAGTTCTTCGCCATCGGCACCGCCGTCATCCCGGCCGAGAGCAGCGTGGAGGGTCCGGCCTTCGTCCTGCCGGTCACCGGCTAGGTCAGACGCCCACGGCGAGGCGGTCGGCCTCGCCGAACTGGGCGCTGGCGACGCGCGCGGTCTTCAGGGCTCTTGCGGTCGTGCTGGCCAGCCCGAGGATGAACACCACGGCGCCGCATCCGGCGGTGAACCACCAGCCCGGATGGCTGGCGTGGGCGAGCCCGAGGTGCAGCGCGCCGAGGGCCGCCGGGGCGGCGATCGCTCCGACGATGGCCACCCCGAAGGTCTGACCGATCTGGCGGGAGGTCGACGCCACGGCGGCGGCCACGCCGGCCTGCGCCGCCGGCATGCCCGCCACCGCCGTGACGGTGATCGGCGGGTTGACGAGCCCGAAGCCGATCCCGAAGATGAAGTACGAGGCCACCAGCCAGCCCACCGGGGTGGTGCCCGATAGCCCGGTGAGCATCAGGCTACTCACGGTGATGCCGAGGCCGCCGAGCACGAGCGGAACCCGCGACCCGCGGCGGCCGACGATGCGGCCCGAGAGCGGGGCGAAGATGAGCGTCATCGCGGCGATCGGGAGCGTCAACAGGCCGGCGTGCAGCGGCGACAGGCCACGGTCCTCCTGCAGGTAGAGGGTGTTGAGGAACAGGTAGCCCCCGAGCGCCGCGAACGCGGACACCGCGATCACCGTGGCTCCCGAGAAGGGAACGCTGCGGAAGAAACGCAGCTCGATGAGCGGCTCCTCGTGATGGGTCTCCTGCCAGATGAGGGCCGCCAACGCCGCGGCGGCGACTGCGAACAGGCCGAGTTCGGGTGCCGACAGCCAGCCCAGGCTTGGGCCCTGGATGATCGCGTAGGTCAGCGAGCCGAGCAGCACGATCACCAGCAACTGTCCGACGGGGTCGAAGCGCCGGGGGTGCGGCGCCCGCGACTCCGGAACGAAGCGAGCGGTGAGGGCGATGGCGGCCAGGCCGACCGGGATGTTGATCCAGAAGATCGAGCGCCAGCCCACGGTCTGCACGAGCACGCCGCCGAGCACCGGTCCGAGTGCGAGGCTGGCCCCGACCGTCGCGCCCCACACGCCGATGGCCTGCGCGCGCTCGCGCGGGTCGGCGAAGGTATTGCGAATGATCGACATGGCCACCGGGTTGAGCATCGACCCGCCGATCGCCTGCAGCATCCGGAAGACGATGAGGAAGCCGAGGTTGGGGGCGAGGCTGCAGAGCAGCGAGCCGAGCGTGAACAGCAGCAGGCCGAGCTGGAACACCCGGCGGCGACCGAAGCGGTCGGCCATCGAGCCGGCGAGCACGAGCAGGCAGGCGATGGTCAGCGTGTACGCGCTGACGATCCACTGCAGGCCGGAGACCCCGGCGTCCAGCTCTCGACCGATCGACGGGAGGGCCACGTTCACGATCGTGTTGTCCAGCCCGACGATCAGCAGGCTCATGCAGCAGATGACCAGGATGAGTTGGCGCCGGCGCCGATCGGGTGCGGTGGTGATCGACGCAGCCATGCATCCATCGTAGAAAGCGCGGCCCCGGGCCAATTGCACTCCAGGCCGATTGCCGAATTGCCGATATTCGCGGCGTAACGTGACTTCGACCGGTGGCCAGAGAGGGAACGCGGCGGTGAGCGGATGAGTGCCAAGCAGCACACCGAGCTGACGCTCGAGGAGATCGAGCAGGTGGAGCGCGAGCTGCTGGACGACTTTCACCGCCAGGTCGCGCCGGCCGCCGAGGGCGATGCGGCGGCGATGATCATCGGCGTCTACCCCGAGACGGTCATCCGGGTGGTCGCCACCGCCCAGGGGGAGTCACGCAGCCACGACTGGTCGATCTGGGATGGCTCGGTGACCGGTTCGCCGCTCCGCCCCTCCGGGGTGGCCGAGTTCCTGCAGACCCTGGAGCTGCGCATCATCGAGTGGCTCGGCGCGGAGTACTGGCGCTGGCCGAGCTGACCGCTCGGGTTAGGGGTTCAGCTCGAGCGGCGGTTCAGCTCGAGGCGCGGGTTGAGCTCGGTCACCTCGCGGATGATCTGATCGACCCGCCCGCGGCTCAGGCCCGTGGCCGCGGCCATGTCGCGACGGCTGAGGCTGTGGGTGCTGTCGAGCGCCGCCATCAGCTCGTCGCGCCGGCGAAAGCCCTCGGCGATGTCGTTGCTCAGGCCCTGCAGCGCCCGCATGCGGATGGCCTGGCGCTCGCGATCGACGCCCGGAGGCGACCATCTGGGGGCGAGGTGGTCGTCGAGCACTTCGTAGCGGTGTGCTTTCGGCATAGGGTCGATAATAAACTATTGAGCGGGTGGAGGCCAGCGTTTCGCCACGTGCCTATGACATTGCGTTGTCGGTCGCGACCCGTTCGGCACACCGCTGCGGCACTCGCCCCCCATCCGCGGGGGGGTGTGGCGAGAACCTGGTCAACGCGGAGGATTCCTCGCCACACCCCCCACTCGAGCCGCGCCTCGCCAGGGGCGTGTGGCGAGAAACTGGCCGCTACGGAGGATTCCTCGCCACACGCCCCCGCGGCCCCGCCCGCGGGCGACTCAACAGGCGGACTGCCGGACGGGCGGGCGGCCCCGCACGGGCCTTCCGACCGGGGGTGCTAAAGACCGACTCCCGCAGACCCCCCGGGGTGGTGAATGGGTAGAGACTCGGGGGCGACGGTTGACGCCCGGCCGGACGGGTGAGGCAGCGCTATGTCAACAGCGGGTCGGGATCTACAACGCTCGGTCACGGGCCCGCAACGAAACGTCGCTCGCGGGGGTGTGCCGGGGCGGATTTGACCGGGCAGCGCAAGCTCGCGCGTCCCCCAAGCGCGCCCGGCAGGATTTGAACCTGCGACCTCTCGCTCCGGAGGCGAGCGCTCTATCCACTGAGCTACGGGCGCAAAACGGGGGCCAGGGCGGCCGCCCGCTCGGGGCAGCTTACCGGCCCGACAAGGGCCGTCCAGCCTCGCCCCGTTACCCCGCGCACGGCCGCGCCAACCCACCAAACCTTCGCAAATTGGACAAGAAACGCTCGAGATATAAGTAACGGCGGGCTAAATGCCGATGTTGCGTTCATGAGGGAGCTGCCAGGATGGCGACTGCTGGCCCTGCAAGGAGGGGTTCCGTTGATTATCGGGCTGGCGATCGGGGCGCTGGTCGGCCTTCCATGGGCGCTGGTGGGCGCGTCCGTGGTGGCGGCGGCGCTGCTGACCTATCGCGTGGTCGTGCTGGCGCGCGGCGGCCGCGACCTGCGCCTACGCGCGTTCGAGGCGGAGGCGGCCAATGACGCCAAGAGCCGCTTCCTGGCCAACATGTCGCACGAGCTGCGCACGCCGCTGAACGGCATCATGGGCTTCGCCGAGCTCCTGCACGACGGTCGCCTCGGCGCGGTCAGCCCAGAGCAGAGCGAGGGCCTGGCCGACATCCTGACCAGCTCGCGTCACCTCCTGGCGCTGATCAACGACATCCTCGACCTCTCGCGCGTGGCCGCCGGTCGCTTGACCTTTCAGGCCGAGCCGGTCGACCCGCGGGTGCTCGTCCGCGAATGCGTCGACTCGCTGGGCTCGATCGCCGATGCCGGCGCGGTCGACGTGACGCTCGACGCGCCCGAGCACATGCCGACGTTGCGCCTCGATCCGGCCAAGCTGCGTCAGGTGGTGTTCAACTACCTCTCCAACGCCATCAACTTCACGCCGGCCGGTGGCCGGGTGGCCGTGCGCCTGTACGCGTTCGGCAGCCGTCTGCGCCTGGAGGTGAGCGACACCGGTCCGGGGATCGAGCCGCGCGATCACGAGCGGGTGTTCTTCGAGTTCGAGCAGCTGCACGCCGGCCAGGCTCGCCGCAGCGGCGGCACCGGCCTGGGCCTCGCCGTCACCAAGCGGATCGTCGAGGCGCAGGGCGGCGTGGTCGGCGTGGACAGCGCACTCGGCCAGGGCAGCACGTTCTACGCCGAGTTCCCGATCGCCGACCACGAGGCGGTCGCACCCGCACCGGCGCTTCGCCGGATCCCCGACGGACTGCCCGCTCGCGTGCAGGAGGCCGCGGCATGAGCTGGCCGGCGTCCGAGCGGGCCCGCGTCCTCGTCGTCGACGACCACGCGATCAACCTTCGCCTGACCCGCCGGCTGCTTGAGTTCGACGGCTACGCGACGCACACCGTGGACAACGGCGCCGCCGCTCTGGCCGCCGCGGCCGAGCTGCAGCCCGACCTCATCCTGGCCGACGTGTTCCTGCCAGACATGGACGGCCACACGCTCGTGCATCACCTGCACGCCGACCCGGCGACCTCCGACCTGCGCGTGGTCGCCTTCACCGCGGCGGCGATGGAGAGCGACCGTGAGGCGGCCCTGGAGGCCGGATTTGACGACTATCTGGCCAAGCCGGTCAACGCCCAGGCGTTCGGGCGCTTCATCGCCCGCCAGCTCGACGATGGCCCCTCGGCCTCCCCCGACTCGCTGAGGGCCGTCGGTTGAGTCACTGCATCCTCGTCGTCGAAGACAACCCGATCATGCGTCGCATGCTGCGGCTGACGCTCGCCAGCGCCGGCCACCAGGTGCTCGAGGCGCCAGACGGCCACACCGGACTCGGCGTGGCCAGCGAGCGATCGCTGGACGCGGTCGTCCTGGACCTCGGTCTGCCCGACGTCGACGGCGCCGACCTGCTCGAGCTGCTGCGGTCTCAGCCCGGCCGGGAGGACCTGCCCGCCATCGCGCTCTCCGGGATGGCCAAGCGCCGCGGCGAGCCCGAGCTCGAACGCTTCGAGGAGTTCCTCATCAAGCCGGTCGAGCCGTCGCGCCTCATCGATGCCGTCGCCCGGGTGCTCGCGGTGCCGACGGTGCCCGAGCTCGTGCCCGAGCCCGAGCGCGTGCCCGCCCCGCGCGTGCTCGTGGCCGACGACGACGACGTGCAGCGCCACCTGCTCGTGTTGCGCCTACGCCGGCTCGGCTACGAGGTGACCGTGGCGGCGGACGGCCAGGCGGCGCTCGCCGCGGCGCTGACCGATCCACCCGATGCGGTGGTCAGTGACGTCCTCATGCCCGGACTCGATGGCTTCAAGCTGTGCCAGGCGCTGCGGGGCGACGAACGCTTCGCCGACGTGCACGTGATTCTCACGTCGTCGGCCTACGTCGAGGAGGGCGACCGCGAGCTCGCGACGGCGTCGGGGGCCGACGTGCTGATCGAGCGGACCCCGGAGCTGGACGACCTGCTCGCGGCGCTGTCGAACGCGCTCGCGCCAGGTCGCCCGGCGCCGGAGCCGTCGGTCACCGGAGTGGTCGACGAGCGCCACGCCGAGCGGGTGGCCAACCAGGCCGACCTCCAGGCGGCCGAGAACGCCCGGCTGCGCAGCCGCCTGGCGCTGCAATCGGTCGAGCTGTCGGTCCTCGGCAGCCTGAGCGACATGCTCATCAAGCCGGACGGCGTCGAGCCGGCCCTCGACGAGATGCTGACCAGCTGCGCCGACATGACCGGCATCAGCCGGGCCGCCGTCTATCTACGCGGGGACGACGGGCAGTACTCGCTGGCCGCCGACGTCGGCTTCCCGCAGCGCGACGGCCTGGACGACTTCTACGGCGCGGCCTATGTGTTGCAGGCGGCGGTGTCCGACGAGCACCCGATCACCGTGCCGTCCTCCCGGGTCGACGAGGTGACGGCCGCGCGCATGCTGGCGCAGGCGCGGCTGGACTGCTTCGTGGTGGCCCCGCTGGTGTCCGACGGCGTCGGACTCGGCGCGATCGCGTTTGGGACGAACGGACGCGCTCCCTCCGAGGAGGAGCATGCGTTCATCAAAGCGGTGGCGGGTCAGCTGCGCCAGGCGCTGGCCCTCAAGCGCACCGTCGAGGCGCTCGGGCGCTCCCAGCAGCGCACGATCGAGCGACTCGCCCTGGCCGCCGAGTTTCGCGACAGCGACACGGCCAACCACACCGAGCGGGTGAGCCGCTACTGCTCGTTGCTCGGCCGGCTCGCCGGTCTGGATGACCGCCGCTGTGAGCTGCTGCGCCTCGGGAGCATGCTCCACGACATCGGCAAGCTCGGCGTACCCGACACGATCCTGCTCAAGCCCGGGCCGCTCACTCCCAAGGAGCGCGTCGAGATGCAGCGCCATACCGAGTACGGCTACCACATCCTCGCCGCCGGGGACGACGAGCTGCTAGACGTCGCCGCGACCATCGCCCTGACCCACCACGAACGCTGGGATGGGACCGGCTACCCCCACGGCCTGTCGGGCACCGACATACCGCTGGAGGGACGGATCGCCGCCGTGGCCGACGTGTTTGACGCCGTCACGTCCGATCGCGTGTACCGACCGGCGATGGCGCTGGAGCCGGCCATCACGCTGCTGCGCGACGGCCGCGGCGCCCACTTCGATCCCTCGCTGCTCGACGTCTTCCTCGAGGCGCTGCCGGAGATCCTCATCATCCGCGAAGAGTGTCTGTTCGCCGAGAGCGATCGCGACCGGCCCCAGGTCCGGGCCGACCGGGCGAGCTGACCGGCGGCGCG
>Ga0302325_10010606_pt1 | contig 19954 bp, 21 predicted proteins | sample Palsa_T0_2_FD_201948 | JGI IMG/M metagenome (GOLD analysis project Ga0302325, IMG submission 201948) | Peat permafrost microbial communities from Stordalen Mire near Abisko, Sweden - Palsa_T0_2 | ecosystem: Environmental > Terrestrial > Soil > Palsa > Peat permafrost | place: Sweden: Abisko...
TCCGCTGCTTCCCGTCTCCTAGTATCTCCAGCGCAGTGGGGTCTTTCATCAGCTTGTGCTCGAAGTCCCATATCGCGCCCCTCCGGCACCTTTCTCCCAGGACGGTCCCGAACCTGAACATCCACGCCTTGATCGGGGCGAACTCCGTGAACGCCGAGGCGTAGGCCTCCCCCGCCAGCTTCGCTGCACCGTAGAGCGAGGTCTGCACGCCGGAGTACGTCTCGGGAGTGGGAACAACCTCCGCCTCGCCGTAGAGAGCCGACGTGGACGCGAAGATAAAGTCAGGGACGCCGTTCTCGGCCATGGCGTCGAGCACGTTCAGGGTCCCCACGACGTTGTTATCGAGGTCGGCCCTGTGGTCGCCTACGCTCACACGCATCAGCGCGTGAGCCGCCAAATGGAATACCGCGTTGCAGCCCTTCGAACAGGCCATGACGGTCTCGGGGTCGCGGATGTCGCCTACTACGACTCTCAACCCCGGGTTTCCCTCCTGATGGGCCAGATTTGAGTCATGACCGGTCAGCAGGTCGTCCAGGACGGTCACGCCCCAACCGTCAAGCAGCAGGCGGTCAACCACGTGGCTGCCTATGAACCCGAGCCCGCCTGTGACAAGCGCCCTCTTCATTGGAAGGATTCACGCCCCGACTAGTCGTTATAAACGAATAACTGCGCCGACGCCGCGTCCCGTCACTTCTTGAGGGCGAGGAATTCCTGCCAGGCCTTGTCGAACTCCGCTATCGTCTCCTCGCTCCTCTTGTTCGCGGGCATCTGCTTCAGTATCTTCGAGGGTATCGTCATGATGTGCGCTCCGGCGGCAATCGCAATCGCGACGTCCTCGGGCGTCCGTATGCTGCCGACGATCAGCCTCCCGGGGAGGCCTGATTCCTTGGCTATGGCGACGTAGTCCTTGATTATCTGTACAGGGTTCTCGCCGGCCTCTTTCGACCGGTTGAAGAACAGTGAGACGAAGCTAGCCCCGGCCTTTGCGGCGAGGACCAGCTGGTTGTAGGTCATCATTACCGTCATGTTGGTCCTGATTCCGGCCTTCGTGAGCTCGCTGACCACCTGAAGGCCGCGGCCGTCACCGTACATGGCGACCTTCACGACTATGTTCCTGTGCCAGGACGCATACTCCTTCGCCTCCGCGAGCAGCTCGGGCACCGTCGACTTGGTCGTCTCCACGCTGATGGGCCCGTTCACGAGCCTGCAGATGTCCAGGACGCGGGCCTTGAAATCTACGCCCCCTTCAGACAGGAAGATCTTCTGGTTCGTGGTCACCCCGTCTACTATGCCCCACTTGCTGAACTCTTCGATCTCTGTTAGTGATGCGGTGTCAAGGAAGATTTGGACCACTCTTGCGCACTTGCGCGCTGGTGCCCGCGGCGAGACTATAAGAATTTCCAGCCTCCGCGAAAGACATAGAAGCCTTGAGGCGCCAGAGCCGACCATGGGAGTCACCAGGGCCGTATTCCTCGACAGGGACGGCGTGCTGAACGACCTGGTCTACGACGACGAGGAGGGGAGGGTCGGGAGCCCCTTCGCGGCAAAGGAGCTGCGCGTTTTCCCCTACGTCCCTGAGGCGGTGAGGAGGATGAAGGAGGAGCTCGGCTTCAAGGTGATAGTCATCTCGAACCAGCCGGGTGTGGGCAAGGGTCAGTTCACGTATTCGGAGCACGAGAAGATGAACGGCAAGGTGAGAAAGGCGCTGGCGGAAGGGGGTACATCCTTCGATGCCGAGTACTACTGCATGCACCACCCCAGCGCTCTGGTGGCCAAGTACCGGACGGACTGCGACTGCAGGAAGCCGAAGCCCGGGATGCTCCTGCGTGCCGCCAAAGAGCACGACGTCGACCTTGAAAATTCCTACTTCATCGGGGATGCGCTGATCGATGTCAAGGCGGGCCGCAGGGCGGGTTGCAAGACCATCCTGGTAGGGCACCTGACGACCTTTCTGAGCCGTATGATGGCTCAGGAGGACGCGACACCCGACTACATGCTCCCCTCCCTGAAGGACGCGCCGGAACTCCTGACGACGCTCCAGTCGAAGAGGAAGGTCGCCGGCGAGAAGCGGGGCGCCTAGTACTTCGATTTCGGGCGCTTTCCCTTTGAAGATATCTTGGACCTGAGCTGCTCGGCCATGAGGTGAGTGAGTACGAGGTGCATCCCCTCGACTTGCGGGGTGGACTCCGCCGGGACGACTACACAGGCGTCGGAGGCGGTCCTGAGCACCCCACCGTCGAAGCCTGCAAGCCCGACCACCTTCGCCCCGTTGTCCTTCGCATACTTCACCGCCTTCAGGAGGTTCTGGGACCAGGGACCGGCCTTGTCGCTTCCAGAGCCTCCGTGCACGCTTATCGCTACCAGGACGTCCCCCTCCCTCAGGAAGTTTCGGAGCTGTTCGTAGTATACATCGCCCCAGCCGTTGTCGTTTGTGAGGGCACTTACGAGCGGTATGTTGTCCACCAGGGAGAGCGCCCTGAACTTCCTGTCCGCCTCGTCCGAGACCCACTTGTTCAGGTCGCAGGCGAAGTGCGTGCTAGTCGATGCACTCCCGCCATTACCCGCTATGAACACTTGATTGTCGCTCTTCCACGCATCATATAGAATCTCAATAGCTTTGTCGATCGCACCAGTATCCATTTTCTTCAGGATATCTTGCGATTCGGCTAGAAATGCTTCAGTTCTGTTCATATGAATCGTATCTCGCACACAGTCCCCCGCTCTCGAATCTGTTCGATTCTCTTGTTTTGGTAATCCTGCTTGCTTGTTTCACCCTTCCATGTTCTTATCACGGGATGGTATTCTATGACCTGACCCCAGGTTCCAGGATTGTCTTTGTCAAATCCTTCGAAGTCGTTCGACACTACCCAATCCATCTCAATGCCCCTGAAGTAAAGATTTGGATGCAGGAAGGCAGCGCCTATCGACTCGTAGAGCTCATTGCACCTATTCATCTCCGCTAAGGATCTGTGAAAATGCCTCTGTGAGCCTTCGTCGTGCCACATGAACTTGCCGCGAAAAGTAAAGTTTCTTTTTACCGTTCCCGATTCCATCAGTTGGTGAAGAGCCGTTGCCCCCTTTCTCCCGAATCCCGACTTCTCCGCGGGATGTTCCCTCCTCCATTTCTTCCCCGCCTTTTGAAATTCCATTAGTATCTTCAAGAACTCCTCCGGATGTTCTTTCCTCCACTCTAGAGCATTCCGAATGGTTCCCGGCCCAGTCATCTTGCCACTGACAACACCGCCTAATTTCCCTCCAATCCTCCCAGCCTCCGATTGGTTATTCGGGTACTTTTTCAACAACTTGGCAAAGGCTTCCTTTTGATGCGTTGGATTAGACTTCAAAAGTCTAGCCATAACCTCCTTGTGCAGGTTCGGGTACCTTTGGTTTAGCCCGCGGTTAGCATTTCGTTGATGTTCGAGAAACTCCGGGCGATGGAATTGTTTGAGATGGTTAAGATAAGCCCCTTCGCATGGCGTTCCGCAGAGTTTGCACGGCAATTTATTGACTCGCAACTTCCCTGCTTCTTCCGACGGAAGCATCCATTAGCATTGGCGACGACCGACTTATCAATCTTCTTGGCCGGGTGGTGCATGGGTTAAATATTCTCGGGGGAGGGCTCCAACTAGGAGCCAGACAGGTTCGAATGATCGTCTCGAGGACACCCTTCAGGCTTTCCCTTGGAGGCGGCGGGACGGACCTGCCAGCGTATTACTCGGAGCACGGGGGTTTCTTCGTCTCGGGAGCGGTCGACAAGTACATGCACATCGTGCTCAACGACCGGTTCGAGCCAGGGATCAGGGTCAGCTATAGCCGTACGGAGATCGTCGACTCTCGCGACTCCATCCATCACCCGTCGGTCAGGGAAGCGCTCAAACTCCTGAACTTCAAGGACAGAATCGAGATAGTTTCGCTGGCGGACATCCCCGCCGCGACGGGCCTCGGTTCGTCCGGGAGCTTCGCTGTGGGCCTACTGAACGCCCTGCACGCCCACCAGAGGGAGGTGAAGACCCCTGAGGAGATAGCCGAGGAGGCCTGCGACATCGCTCTGAACAGGCTCCGCGAGCCGTCGGGGAAGCAAGACGAATACACCGCCAGCTTGGGAGGCCTCAGGGCCTACGAGATAGACAGGGACGGGAAGGTGAGGTCCACGCCCCTCAGGGTCGACGATGCGACGGTGGCCGAGCTTGAGTACGGCATCATGATGTTCTATACGGGGATCAAGAGGAGCGCGAGCGACATCCTCGGAAAACAGCAGGAGAAGGTCTCCACCAACAACACGAACGCGGTCGAGAAGATGCACAGGATCAAGTCGATAGGTCTGGAATCCAAGAAGGCACTAGAGGCCGGCGACTTGAGGAGGTTCGGGGAGCTCCTGGACGAGCACTGGGCAGTAAAGCGCGGGGTCTCGGACGGGATGACCACGAACGCCATCGACTCGTGGTATTCGACCGCCAGGAAGAACGGGGCGGTGGGTGGCAAGGTGGTCGGTGCGGGAGGCGGTGGTTTCCTGATGTTATACTGCGACCAGGGAAGACAGAAGGTCCGCGCGGCCATGGCGAAGGAGGGGCTGGTCGAGTACAGGTTCAGGTTCGTCTTCGACGGCAGCAAGGTAATCTACAACGTCTAGGGCGCGGCGGGAGAAGCCTCCGGTAGACCGTGGTCAGTTGTAGGAGTTGATTATCTCGGCGCAGTTGCCCACGCCGTCGTACTTCTTCGAGATGGCGCTGAGAGCCTCCACGTTTTCCCTGAACCTGGAGTCGTTCAGGCACAGGTCCACTGCCTCCATGAGCCTCTGCACGCTGAGGTCCTGAGACCTGATGGCGATTCCCAGTCCCAGCCTGCTGAACTTCTCCGCGTTCCCCAGCTGCTCGGAGTGGTTGTGGATCGGTATGAGCACGGCCGGCTTGCCGGCGTCGATGCACTGCCCTATGGTACCGTGTCCCGACCTCGACACGACCAAGCTGGAGAGGCTGAACAGCTCGTCCTTGAGCGGGCACCACTCGTACAGCCAGGTCCCGTTGGCCAGCCTGGTCGGCTCGCCCGAGCCGTGGAGGTACCCCAGCGAGACGACCACATTGTACCGCGTGGCGAGGGCGTCCGTGGACTGCAGCACGGTGTCGATGAAGCGCTGTTTCGTCGCATCAGGGCCGCTGATCTGGAAGAAGACGAGAGGCCTCCCGTCGATCCCGAGCTGCTGCTTCGCCCTCGAGAGCCTCTCGTCGGTCATCTCGACCCTCGGCGAGGTGAAGCCCACGTACCTCACGATGTTGGAGACGTCGGTGCCTTCGAGGTTGGCCTCTCCTATGGTGTAGGGGGGAGGGAGGTCGGTCATGAGGACCTGGTCGCTCAGGGACCAGAGCAGGCCCAGGACATCGCCCGCCACCCTCTCGTAGAGCCTCCCGACGCGGTTACCGCGGAACCGTGGGGGCATGGTGACCTTGAACTGGTTCAGCATGGTGATGACGGGGTAGGACTTTGACCTGGCCGCAAGGACCGTTGAGAGCCTCGAGTCAGAGACGACTAGGCGCGGGTCGAAGCTCGCGACGTGGTCGGTCTCGAAGGCTACCTGCTTCAGGAAAGAGTTGAACATGTACGGGAAGTGCGGGATGAAGTCCTTGGACGAGAAGCTGCCGCCCTCCGTCCACTCTACGTCGAGCGCGGGGCTCTCCAGGATGCTCCCTTTGTCGAGGCGCGTGTTTAGGTAGTCGAGCGCCTGGAGCGAGCACGAGTATCGGAATTCGTCCCCGTTCCTGCGGACCCTCCCCGCGATGTCGAGGACGCGCGTGACGTGGCCCAGTCCCGAGCCGAACACCGCGAAGTATATTCTGCGCAAAACGATTCCTGTTGCTCTTCAAAAAACCGCTCCCTCCTCGCGGCTATATATTTTCAGAGGGAGATAGTGAGCGTCGCGGCGAGTTGGGGAAAAAACACTTACATATTGGGCGGGGGCGCCCGATGAAAGTTAACCGGGGACCAGAGTGACAATACCAATCTGGCAGGTTGTTGAGGTAATCACTTTGCTGCTTACCATCCCGGTCCTCGCCCTCGAATACTACTGGATGGTTTTGTTAGGCACGTCGACCAAGTACCCCAGGAACCTGGAGACCAAGGACGTCCATCTCACGTCGCAGCCGACCGTCTCTGTGCTGATAGCCTCGTTCAACGAGAAATATGTCATAGGTAAGTCGCTCGACGCGATCAAGAAGATAGATTATCCGAAGGACAAGCTGCAGGTCGTCATAGCTGACGACTCTACCGACCAGACAGTCGAGATCGTGGACGAGAAGGCGCGGGAGCTCAACAGCTACGGGATATCGACTATAGTTTCGAGGCGGCCGAACCGCGAGGCCTTCAAGTGTGGCGCACTCAACAAAGCGATGGAGAGCGTCGTAGGTGATTTTGTGCTCCTATTGGATGCGGACTCGATCGTGCCCCCCGACGTGCTCACCAAGGGCATAGACGCCGTCGAGAGCCACCCCCGCGCTTCGTTCGCGGCGTACCGCTACGGCCACTACAATAGGAACGACAACATGATAACGCGCCTCTTCGCCCTCTCCCAGGACATCGGGGACACGCTCTCGAAGATGGGGGCGTACGTCATCGACGCGCCCTTCTCTTTCCAGGGCGGCTTCGCGCTCGTGAGGACGAAGGACCTCAAGGACGTGGGGCAGTGGTCCAACGAACGGATAGCCGACGACGGTGACGTTTCGATCAAGCTCTACCTCGCGGGGAAGCGGGGCATCTACCTGAGCAACGTCAGGGTGATGAGCGAGGACCCGTCCACGCTGGAGGCGTGGAAGAAACAGGTCGCAAGGACCTCTCAGGGCTGGTGGAGGTGCGTTGCGAAGTACTTCAGGACCATAGTCTTCGCGCCGGGCGTCAGTTTCAGGAAGAAGGCCGGGCTCTTACTCATGCTTCTCGGCCCGCTGTCAGGCTTCAGCTGGATACTGGTCACTTTCCTGTCCGCGATCGCCCTCATAACCGGAGCGGTCGCGCCCGCTAACTCGATATTCAACAACCCGCTCTACATCGGTGTCATCGCCGTGCCGTTCGCGGTATCGATGGCCTCGGGAGTGTGGGCGCTGTGGCTGCAGGGTCAGCTGACGGCCCGTAACTTGCTGCTGATCCCGATGCTCGGCTACGTGACGGGCGCCATGCTGAGCCTGGGGTCTATCGCGTTCTTCTATGGCGTCTTCGACCGGCCCGGCTTCTTCCACTACAGGACGCCAAAGTCAGGGTCGGGAGAGACGACTAGGAAGACGTACTTCAGGCACCTGACGAACGACCGGAACGCGGTCGTGGAAGGCGTCCTCGGTGTCGCTGCCTGGGTGCTTGCGGTGCCCGTTTATCTTCACGGTGTTTGGTTCCTGTCGCTTACTCTGGTCGGGTTCGGCCTGTTCACGCTAAAATCAATGAGCCTTTCGCGGCACATCCCTTCACGACAGCCCGCCCTGGCCTCCGAGACGGTCGCCGAGAGCTCCGCCAACAGGCCCGACGAGATCGGGGTGGCGCCTCGTACGCAGGCCCAGAACAGCCAAGTCTGAGTGCGCATCCTCCGGCCGGAATGCCTTAAATCGTGAACTCAGGGAGGACGGCTCAGACAATGGAACTCGAGGAGAAGATGCGACTCGTCCTGAGGCCACCCACCGAGGAAGTGGTCACGGAACAGGACCTGCGCGGACTCTTCGAGAGGGAACAGCACCCCAAGCACTACGTGGGCATGGAGGTGTCGGGCGTCCTGCACCTCGGCTACATTCTCATCGGCTTCAAGGTCAACGACTTCATCAAGGCCGGAATGAACTGTAAGGTATTCCTCGCCGACTGGCACAGCTACATCAACAACAAGTGGGGCGGCGACTGGGACAAGATAAAACAGGTAGGCAGGGATTACTACGCCGACGCCTTCACGTTCTTCTGCCCTGGCGTCGAGATAGGGTACGGGTCCGAGCTCTACAGGCAGGACCAGGAATATTGGGCGGACGTCATGCGGTTCTCCAAGCAGATCAGCCTGGAGCGGGATGTGCGCTGTCTCACGATAATGGGGAGGAGCATGAAGGAGAAGCTCGACGTGGCGCAATACCTCTACCCGCCGATGCAGGCCACTGACATACATGCGATGGACCTCGACCTGGTGCACGCGGGCCTCGACCAGCGGAAGGTGCACATGCTGGCGCGGGAGGTCTTCCCGTCTCTCCACTGGAAGAAGCCCGTAGCGGTGCACCATCACATCCTGCCCGGACTCCAGGAACCGCAGTCCAGCGGGCTGGACGAAGACACGAAGCTGGACAAGGTCATCTCCAGCAAGATGAGCAAGTCCAAGCCCGACTCGGCCATATTCATACACGACAGCGAGGAGGAGATTCTCCGGAAGCTGCGCAAGGCGTGGTGCCCGGAGAAGGTAGTAGAGGGCAACCCTGTCATCGAGTACGCCAAGTACATCGTGTTCCACGAGAGAGAGTCACTCACGATCGAGAGGCCCGAGAAGTACGGGGGCAACGTCACGCTCACAGGCCAGGCGGAGCTCGAGAGGATGTACGCGGACGGTAAGCTCCACCCCAACGACCTGAAGAACGGCGTGGCGAGGGAACTGGCGGAGATCCTTGCGCCGGTAAGGAAGCACTTCGAGGGGCGCAAGATAATTCAGGAGATACTCGCGGGGTAGTGGTCTCGAGAAGTTGAATTTCATACCGATAAACAAGCCCGCGATAGGCGAGGAAGAGAAGAAGGCCGCGCTCGCGGTCCTCGACTCCGGGATGCTCACGGATGCTAGCTACGCGGGAGGGAGGCACGTGCAGGAGTTCGAGAAGAAACTAGCTTCTCACATCGGAGTCAAGCATGCAATCGCCGTGAACTCGGGTACCGCCGCGCTGCAGACGTCCCTGATGGCGTACAACATAAAGCCCGGTGACGAGGTGATCGTCCCGGCCTTCACGTTCGAGGCGACGGCGAACGTCGTGATCGCGTGCAGCGCCAAGCCGGTGTTCGCGGACGTCCAGTCTGACTATACCATCGACCCCGCCGACGTCAAGAGGAAGATCACCAGCAGGACAAAGGCGATAATTCCGGTCCACCTCTACGGGTACCCGGTCGACCTTGACGAGATAAGGGAGGTAGCCGCCGCGAACTCTGTCAAGCTCGTCGAGGACGCCGCAGAGTCGCTGGGAGCCGAGTACAAGGGCACCCAGATAGGGAGGACGAGGGACGCTGCCTGCTTCAGCCTCTACGCGACCAAGGTGATCACATCGGGAGAGGGGGGAGCGATAACCACGGACGACGACGAACTGGCCGACAGGCTCCGCATGATGAGGAACCACGGCATGCGGGACGGATACGACACAAGGATCCTGGGCTACAACTTCAGGCTCCCCGAGATCCCCGCGGCCATGGCCGCGGTCCAGATGGACAGGCTGTCGGAGTTCATCGCCGCGCGAAGGAGGAACGCAAAAGCGTTGGACGACCTCGTGTCGGGCATCGAGGGAGTCAGCATGCGGCAGACCAAGGGCGACCGGAAGCACATCTGGTACCTCTACACAGTGCACATCGACGACGGAAGGGACAAGGTCAGCGACCGCCTGAGGACCAACTCGGTCGGGAGCGCGATATACTGGAAGACGCCGGTCAACAGGATGGAGCTCTATGCAGGGATGGGGTACGCGGACGACAAACTCCCGGTGACATATGACGCGGCTGACCACGTCCTCTCTCTCCCAGTCCACCCGCTCGTGACCGAGAATGAGATAACGTACATAGCTGAACAGTTCAAGGCGGCCGTGAAGGACCGCTGACAGCGGGGACGCGTTCGGCGTGAGCGTCGTCGTAGTGCTACCGACATACAACGAAAGAGAGAACGTTGCGCCAATCGTCGAGAAGCTGAGCGAGGTGAGGAAGACCATGGGGTCTGACATGCACATCCTGTTCGTGGACGACGGCAGCCCCGACGGTACGGCGGATGAGATAGGTGCCATCATGGGGGGCCGCGACTACGTGCACCTTCTGGAGAGGGGAAGCAAGAAGGGCCTGGGGACGGCCTATCTGGACGGGTTCAGGTACGCGAGAGAGATGCTCAACCCGTCGGTGTTCGTCCAGATGGACGCCGACCTGCAGCACCCACCCGAGAAGGTGAAGGCGCTCGTGGAGGCGGTCCGGGCGGGCGCGGACGTGGCCGTCGGGTCACGGTACGTCAAGGGGGGCGACTTCAGGGGCCTCAACAGGAGGAGGCGGACGATCAGCTGGGGAGCGAACTGGCTGGCCAGGAACGTGCTCGGGCTGAAGGTGCGCGACGCGACGACTGGTTTCAAGGCGCTGGACTCGCGCGCAGTGGATGTCGTATTGACCGTGAAGCTGTACTCCAGGGGCTTCATCTACCAGGTCGAATCCCTCTACGCTTTCAAGCAGAACGGGCTGAAGATGGTGGAAGTGCCTTTTGTGTTTGAGGAAAGGGAGAAGGGGGCTTCGAAGATGTCGGGCGGGGAGGTAGGAGAGTACGTCAAGAGCATCCTAGAGATTAGGTTCAGGGACTACAGGGTCCCTGCGAAAGCCTGACCGGTCAGTCTTCTTTCTTCTCTGCAGCCTGAGGAGCGGCGGCCGGGGCCTGCGGGGGTTCGGCTATCGATTCCGGGGGTGGAGTCGTCGCCATCGTCCACCCGATCCATGCGAGTATTCCCAGGAGGACCACAACCGCAAGGAACGCCGTGACTTCTAAGACGAGCAGCGGCCGCAGATAGAGGAGAACCCCGTAAACTATTATCCCGATGATGCTGCCAGCGAGGATACCACCGCCTAGTGTCCTGTCATTGGCCATTTGATAGGCCGAGTCCTCGGGGAGTCGGATTTAATGTTTTGTCGGCGGACCGCCCGCGTGGCAGTCTTCCAAACTAGGCCCGATACGGTAGAAGTAGGCGAGGAAGATAGACTCTCGCAGCAACATAGAAATAGAAGCCGGCGGAGGCGATGTTGAAACATGTCCGCCCCCCCATCCACTCCTCCAGAGGAGCAGGTCAAGGTATTCGCGGGTTCGGTCTACGAGTGCGTAAGGTGCGGAACGAAGACCAGCCAGGAAGAGCTCAACAACCTTCCTGAGGTCAAGTGTATCTGCGGCTACAGGGTATTCAGGAAGGTCAGACCCTCGGTAGTGAAGCAGATCAAGGCGATCTGAGCCGGTCCACGAAAGAAGAGATTTAAGACCAGTACCGGAGGCGTTCATTCGCTTCCGATGGACGACAACACTAAGGTCAGCGCACCCGCTCAGGCCGTTTCCAAAGCACCAGGCTACGAGGACGTGATGAACCTGGCGACCCGAAGGGGATACTTTCTCAAGTCGGCGGACTCGTACCCGAACACCCCTGCCGGCTTCTGGGACTTCGGACCGCTCGGCACGCTGTTCAAGAATAGGTATGTCGAGCTTTGGAGGAGGCTTATCGTCAAGAGGGACGAGATGTTGGAGATAGACACGTCGGAGATCCTCCCGAGGGCGGTGTTCGTCGCGTCGGGTCATGTCGGCAACTTCGCAGACCCAATCGTGGAGTGCAGCAACTGCCATTCAATCTACAGGGTCGACAAGCTGATCGAGGAGAAGGTCAAGCGCGCCGTCCCCGAGGGGCTGCCGGATGTGGAATACGACGCGTTGCTCGCCGAGAACAAGATAGTCTGCTCCAACTGCAAGAACCAGCTGAGTGGCACGAGGAGGTTCAATATGATGTTCAAGGTGGGAATAGGCCCGGCTGGGGAGGAGGCCTACCTGAGGCCGGAGACGTGCCAGGGTATCTTCGTCGATGTGCCTTTCCTCTTCAAGACACAGCGCATCAAGCTGCCCAAGGGCTTCGCGCAGCTCGGGAAGAGCTTCCGCAACGAGATCGCGCCGAGGCAGGGGATACTCAGGCAGAGGGAGTTCTATCAGGCGGAGATCGAGGTGCTGTTCAACCCGGAGAAGGTCGACCTGGCCAAGTTCGACGTGGCGCTGGACTACAAGCTGAACATATCTTCAGGCGACGTGGAGCCGAGCCCTGTCAAGGTCTCTGAGGCCATATCCCAGGGAGTGATACCCAACAAGCTGATTGGGTACTACCTCTATCTCATCCAGAGCTTCTACGAGTCCGTCGGGCTCAGGACGGTCAATATCCGGCTGAGGAGGCTATCAAACCAGGAGAAGGCGTTCTACTCGGCCGTGGCGTTCGACCTAGAGGTGAGGACCTCGGTGGGATGGCTCGAGCTCGTGGCCTGCAACTACCGGTCGGACTACGACCTCAAGCAGCACTCAGAGATGAGCAAGACCGACTTCACGGTGGACGATGACGGAAAGAAGGTGCTCCCCCACATCTTCGAGCTTTCGATGGGTGTGGGCAGGAGCCTCTACGCCCTCCTCGACGAATCGTATCGTGTCGAGGAGACGAGGACGTACCTGGCGCTCCCGCCCAAGGTAGCTCCCATCCAGGTTGCGATATTCCCCCTCATGTCGAAGGACGGACTCCCCGAAAAGGCGCGGGCGATCTACGACGGGCTGAGGTTCGACCTGGACGCCATGTACGATGAGAGCGGGTCGATAGGGAGGAGGTACGCCCGCTCGGACGAGGCCGGCATCCCGTTTTGCGTGACCATCGACCAGAACACCATGACCGGCGGTACGGTGACCGTCAGGGAAAGAGACTCCAAGGCGCAGCCGGTGGTCCCGGTCGCAGAACTGAACGGCTGGCTTAAGGTCCGCCTGAGCTAGAGAAGCACTGCTGCGATAACGAGCGAAGCCCCCGCCCCTACGACGGTGGCGATCAGGTTGACGATGTTGTTGTCGACGAAAGGCACACCTGACTCGCGTTTCGTGGGTTGTCCGCAATGGACCAGGTTCTCGGTCGGCTTCCCGCAGACGACACAGAACCCCTTGCGCTGCAGCGTAGCGCCTATCAGGCTGTCGGCGACTGAACCCGAGAGACCACCGGCGACCGCGACGAGGACGATTGCTTCCGGCGACAGACTTCTGAGCATTCCTACGGCCGCCGCGATCGAACCGATGGCGAGTGAAGCGAGCAGGCTCCCCAGAAACCCGAGCCGGGTCACCCCGCCGGATGTCCCGGGCACCACCACCGTGCCCAGGCGGGTGATAAGCCGGGGAGCAGACTTGTTAAGCAGACCGAGTTCCGTCGCGACCGTGTCGGAGGCCGCAGCCGACATGGCGCCGACATAGAGGACCCCGAACACAGCGCCGCCGAAGAGGAGCTCGCCCAGACCGAAGATGGCGGCGATCCCGCCGTTCGCCAGGATGTTGGGCCAGCTCCTTGCCCCACCCTTGTCCTGGGCGCCCCCCAGGCTCTTTTTGTAATCGTACTTGTACCAAGTAAAGCCGACGCCGAGGATGAAGAAAGACGCGATTATCACGAACCAGGTCCAGCCTCCTCCGAGGAATATGGCGTAACCGACAGCCACGCTCGCCAGGAACCCTCCCCTGTCTAGGGCCTTCGCCCCTATCGCGACCAGTGCAAACACGATGACGATCAATAGCTCCCCGAGAGCGAGGAGAAGGTTAACCGGAAGCAATCCCTTTAGAAAGCGCTCGACCGTGTGTCCCTAAAAGGGTTCCCAGCGGGCCGGAATCAGCTGGCCAGTGTCCTCAGGGACGCTATTATCTCGTCTTCGTTGCGGGCCTGTGAGAGCGCGAATATCAGGCCCTCCTTCTTCGCGAGCTCAATGGCCAGGGGGTCGGTCTGCGTCGGCCCGTGGATCACTACCATCCTAGGCTTAAGCTGCGACACCCTGATGGCGACCAGCGGGCTCCTCCCGCCTCCGACCTTGGTGAATATTATGGCGCGCTCGGTCGTCGCGCCGAATATACGGTAAAAGTCATAGCCCGAGAGCGCGTAGATGGTCTTGATGCTATCCACCACCGTGTAGCCGTAGAGGCTAGTTCGGTCTGGGTCCCCGCTCAGGATAGTACCCTTTACCGCGGTGAGAAGTGCCGAAGCCGGGATCGGCTTGGTAAACTCGCTTATCGCCAGTATCGCGGAGCTCTTTTCCGGAGACAGAAGACGCGACGCCACCCTTCCCTGCGACTCGTCGAGAGAGACGAGCGCCTCTATGTACTTCTTGACGAACACAACGCCAGGAGAAGGCCTCCTCCCGCTCTCGTAGTCGCTGAGTACAGAGGGGGAGAGTTTGAGAGACCGTGCGAGCTGGACCTGCTTTATGGCTAGCTTCTCGCGCCACACCTTGAGCGCGCGTCCCGGGTCGGCGCTCGCGACAACTTCTCCTGCAATCTTGATGACCGAGTCCTGGCGGCTGCTTTCCACGGCTACGTTGTCTTTTAGCGAATCCGCTTTAAACATTTGCCGAAGGGCTACTTTGCCTGCTCTAGCAGGGCCTTGAGCTCCGGCAGTTGGTCGATGGGCACCGAGACTCCCTTGCGCGTGGGGCTGGTGTACTTAGCTCCCGTGAGAAAGAGCCGGATGTCGACCCGCTTCCTGCCGTCCCTCCCGTCGAAGGTAGAGACCCGGACCGTGGAGGCGTCTGTCAGCTTTACCTCCCCGATCATCGTCGACTTGAAGGCCACCGGTTCGGACGTATCTTCGCTCATGAAAACCGTCAGGGCGTTACATCGGGCTGCCGATATAGTTTGTGAAGCCGCGGTCAGCGGGCGAGGGTCGCCAGCTCGACCCTCGGCTCGAAGAACCGCCGTGTGATCCCGGACGGCGGCGCGTCGAACTCGTCGACATTCACCAGGACGGGAAGGTTGTTGACGGCGTGCCCGAGCACGAGGCACATGCGCGGGGGCAGCGTCCTCACTATCGACCTGACCGTGTCACTATCGACCATCGAGGCCGCGCTGACGAGGTTCAGGTCGGCGTCGTTAGAGAAGTTGTAGAGGAAGATGTTGTCGGCCTGTCTGTATATCTCAGGTTTTATCGCGTCGGGCTGGTTGGTGACGAAGGTCGTGAACACGCCAAAGTGGCGCATCCTCGTTATCAGGTCCTCCCAGTACGTATCGCGCAGGTAGAGATGCGCCTCCTCGGAGAGGAGGAAGATCGGCGGGATGGTCCGGTGCTCGAGGAGCTCCACGAGCTTCGAGAGTATCAGCTCGACGGTCATCTTCCTGTTCAGCGGTGAGACCCTGCTGAGCGATATCACCAGCGCGCCGCCGTCGGGATGACTCTTGAAGAACTCGTCCAGGCGGAACGCCTGGGGAGAGTCGGTGAAGAGGCCTGAGTTCGAGATCGTGTAGAAGCGCGCGTAGAGCGCGTCCCTCACGAACTCGTTGCACCTCCACTGCTGGATGTAGTTGCCCAGCGCCTCCATTGATACCTCGTTCTTGCTCTCCATCCCTTCCCATATCCTCGTGAACTCGCGCATCGAAGTCCCGGGCATCTCAAGAGAGTGCTGCATGAGCGAAGTGAGAGCGCGTATGCCTGCTCCGCCGAGGCTGAACTTCAGGTCGCGCGCGGGTTTCCTCACTACGACCCTGTCGGCGACGGAGGTCTTCGTCCCGTCAGCCCGCAGTCCTATGGTACCGTACTCGTCGTTGAGGTCGAATATCACGCAGTAGGCGCCGTGCTCGAGCAGCCCCCTCACCATCATCTTAGCGAGGTGGGACTTGCCCGACTCCTTGCGTCCGGTTATGATGCTTATCCTGCCGTCGAGCGCTTCCGCGGTCACTGAGAAGGAGGAGGCCCTGCCCGACCTGCCTATCTTGATCTTCCTTTGCCCCCGGTTGCCCGCCGAATCGAGGATGTCGTTCACGTTTTGCCTCGTTATTTTCGAGGTGGTCCGTGATGGGATCCAGTCGATTCTCGGGCTGTGCCGGCCGTGTTCGATGCTCCCTCTCGCTTTGCACTGCAGGAGCCTCATGTCGCGTATCTCCCTGGAGATGCCGCCTACGTCGGCCGGGTCTTCGGTCATGCCCTGCACCGACGAAAGGAGCACTTCCTCTCTCGCGACCTCCTCTTCGATGCCATCGACGTCCAGGTAATTCTCGTCTATCACCTGGAGCACGAGGCTCCTCTCCTTCTCAGTGACCATAAGGTAGTCCCCTAGCCTGACGTCCTCTGTGTGGGACGCCACGACCAGGATGTTCGGGCCTTCTTTCTTGAGTATCCTCATTCTCTCAACCCGAGTTGCTCAGTCCGCCGAGAGCTATCCGCCGCAGCCCGAAAGATCGCAGCTGCTTCAGCTCGTACCGGTTAGTGATGTAGGCCTTGAGCGCCATGTCCTCGGACCTCGCGAAGACAGAGAGGTGGTGTGCGACCCTGAGCGACTCGGGGTAGCCCGCCGTGAAGTTGTCGTTGGAGAGCACGGCGCCCAGCGTCTGTGGCACCCTTCCCCGGCTCCTCGCTACGTCGACACGGAAGACGATCCCGTCCCGGGCGAACTTGGCGAGCAGCGTGTGTATCGTTCCCTCCTCGACCGAGGCGTAGGACGGCCCCTTCGCCCTTGACACCACACCCGAGAGCTTGTTCGATGAGACCATCGCGCTCGTCTTCGATATCCCGATCAGCGACGACCCGGAGTCCCCGTCCTTGAAGAGGAGCTCAGGGTAGGAGTCCAGCGGGTGCTTTAGCGAACCGTCAGCCATGACCACCATCTTCTGTGGGAACGAAAGGAGAGACGCCAGTATGCGCTTCTCCATCGTGTTGCGGATGATCCGCTCGGCGATGAGGTGGTCGGAGAGAGCTACCCTTAGCTCGTAACCCTCGAGCTTCGTAGGAAGCCCGCACGACCCCTTTGACGAGAGGTGGACCACCATGGGCCCGATGCGGAAGTATCCCTGCACCGTGCCCTGTTGTGCGAAGCAGACAGCGGCCCTCACAGCATAGACCGAGCTGTCGGATGTCTCGCCCAGGAGTATGCAGGAAGAGTCGGTCGAAGCCACAGTGATGACTTCGCCTGAAGGGACCATCGGGACGGCCTCGACCCCCGGAGTGGACTCCCAGTCGTCGAAGGGGTAGTTTTCCTTGCCGTCCCTGTTGAACATGAACCTGCGTCCGTTGAGGCGCTCGTGGATGACCTCAGACGATAGGTCGAACTGCTGCCTGAACTCATTCGCCAGCAGGGTCAGTGATTCCATGTTCACGGTGGCAGCTACGTTCAACTGAGTGTTCATGTTGCGCAACATGCATAGCGCACGCTCAGTTAATAAGTATTGCGCAACATGGTCTTGCGCAATAGCCGAGAAAGCCGTGCGAGGTACAAGTCTTCAAATAATGGGGGCAAGATGCGCAACAAGAGCACTAAGGAGAACAGTGTTGTCCAACGAACCGCCGCCCTCTAACGTAACTGTCAAGCTCAAGCGGGGCAGCTGGGAGATAGAGATCACTTCGCCGGCGGACAAGGTTCAACAGGCCGTCGAGAGCGTCATTGCAGGTATGGCGTCGAAGGAAGAGACCACTCTGGCGTCGCCCGAGGGCCAGTCTGAGGGTGAGGGGGAGAAGAGGTTCGAGACTTGCAGGGGCGTCCTGCAGAAGATGTGGAAGGAGGGCTGGTTCGCCAGCGAGAGGTCGCTGTCCGAGGTGGACGAAGAGATGGCACGGCGGGGATATCATTACGACAGGACTGCGGTCTCGCACGCCCTTGTTGACCTAGTCCGTGAGGGGATTCTGTTTAGGGACGGAGCGATGAGGAACTACAGATACGTGCAGAAGTTTCCGTCCAAGCCTCAGGCCGGGACCTGAGCGGCCTTCGGGAACTTCTTCTGCAGCTGCGAATGGAGCCAGTGGACTCCGGTCGTCGTGACCTTGTATCTTCCCGTGCCCTCCGCGTCTCTCCTCTCGACAGCGCCGACCTTGTTGAGCTCTGAGAGCCTCGACCCTATCGTCTTGGCATAGAGGGAGGTGGCGACCTCGAGCTCTGAGACGCTCATGTCCTCCTTGGCGCCCTTGCCGGAGAGGTTCGCAGCCTTCGCCGCGATCAGTTGGAGCAGGATGACGTCCTTGTCGCTCAGCTTCCGGTCCTGGACCCAGACCCGGGGCCCTTCCTCGGTGAACCGTATGTAGTCCCTGAACATCTGCACCAGGTCGTTGAGCGAGTAATTCACCGAGATGCTCTTCGCGAGGTCGATGTTTGGTATCTCTTTGGCTATGAACTCGTGCAGGGACCTGAACACGACGTCGGGCGACCCCGAGAACTCCACCTTGACGTCGCCATAGGAAACGGAAACGGAGAGTAGTCTTTCACTTGACAATTGCTAGAAATCCTGTTCCGAACTCTTTGCGTGACCGCTTAAATGTTTGCCGAGCTCTCGGCCTCTGCGACGGGCTCTTCGGTGTCCGGGAGGATGAGGACCTGGGACGGCATCATGGATGTCGAAGCGGTGTACACGTACTCGCCGCCTTCGCTCTTGAAGCGACGTATCCTTGAGGACTTTGCCAGCCTGAGCAACGCGACCGCGACGGACTGCTTCGGGTAGTTGAGACCGTAAGACTGCAGGGCCTCCCGAACGTCTGAAAGCTTCCGTGGGACCTTGCCCCACTGGTCTGTGAAGAACTTGGAGATTATGTCGCTGAGCGAGTCGCCTTTCTCGACCGTTATCGAGGGGAGCTGCGAGGCACCGTGCGCTTCTGCAGGAGGCTGCGCGGAGGTCGGCTCATTGGGCGTCATCAGGTGCCGCACCTCAGTCCTCGACTCTGGGAACTTGGCGGCTATCTCGGGTATCAGCGCTATGGCTTCTTTGATGTGATCTAGCCCGGACTCGATCTCTGCTTCGTTCTGGCCGGACCGGACCCTGATTCGAATTCTGTCGGACGACAACTGGGAGAAGTTCGCGCGTGAGTTTCTAAACCTTTGCCCGGGATTTTCCTATTCTGCCGACGCGAAGGTCCGCGTCAAGCCACTACACGGAGCTGCCCGTACTGCAGGAAGACGTGCAGGTCGCAAGGTATGGCGCAGTATATCCCGTACGTCCCCGCTTGGTTCGCGGTGAAAGTGAAGTTCAATTCTTCGCCGGGTTTGATGATGTTCACGGTGCTCTGGACGTACGTGGCAACCTGGAACCCGTGCGATTCGGCGTCTGTGTTGCAAACGGATATGTTCACGATTTGCCCCTCCTTCACCGTGACGATCGGCCATGGCTTCGAAGGTCCGGCACCCTGGGTTATGCTGTCGTTGTAGCCATACTGGCTCACAACTATCAAGAACCCCCCAGGCGGACGAACGCAGTATTGAGGAACGGAAGTGGAGCTGCCTGTCCCAGCCGACCCTGAATTCCCGAGTACCCATCCGAACCCGATGACCAGAACGACGGCCGCAATCGCCAGAATGGTCGCTATGCTGAGCAACAAGTTCGTCCTCCTCGGCGGCGTCATGGTTCTGCGGCCGGAGCCTCCGCCGGATAAGCAGTTCTACGTCTGTACGGAGTTTGAGCCAACAGACACTTATCTTTCTTCGACAAATCCGAGGTCTCTATGAGAACCGTGGCCGGGTCGAGGACGCGACCAAGCCTCGCGGTGCCCATCCACGGGTTTTCCGTCATCGCGCTGGCAGTGGTCTCCTCCTACTTTGCATACCTCTGGGGTTCGGTCACGGTGAACCCGGCCGAGGTACTGGCGCCGTTCCTCTTCTGGTACGGGATAGCCTTCCTTTTGCTGGCCTATCCTCTGCGCCCTGCGTTCAACATCTTCACACGACAGGTCAGGACAGTGTTTGGGGCCGCGGTCTTTGCCGTCTACCTTGTGATTCACATCTTCCTCTACGGATTCCTCCTCGAGGGAATACTAGTCTCATTCGCGGGACGAGGGCTTGTGTCGTCAGCGACGGGACTCTCTATCGCTACGACTGTCTTCGCTCCACCTTCAGCGACGAACGCCTTCCTTGCCCTGTGGTACAATCCGTGGATCACGCTAACCATCCCGCCTCTGCTCAGTGCCGCCCTGAGCCTCTACAGCTTGGCTATCGCAATCGTCATAGACGTCTTGATAGTGGCGAACATAGGCAGGACGAGAGAGCTGGGGAAAGTCTGTTCGACCGGGACGCGCTCGAGGTC
>Ga0302325_10010607_pt1 | contig 19953 bp, 18 predicted proteins | sample Palsa_T0_2_FD_201948 | JGI IMG/M metagenome (GOLD analysis project Ga0302325, IMG submission 201948) | Peat permafrost microbial communities from Stordalen Mire near Abisko, Sweden - Palsa_T0_2 | ecosystem: Environmental > Terrestrial > Soil > Palsa > Peat permafrost | place: Sweden: Abisko...
AATCCGCACTCAGATTCACTACGCCCGAAAAGGGCATATCACGGGTGAAATGGAATTCGTCGCCCGGCGCGAGTCGCTTTCCCCGGAACTGATTCGCGACGAAGTGGCGCGCGGGCGAATGATCATTCCCGCCAACATCAATCACCATCGCCTCGAGCCGATGTGCATTGGCATTGCGTCGAAATGCAAGATCAACGCCAACATCGGGAATTCCTCGACTACCTCGGACGCCGCGGGTGAAATCGAGAAGCTGCATTACGGCATCAAGTTCGGCGCCGACACCGTGATGGATCTCTCGACCGGTGGCGACATTCCCGGCATTCGCCGCGCCATCATCGCCGAATCTCCCGTTCCCATCGGCACGGTTCCCATCTACGAAGCGCTGAGCCGCGTTCGCCGCGTCCAGGATCTGAATATCGAGGTCATGCTCGAAGTGATCGAGGAGCAGGCCGCTCAGGGCGTCGATTACATGACGATTCACGCCGGAGTGCTGGTTCAATACATTCCGCTCACCACGCGGCGCGTCACCGGTATTGTGAGCCGCGGCGGAGCCATATTAGCCGAATGGATGGTGAAGAACCACAAACAGAACTTCCTCTACGAGCACTTCGACGCCATCTGCAAAATCTTCCAGAAATATGACGTGAGCTTCTCTTTGGGCGATGGTCTCCGCCCCGGCTCCCTCGCCGATGCCAGCGACGAAGCGCAATTCGCTGAGCTTCGCACCTTGGGCGAACTGACCAAGACCGCCTGGGAATACGACGTTCAAGTAATGATTGAAGGTCCTGGCCACATCCCCATGGACCAGATTCAGATGCAGGTGGAGAAAGAGCGCGAGATCTGCTTTGACGCGCCTTTCTACACCCTCGGGCCGCTGGTCACCGACATCGCCCCCGGCTACGATCACATCACCTCAGCCATCGGCGCGGCCATGATTGGGTGGTACGGCGCATCCATGCTCTGCTACGTCACGCCCAAGGAACATCTCGGGCTGCCCAACCGCGACGACGTCAAGGCGGGCATCATCGCCTACAAAATCGCCGCCCACGCCGCCGATGTCGCGCGGCATCGCACGGGCGCGCGCGATCGTGACGATGAGCTTTCCCGCGCCCGCTTTGCTTTCGATTGGAACCGCCAGTTCGATTTGTCGCTCGATCCGGATACGGCCCGCGCCTATCACGACGAAACCCTTCCTGAGGACGGCTTCAAGGAAGCCGCGTTTTGTTCCATGTGTGGGCCAAAGTTTTGCTCGATGAACCATTCGAACAAAACTCAGGAGTTCACCGCCGAAGACGCCGCCGCGGTGCTGGCTGATTCCGAAAAGCCCGCGCTGGTGAAGATCGCGTAGGATCTGTGTGCACGCGACGCTGCGCGCCGACGATCACGTTTTGCTGCTCGATATTCCGTCGACTGCCGAACTGGCTGCCATCGCCCGGATTCTGAGTCGTGGCTCTCTGGTCGCGCTCGGCTCCCGCGACGCCGTCGACCGCGCCCGCGCAAGCCTGGCGGAGTTCGACAACGTGCTGTTTCTGGATGCTTCGCCGGCCCGCATTCCATGGCGCGACGCTTATTTCACCAAGGTTCTGGTGCCGCCCCACTTCGAGCCGCTGCTCGAATCCATTGCGGGAGAGCTGCATCGCGTCATGCGACCCGACGGCACGCTTGTCCGCACGGTGGCGGAAGGCTAGTGCGCCGCATGAATTGTGGGGCGGAACCCCTGTTCCGCGCCGGACCCCCTGGTCGGGCTCTTCCGGAGCTCTAACCGGGCCCTTATAAAACTTAGCCAAAACGGAGGCCGACGGGGGCGTCGGCCGCAGTCCAGGGGGACCGCCCCACAAACTGGCGCACGCATCCCCTTCTCCACTTTGCGAAGCTGTATAAGGAATGATTCCACGCTACACCCGGCCCGAAATGGGCGCGATCTGGAGCGACCAGAACAAGTACCAATGCTGGCTCGAGGTGGAGCTGGCCGCCTCCGACGCTCTCGCCTCACTCGGCGAAGTGCCGGCCGAAGCCGCCCGCGAGCTTCGCGCCCACGCCGCCTTTGACCTTCTCCGCATCGAGGAAATCGAGCGCGAAGTCCGCCACGACGTGATCGCTTTCACCACCGCCGTCGCCGAGAAAATGAAGTCCGCCGGCGCCGCTGAATCCTCCCGCTGGCTGCATTACGGGCTCACTTCGAATGACGTCGTCGATACCGCCCAGGCTCTGCAGCTCAAGGCCGCCTCCGCCCTCATTGTGCATCGCCTCGATAACTTGCTTGGCCATCTCAAGGAAGCCGCGTTCCGCTACAAACTCTCAGTCCAGATCGGCCGCACCCATGGCATCCATGCCGAACCCATCACCTTCGGCCTGAAGCTCGCCCTGTGGTACGACGAGCTCCGGCGCCATCGTATCCGCTTTCTCGCTGCCGCCGAAGAGATGCGCGTGGGCAAAATCTCGGGCGCCGTCGGCACCTTCGCGCACATCGGGCCCGAAGCCGAAGAGCGTATCTGCGAACGCCTCGGCCTGAAGGCCGCTCCCATTACGTCGCAGGTCCTGTCGCGCGATCTTCACGCCCACTACGTTGCGGTACTCGCCGGCATCGCCTCGAGCCTCGACAAAATTGCGCTCGAGATTCGCCACTTGCAGCGCACAGAGGTCCGCGAGGCCGAGGAGCCATTCTCCGCGGGTCAGAAGGGCAGCTCCTCCATGCCCCATAAACGCAACCCTGTCACCTGCGAGCAGATCTCCGGCCTGGCCCGCGTGGTCCGCGCCAATGCTCAGGCTGCTTTCGAAAACGTCCCTCTGTGGCATGAGCGCGACATCTCCCACTCCTCCGTCGAGCGCATCATCCTTCCGGATTCCACAATCCTCATCGACTATCTGCTCGCCAAGACCGATTGGCTTATCCATGGCTTGCGCGTCAATGAGGCGCGTATGCGCAGGAACCTCGACCTGACTCGCGGCCTGGTCTTTTCCGGGCAGTTGCTGCTCGATTTGACGGCTACGGGAATGCTCCGCGAGGATGCCTACCGGTTGGTTCAGCGGCATGCCATGAAGTCCTGGGAGGAAGACACCGATTTCCACCTCGCCATCTCTGAAGATCCCCAAATCGCCCAGTACTTAAGTCCCGACCAGCTTGCGGAAAGTTTCTCATTGACGCGGCAACTCCGCAATGTCGATCGAGCATTCGAACGCGTCTTTGGCACCGACTAGACTAGCGGTATCGTCTGGAAAACCAGTGGTTTAGGTGGCAGGGAGTACCGTCCGTGGCCTACCGTCAAATCCTGCCTTAAGATTCGGTTCGGAAATCGGCCTTTTCGATTACACTGGAATCGCAAAGATTGCCGCCCACGATGACTCGCGCCCGCAAACCACCGACCAAAGAGCTTGAGCTGGCTAGAGTTCTGCTCGTAGACGACGATATTGCATCACGTTTAACGCTAAAGACCGTTCTGGAAGCAGGGGGTTATTTCGTCGACGCCGCCGCTTCCGCTGCCGAAGCAGTGGGCAAATTGGACGAGCAGCAGTACGCTTTAGTGTTAAGTGACTTACAGATGGAATCGCCGGAAGCGGGCCTCAAAGTGCTGGCGCATGCCCGCCTGATGGATTACAAACCGGCCACGGCTTTGCTGACGACCTACCAAAACTCCCGGACGGACGCCAAAGAGCGAAGATATCTGATTTCGCCCGAAGACCTGCCGGATCTGCTGAGCAAGATCGCGGACTTGATCAGCAGCCGCGCCGCGCGGATTGTCGAGCGGCAGATGACGTTGCGGCAGGCCTGACCCCGCTCCCTTGTCGCACAGAGTCTAGTCGGTGTTTTTGGCGCGCTGTGCCAGCCTCAAATCCTATGAAAGCTCCGCAGTATGTCTTTCATGCTGTAGCGCAAGGCGATGGGCCGGCCGTGTGGGCACGTCATCGGGTACTCACATCGCGCCAGTTCCCGGAGCAGCCAGACGATTTTCTCCGACTCGAGGCGCGTATTGATCTTGATGGCCGCGCGGCACGCAATCGTCGCCGCCACGCCGCGCCGGATGTCCTCGACGGACGCGCTCCGCAGCTCGCTCTCGGCAATCTCGAGGATTTCGAAAATCACTTGCTCGACGTCGCCAATTCCCGCGGGCGCGCCTTTCACCGCGATGGTCCGCTGTCCGAACGGCTCGGATTCGAAACCCGCCGCGGCCAGCTCGGCTTCGATGCGGGCGTATTCGAGCTCCTGACCTGGCGTCAGCTTCAGAACGATCGGCATCAACAGCCGCTGCACTTCCGTTTGGCCGCTCGCGCGGGCGCGCAGCACTTTCTCAAACAGGATGCGTTCGTGCGCCACATGCTGGTCAATAATCCACAGCCCATCGCGCCCCGCGGCGATAATGAAACTCTCCTGAAGCTGGCCCAGTGGCCGCAGCTCGGGCAACTGCGTGTAGGTATCGACTTGGTCCCAACCAGCGGGAAGCTGCCCCAGCGCGCCATGCGTATCCGGAACACGAGCCATTCGCACGGGCGCCGCTACGCGCTCCTCGGGACCCGGAGCCTGCTGCGGCCCGACTGGAGGATACGGCCCCACTCCCGGCAGCTGAATTTCGGGCAAAGCTTCGAACCGTGTCGCAGCGCTCTCTAGTGCGGCCGTCTCGCCCGCGGCATTTGCCGGCCACGGCAGCGGAACTTCTGATGGCATCTCTTCCAATGCCTGGCTGAATTCGGAGAACGGCAACACCGGCGCTTGCTGCATCGGCCGATCCGGGAATTCGAGCCGCCGCGGCGCGCCCCACGCTGGGCTCGCCCGCTCCGCACTGGCGCTTGGATCACGTGAGTGAGCGCCGGGCGTTTGTGGCAGATTCGGCATGCTCGAAACCGGACGCCGCGCCATCAGCGTCTTCCGAATCGAATCACGCACGAAATCGTGAACGAACGACCCATGCCGGAATCGCACTTCGGTCTTCGCCGGATGCACGTTCACATCCACCTCACCGGCGTCACAGGAGAGAAACAACAGCGCAAACGGGTAACAACCTGGCGGCATCAGATTGTAATAAGCCGACGTCACCGCGTGCAGAATGAGCTTGTCGCGAATCAGCCGCCCATTGACAAACAGGAACACCGAATTGCGATTCAGCTTCTGGACATGCGGCCCGGAGATCAAGCCTCCCAGCTCAAACCGCGCGGTCTCCGGTTCGGCCGCGGCGCTTGCTTCCGGGGGCGCTGGATGCGGCGGGCGGTGCGGCTGGTAGGGCGGCGGCAATCGAAGTTCGGCCGGCTCAATGTCCAAATCCACCAGGTCGGCCATCACATCGGAGCCAAATATCTGAAAGGCGCGCTCGCGCACGTTCGCCACCGGCGTCACAGCCAGCAGTTCCCGGCCCTCATGAAACAACTCGACGCGCTTGTCCGGATGGGCGAGGCTGTAGTGCGTCACCAGCGACCCAATGTGCGCCAGCTCGGTCTGGTCGCTTCTCAGGAATTTCTTTCGCGCAGGCACGTTGTAGAAGAGGTCCCGCACCGCGATCGTGGTGCCCACCGCATGCGCGATTTCATCGCACCGCAGCAGCTTGCCGCCCGCGATCTCGACCAGCGTTCCGGTTTGCTCGCCGGATGCCCGCGTTTCGAGCACCAGCCGGCTCACGGACCCGATCGACGGCAGCGCCTCTCCGCGAAACCCCAGCGTGTCAATGGAGAGCAGGTCTTTCACATCGCTCAACTTGCTGGTGGCGTGCCGTTCGAACGCCAGCATGGCGTCATCCCGCATCAGGCCGCACCCGTTGTCCTGAATGCGGATCAGCCGCCGCCCCGCGTTTTCCGTGTCAATGCGGATCTCGGTTGCGCCCGCGTCGAGCGAATTCTCGAGCAGTTCCTTCACCACCGAAGCCGGCCGCTCCACCACCTCGCCCGCGGCGATTTTGTTTGCTACCTGATCAGACAGAATGCGGATGCGGCCCATGTGCGGCTGTGACCAACTACTATCTTGCAGTACTGGGTCGAATGTTGCCTTGGTGGGGCGGGCGCCCACGCCCGCGGCCGACCCCCTGGTCGGCCTCTCTTTGGAGCGAAAGCCGTTTAGGTCCGAGCCTCTTCGACTGGCCTCACCGGCACGATCCGCGCGACGCCCTGCATGACTTTCTTGTTTTGCTCAGCCTTCTTCAGGTCATAGGTCGCCTGCAACCGCATCCATACTTCCGGCGAGCTGCCAAACAGGCGGGACACCTTCAGGCACATGACGGCGGACAGGGGTTTGCGCTCCGCCAGAATGTCGTGAAGCATCTGGCGCGAGACGCCGAGAGCTTTCGCCGCGGCAGTCACGGAAAGGCCGACAGAAGGCAGAATGTCTTCCTTGATGATCTCGCCTGGGTGGACAGGCGGCAGTTTGTTCTTTCTCCCCATGATTTCCTCTTGCGTTGTCTCCGTGGCCGGGCGGAGCGCCGAGACGAGTCTCGGCGCGGCAGGCACGAGTGCCCGCGCCACCTCAATTGCTGAGCCGCGGCTTTAGTGCTGCTCACTCAGCGCCAGCGCCGAGTAAGCCGTTGCCGCATCGATCATGAACCGCCCGGTGTCTGACGTCAGCTCGCGATTCTTGTTCACCGAGTATGCCGCCCACAGCCCTTCCTTCTGATCCTGATTCGCGACCAGCCAGGCGATTGCCCGCGCTAGCTGCGGCTGCGTGCGCGGCACGCCGGCTTCTTCGAGCGCCAAGGTTATGATCCCCGTTGCGTAACCGTCGCTGCGGGTCTCGAGCGGTGTGTGGTCGTACCGTTCAAACTTACCGAGCGAAGACAGGCTCCAGCCGCCGTCCTCGTGCTGCAGGCTGAAGAACGAATCGATCAGCGTGCCGCGTTGTTCCTTCGCAAGCAGCGCCGGCCATTTCCCGGATGCCCACAGCAGCGTGATGCGATTCTCCAGCGGCTGTGCCGCATACTCCCGCTCCAGGTAGCCGCGCAGCAACTCGAGGTTGCCTTGGATTTGCGGATCTTTCAACAGATTGTCCGGCGCGATGCCAACCGCCAATGCCACCAGCGTCGCGCCCCAATAGGGCGACTCGTCAGCTTCCCACGGCGAGTTGTGAAAGTTGAGCCACTTCCATCCGCCCGCGTCGGGCCCACTTCGCAACTGCAACGCCCACACCGCCTGAAAGGCCGCGCGCGTCACATTGTTCAAGTGGCCGCGTTCGGCATCATAGTTTGCGAGAATGACGGCGTTCAGCACGGCCTCGCTGATCCGCGAGCCCTCCGTTTTCCCCGGGCCGGATTTCGCATCGTCGTAGAACGGCTTCGCCTGGTTCCACAAACTGACGCGCCGCATCACCCCATCGAGCATCTGGTGCTCGGGCGCAGTCACGCCTGTTTCGTGCATCGTCCGCCGCAGCGTGGGCCTCGCCAGACCAATGGGCAACACCGTGTGACACGAAACGCACGCCGCTCCCTGGTCGCGCTGCGAGTTATTCCAGTTTTCCCACCATGCCAGGCGCTGGTCGAGATACTGCGCCGCGGCTGGAGCGTTCCACACCGCCGCCGCTGCCGGCGCACTCTCGCGAACGTCGGCCTTATCCGCCGCCATCGCCGCGCCCGCGAGCAAACCACCAACCATCACGAAATGAAAGCAGCGCATGCTTGACAAAGAAATCCTCCTTAGGTCTGATCGACGGGGATTTCTTTATAGTGGCACAAAGCTGCGCATCCGGAAATCGCTCTTGGCCCCAGGCAAGCCGGGCCTCGGTTCCATGTTCTCCGCCGCGCTGAAACAAATTGTGGGACACTCTCTGCTGAACAGGAGCGGCGACGCGATGAATGCAGCGGGTTTTCGCCGGATCGCGCTGAGCTTGGAAGGCGCGGAAGAGGGCTCGCACATGGGCTCGCCCGATTTCCGTGTAGGCGGCAGAATATTCGCTACTCTCGCATCCGAGCGCCAGGGCTACGGCAACCTGATGCTCACACCGCAGCAGCAGGCCGAGTTCGTGGAAGAGCAGCCGGAGGTTTTCGTGCCCATCGCGGGCGGCTGGGGGAAAATGGGCGCAACCCACATTCGGCTCGCCGCGACGAACGAGGACATGCTGGCCGGAGCTCTGCGCACGGCGTGGAGGCTGCGACTGGAGAAGAACGGCAAGACAGATGGGAAGAAGCGTTCTTCAACCGCGCGTGCCGGCATCGCAAAGGCCGGAACAGCAAAGAGTAAAGTCACCAAACGATGACCTGGAATAGCATTTCATCGGACGAGCGAAAATGATGCTAGACAATCCGCTCGACGCCTTCATCGAGGCAAGTGTCTGGCACGGCTCGCTCGAACCCGCCCAAGCGATTCTGGCCGCGCATCCCGAGCTCGCGAGCTGCTGCATCCAGACGGCAGCGATCCTCGGCGACGATGCCGCTATCGGCCGGTTCCTGGCGCTCGATTCCGGAAACGCCACGGCGAAGGGCGGCCCGCGCGGTTGGGATGCGCTCACTTACCTGTGTTTCTCGAAATATCTTCGGCTCGATCGCGCGCGATCGGCCGGCTTTGTGCGCGCAGCGACTGCGCTGCTCGATGCGGGCGCCGATCCGAATGCCGGATTTTACGATACGAACCACCGGCCCGAGCCTGAGTTTGAGAGCGCACTCTACGGCGCGGCTGGAGTGGCTCACCACGAGGATCTGACGCGCCTGCTGGTGGAACGGGGCGCGGATCCGAACGACGGGGAAGTGGCCTATCACACGCCGGAAAGCTACGATAACGGGGCCCTGAAGGCCCTCGTCGAGTGCGGCAAGCTTACCGGAGACAGCCTCGCAACCATGCTGCTCCGCAAGCACGACTGGCACGATTGCGCGGGCATCCAGTGGCTGCTCGAGCACGGGGCCGACCCCAATCGAATGACCCATTGGCGCCGCGCTTCGCTACACCAGGCCATCCAGCGCGACAACTCATTCGCGATATTCGAAGTGTTGCTGGACCATGGGGCCGATCCGACGCTGGTTGCAGACGGCAGATCAGCGATTGCGATGGCTGCGCGACGAGGACGGGGCGACCTGCTCGAACTGTTCGAACGGCGCGGCGTTCCCGTCGAGCTGCGCGGCATCGAAAGGCTGCTTGCCGCATGTGCGAGGAATGACGCAGAAACCATCGGCACCATAACAGCGCGGGAACCGCACCTGGTGGGTGAAGTCCTCGCCGAAGGAGGCAAGCTGCTGGCGGAGTTTGCGGGTAATGGCAACACCGACGGCGTTCGGCGCCTCCTTGATCTCGGCGTGGACGTTGGGACGCGATTTATGGAAGGCGACCTCTATTGGGACGTAGCGAAGGAGAGCACAGCCCTGCACGTCGCAGCCTGGCGCGCTCGCCACGCGACTGTGAAGCTCCTCATCGAACGCCGCGCGCCGGTGGACGTTCCGGACGGCAAGGGCCGTACGCCTCTGGCTCTCGCCGTGCGCGCCTGCGTAGACTCATACTGGAGCGACAGGCGCTCGCCCGAATCGGTGGAGGCGCTGCTGAATGCGGGAGCGGTGGTCAGTGGCGTCGCTTTTCCATCCGGCTACGTGGAAGTGGATGAGCTGCTTCACCGGCACGTGGAAGGGGTCTGAGCCCTGGAGTGTGTCCGTCAACTGCCATCCGGGTACCCGCCGCGGTGCAGCACCATCGGATAGTGCGGCAGAGTGTTGGGCTTGCGGACCAAAGCTCGCCACCCGTCCGGATAGGGCTCTACTCCTCGGATCAGAGGCGAGGCCTCGGCGGCAGGCTCTCCTACCAGCTCTTCGAGCGCCTCGCGCAGGCCGTCGATGGTGTTCTTGCCAAAACGCGCTTGCCAGCGCTCTTCAACGATGACGAGCAGTTGACGGTAGGCGTCCTGAGCCTTTCGGCCGATCGGCGTGAGACGAACGATCTTCGTCCGGCTCCCGGTCTGCTCCGGCTCGACCACGACGACGTGTTTCTTCTCGAGGAAACCCAAAGCCATACTGATCGCCTCCTTCGACACGCCGCTCAGGAGCGGAAGGTCCCGGACCCGCACGCCTTTCTCATCGAGGACTCGCACGACGTTGGCGCTGATGGCAAGCGACAACTCCGACTCGCCCTCGAACTCGAGGGCGAATGCCAGCAGCACGCGCGAGAGCAGCGCCGGTAGTGCGAAATCGTTGCCACTGCGATCGTCGGGCTGGGCAGGCGCTCGACGCTCGTAAACTCGCCCTCTGCTGAACAGCCCATACTGCAAGATCGGGAGGCAGTCTGGCAGCTCGACGTCCATCTGGCTGATCACCGCCCACAGTGATTTCCGAAGGCGGTCGATTTGGTCCTCGCCGAAGCGAGCCCGCCAGCGCTTCTCGATGGCGCCGGATAGCGGACGCCATACCTCCTGAGTTTTCCTGCCTTTGGGCGTGGCGCGAACAATCCAGTCGGAGCGGGGGGGCTTTGGCCGGCTGTCTGCCGGATCCGGTTTGACGACGATGTACCCCCACCTCTCCATCCCGTTCCAGTTCGTCGTCGTGCGGGCAAGGCGCTCCACCTCGCGCACGGTCACGCCTTCGTCGCTTACGAACTGCATGCAGTTCAACCACATCACCATCGACCCGAGCCAGGGACCTTGGCGCGAGCCGGCCTTCGAGCCATAGCGCGTCGTCCGATGCGGCGACTGATGCTCAAACTCGTTGTCGAACTCGATGGTGAACGCAACCAGCGCCTGCGAAAGCAGCGTTGACAGGGGAAGGCCAGCAGCCACAAGCCTCACGCTTCTGTCGTGTTCGGGTTTCGTCCGCGATCGCATCGAGGTCACCCGTGCCGGCCCGGCAGGCGCTCGATAACAGGGACACTGCGTGTGTCCACAAAAGGCATACGATTATTCTCTGAGGAATCCTAGCACGGCTGCCGCGCTCGGCCGGCGTCGTTTTATACTGGCCTAATTGCCTTGCGCAGGCCGGCAGGAATGAATTAGACTTGCGTCACTAACGGCCGGGAAGTTGCCGGCACTCTTCGAGGAGGTCTGCAATGACAGAACTGAGCGCGTTGTGGTTGCCGATTCTGCTGTCGGCGGTGATTGTCTTCGTGGCGAGCTCCATCATCCACATGCTTTTGCCCTGGCACAAAGGCGACTATCCCAAGGTGCCGAATGAAGAAAAGGTGATGGAGGCGCTCCGTCCGCTCGCGATTCCACCGGGAGACTACATGGTTCCGCGCCCGTCGAGCCGGCAGGATATGCGCTCACCTGAGTTTGCCGAGAAGATGAAGAAGGGTCCGGTGATGGTGCTCACCGTTCTGCCAAGCGGCCCCATGGCGATGGGCCGGAACCTCATCCTCTGGTTCCTATACTGCGGCGTTGTCACTCTGTTCGCCGCCTTTGTCGCCGGAAGCGCGCTGCCGGCCGGCGCATCACGCCATGGGGTCTTCCATTTCGTCGCATTGACTGCGTTCATCGGATATTCGCTCGCACTCTGGCAGATGTCGATCTGGTATCGCCGCGCCTGGAGCTCAACCATCAAGGCGACCGTGGACGGGCTCATCTACGCGCTCCTTACGGCATTCACGTTTGTATGGCTGTGGCCGCAGTAGGCTTTGCCGCCCGGCTATGCGCTGACTCCGTTGGATGCACGTCTTGAGTTAAGCTGTATCCATGCAATCCACTGAAGCCGCTTTCCTGCTCCATGATGTTTATCTTCCGGGACTGAAGAATGAGCATCGCCTCACGAAGACCGTGATTGAAGCCATTCCGCTGGATAAAGGCGACTATCGTCCGGACGCAATCTCGAAAAGCGCGTTGGAGCTGGCCTGGCACATCGTGGCGACGGAGATGCGGTTTATGGACGCCGTGGCGGCGGGCGAGTTCGATTTCAGCCCCAGGCCTCGCCCGGATTCCGTCAAGAACTCGCAGCATCTGGCGCAATGGTACGCGGACAACTTCGAGCCGCGCTTCGAAAAGCTGACGAAGCTGTCGAATGAGCAGCTACTCAAGATCATAGACTTCCGGGGCATCTTTCAGCTGCCCGCCGTGATGTACCTGAACTTCCTGCTGCATCACAGCGTCCACCATCGTGGCCAGTTGTCGATGTATCTGCGGCCGATGGGAGCGAAAGTGCCCTCAATCTACGGCGAAAGCTACGACGCCGCGGAAGCTCGCAAGGCCGCGCAGCAGAGTGCTTGAACTCGAGGGGCACGCCTTGTGAAACAATGAGGCGATGAAGCGACCATTCGCGGCCACCGTTTGGCGTGAGGGGAAGTGGTACGTTTCCCAATGTCTGGAACTCGATATCGCCAGCCAAGGTGAGACCGAGGAAGAAGCTCTCGCAAACCTCAAGGAAGCGATTGAATTGCACTTCGAACCGCCGCAAGCAACGCGGCCGCCTGAGGTGCGCATGATCGAGGCCGAAGTTGGGGCGGCTTAAGCCTCAACCTTTCCGTGAGATCAAGCACCGTCTCGAGGCGGCCGGATTTATTGAAGCCAGCCAGAAAGGTAGCCACGTCAAGTTTGTGCGCCGCTCTGGGAGTGTCGTCGATACCGCCATTGTGCCGAGGAAATCCGAGATTCCTGTCGGCACGCTACGCAGCATCTTGAGCCAAGCCCACATCAGCCCGACGATTGGGACGAACTCGGTTAACCATCCGGCCGTCCCGCACTGGCCGACGCGTCAACGCCCTTCTAATGAAAATTCTCAACCAGCATAATATCGGAGCCGGCCCGATCGATCTGCGTGAAAAGCAAGTGCAGCCCGTCCCGCGAGACAGCGATGGGCGACGTCATGGAGTTGACTGGCTTGTCGAGAGTGGCTAACTCGGTGATCCGCCTTGATGCCAGATTCAGGAACCTCAGACGCACTTTCGCGTGACGCGGCAATTCCGGCTGCTCCAGAAAATAAACGCCCTTGGGGGCGAGCGCCCACCAACCCCAATACTGTAACGACTCCAGCACCGGTTCCTCGCGGCCGTTCGGGCCGGCGAGATCCTTCCGCCACAGCCCCCTCTTCCCGCGTCCCTTTGCATAGTACAGATACTTGCCGCCGGCGGATTCGAAAGCGTTCATGCCGCCCCCTTGCGTCACTTGGACGGCCGGTGTGGATGGGGATTCACCCGTTTCGGCGGCCGCCTTCCAAATCTGCTGGTCACCGCTCCGCGTGGACATGAAGTAGATCCACTTTCCATCGCCGGACCAGCTTGGCGCAACATCCTCGGCTGAATTGGTGGTGATAGCCCGCGGCGTTCCACCGTCCGAACGAACGACGAAGATCTCGGCGTTTTTGCCGTTCGGTTTCCAATCAAAAGCGATTGAGGTGCCGTCGGGAGACCACCGGGGCGAACCCGAATGTGAGGTCTCGAACTTGGTCAACTGAACCAGGCCCCGACCCTGCAGGTCCTCCACCCATAACTCGTGCGAATAGGAGCGGTTTGAACCAAAAGCGATTCTGTTGCCGTCTGGCGAATAGGATGGATCCCAGTGCCAGTCCGTAGTGTTCTCCTGGCGCACCGGCAGCCCGGCGACCGGCGGAATCGAGCTTGTAAGATCGATGCGCCAGAGGCTATGTCTCTGCTCCTCTGCGACAAGCGCGAGGCGGTCTCCCTGACGGGCGACGGCCGGAGAGTATTCCTTTTCGGCGCTGGATGTGACAGCCCGCGGTGTTCCACCCGAGACCGGAATCCGATACAGGCGGAAGTCGGCCCCTGACGCGAAAATGATCTCGCGGCCATCGGGCATCCAGGCGATCGAATCTACGCGCGCTGCCAACCAGCGGAGCGGGCCACCTTCTATCGGCATCAGGTACAGGTCAGAGCCCTCAACCCAGAGCCCCCGAATAAACGCCAGTGTTTTTCCGTCCGGCGAGAGGGCGGGACCCTGGTCTCCACCAGATGCTGCCGGCGGTGAGGTCAGGGGCTGCAGTTGTCCGGTCTCGACGGTCACCAACGAGAGACGGGCGGGTTCAACTGCCGAGCCGCTGGCCTCTGGTCCTTCCGAGACAACGAGATGTTGGCCGTCGAGTAGCCAGTCCAGCCCGAAGCACCTTCCAGCGCCGGCAATCCGGCGAGCCGGCCCTCCCAGGGCTGAAACGACGTAAACTCCCGAGTTCGGGGGAAGGTATCGCCAGAAAGCGACCCACTGTCCATCCGGAGACCACGCTGGGAAGTCATCGTTGTTTGGAGCGTTCGTCAGCCGAAGCGCGGTTCCTGCCTCAACCAGCTTCACGTAGATGCTCGCACCATCGTCGCCCTCTTCGTCCCGATACGAATAAGCAATTTGTTTACCGTCAGGGGAAAAGGACGGAGAATTAACAAATCCCGTCAAGCTGGTGAAGGGGATCTCGCGGGACGACAAGGCCGAAATACCAGCGTTCTTTCCCGAGCGGAAATAGAAGAATCCTGCGATGGCGGCAGCCACCAGGACCACGGCGGCGGGGGCGAGTATCTTCCAGCGGTTTCTCGCCTCTGAGGGGGTTTCCCCCCCTTTCGCTGTGCTCGCTGCTGAAACTTGACCGGCCGCAGCGCCGGTTTCTGGAGCGCGCCGCAAGCGCTCGAGATCCGCCCGCATGTCGGCCGCAGTCTGACAGCGCATTTGCCGGTCCTTTTCCAGCGCTTTGTCGATGATCCGGTCAAGCTCCGGCGGCAGTTGGGGATTCAAGCTGGCGACCGGCACAGGCGCCCGATTCAGAATCGCATCGTGGATCACCGCCGCAGTGCCGCCGTAGAACGCCTGCCGGCCCGTCGCCATCTCGTAGAGCACTGCGCCGAAGCTGAACAGATCCGTGCGCGCGTCTAGTTCTTCGCCCCGCGCCTGCTCCGGACTCATGTAAGCCAACGTGCCCAGCGTGCTGCCCGGGCTCGTGAGGTGCTCGAAGTCCGCGGGAGCGGTGGATGCGGCAGCAGCCCCCTCGGCCGATCTTATGGGAACGGCGTTAAAACCCGCCCTCACAACTGTGGTTTTCGCCAGACCGAAATCCAGAATCTTCGCCACTTCCCGGCTGGTCACGAAAATGTTAGCCGGCTTGATGTCGCGATGCACTATGCCCTTCGAATGCGCGGCCTCCAGCCCCTCTGCAATCTGAATCGCAAGATCGAGCAGCTCATTCAGCTTAAGTGGCTTCCCCCCGATGCGTTCCCTTAGCGTCTGCCCTTCCAGATACTCCATCGTGAGAAACGGCCGGCCATCGGATTCGCCGAGATCGTACAAAGTGCATATGTTGGGGTGGTTCAGCGCGGAGGCCGCGCGCGCTTCCCGCTGAAACCGCTCGACCGCCGGTTTGTCACTCGAGCTTTCATCCGGCAGGAACTTCAGCGCCACCGTCCTGCCCAAGCGGGTATCTTCCGCCTTGTAGACCACACCCGCCCCGCCACGCCCAAGCACGCCCAGAATCCGGTAGCGGGAAACGGTCTGGCCAATCAAATCTCCCTCGCCGTCTCGGGAAACGGGCCCTTGGGGTTGGGGTTGGTCTGGCGCTTCCGACCCGGCTTGCACTGGATAGATGAACCGGTAGCCGCGCCGCGGCAAGGTTTCGATGAATCGCGGCGTCTCCGCTGTATCCCCCAGCGCTTGCCGCAGCCGCTTAATCGCCGCGTTGATGCTGTGGTCGAACTCGACCACCGTGTCGTTTGGCCAAAGCTTACTTTGCAGCTCCTCGCGTGTGACTAATTCGCCGGGGCGCTCCAGCAGCATCGCCAGAATCTGGATGGATTGCTCGGGGAGCTTGAGCCGGATGCCGCGCTTGCGCAGTTCTCGGGTTCGCGTGTCGAGTTCGTAAACCCCAAAGCCGACACACCTCGACGCGGATCCCGGCCTCGGCTCTTGCACAGGTGCAAGTTTAGCAGGACTCGCGAAACCCACGATTGACAAAACGCTGCCGAACGCCCACGCCCAAGTGTGCCAGACGGAGCGTTAACCCTCGACTGTTCTATGACATAGGCGGCCCACCCGATACCAGACTTCTACCAGCGGCGCTGCATCGAAGTCCCTCGGATAAAGACGCATTCTGATCCCGCAAGCCGGCCAGGAGGTGGCCAAAAATGCGCGGGATCTTCAAACAAAGCATCGTCGTTGGGTTCTTGATTCCACTTAGTTCGTGGGCAGCAGATCGTCACTCGCCCAATGTTGCCGTGACGCAAAACGCAAAGATTTCCGTGATGGTTCTGAACATCGCGGCGGTTCCGGCTCACACGCTCAGCGAAGCAGAGAAACAAGCCGGAGAAATCCTCGGGAACGCGGGCGTCGATGTGGAATGGATCGATTGCCAACTCCCGATCAATACTGCGATCTGTACCGGCACCGCCGAAGCGGACCGGCTGACGTTAACGATCGTCAGCGAGGACAACCGCCGGATTTATGGCGAAGATGTCCTGGGACGATCGGTGGTCGGAAACTCGAATAAAGGCGTTTATGCGCGCGTCTTCTATTCGCATATCCAAGCGAAGGCCGAGCGGGAACGGGTAAACTCAGGTGCGCTTCTGGGCCTCGCGGTGGCCCACGAGTTTGGCCATCTCTTACTTGGTCCCAATGCCCATTCGCCGCAAGGCATCATGCGCGCCAACTGGAGCCATCGCGACATCGAGCGTGGAATCCAGGGGCAACTTCAGTTCACGTCTCAGCAGGTCCCCATCCTCCGGGCCGGCGTCGAGGCCCGTATTCAGGACAGAGCGGCCCTGCAAAACTAGACGCCGGGTATCCGGCGCATGATGGATGACGAGAAGAGTTCTCTATCTCAGTCGCCCTATTCCTGTCGCCGGACTGCGACCTCCATCAGCTTCCGCGGCGCGGGGGAGCCGGCCGTGATTTCATGTTGCTCCGTCCACTCGCCGCTTTCCGTGATCTGCAGCGACGATCTGGTTTTGATTTCTCCGAACACGAAACCCCAGGTGAGACCCGTTCCGCTTTCGGCCAGCTTCACGTCCGTTTCCAGCCAAAGTCCGTCGTTGAAGGCGCGCATGTGGTATGCGCCAGCGACGTCGTCATAGGAGAGTAACCCGAACGCCTGGAGTGCGGCCTTCCCATCGGATTTCGTTCGCCCGACTCCCTCAATCACCAGAATCAAGCCATCCAGCCTGTACTGTGCAACTTCGGTTTGTATGAGCTCGACCGGCGCGGTCCCGCGGTATTGGCGAGCCTCTCCACGCCAGGAGCCAACCAAAAACGATAGCTTCTTCATCGCTTCCCGCTGCACCTCTGTGTTTGGCATGCGCGGTGTCTGAGTCATGGCAGGCATCAGTAGAGCTGAGCAGAGAAGAAGAGACTTCCCAAACATAGCTCAAGACTACCCAATACTGCTTTGATAACCTTGCCCTTAGCTCAAACGTCCGTCATAGGGTGATCGGCGCGCTCGCCGCTTTTCTCGACAAGGCGCTCGAGCAAGTTACCCGGCGAAGGAGATCAATGGCTCAGGTACAGGCAACCCCGAAAACATATGACGTGGTGATCGTAGGGTCCGGCGCCGGCGGCGGCGTGGCTGCGCATGTGCTTGCCAATGCCGGCGCCAAGATCTGCATGCTCGAAGCCGGTGGATGGTACGACTGCACCAAAGACTCGAAGATGTTTGGCTGGCCCTACAATGCGCCGCATCGCGGAGCTTCCACCAAGGAAAAACCGTTCGGCTATTTCGACGCGACCCTCGAGGGCGGATGGGAAATCCCAGGCGAGCCGTACACCATGGCGCCCGGTACAACGTGGAGATGGTGGCGCGGGCGCATGTTGGGCGGACGCACGAATCATTACGGCCGAATCTCGTTGCGCATGGGCCCTTACGATTTCAAACCCTACAGCCGCGACGGCAAAGGTTTCGATTGGCCCATCACCTACGACGATCTTGCCCCTTACTACGACAAGGCCGAAGAATTGATCGGAGTATATGGCACTGCCGAGGGGCTCGAGAACACGCCCGATGGCAAGTTCCTCCCTGCTCCCGCGCCGCGTGCATACGAACGCATCATCCAAATGGGCTCGAACAAGTTGAAGATTCCTTGTGTCCCGGCGCGCCTGGCGATCCTCACAAAATCCATCCACGGCCGCGCCGCCTGCCATTATTGCGGCCAATGCGGGCGCAGTTGCACCGCCAATGCGAACTTCAATTCACCGGGCGTTCATATCTTCCCCGCCATGAAAACCGGCAACCTCGAGGTTCGCACCAACGCCATGGTGCGCGAGGTTCTGGTCGGTTCCGATGGCTTGGCGACCGGCGTCTCCTATATCGATCGCAAGACTCGCCAGGAAGTCAGTGTGCGCGGCAAAATCGTCGTCCTGGCGGCGAGTTGTTGCGAGACGGCGCGCATTATGCTCAACTCCAAGAGCAGCCTGTTCGCCAATGGTATCGCCAATTCCTCAGGTCTGGTTGGCCGCTACATCATGGACACCGTCGGCAGCGACGTGGGCGGCTACCTGCCGATTCTCGAGGACCTGCCTCCCCAAAACGAAGATGGCGTTGGCGGCATGCACCTCTACATGCCCTGGTGGCTCTATCAGCAGCAGAAGGCGGGCAGGATGCCCTTCGCCCGCGGCTATCACATCGAGATCGGCGGTGGACGCGACATGCCGGGAGCCTACACGCTCTCTGGCGCCGCGCACCTGTTCGGCGGCGGTTATGGTCCGGATCTCAAGGCCAAGCTGCGCAAGGTGTATGGCTGCGAGATCGGCTTCTCGGGCCGCGGCGAAATGATTCCGAATGCCGATAGCTACTGCGAAATCGATCCCGACGTCATCGATCAGTGGGGGATTCCCGTGCTTCGCTTTCACTTCAAATGGAGCGACGACGAAATCCTGCAGGCCAAGCACATGCAGCAGACCTTTCAGGAAATCATCGAAGCCTGCGGCGGCATCGTCACTTACAAGGCCAGTGGCCCGGACGGCGGCATTGCCGCGGGCGGCGAAATCATCCATGAGGTCGGGGCCACGCGTATGGGCGACGACCCCAAGACCAGCGTCTTGAACCAATACTGCCAGGCGTGGGACGTTAAGAATCTCTTTATCACCGACGCTGCGCCCTTCGTCAGCAATGCCGACAAGAACCCCACGCTCACCATCACCGCTCTTGGCTGGCGAACTTCCGAATACATTGCCGATCAGGTAAAGAAGCTGAATCTGGCCGCGGCCTAATCACAGCGCCTAAGAGAACGACAACCACTATGACTGACCACAAAGACATTCCGCCCGATCAGGCTTCCTCCGTCAGCCGCCGCGGCCTGTTCCAGATTCTCGGTTCCGTTCCCGCCGTTGCCGCTGCGGGCGCGGGCCTGGCGCACGCTCAAACTCATGAGCATGCCCACGACGACGCGCCGGCCACTCCCGCTCAGCCCGCGTTTGTCCGCCGCGTCTTTAATGACCACCAATGGAAAACCGTGAGGCTCTTGAGCGATCTCGTAATTCCCGCTGACGATCGTTCCGCCAGCGCAACCCAGGCGGGTGTGCCTGAAGCGATTGACGATTGGCTCGACTTCCGCTCGACTCAGGATGGCAACGACAATCTGAAAGCCGAGATTCTCGGCGGGCTTGCCTGGCTCGATCGCGTATCGCGCCACCTGGGCGCGGCTGACTTCGTTGGCCTGTCTGCCGATCAGCAGAAGCAGATCCTCGACCGCATTGCCTTCCCCACTCGCGCCGCGAAGGAAGACCAGCACGGCGTTGCGTTCTTCAACCGCTTCCGGGGTCTTGTGGTGGGCTTCTACGTGTCGAGCAAGGCCGGTGTTGCGTTTCTTCCCTATCTCGGCAATCGCGCCGTCGCCCACTGGGACGGCTGCGATCCCAAGGTCTGGGCCATCATCGAGGAGCGACTGAAGAATGGCTACCAGGGTTTGGGAGGAGAAGTGAAACCCTGGGCCTCGTAGGTATTGACATGGGATTCTGAGCTTCTCGTCAATGCACCCGGTCAGCCTTCTCCGCGCCGCCGCCCGTGCCTCGATTCCTCCGCCGTCCCCATTCATGCACTTGCCGCGCCGTCAGCCGGTATTCGGCCACCTGCTGGAGCGTTCGGACGACAATCGGCGCTTGAGGGTCGAACCACCACAAACGGACGACTTGTTCCAGCGCTCGAAAGGCAGCGTCATATAGACTCGCGCCCTCCACTA
>Ga0302325_10010608_pt1 | contig 19951 bp, 18 predicted proteins | sample Palsa_T0_2_FD_201948 | JGI IMG/M metagenome (GOLD analysis project Ga0302325, IMG submission 201948) | Peat permafrost microbial communities from Stordalen Mire near Abisko, Sweden - Palsa_T0_2 | ecosystem: Environmental > Terrestrial > Soil > Palsa > Peat permafrost | place: Sweden: Abisko...
CCACGCTGATGCAATCGTTTGTGCGCAGCCTACCAAAGTCGATCTGAGCCGCGGCCGTCAGCTTCGGGCCAGCGGCCGGCGATGGGTGCAGGCGGGTAGGCGATGACGTCGCGGCTTTCGCCGACTTCGAGCGTTCACCGATGACCTCGTGGTGGAATCGGGCTAGTACTTGCCCAGGAAGGCCTTCGCCTCCGGGCCGGCGTACTGGGCGCCGTAGCCGGCGTTGACCACCAGGCAGGCGACCGCGACGTCCTGAGCCGGGTCGAAGGCGATGAGCCAGCTGTTGGGCTGCTCCTGGCCCGAGATGTCGGCGGTCCCGGTCTTGGCGTAGACGCCCGGCCCGAACCCGATCGGCGCGGCAGTCCCGCTGGTGACCACGGCCTGCATCATCTGCTTCAGCTGCGCGTCGGTGCTGGCCGGAAGCGCGGTCGCGGTGACCTGCTTGGCTCCGGGCAGCAGGATCGGCTGCTTGAACATCCCGGCGTCCACGGTGGCCGCCACCGAGGCCATCGCCAGCGGCGATGCGACCAGTTCCCCTTGGCCGAACGCCTCCTCGGCTAGCTCGGAGCCGCTAGCACTGGCCGGGGCGTTGAAGTAGCTGGCCGACGCGCCGGTAATGCCGATGTCCCACTTCTGGTCCAGGCCGTAGTAGTCCTTGGCGGTGCGAGCCAGGGCACCGGACAGGTGCGGCCACTGCGTGGTGAAGGCGTTGTTGCAGGACTGGGCGAAGTCGGTGATGAACGGGGTCGAGGCCGGCTCGGACTCGTTGTCGTCGTTGTGGTAGGTGATCCCCTGCACCGTGTACGCCTCGGGGCAGGCGACATCGCTGGACGCGGTGAGCACGCCGGCGTTGATCAGCGCGGTGGAGGTAATGACCTTCATCGTCGAGCCCGGCGCGACCTGAGCGGTGAGGGCGAAATCGTTGAAGCCGGCGTTGTTGGCGATGGCCAGGATCTGGCCGGTGGAGGGCTGGATGGCGATCATCGAACTGCTGCTGTGCTCGGCGACGGCGGCGCGCGCGGCGGCCTCAGCCTGCGGATTGATGGTGGTGGTCAGGTTCGGTATGTTGGTCGGCGGGATGACGACCGCCTGGCTGTTCTGCACCAGATGGTTCGAGGCGGTCTGGATCTCGACGTACAGGCCAGGAGCTCCCTGTCCCGGTGGCGCCTTGCTCTGCAGCAGTCCCGCGATCGTCGTCAGCCCGGCGTCGCCGTACGAGCTGAGGTCGTTCCCGCTGGCATCGTTGACCGAGGCGACCTGGGGAGCCACTATGACCGCGGCCAGATGGGTGGACGCGCTGAGGTTCGGCGCGAGGACATCGGGAGCCCAGGCGATGTACCACAGCGATGAGTTCCGCTGCTGGTAGGCGACCAGCGATGCGCTGTACTTCCAGGCGCCGCTCAGCGTCTTGGCGCCGTCCGGGGCCGTCACCGTGGCGTTGATCGCGTACTCGACCGATTCACGCGGCGTCGATGACGTGCCCGTCGGCGTGATGGTGTCGGCCTGGGCCGTGGCCGTCAGCTTCTTCAGACCGAGGTCTTTGCCGTAGGCGGCCAGCGCGGCCTTGGCGGTGGCGGGGTGATCGGTGTAGCGGGCGGCCTGCCCGAGGTCACCGGTCTGCCACGCTTGGAGGAACGCGGTAGTGATCTGGTCGCCATCTTGCGCGGACGAGCTTCCGGTCGGCACGAAGCCCGTCGCGTTCGGGTTGGCGCCCGAGGTGACCACCGTGACGATGACCGCGGCGATCCCGGCCACCACGGCCAGCGCCGCCGCGGACAGCACGATGATGAGCTTGCGCCGCTTCCCAGGCGGTTTTGCTCGCCGTCCCCTACCGGTCGGCCCCGACGGCCGCCAAGGCCCGGCCGGGCCCTTCGGGTCTTGAGGGGCGGACCCGACGGCGGGAAAAGACTCGGTCGAGGGCTCCGACGCATACCACGGGCCCGATGATCTGTTGCTGCCACCCGAATCGCTTGCCACTCCTGCGACCGTACTCACTGCTCAAATTCACGGCAACTAAATCGGGTACTGCTAGGACGGTGCCCCGCCCGATTTTCCCAGCCGATCGGGGCGGCTGCGAGGATTTCGTCCGCGTTCGCGGTGGTCCACTCCACTGGGGAAGCAGCAGCGCGGCCACGATCGGTGCGGGTCCAGTCGGCGGACGAGCTGCCGCTCCCTGAAGCCACCCCGGATGCCGCGAATCTCCCAGACGGACCCTTCTGCGAGTTTCCGCGGAAGATTCGGCCTCCGCGCTTTGAGCCTGTGAAAGCTGCTCCCCATGAGGCTGATGAAACCTCGCGCCCGCTGAAGCCCATCATCGTGGATCGCTACGACCGCCATCAGGACTCGAACAAGTCCTCCACGATGCCGGGTTCGGCTGCGGACGAGTGTCGTTTCCAGTGGTGCCGTCAGGTCGCCGGGCAGCAGGTGGGCGCCCTTCGCGTAGGCGGCGGGGTGGCCCAGCCGCAGGCAGGCCAGTGTGATCGCGTGATCGCGCAGGGCGCTGATCCAGTGCTCGGCCTGCCACCAGCGGCCGCGCTCGGTGCAGATGAAGGCGTGCAGAGCGTGGTGCCAGATGAGCCCGGCCAGGTGCTGTGGGTCCGGCGCCGGGAAGGGCGCAAGCGGCTGCGGGTGGCCGAAGACCGTCCGCCACTGCGGGCCGCGTGGCCCGAACTCGTCCTCTGGCGCGAAGGTGAGGTCGATCTCGATCCAGCCTGGCAGCAGGAACACGCGGATGATCCTCGCTCCGGCGGGCAGGTCCCAGTGGTGCAGCGCGCCGAGCTCGTCGCACAGCCATCGTGTCCACTGGTTCAGCACCGGGATGGGCTCGCCGCGGACTGCCAGCACGAGGTCGGTGTCGGACCAGCGGTCGCCTCCCCCGGTTGCGTGCGAGCCGGTGAAGGCGGCACCGGTGATTGCGCTGTCGGCTTCGGCGCGCGTGAGCAGCTGCTCCCGGACGCGGTCCCGTTCTTCGGCTGTGAACACCCAGCTTCCTTCCGGCGTTGCTCTGTCATCGGTGTGGAGATGATCGAGCTGTTCACCGACTTGCCGCAATGCCGCACGCCCGGCCCTACTGACCGAACTCCCGCAACGCCAGCACGCGCTCCCGGCACACCTGGATCGCCAGCCGCGCTCGCGCCAGCCTCCTTGCTCAAACGGACCCAGCTGCCAACCACCGTGCCCAGAACGCGCCAACCTTCATGCACAGACCCGCTCACACCGCCAGATCGTAGTTATCCGAGATGCCAAACTGGCTGCTCAGTCACAAGTTTGCTCGACGCGTGACACGAGGTATGGGGTGTGACAATTGGTGCATGCGGCGGGCGGCGGGCAGCAGGCGACCCCCACCTGGGGTTCGCGTCAGCTTCCCGGATGTGCTCCCCGATCACCGTTCGGGCCGATGACCATTTCCACTGCCGCTCCGGCCTGCGAGCGCTGCCGGATGCGCGAGGATCGCATCCGTGATCAACGTTGCCTGGGACCACAATTCCTACTACCACGAGCGCCTCCTGCGGGCGCTGCCCGCGCGGTGCGGACGGGTGCTTGACGTGGGGTGCGGCGCGGGCTGGTTCGCCACGCGGTTGGCAGAGCGGGCTGACCGGGTGGACGCCCTCGACCGGTCGCCGGCCATGATCGCCGAGGCGCGGCGGATCGTGCCGGCGAACGTGACGTGCCTGCTCGGCGATGCTGCTATCGCGGACCTGCCCGCCGGTGCCTACGACGCGGTCACGAGCATCAGCGCCCTGCACCACATGGACCTGGCCGCCGTGCTGCCTCGGCTCGCCGCCGCGCTGAGGCCCGGGGGCCTGCTGATCGCGGTCTCCCATCACCGGCTGGAGATCCCGCGCGGCCTGCCCGCCGAGGCGGTGTCCGTCTTCGGCTGCAACGCCCGGCGCGCCGTCCTGCTGTGCCTGCCCGCCGGGCGGCGTTACCGGCGGGAGATGTACCAGCGGCACGGGGCACAGCCCCCGATGCCGGTCAAGGACCCGCGGCTGTCCCTCCGGCAGGTCCGCGCCCAGGCTACGGCAGCCCTGCCCGGATCCCGGGTCCGGTGGCTGGTCCACTGGCGGTACGAGCTCACCTGGCGCAAGCCAGGCCGGTAACCGCGGGCGGCCGGGAAGGGGCGAGGATGCCTAAGCCGCCGGAGCGCAGGGTGTCCAAGAACACCGCGATCGCCGGGATGGTCTCGCTGCCCGCAGGCGACCGCAGTCACCTGCACCAGCCGCAAAAGCCGTCGGTGGCGCCGAGGAGGAACCTGAACCGGGCGAAGTCATCGCGCAGTGAGGCTGCCGTAGACGAAGCTCCCGCCTGCCTGGCCCAGTTATCCGTGGACCGGCAGGGTGTGACGCCGGGGAACAAGCTCTGGGGGCCATTTGTTGCAGCCAGTGCATGGATGATATGACCGCAAAGTTACGTTTTCTGCAATGTTATACTGACTGCAACATGACACTCGCATCTGAAACCTCTCCACGCCTGGAACCGCACTCGTCGCTGCGGGAGCGGAAGAAGCTGGCCACCCGCCGCGGCATCCGCCGGGTCGCCCTCGAGCTGATCGCGGAGCGGGGCTTCTCGCACGTCACCATCGAGGACATCGCGGCGGCCGCGGACGTCTCACCGCGCACCTTCTTCAACTACTTCCCGTCCAAGGAAGCGGTGCTGTTCGGCGCCGATCCGGGCCGGGCCGAGGAGTTGCGGGCCCGGCTGGTCCATGACCTGCCGGGCCACAGCGCCCTGGAGGTGCTGCGCGCGGTCCTGACCGACCGGGCCCGCCACCTGGCCGCGGAGCTCGCCGAGCTCGGCGGCGACCCGGCCCGCTGGGCCGCTCAGATGAAGGCCGCGCACGCCGATCCCCAGCTGCGGGCGGCGCAGGCCTCGCACATGGCCCAGGTGGAGTCCAGCTTCGCCGGCGCCCTGGCCGAACGGCTCGGCACCGACCCCGACCGCGATCCCTATCCCATGCTGCTGGCCAGCGCGGCCACCGGCGTGCTGCGGGCGACCATGTCGTTCTGGGCCGCCGCCGGCGGCGGCGTGCCGCTCGAGCAGCTGGCCGACGCCGCGTTCCAGGCGCTCGCGGACGGTTTTCCCGAGAACGGCGCGCTGCGCGACCTGGCCTCGGCGACCCAGAACTTCGAAACCGAAAGGACGACTACAGATGAGCATGTCTAGCTCCTCCGACGGGGGAACCCCGCCGGAGTACGCCGGCGACGGGACGGCGGCGGTGAGCGCCAACGGAGATGCCAGCGGAGCCGCCAGCGGTAACGGCGCCCGGCCGGACCTGTCCCGCCGGGCGATCCTGCTCATCATCGGCGCGCTGATGCTGGGGATGTCGCTGGCGGCGCTGGACCAGACGATCGTGTCCACCGCGCTGCCGACCATCGTCGGCGACCTGTCGGGCGGCTCGCACATCGCCTGGGTGATCACCGCGTACCTGCTGGCTACCACGGTCTCAACCCCGCTGTGGGGCAAGCTCGGCGACCAGTACGGCCGGAAGATCTTCTTCCAGGCCGCGATCGTGATCTTCCTGGTGGGTTCGGTGCTGTCTGGGCTCAGCCAGTCCATGGTCGAGCTCATCGCGTTCCGCGCGATCCAAGGCCTGGGCAGCGGCGGCCTGATGGTCGGCGCCCAGGCGATCGTCGGCGACATCGTCTCGCCCCGCGAGCGTGGCCGTTACGTGGGCCTGTTCGGTGCTGTGTTCGGCGTGGCGAGCATCATCGGCCCGCTGCTTGGTGGCGTCTTCGTGGACAACCTGACCTGGCGCTGGATCTTCTACATCAACATACCGATCGGGATCATCGCGCTGATCGTGGTGGCCAGCCAGGTGCCGGGCACGCTCAGCCGGATTCACCACACCATCGACTACCTCGGCACCGCCGTCCTGTCCCTCGCCGCGACCGCGTTCATCCTGCTCACCAGCCTGGGCGGCACCACCTACGCCTGGAACTCGGCCCCGATCTGGATCCTGGGGGCGGCCGGCGTGGTCGCAGTCGGCGTGTTCGTGGTCGTGGAGCGCCGGGCCGCCGAGCCGGTGCTGCCGCTGCACCTGTTCAAGCTGCGCGCGTTCTGGGTGACCAGCGTGGTCGGCTTCATCGTGGGGTTCGCGATGTTCGGCGCGATCACCTACCTGCCGGCCTTCTTCCAGGTCGTCCGGGGCATCTCGCCGACCTTCTCCGGCCTCCAGCTGCTGCCGCTGATGGCCGGGCTGCTGCTGGTCTCGATCGGATCCGGGCAGGTCATCAGCAGGACCGGCAAGTACAGGTTCTGGCCGATCGCGGGCACCGCGTTCATGACGCTCGGGCTGTACCTGCTGTCGCGCATGGGCATCCACACCTCTTCCCTGCTGGACTCGCTGTACATGCTCGTGCTCGGGATGGGCATCGGCGGCGTGATGCAGGTGCTCGTCATCATCGTGCAGAACGCGGTGCCGCACGGCGAGCTGGGCGTGGCCACCTCGGGGGCGACGTTCTTCCGGTCGATCGGCGGCGCCTTCGGAACGGCGATCTTCGGCGCCATCTTCTCCAACGTCCTGGTCGGCAACCTGACCAGGCACCTGCACGGCGTGAGCCTTCCGGCCGGGTTCTCCAGCGCGGACGTCACCCCGGCCGTGCTGTCGCACCTGGCGACGGCGGTCCGCCAGGGGTTCGTGGCCGGCTACGCCGAGTCGATCCAGACGGTCTTCCTTGTCGCCGTCCCGATCGCCGCGCTGGCCTTCGGAGTCAGCTGGCTGATCCCGCAGGTCGAGCTCAGGAAGTGGTCACCGGACGAGCCGGTCCCCGGAGCGGAGCCGCCGGCCGGCGAAGCTCTGGAGGCGCTGGACCCGCAGGAAGCGTAACCGGCGGACCACACGGTCCCGCCGTCGCGGCTTGAAGACCATTGAACTGCCGAACGGGCCGTGGTGACAGCGTACGCAGAGCTGTCACCACGGCCCGTTCAGGCTGATTGTGGTTGCGGCGCACCTCCACTTCGTCCAGGGGGACGTTGTCGTAGGTGACGGCCCTGCGTCCAGCCGGCGGACTGATCGGTTCTGGTGATGGACCGATCTCAGTCCGCCCGTTTCCGCCGTGGCCATCCCGGGGTTGACTGGAGCCAATGACCGCCATCGCCGGACCGCCCGCCGTCACTGTGACGGACCTCGTACAGCCACGGCGGCGGCTGGCGAAGAAGATCTTCCGCACCGCGGGTTCGGCCGTCCTGGTCGCGGCCATATTCGGTTTCGCCGTCCCGCATTTCGCGTCCTACCGCAGCGTGTGGGCCAGCACGCACGCGATGACGTGGCCGCAGGCCCTGCTCGTCGCCGTCGCCGCCGCCGCCAGCATGGCCTCGACCTGGATCATGATCTGCTCGGTACTGCCATCGATACGGCTGCGCGAGGCAGCGGTGGCGAATCTCGGCTCCAACGCGGTGGCGAACACCTTGCCCGCCGGAGGAGCTCTGGCCATGGGGATCAGCTGGGCGATGCTCTCAAGCTGGGGTGTCAGCACCGCGCAGTACGTGCTCTACACCCTGGTGTCGGGCATCTGGAATGTCTTCGCCCGGCTGGGCTTGCCGGTCCTCGCCCTGGCGGTCCTGGTGACGGCCACCCGGCCCGGTGCCGGGCTGATCACCGCCGCAGCCGTGGGCCTGGCCTTGCTCGCCGCCATGGCGGCCGGCCTCAGCCTCCTCGTGCGCAGCGAGTCGTTCGCGCTCCGGGCCGGCCGCGCGCTGCAGTACGCGCTCGTCATCGCCTGCCGGCTGGTCCGCCGGAAGGCGTCCTTCGACGTCCCCGGATCACTGCTCGGCTTCCGCCGTCAGGCCGGCGCCCTGATCGCCGCTCGCGGCTGGCGGATCACCGTCGCCACGGCGGCGGCCAACCTCACCTTGTGGCTCGTCCTGCTGGCGTGCCTGCGCGGCGTCGGCCTGTCCCAGGCCCAGGTGCCCTGGCAGACCTCGCTGGCGGCCTTCGCGTTCGTCCGGCTGCTGACGGTGCTGCCTCTTACCCCCGGCGGTATCGGCATCACCGAACTCGGACTGATCGGCATCCTGGCCGCCGGGGCCGGTCACCAGGCCACCGCGCAGGTAACAGCGGCCGTGCTGTTGTACCGCGCCGTCACCTACCTGCCCCCCATCCCCCTCGGCGCGATCGCCTGCCTCGCGTGGCGGTATGCGCCCGCGCTGATTCACCCCACGCCTAACGAAGCCTTATCCAGACGGCGGCGAGGTTCACGCCGATCCAGCCGATGGCCTACGCCACGCCACACCGTAGTCCCGGCACGTAGCGCGCCGCGAGCAACGCCGCGGATCAGCTGACCGACGCCAGGCCGCCAGAACCGGACCTGGCGTGGTGCGGATGGGGCTTGGCCACCCGGCAATGCAACGTGATGGCGGCGCTGGTGATGGCCGCCCACCCGCACCACACCGAGGCGAAGCCGGAAATGGTGAGCCGGGCGATGATGATGACGGCGATGAGGTTGACGACGCCGAAGAGCGCGACGTTACGGTAGCCCGACACCAGCAGCGGCCCGCATACGGCGACGACGTAGAGCGCGACGATGACGAAGCCGTCGGACAACCGGATGCTGTAGGAGAGGTGGTACGGGGCCAGCTTCACGCCGACCGGGCCACGGACCATCGCCGCGAACAAGATCACGGCGATGACGGTCCCGATCAGCGCGAAGGGCGCCATCAGCAGCATGCGCCGTCTGGTCGGCTCGAGCGCGATGACGGCCAAGGGGACGAATACGGGCAGCACGACGAAGGCGATCAGCAGGTAAGCCCACAGCGCGACATGGCCGATCCCGCGCGGCACGTGGCCCTGGAGCCACAGCCAGACGAGCGCCTCGATGAACTGGTGGGCACCGAGCAGCACGGGTATCCACGCCAGCGCGATGAACTCGCGGCGCTGCCGGATATGGCGGACCGCATCGACGCCTATCGCGCATATCAACAAGCCGCCGCCGATGTCAGCCTCGGGCGAAAAGCACATGAGAGAGCTACGACCCCGGCCGACGCGTCGGCCGATCGGCAGAAAACCGCGACGGCAACCTGCTCACGTTCAGGCCGGCCAGCGCGTCCGTGCCGTTGACGAAAGCCTGGGCCAGGTCAGACAGGCGGCGGTTGCTGGTCCTGGCGGACTCACGCAGGAGGTTGAAGGCCTGCTCCATGTCCACGCCGAGGCGCTCGGCGAGCTTGCCCTTGGCCTGCTCGATGATGACCCGGCTGTTCAGCGCGGTCTGCAACTGCTCATTGAGGGTATCGCTGTGGCGCATGTTGCGCTCTTGCAGCAGGCTGATGGTGGCCACGTCGGCCAGGGCCTGGCCGACGCGGACCTCCGCGGGGTCGAAGGCGCCCGGACCGGCCCTGAAGAGGTTCAGCGCGCCGATGACCTGCTCGCGCAGCCGCATCGGCAGGGCCTGTACGGCGGAGAATCCGGCCTCCCGGGCGGCGGGCGCGAACCGCGGCCACCGCCGCGCCTCGGCGGCCAGGTCCGCGGCCTGGACGGGCTGGCCCGACCGGAAGCAGTCCAGGCAGGGGCCCTGATCGCTCTGTATCTGGAACAGCTCGAGCAGCCTGACGGCTTCGCTGGAGGCGGCCACCACGCGCAGCTCACCACGCGGGTCAGCCAGCAGCAGCCCGGCAGCGGAGACATCAAGCAGTTGCACGCTGCGGTCGGTCAGCACGTGCAGGAAGTCGATCACGTCGAAGCCAGCGACCATGGTGTCGGTCAGCTCCACGAACGTGTCAGACAGTAGCTCTCCGTCCATCCCCGGTCACCCTCTCAGCAAAAGGCGAGGCTGGCCAGGCCGCCTGCGCTCCGTCACACCTGGCCGTCCTTGCGTAGGTCGGGGTCAGGAAGCAGCCGCAGGCGCCGTGCCACGATGTCACGGGCGAGATCAGACAGCCTCCGATCATGAGCATACGCGTGTGCGCGCAAACGGAGGAATGCCTCCCCGATGCCGACACCGAGCTGCTCGGTGAGCATCCCGGTGGCCTGATCGATCTCGGCGCGGTGCCGGGTCAGATCCGCGGGCTGGCCGCCCGGGCCAGCCCCCGCCGACACCGCGGCGCCGCCCGCCGCCCGGTCCTGGGCGTCGAGCAGCAGCAGGGTCGCGGTATCGGCGAAGATCAGCGCATCACCCAGCTGGAACGCGCTCAGCGGGCCGGACCGCACCCGGTACAGGCTCATGACCCCGGTCCGGATCGCCCCGAGCTGCAGCGGGAACGCGAAGATCGCCGCCGCCCCGGCCTGGCGGGCCGCCGGGGCGAACGCCGGCCAGCGGCGGACGGCTTCCATCTCGTCCAGATCCGAGGCCAGCACCGGCCCGCCGGAGGCAACGGCATCCGGGCCCGGCCCCTCCCCCAGGGTCATCTGGAGCTCGGCGAGCAGCTCGCTGACCTGATCAGTTACTCGCATGAGGTGACCGGCCTCCGCACCACTGACGGCGATCAGCCAGGCACCGGTGACCTCGACCGCGGCGACCGCCGCCGCGCACGCATCCGCGGCCGACACCGGCCCGCCGCGACGGGCCGCCTGCGCCGCGACCAGGCCCCAGATCCTGGCTGGCCGGCCGGCCTGCCAGCCCCGCGGAGCGGGGCGGCGGCCAGTCACCCGCAGGCCCCGGCCGGGATCATGTCGTGACGGCGAGGGCGGCACGCCCGGCCATGGCCGCGGCCGTCCGCCTGGCGTCCGCTACGTCAAGCTCTCCGCACGGCACGACGACCACGTGGCCATCGCACTCGCGGGTAGACATATTCACGCTGAACATGGGGACGCCTCCTGCTCGAGCAGCGAGGCGGGGTCCCGACCAAGCGGCGAGTTCACCAGCTTCGTTATCAAATCCTACCCCTGGATACCCGCGGCTGTCGTGGCGGGCTGGGCGGGCTGGGCGTCTAGGTCAAGCAGGCGCGAGCGGAGGTGGCCGAGCGCATGGGCACGCAGCCGGGAGACGTGCATCTGCGAGATCTGGAGCCGCTGGCCGATCTCCGTTTGGGTCATGCCGCCGCGAAAGCACATCAGCAGGATCTCCTGCTCACGCGGGGTCAGCTCACCCCAGTGCGTGGCGACGGCCTGCATGGTCAGCATGTGCTCCAGCCGCGGATCCTCGTCGCCGAGATAGTCAGCCAGGGTACTCAGGCCGGGTTGACTGGCCATCGGCGCGTCCAGCGAGGATGGCTGGAAGGCCAGCTCAGCCCGCTGGGCCTGGCGCAGGTCGGTCACGCTGACTCGAAGATGCGTGGCCAGGTCGGATTCGGTCGGCGTACGGCCAAGCTCCTGGGCCAGCGGCCCGGTCGCCGCACGGACTTGGAGCATCAGCTCCTGCACCGAGCGCTTGACATGGATCTGCCAGCGTTTGTCGCGGAAGTGCCGCTTGATCTCGCCGCTGATGCACGGCTGCGCGTACGTGGCCAGGTTGCGGCAGATGGCCGGATCGAAGTTGTTGATCGCCTTCAGCAAGCCGACGTACCCCACCTGCACGAGGTCCTCCGCCAGCTCAGGACTGCGTACGTACCGTCGCACGCAGGACCAGACCAGGCCCTGATAGCGGGTGACCAGCAGCTCGCACGCCGCCAGCCGCCGCTCGCTGGCCCGCGGCAGCAACCGGACGATACCCAGCAGCGCACGGTCATCCAGCCGGGCCAGGTCCTTGTTGAACATCTCCTGCGGCGGGGCCGGCGAACCCGGCACGGATTCCGCCACGGATACTGTTCCAGGCGCGGCACACACCGTTGCTGAAGAAAGTACTGTCATGCGAACCTCGGTTCACTGAAGGCTAGAGAGAACCGCCGAGGTCCAGGGCAGATAACTAGGTAACCGTACAATAACCAGCATAATGGAGTTTCCCCCCTAATGGCCAGGCCGGGTTACGGTAATGGCAAATGGCCGCCCGTCGCGAGAACAACCTGATCAGCCATCATCAGCCGGGCCCGCGGTTCTCGCTAATGGCGAGCACCACCTGGCGCAGGTGTCGCGCGCCAGGCGCCGTGACCGGCACGTCCGGTTCCTGCACAGCGGCCGGACCGGCGTATGACGGGCAGTGCGGTGGACCAGCCGCCGGCCGCCACATCGGGGCAGCATGGCGGGACGGAGCCGCACCGGCGCCTCCGGTGCCCGCGGCCGAACCTGTCTCGCGCTGCCCGCCGCCTCTTCCACGCTGCGATACACCGAGAAGACCTCGATCAGGCCAGTGGCTTCCAGAATCCGGCGCACCGGCGGCTGCGGGGCAGCCAGAGACAGGTCACCGGCGTTTCGCCTGGTCCATTTCCTTACCCGCAGCAGCACCGCCAGGCCGCTGTAGTCGATGCCCTCGAGGCCCGTCAGGTCCACGATCACCGACGGCCCGCAGACCGCCACGGCCGTGATCAGATGAGACGCGACTGCCGGGGCGTCGGCTAGGTCAAGCTCCCCACACAGGGCGACAACGGCCAGGCCGTCGCCGTCGCGGATGCTGAGATCCATGTTAAGCATGGGCTTCCCTCACGATCCGGCCGCCGGGCGGGAGTCTGGGCCGGGCCGATAACCGGCTCCTGCCAGCTGCCGGATGGACGTCGCCGCAGTCGGCGGGAGACGCCCGGGTAGGCGCGAGGCCGCAGGGCCTGCCAGCGCAATCCGGCCACGGAACGGTCGCGGCCGTCCGCATCCGGGATGCCACGCGCGCTGGCCATGGCCGGAGCACGCGCGAGGGGCTTTTCGCCGAATTCCAGCATCAATTACTCCCGGCATCTCGCGACATTCGCAGAAAGCGAATAGATCTGCCGCCGAGGTCCAGGGCAACAACCTGAAGTTATCACGAACAAGATCACGCACGCCATGGCCAGGCGGGCCGGGCGCTGAGGCGAAATCTATGCGGGCACGCTATCCCCTCTCGGGCCGGGATGGCCGCAGATCCGGAATGTGGACTATCACCGGCGAACAGCAGACCAGGCGGAGGCGACAGCAAATCCGGCCAGGCCCGTGATGAAGACCCACTTGCGGCTGAACATGCCGCCCGATCCGGCCGCCCATGAGCAGCAGGCTGCCGAAGGCCGTCGCGGGCGCGCACATCCACTGCCGTGGAGTGCTTCACCGCCGGCAAGGATGACACCCATGGGGTATGGAGCAGTGTCGAAGAAGGTCCTGCCTCGGGTGCCGCTGCGGCCCGGTGAGGGCAGCAAGGACCATCTGACCAGTTTCGAAGGGCTAGCCGCGCTGTCGCTCGATGCGCTCAGCTCGGTGGCCTACGGGCCCGAGGCCATCGTGCTGGTGCTGGCGGCGGCCGGGACGTCCGCGCTGGGCCTGACGCTGCCGGTCACCTTGGCCATCGCCGCCCTGCTCTCGGTACTGGTCGTCTCCTACTGCCAGGTCATCGCGGTGCACCCCGATGGCGGCGGGGCGTACGCGGTGGGGAAGAAAGATCTGGGCGCCACGGTCAGCCTGCTGGCGGCCGCGAGCCTGGTGGTGGACTACGTGCTGACCGTCGCGGTCAGTCTCGCCGCCGGGGCGGCCAGCCTGGCCTCGGCATTCCCCGCGCTGGATCACCATCTGCTGGCGATGTGCCTGACCGGCCTGGTCTTGATCACCGCCGTGAACCTGTGGGGCATCGCGGAGAGCGCGCGCGTCCTCATGCTCCCGATGGTGGTGTTCCTGGCCGCGATCTTCGGTGTCATCATCGTCGGCCTGCTGCGCTCGCACCCGGCCGCGGTGGTCGGCACCGCGGAACCGGTCCGCATCAGCGAGGCGGTCGGGGTGATCCTGATCCTGAAGGCCTTCTCGGCCGGCTGCTCGGCGCTGACCGGGATCGAGGCCATCGCCAACGGGGTGCCGACCTTTCGTGCGCCGCGCGCCCGGCGCGCCCAGCGCACGGAGTTGATGCTCGGCGCGCTGCTCGGCACGATGCTGATCGGGCTCTCGGTGCTGATCCGCCGCGAGCACGTCGCGCCCCGCGGCGGCGTCACCATCCTGGCTGAGCTCACGGCCGGCTCGTTCGGCACGGGCTGGGCGTACTACGCGGCCAACATCGCCGTCACCGTGGTCCTGGCCCTGGCCGCCAACACCAGCTTCGGCGGCCTGCCGGTGCTGATGAGCCTGCTGTCCGACGACGACCGGCTGCCGCACCTGCTGGGCTTGCGGGCCGAGCGGCCGGTGCACCGCTACGGCGTGATCACCCTGGCCGTGCTGGCGGGCGTCCTGCTGATCGCGGTCAACGGGGACACCGCCCGGCTGATCCCGCTGTACGCGATCGGGGTGTTCATCGGATTCACCATCAGCCAGACCGGCATGGTCCGGCACTGGCACGGCCAGCGGTCCCGGCACTGGAGGCTGCGAGCCGCCCTGAACGGCACCGGCGCGGTCCTGACCGCGACCGCCGCCGCCGTGTTCATCGCCAGCAAGTTCACCTCCGGCGCCTGGGTGGTGGTCCTGGTCGTGCCGGCCCTGATGCTGCTGTTCTCCCGGATCCAGAGCTACTACCAGGCGGTAGGACTCGAGCTCGAGCTAGGACAGCTCCCGCACCGGCCGCGGCCGGCCAACAGCCTGGTGATCGTGCCCGTCAGCGACATCAGCAAGCTCACCGAGCACGCCCTGCACGCGGCGGTGTCCCTCGGCGATGACGTCATCGCCGTCAGCGTCCACCCCGATGCCGCCCAGGGCGCGGCCTTCCGCGCCGACTGGGACCGCTGGAACCCCGGGGTGCGGCTGGAGACCATCGACAGCCCGCACCGCTCGCTGGTGCACCCGATCGTGACCTACGTCCGGCAGGCACAGCAAGGCAGCCGACAGGTCGCCGTCCTCATCACCGAGGTTCAGCCGCGCCGGTGGCGTTACCGGATCCTGCAGAACCAGCGGGGGCTGCTGCTGGCGACCGTGCTGCGCGCCAGCACTGACGTCGTCATCTGCACCATCCCTTACCGGCTCACGACGCGGTAGTCGGACTGATAGCGGGGTCGCCACCTGGTGCGGTCGATGGCCTGATCGATCTGGTCATCGGTAAGCGCGGGCGCGACGGCATCGGCTACTGCGGCCTTGGCGACGGCTCTCGCCACCGCGGTCGCGATGCCGGCGAGCTGAGCACGATCCGGCAGCAGGGTCCCGTGCGGGTGGTGCCTGATCGTGGCGGCGTCGCCTACGGCGACGGCCGCCGCGGTCATCATGGCGTCGGTGACGCGGGTCGCGCGCACCGCGGTCACGCCCAGGCCGACTCCGGGGAAGACATAGACGTTGTTGCACTGGGCGACCGGGATGCTGGCGCCGCCGAGCCTCACGGGCGGGAACGGGGAGCCGGTGGCGACGAGCGCACGGCCATCTGTCCAGCCGGCCAGATCCTGCGGGCGGGCCTCGCTGCAGCTGGTCGGGTTGGACAGCGGCATGATGATCGGCCGTTTGGCATGCGCGGCGGTGCGGCGGACGAGGAGTTCGGTGAAGGCCCCGCCCGCGGCCGACAGTCCGATGAGCGCGGTCGGGTGCACCGCGTCGATCACGTCGGTGAGGCCGGCTGGGCGGCCAGGTTCGGTGCCGGGCACGGCGGCCGGCGGCTGGGCGAGATGCCGCTGTGCCGGGCTGAGGTCCGGGCGGTCGGTGGTGAGCAGGCCGTTGATGTCGACCACGAAGATCCTGGCGCGGGCGCCCCGCTCGGACAGGCCGTCGGCCGCCATCGCCCGCACGACCTGCTCGCAGACTCCTATGCCAGCCGACCCGGCGCCGAGCATGAGCACGGTCTGGTCGCGCAGCCGCGACCCGGTGGCCGCTGCCCCCGCGGACAGGGCGGCCAGGACCACGGCCGCCGTGCCCTGGATGTCGTCGTTGAAGCTGAGCACCTGGTCGCGGTAGCGCTCCAGAATCGGCAGCGCGTGCGGGGTGGCGAAGTCCTCCCATTGCAGCAGCACACCGGGCAGTTCGGCGCGGATGGCATGGACGAACCTGTCGACGAAATCGTCGTAGTCGGCACCGGCCAGCCGACGGTGCCGCCAGCCGAGGTACATGGGGTCGTCCAGGAGCTCGGCGTTGTCGGTGCCGACGTCGAGGAGGACCGGCAGGGTGCGCGCAGGGTCGATGCCGCCAAGCGCCGCGTACAGCGACAGCTTGCCGATCGGGATGGCCATGCCGCCGATGCCCTGGTCACCCAGGCCCAGAACCCGCTGCCCGTCGGTGACGACGATGACGTCGACCTCCCGCCGGGGCCGGTTACGCAGGATCTCCCCGATGCGGTCGCGATCGGGATAGGCGATGAAAAGGCCGCGCGGACGGCGGTAGATCTTGCTGAAGCGCTGGCAGGCCAGCCCGACCGTCGGGGTGTAGAGGACCGGCAGCATCTCCTCGATGTGGTCGGACACGAGCCGGTAGAACAGCGTCTCGTTGGTGTCCTGCAGCGCGCGCAGGTTAATGTGCCGGGCGATGTCGGTGGGCTGCTCCTGGTACGCCTGGTACCTGCGGCGCACCTGCTGCTCCAGCGTCTCGACCGTGGACGGCAGCAGGCCATGCAAGCCCAGCTCGAAGCGTTCCTCCTCGGAGAACGCGGTGCCCTTGTTCGTCAGCGGATCCTCAAGCACCCGGACCCCGGAACCTTGATCGACGCCCATGACCTCGCCCGTTCCTTCCCGATTCGCGCCGACGGCGCGCGATACAGCCTGGGTGGGATCATTTCGCCGGCGGACACCGAACGTCTTCTTACCTATCGTTACATATCGCAGGCAGACAAGCGCGCGGCAACCATGCATGGTTTGCCGCGCGCTTAGGGTTACTTCGCTGTTGAGCCGTTCTTCCTGGCGGGAGCGTCATCGCGGCCGTGGAGCATCGGCGCGGTCGCCTTCAGGACATCCTCGGCGAACTTCCGCTGGCTGGCCAGCAGCTGCTCGGCGAAGTCGTAGGCGCTCGCGATGAGCTCCTGCGGCTGGGGCAGCTTCTCGGCAAATGGCATGTTCACATCCGGCATCGCCGGCGTGATCGACTGGACCGTGCGGGCCCAGGTCTGGATCGCTTCGACTACTGCTGACTGGCTGCTGCGAACCGTCTTCAGGATCTCTGCCTGAACTTGTTCGCCCGCAGTGTGGGTGTTGGTCATGATTCCTCCTCAGGGTTCTGTTGCTAACTATACCTAGCATTCGATTGGTTTGTCAAGCACGGTGGAGGGCGGACCGCACCAGAACATGCGCGTGGTGACGGATCTCGAGTCGCTGCGGTCAGCGATGCGTGGCTGGTGAGAAAACTCCAGCCCCTCCGTTCTTCATAGGACACAGTTTTCTAGAAAAGTATTGCTAGTTTTCCATTTCAAATATAGCTTGGAGGCAGACACCGGCAATCAGCTGCCAGTCGGGCCCCGTAGCGGCGGCTTGCCTTGCCGGTCGTCACTGATCCTCTGAAGGAGCTGTAAAATGAAATACGTCCCGCCAGGCCAGTCCGGCAGCATCGTCTCCGTCGAGCCGAGGTACGAGAATTTCATCGGCGGCAAGTGGCTGGCCCCCACGCACGGCAAGTACCGCGCGGACTTGGCCCCCGCGACCGCCGGTCCGATCACCGAGGTGGCCCACTCCACGCCGGAGGACGTCGAGCTCGCGCTGGACGCGGCCCACGCGGCGAAGGACGCCTGGGGCGAGGCGTCAGCAACCGATCGAGCGAAGGTGCTCAACGCGATCGCTGATGCGATCGAGAAGAACCAGGAGATGCTGGCGGTCGCGGAGAGCTGGGAGAACGGCAAGCCGGTCCGCGAGACGCTGGCGGCCGACATTCCCCTGATGGTCGATCACTTCCGGTACTTCGCCGCCGCGGCGCGTGCCGAGGAGGGGCGCTCGACCGAGATCGAGAAGGACCTGATCGCCTATCACTTCAAGGAGCCGCTGGGCGTGGTCGGTCAGATCATCCCGTTCAACTTCCCGCTGCTGATGGCGGCGTGGAAGCTCGCGCCGGCGCTGGCGGCGGGCAACTGTTCGGTGATCAAGCCTGCCTCGCCGACGCCCTGGTCGATCCTGAAACTGATGGAGACGATCGAGGACGTGCTGCCGCCGGGCGTGATCAACGTCGTGACCGGTCCCGGTGCGGAGATCGGCAAGGCGCTGGCGGCGAACCCGCGTATCGCGAAGGTGTCCTTTACCGGTGAGACGGTGACCGGCCGGCTGATCATGCAGTACGCGGCGCAGAACCTGATCCCGTCCACCGTCGAGTTGGGCGGCAAGTCGCCGAACATCTTCTTCAACGACGTGATGGCTCATGACGACGACTTCCTGGACAAGGCGGTCGAGGGTCTGGTGCTGTACGCGTTCAACAAGGGCGAAGTGTGCACCTGCCCGTCACGGGCGCTGATCCAGGCCGATATCTACGACGAGTTCATGGCCCGCTGCCTGGCACGCATCGCCAGCATCAGGCAGGGCAATCCGCTGGACACCGACACCCAGCTCGGCCCGCAGGTCTCAGCGCAGCAGATCGAGAAAATCTCCTCCTACGTCGACATCGGCCGCAACGAGGGCGCCGAAGTGCTCATCGGCGGCCAGCGCGCCAGCGTGGACGGGGCGGAATTCGCGGACGGCTATTACTACCAGCCGACGGTGCTGAAGGGCGACAACAAGATGCGGGTGTTCCAGGAGGAGATCTTCGGCCCCGTGCTGGCGGTCACCACGTTCACCGACGACGCGGACGCCCTGGCGATCGCGAATGACACCCTCTACGGGCTGGGCGCCGGCGTCTGGACCCGGGACGGCACCCGGGCCTACAAGATGGGCCGCGGCATCAAGGCCGGCCGCGTCTGGACGAACTGCTACCACCAGTACCCGGCAGGTGCCGCGTTCGGTGGCTACAAGATCTCGGGCGTCGGCCGCGAGAACCACCGCATGATGCTGGATCACTACAGCCAGACGAAGAACCTGCTCGTCAGCTACAGCACCAAACCGCTTGGGCTGTTCTAGGACGCCGTGATGCCAGAGCCGATTATGCTGGCCCGCATCATCGCGACCCCGGCCGCGCGCGAGGCGATCCGTCTCCTCCGCGCCGCCGGGGGCGGCCCGGTGATGTTCATTCAATCCGGCGGCTGCTGCGCAGGCAGCACGCCCATGTGCTTTCCCGTCGGAGAGTTTCTCATCGGCGACATCGACATCCTGCTCGGCGAGATCGACGGATGCCCGTTCTACATCGACAAGCGCCTGGACGAGGCCTGGCACCAGGAACAGTTCCTGCTCGATGTCGCCACAGGCGAACCCGAAGACTTCTCCCTGCCAGCCGGGGACAACCTTCACTTCGTCACCGTTTCCCCCGCCTGCATCTTGCCGGGTGCAGCCAACTAAAACGGCGAACGGCGGTTATGGTGTTGCCGGGCCGGTCCCGCTAACGGCCGCTCGGGTCCCGGTCCGGCACCAACCGCCGTGCCGGACACGGTGCCGGACACGGTGCCGGGCGGGTACTTCCTGGCCTCCGCGTCCGGCCAGCAGGAATGATGACACTGCAGCGGCGAAGAGGTCCGGATCCTCCCAGAAAAGCAGATGGCCCAGCTCAGGGAAGGTCACGAGCCGAGCGTCCGGGATCCGGTCCGCGAGCAGCCTTCCGTTGCGCGGGTCGACCACCGTATCCGCGTCGCCATGCAGGACCAGCGTGCGCGCGCCAATGCGCGCTTGCCTCAATCGCCCGGCGTACAGCGCTCCCGCGGCAGCCTGGGCCGCCAGGGCTCGCGGGTCCGCCGGCTGGGAGTCCTGCAGCTCGAGAAGGCGATCGACGAGTTCTGGATGATGCTGGACGGTCCGCGCAGACAGGGCATTCTCCGTGTGGCGGCGCCGTGCCACCTCGGCCTTGATGACGGCGGTTAGCACGATCAGCCGCACGGCGGCATAGGGCATGGGGTAGGCGAAGGGCCAGCCAGGTGCCGTGCAGGCAAGGACGAGACCGTCGACCCGCTCGGGGTAGGTAATCGCCAGCTCCTGGGCCACCATCCCGCCCAGGCTGGCCCCCATCACGTGGGCCCTGCGGATGCCAGCGGCATCGAGCACGGCGACGATATCGCCGGCCATGGCGGCTACGCCAAACAAGCCG
>Ga0302325_10010610_pt1 | contig 19950 bp, 18 predicted proteins | sample Palsa_T0_2_FD_201948 | JGI IMG/M metagenome (GOLD analysis project Ga0302325, IMG submission 201948) | Peat permafrost microbial communities from Stordalen Mire near Abisko, Sweden - Palsa_T0_2 | ecosystem: Environmental > Terrestrial > Soil > Palsa > Peat permafrost | place: Sweden: Abisko...
CGCTCCGATGTGAAATCCGCGTAGCGCACGCCGGTCAGGAAGAGCCCCTGCGGCGGAGCGGTCAGGCCCGCCGCGCGCCGGTCGCGCGCGGCGAGGATCGCCGGGATCGCATCTGCCGGCCGCCGGCCGCTCGCGATCTCGAGCAGCGTGCCGACCGCGATGCGGACCATCCGGTGCAAGAAACCGTTCGCCCGCAGGTGGACGGTGAGCAGGTCCCCGCTCGATTCAAGCTCGAGTGCGTGCAGCGTGCGGACCGTCCCGCCATGCTCCGGGAGAACACCGCAGAACGACGCGAAGTCGTGCGTGCCGACGAGATCGCACGCCGCGCGTCGCATCCGCTCCACGTCGAGCGCGTGGTACTCGAAGTGCGCGTAGCGCCGCGCGACGGCGGACGGCTCCGGCCGATTGAGCACGACATACGTGTAACGGCGCTCGATCGCCGAGAGCCGCGCCGAGAATCGCTCCGGCGCGTACGCCGCGTCACGGGCCGTGATGTCGGGCGGTAGCGCGCTGTTGAGGGCGATCGCGAGCTTGTCCACCGGGAACGCCGCGTGCGCCGCAAAGGAGACGACCTGTCCCGTGGCATGGACGCCCGCGTCCGTCCGGCCGGCTCCGGCGATTTTGATCGGCGAGTCGAACAGCCTCGAGAGCGCCGCTTCCAACTCTCCGGCTATCGTTCGCTCCCGGGGCTGGTACTGAAAGCCGCAAAACCCCGTGCCGTCGTACTCGACGACGACACGGTAGTTCGCGGTGGCCTCGGCGTGAGGCCGCGGGTCAGCGACCGCGCGTCCTACGCGAGAACGCGATGCGGGACGGTGCGCTTCTCGTCGAGGTCCAGCAGATCGGCCCATGCCGTCACGTCCGTGCGGTCGGGCGCGACCTTGCCGCGCAGCTCGAGAAAGTATGCTTCACCGTCGCTGCCTGGTTCCGGCGAGCGCGAGGCGAAGGCGCTGTTGAACCCGTCGATCTCGGCCTGCGACTTCTTGGCAACGAAACCGCGGGCGTACTCCTCGACCTCGGTCTCGCTGCTGGCGGACTTCACCTTGGCGAGGTACTCGTCGGCGTCGATGCCGAGGAAGCCGAAGACCGCCTGGTCCATCGGACAGTTATAATCGTACTCGCCGAGCGTCTCGGCCGCTTTGGCCTTGGCCTTGTCCGTCGTGCGAGCGAGCATCACGACGCCGGCGAACGGCGCGTGCACGCTACGGGGAAATTCTTTCGTGAGGTCCATGGTGCTCCCAAAATGCGTGTGGTACCGCCGCATTCTGTGGCGGCGCACCTTGGGACACGCCGCGCGGCGCCGGGGTTTCGGTCTGGGCGAGCGAGGGCGGCGCTCGTCTAGAACGTACCGGCCGGCTTCTGCAGTGGGAAGAGCAACACGTCGCGGATCGAGGCGTTGTTGGTTAAGAGCATGACGAGCCGGTCGACCCCGACGCCGATGCCGGCGGTCGGCGGCATCCCGTACTCGAGGGCACGCACGAAATCCCAATCGGGCTCGGGGATCTCCTCGTCCCCTTTGAGCCGCTCGGTAATCTGCAGCGTGAAGCGCGCGCGCTGATCGTCCGGGTCGTTCAGCTCCGTGAAGGCGTTTGCGATCTCGAAGTTCGCGGCGAACAGCTCGTATCGGTCGACCAGTTCGGGGTCGCCGGACTTCCGCTTGGAGAGCGGCGAGATGACCGTCGGGTAGTCGAGGACGAATGTCGGCTCGACGAGGTGCGGCTCGACGATCCGTTCGAAGATCTTGTCCAGCGCGTGGCCATGGGTCGGCGACGGCGGCAGACCGAGGCGCTCGAGGATCGCGGCGACCCCGGCGGCATCGAGCAGCTCGGCCCGTTCGAGGCCGCCCCACTGGCGCATCGCGTCGAGGTAGGTGACCCGCCGGAAGGGACGCGCGAACGAAATGCTGCGTCCCTCGTACTCCAGCGATTCGCCGCCATGCACGAAGCGCACGAGATGCGCGGTGAGCGCCTCGTTGAATTCGAGCATCTCGTGCACCGACCAATACGCCGCGTAGAGTTCGAGCATCGTGAACTCGGGGTTGTGCGTGGTATCGATGCCCTCGTTGCGAAAGATCCGCCCGATCTCGTAGACGCGCTCGAGGCCGCCGACGATGAGCCGCTTGAGGTTCAGTTCGGTCGCGATGCGCAGGTCGAGGGGGATGTCGAGCGCATTCGAATGCGTGCGGAACGGACGCGCCGCGGCGCCCCCGGCAACGTGCAGCATCACGGGCGTCTCGCACTCGTAGAAGCCGTGGGCGTCGATGAAGCGACGCATCTCGGCGACGATCCGGCTGCGCGCGATGAACACGTCCCGCACGTGCGGGTTGACGATGAGGTCGACGTAGCGCTGACGATAGCGCTTCTCCACGTCGACGAGGCCGTGCCACTTGTCCGGGAGCGGGACGAGCGCCTTCGAGAGCACCTCGAACGCGCCGACGCGCAGCGTCAGCTCGCCCGCTTTCGAGCGGAAGACGGTGCCGCTGGCCCCGACGACGTCGCCGATGTCGATCGTGTCGAACGCGGCGAATGCCGCATCGCCCACGGCGTCCTTGCGCACGTACAGCTGGAGCTTTCCGGTGCGATCGTGGACGTCGGCGAAGAACACGTTCTTGCCCATCTTGCGCAGGGCCATGATGCGGCCCGCCACGGCGACCTCGGCGTCGCTCGGTTCGTCGACGGAGAGGTTCGCGAAGCGCTCGGCGACATCGGCTGCATGCGCCGTGACGTCGAAGCGCGTCGTCAGGAACGGATCGCGCCCCAGTTCCCGGAGGGCCGCGAGGTTCTGCCGGCGAGCTTCACGGAGCTCGCCTTCGCGCCGCCCGTGTTCCTCGCTCTCCAAGCGAGTTAGCGTCCCAGATCAGCGGCTCGCGGCACGTCAGGAAGCCTTCTTTGCAGGCTTCTTCTTCGCTCCGATGGCCTCGATCTTGTACTGGCGCAAGCCGCGCGGCGTATTGACGTCGACGAGGTCGCCTTTCCGGCGCCCGATCAGCGCCTTGCCGAGCGGCGACTCGTTCGAAAGGCGGTTGTTCGTTGGGTCGGCTTCCGTCGATCCGACGATGACAAACTCGCGGGCATCACCGCCCTTGGCCTCTTTGACGCGCACCGTCGCGCCGAGATGCACTTCGTCGGCCGGCGAATCGCTCGCTTCGATGATGCGCGCGCTGCGGATCATCGCTTCGACCTTCATGATGCGGCCCTCGACGAAGGCCTGTTCCTGCTTGGCGTCCTCGTACTCTGCGTTTTCCGAGATGTCACCGAACTCTTTGGCCTGCCGGATCCGCTCGTTGACTTCGCGCCGATGGACGGTCTTGAGGTCCTCGAGCTCGTCCTCGAGCTTGGCCAAGCCCTCTTTGGTAAGGACCGTCTCCTTGTCGTTCACGAAACCGCGCCTTGCCCTTCCTTACTGAAAAAGACGCGAGCCCTGCTCAACGCCAGCGCCGCATGTTGCGCGGCGCCCCCCGCAATACCTGCTCACGAACCGGTGGGCGGGCTCCGCAGGAGCGAGTGGCGGTACCCGTAGAGCACGTAGACCACCATGCCGACCGCGAACCACACGATGAAGCGCAGCCAGGTCCCTCCGGACAGGCCGCCGACCATCAGATAGAGGCACAGCGCGCACCCGATGACGGCCACGAGCTTGCCTAGGGGGGCGCGGAAGGGCCGCTCCGCATCCGGCTTCGCCGTCCGCAGCGCAAAGACGCCGGCGCAGACGATCGCGAAGGCCGACAGGGTGCCGATGTTGACCAGGTTGATGCCGATGTCGATCGGGACGACGCCCGCCAGGACCGCGACGAGCACGCCGGTGACGATCGTCGGAACGAGCGGGGTGAGCGTGCGGCGGTTGATCCGCGCGACCGACTCCGGAAGCATGCGATCGCGCGCCATCACGTGGAAGATGCGAACCTGCCCGAGCAGGGAGGTGAGCATGACGGTCGTCGTCCCCGCGAATGCACCGATGAATGTGATCGTCGCCACGATGCCGTTGTTTCCCGCGATCCGCACGGCGTCGGACATGCCGGCATCCTTATTGATGTGCTGCCAGGGCACGATGCCGACCGTCACGTAGGCGATGGCGGTGTAGAGCACGGCGCCGATCGCGAGGGAGATCACGACCGCCAAGGGCACGTCCCGCGCCGGGCGGCGGGCCTCCTCCGACGCGACGGTCACGGTGTCGAAGCCGATGTAGGCGAAGAACACGAGCGCCGCACCGCTGACGACGCCGTGCACGCCGGTCGGGAAGGCGGGATGGAAGTTTGCCGGGTGGACCGCTCCGATCAGGGCGACGACGAAGATGACGATGGCGACGACCTGAACGACGACGAGGATCCCGTTCGCGCCGGCCGACTCGCGGATGCCGATCGCGAGCAGCGCGGTCAGCGCGAGGACGATGCCGATCGCCAGCACGTCGATCTGCGAATGCGCGACGTCGAGCGAACCGTGCGCAAACGCGAGGTGCGCGACCTGTGCCCACGCCGGCACCTTGACTCCGGGCCACGTGGCCAGCATTGCCTGCACCGATCCCGACCACGACGCCGCGGTCGGAGCGACGCTGATCCCATATTCCAGGATCAGGTCCCATCCGATGATCCATGCGACCAGTTCGCCGAGCGTCGCGTACGCGTACGTGTAGGCGCTGCCCGCGATCGGCACCATCGACGCGAGCTCGGCATAGCAAAGCGATACGAAGAAGCACGCGAGCCCCGAGAGCAGAAACGAGACGATGACGCCGGGGCCGGCTTCGAGCGTGCCGACGCCGATCGTCGTGAAGATGCCGCCGAGCATGGTGCCGAGGCCGACGGCGACGAGGCCGGACACACCGAGCACGCGCCGCAATGCCGGACCGCCGCCCTCTCGAACGCGGTCGTACGGCTGCGTCACGAACAGCCGACGGATCAGCGTCGATGGGGTCGCCCGCACGACGTCCGCATGTTGCCCGGGCGCCCCCTTCATCCTGCCGGCCGTTCGCGTCCGGCGGCGGCGCGCGCTACTGCTTGAACCAGCCCACGGGCTCGACGGCGAGGTTCACGTTGATCTGCTTGACCTCGGTGTAGGCGTCGAAGCCGTACGTGCCGAGTTCGCGACCGATGCCCGACTGCTTGTACCCGCCCCACGGCGCCTCGTTGTACGTCGGGTGATACGTGTTGATCCACGTGATGCCGGCGCGCAGCTTGCGGATCACGCGGTGAGCGCGCGCGCCATCGGTCGTGAACACGGCGCCGGCCAGGCCGTACACGCAGTCGTTCGCGATCCGCACCGCGTCGGCTTCGTCGTCGAAGACCTGCACGACGAGCACGGGCCCGAAGATCTCCTCGCGCACGATGCGCATATCCGGCGTCGTGCCGGTGAAGATCGTCGGCTCGATGAAGAACCCACTCGCGCTGACCGGCGGCTTCGGGCGGCCGCCGCCGCAGGCGAGCGTCGCGCCCTCATCGATGCCGGCCTGGATGTACTTCTCCACCCGGTCGCGCTGGCGCTCCGCGACGAGCGGACCCATCTCGGTCGCGGGGTCGAAGCCGTCGCCGACGACGATCTTGCGCGCGCGCTCGACCAAGCGCGCCATGAACGCATCGTAGATGCCGCGTTCCAGCAGCAGGCGCGACCCCGCCGAGCAGACCTGCCCGGCATTGGCGTAGATCCCGAAGAGTGCGTAGTCGACGGCCGTCTCGAAGTCGGCGTCGGCGAACACGATATTGGGAGACTTGCCGCCGAGCTCGAGCGAGATCTTCTTGACGTTGCCCGCGGCGGCGCGCATGATCGACTGCCCCGTCGGCACGCTGCCCGTGAACGCGATCTTGTCGACGAGGTGGCTCTCGGCGAGCGCCGCGCCGACCGTCGGCCCGGCGCCCGGGACGACGCTGACGACGCCGCGCGGGAAGCCCGCGTCGTCGATCAGCTTCGCGAGCCACAGCGCGGTCAGCGGCGTGAGCTCCGACGGCTTGAGCACGCACACGTTGCCGGCCGCAAGCGCGGGCGCTAGCTTCCACGCGGCCATCAGCAGCGGGTAGTTCCATGGGACGATCTGTCCGCACACGCCGATCGGCTCGCGCACGACGAAGGTCTGCGAGGCTGCCGGCACCTCGAACGTCTCGCCGTGCGGCTTCGTGGCGAGCCCCGCGTAGTAGCGGAAGCAATTCGCCGCGTCGGCCACGTCGTATTCGCACTCGCGCATCGGCTTGCCGCACGAGAGCGTCTCCAGATGCGCGAGGTCGGCGGCGTTCGCGTCGATCGAATCCGCCAGCTTCGAGAGCAGGCGCGCGCGCTCGACCGCCGGCGTCTGCGGCCACGGACCGTCGTCGAAGGCGCGCCGCGCCGCGGCGATCGCCCGCGCCGCGTCGTCGACCGTACCCTCGGCTACATGCGCGACGACGTCGCCGGTCCCCGGATCGATCATCGCGCGCGTGCCGCCGTCCGATGCGGCGGACCACTCGCCCGCGACGTACATGAGGCACGTGCCGTCGGCGTCGCGCACGAGGTGCCCGAGGGCGGCCGTGCGGCCCTGCTGCGTCTTCGGTTCCATCGAGATCATGGCGATCGTCCTTCTCTGCACGGAAGAAGTGGGCATGCTCGCGCGCGGGGCGCGACGCGCTCGTCAGCGTGGCAGCGCGCGCAAGGCCTCGCGGAGCGTGGCGAAGACGTGGTCCGCTTGGGCTTCGGTGATGACGAGCGGCGGCTCGACGCGCACGACGCGCGCGTTCACGAGCGTGCCGGCGACCAACACGCCGCGGTCGAACATCCCCTTCGCGACGCCGTAGCCGACCTGGTCGTTCGCGAATTCGAGGGCGATCAACAGGCCCTTGCCGCGCACGTCGACCACGACGTCGTCGTGGCCGCGAACGGCCTCGCGCAAGCCCTGCAGCATGTACTCGCCCATCGCGGCCGCCCGTGCCGGGAGGTCTTCCTCGATCGTCACGTTGATCGCCGCGAGCGACGCGGCGCACGCGAGCGGGTTGCCGCCGAACGTCGTCGTGTGCAGGAACGGGTTCTCGAACAGGCTCGAGAAGACGTCCTCCGTCGCAACCACGGCTCCGGACGGCATCACGCCGCCGCCGAAGGCCTTCGCGAGGCAGATGATGTCGGGCACGACGCCCCAGTGTTCGCACGCGAACATCTTGCCGGTGCGGCCCATTCCGGTCTGGACCTCATCCAGAATCAGCAGCGCGCCGTGCGCGTTGCACAGCTCGCGCACGCCCGGCAGGTAGTCGTCGTCCGGAATGTTGACGCCGCCCTCGCCTTGGATCGGCTCGAGGATGACGGCGGCGACATCCTCGCCGACCGTGCTCAGCGTGTGCATGCGGCGGTGCAGCTCGGTCAGGTCGTTGAACGGAACGTGTTCCACATTCGGAAGCATGGAACCGAACGGGCGCCGGAACGCGGCCTTGGCGCTGACCGACAGCGCGCCGAAGCTCTTGCCGTGGAAACCCTTCGTTGCCCCGAGGATCGTCTGCTTGTTCGGGTTGTACGCACGGGCCAGCTTCAGCGCGGCTTCGACCGCCTCGGTTCCGCTGTTGCAGAAGAACGCGAACTCGAGGTTGCCCGGCGCGATCATCGCGAGCGTTTTCGCGAGTATGGCCCGCAGCGGGTCGAGCAGGTCCTGGCTGTGCAGCGCCTGCCGGCCGAGCTGCGCTTGGACGGCCGCGATCACTTTGGGGTGGCGGTGGCCGACGTTGAAGATGCCGAAGCCGCCGAGGCAATCGAGGTACTCGCGCCCGTTCACGTCGACGAACGTGCACGGTCCGGAATCCGCCCACTCGACCGACGCATCGAGCCCACCGCCGGTGACCGACTTCCGGTAGTCGAGAAACCCCGGATTCACGTGCGCACGAAACCCCTCGATCGTCTCGCGGACGAGCCAGGCGGCGTCGGCGGGCTCGAGACGCGGTGCCGCGATCAGGTCGAGCGCGTGCTGCGTGTACTCCTTCGCGTCGTCGAGATTGGTGCGTTCGTCAAGAATTTTGGGCCTCTTTTGTGGGCTGCTGCCTACGGCTGTCGTGGGACGGTGGGGCGCGCGTCGGACTCCGCGAGGACGTCTGCGCACGCCGCCTCGAACCGGTCGAGGCCGAGCGCGATGTCGTCGTCGGAAGCGACCAGCGGCGCCAGGAACCGGACGGTGTTGCCGCGCGGGCCCGCGGTGAGCAGGATGAGGTCGCGGTCGCACGCGGCGTCGACCACCTGCTTCGCGCGGTTCCGGCCGCGGCCGTCGCTCGGGCCGTCGTGGAACTCGAGAGCCACCATGGCCCCGAGGCCGCGAACCTCGGCGACGCAGGGGTAGCAGCGCGCGACCGCGTCGAGCCGCCGGCGGATCTGCACACCGATCGCGCGTGCGCTCTCGAGCAAATCCTCGTGCTCGAATGCATCGAGCGTTGCGAGCGCGGCGGCGCAGGCGACGGGGTTTCCGGCAAACGTGCCGCCGAGGCCGCCGGGCTCGACCGCATCCATGATGTCGGCGCGTCCGATGACGCCGGCCAGTGGCAACCCGCCCGCGAGGCTCTTCGCGACGGTGATGAGGTCCGGGACGACGCCGGCGTGCTCGACGGCGAACATCGTTCCGGTGCGTCCGAAACCGGTCTGCACCTCGTCTGCGATCAACACGATTCCGTGCCGATCGCAGCGCTCGCGAAGCGCGCGCAAGAATGCAAAGGGCGCGGGCACGAACCCGCCTTCCCCGAGCACGGGCTCGACGATCATCGCGGCGACGCGTTCGGGAGCGACCTCGGTTTCGAACACCGCGCTCAGCGCATCGAGCGCGCGCTCCGTATCGAAGCCATGCAGCGCATACGGATAGGGCGCGTGATAGACCTCAGGTGCCCAGGGTCCGAAGTTCTGGCGGTACGGCGCGACCTTCCCGGTCATCGACAGCGCGAGCAGCGTGCGGCCGTGATAGCCGTAGCGGAACGCGATGACGCCGGGCCGGCCGGTCGCGTGCCGGGCAATCTTGATCGCGTTCTCCGTCGCTTCCGCACCGGTCGAGAGCAGGAGCGTCTTCTTCGGGGCGCTCCCCGGCGCGATGCGGTTGAGGCGCTCGGCGAGTTCGACGTACCCCTCGTACTGCACGACCTGGAAGCACGTGTGCGTGAAGCGCTCCAGCTGCGCGTGCATCGCGGCGAGAACGCGGGGGTGGCGGTGGCCGAGGTTCAACGTCCCGATTCCCGACGCAAAGTCGAGGAATTCCCGGCCGTCGGCATCCCAGATCCGCACGCCCTCGGCGCGGTCGACGAAGATCGGGTACGCGGACGCAAGCCCGCGGACGACCGCGCGCTCCCTGCGCTGCGCGAGCGACCCAGTCCGCGACTCAAGCACGTACACGACGCTTTGCACCCTCCGCCACCATTCTAGCCGAGCATGCGCGGCGAGACTACGTGCCGGTCGTACAGTTTTCAGCGGGTTTTCCGTCCGAGCTTTCTAATTCCCAGAGGCGATGACCGTTCGAGAGGCGCTTGGCCTGCCGTCCTTGGCGGGCGCGGCAGTCGTCGCCGGGGGCGCCGGGCTCGACCACCCCGTGCGCTGGGCGCACGTGGTCGACATGCCGGACCCGGCTCCGTGGCTCGAGCGGGACCAGCTGCTCCTCACGACCGGCTACGCCTGGCCGGTCGACGCCGGGGCCGAGCGCGACCAGCTCCGGGCGCTGGCGGTGCGTGGGATCGCTGCGATCGGCCTCGCGGTTCCGGGCTTCATCTCGCGCTTCTCGGATAGCGCGCGCGAGGCCGCCGCGTTGCTCGGCTTGCCGCTGCTCGAAATACCCTGGAACGTGCCGTTCGCGCGCATCACCGAGGAGCTGCACCGCACGCTCCTGGCCGCGCAGCGAGGGACGATCGAGCGGTCGGAGAGCATCCACCGCGCGCTCACGCGGGCCGCCGTCGAGGGAACGTCCCTCCACGATTTGGCGCAGCGGCTCGGCGACCTGATCGGCCGTTCCGTCACCTTCGAAGACCCGGCTGGCAAGCTGTTGGCCCACTCCGGCGCAGGCGGCTTGGAGGACCCGGCGCGGCGCGAAACCGTCGCGGCCACCCAGAGCCCGACCGCGCTGCTCGAGGCGCTGCACCGGCTCGGGCACTGGGACCGGATGCGGGCGAGCGTGGAGCCCGTGCGCATCCCCGCCATCCCGAGCGTGGGGATGGAGCCCCGCGTCGTGTGCCCGATCCGGATCGCCGGCGAGCTCGCCGGGTTCGTGTGGATCCTCGAAGGCGCCGCGCCCCTCAGCGACCTCGACCACCGCGCGGCAGAACACGCCGCGCTCGTGGCGGCGGTCCAGATCGCGCACCAGCGGGAATTGGCGCAGCTCGAATCGCGGCTCGGCTACGCGTCGTTCCTCTCGCTCTTGGAAGCCCCAAACGAGACGACGCCGCAAGCACTGGAACGCGCGCGCTTGGGCGGGTTCGACCCGGACGCCGTCTCACGCGTCGGGATCGCGTTCCTGGGCGAGGCGCTTCCGCTGGGCCGCGAAGCGGTGCTGCGCCGCGACGGATTGGTGGAGCGCCTGCGCGCGGCGCTCGTCCGTTGCGGCGTCGCGCGGCCTCTGCTCGGCACGCTGCTGGATCAGATCCCGTTCCTACTGCCCGACGCCGTCGCACCAAGCGACGTCGCGGCGGCCCTCGACGATCCCTCGCTCCGCATCGCCTTCGGGCGCGCGCATGCCGGCGCGGACGGCGTCCGCACGAGCTACCGCGAGGCACGCTCGCTCGCCACCTACCAGCACGGCGACCGCGTCGTCCTGTACGAGGACGTGCTGCTTCCGCGGGTGCTCGAAGGCGACGCAGGCGCGCGCAGCGCCTTTCTCGAGCAGCTCTTCGGACCGCTCGCGCGGCGCCGCGGTGGCCATGCGCTGCAGGAGGCAGTCGTCGCGTACGCGCGCGAGGGCTTCCGCTTTCGCCGCACGGCCGAGCGCCTCGGCATCCATCCCAACACATTGCGGTACCGCCTCGAGCGCGCTCGCGAAGCAACGGGCCTGGAACTCGACGACCCCGAGGTGCGCTTCCGGCTCCAGCTCGCCGCACGGCTCACGGACCTGTACTCCGAGTACAAACCCGCCGGCGAAACTTAGCCGCCCTGCACGTGGAATCGCGCATGCCGCGCGAGTAGACTCGTGGACAAGGCCGCGCGCAACGGCGCGGCGGCGTGCCTTCCGGGCAACCGGGCGCGCCGGCTTCCGCTCTTGGAGGGCTCGTTGGGCACACGCGTCGCATGCCTCGTCCTCGCCGCCGGGCGCGCCGTTCACGCGCAGCCGCATCACGTTCGACGATTTCGCAAACCGGCAGAGCGTCGTCGATCTGCCGAACGACGACATCCAGCAGTACAACTCGATTACGTGCTCGCAAACGAACGGATCGAGCCACCTTGCGATCACGCGAGCTGCTCGGGATACCTGTTCATCCCCCGACGCGAACGCCGGGGAACTTCGTGACCGACGCCGCGCAGGTTCCGGTGCAGCTCGAGTATCCGTACAGCAGCTGGTTCAACACGTCGCAAGCCGGCTTCGCTCGCAAGACGATCCCGTTCGCGGCCTTCCTCTGGCTGGACCTCAAACTTTGAGCGAGGCTCCTGCGTTACGGCTACCGTGAGTCGCAGCCCGCAGTTCCGTGCGCTTGCACACCTGGCTCGGTCAGCTGCGTTCGACATCGCACCGGCCGCCGCGGGGATCGGACGCCGATCGTTCGTGGCCGGCAGCGGCGCGGCATTGGCAGCCCTCGCCCTGGGCCCGCGCGTGCCGGCAGCCGCGCAGGCCCGGGCGCCGCGGATCGCCATCGTCGGCGCCGGCATCTCCGGGCTCACCGCGGCGCTGGTGCTCGCCGACCACGGCATCCCCGCCACCGTCTTCGAGTCGTCTGCGCGCGTGGGTGGCCGGATGCACTCGCTCGGCGACTTCTGGAACGACGGTCAAACCAGCGAGTGGTGCGGCGAGCTGACCGATACGACGCACACGGTGATGCACGCGCTCACGAAGCGCTTCGGCCTGCGCTCCGCCGACGTGCTGGCCGCGCAGCCGCCGGGCGCCGAGATGACCCAGTACTTCGAGCGGAAGTACTATTTCTGGAAGGACGCGGAACGAGACTTTCGCCCGGTGTACGCCACGCTGCAGCGGCAGCTGCGCACGATCGGTGCGGACACGCAGTGGAACAGCGCGACGCCGCACGCGCGCGAGCTCGACCACATGAGCGCCTACGAGTGGATCGAGCGCTTCGTCCCCGGCGGCCACCGTTCGCCGATGGGTCAGTTCCTCGACGTGTCGTACCTCGCCGAGTACGGCATCGATACGCGCCGGCAGAGTGCGCTCAACCTCGTGTACTACGTCGGTCCGCAGCCGGCGTACGACGGCAGGACGGGTAACTTCTCGATCTTGGGCGCGTCGGACCAGCGCTATCACATCGCGGGCGGGAACCAGCAGCTCCCGACGCTCATCGCCGGAACGCTGCCCGACGGGCGCCTGCATTTGCGCCATCGCCTGCTCGCGATCGCTCGGCGCTCGGACGGGCGCGTCGACGTTACGTTTGCGACGCCCGACGGCACGCGCACGCACGCGTTCGATCGGGCGATCGTCACGCCGTCGTTCGCCGTGCTGCGCCACCTCGATCTGCGTCGCGCCGGTTTCGACGCGCGCAAGATGCGCGCGATCGACACGCTCGGCTACGGCGAGCACTCGAAGTTCGTCCTGCAATTCGACCGGCGCGTGTGGAACGAGCGCGGACCGTGGGGCATCGGCACCGGCGACATCACGACCGACCTCGACATCGTGAACGCGTGGGACCAGTCGCGGGGCCAGGCCGGCACGTCGGGGCTCATCGTGCAGTATGCGGCCGGCGCGGTCAGCGCCGCGCTCGCTCCGCCCGCGCCGTACATGATGTCGGTCGGATCGCCGTTCATCGGCCGGCTCGCGGCACATCTGGTCGCACAGCTGGAGCGCGTTTGGCCGGGCATCTCGCCGCACTACACCGGAAAGGCAGCGCTGAGCCACCCGACCCTCGACCCGAACTTCAACGGATCGTATTCGTGCTGGCTCGTCGGACAGTGCACGGACATCGCCGGCTACGAAGGCGTGCGCCAGGGCAACGTGCACTTCGCGGGCGAGCACTGCAGCGTGGTGTATCAGGGCTTTATGGAAGGTGCGGCACGGGAGGGGACGCGCGCCGCCCGCGAGGTGCTCTCCGACCTCGGCGTCAAGACCGCGGCATGACGGCGTCCACGTCGCTGCGCACGGCATGTCTCAATTTCTGGGAGGTGCTCGCGCAGTCCATCGCCATGCTCGGCCCGACGATGACGCCGGTGCTGATCGTTCCGCTCGCCTTCGCGTCGTCGGGCAACGCGAGTTGGGTCGCCTACGTGTTCGGCGCTGTCATGCTGCTCGCCGTCGCGCTCAGCCTGCGTGAATTCGCCACCCGATCGGCGACGGCGGGGTCGCTCTACACGTACGCGCAGCGTGCCTTCGGTGCACGCGGCGCGATGCTGGCCGGATGGTGCCTGCTCTGGGCCTACGCGTTCGTCTGCGTCGCCGGCCTCACGGGGTTCGCAGTCTTCGGCAACGCCCTCCTGGGTTCGCTCGGCAGCGCGGTGCCTCCGATGGTCTTCGTCGCGGTGTGCCTCGGCGTCGGGTGGTATCTCTCGTACCGCGACATCCGCCTCTCGACGATCACGCTACTGGCCCTGGAGACGGCATCGGTGAGTCTGATCGCGCTCCTGCTCGTCGTCGTGTTCGCGCACAAGGGCATCGTGGATCCCGATCAGCTGACGCTGAGGGGCGGCTCGCTCTCGGCCATCGGCCTCGGCGCCGTGATCGCCGTGTTCAGCCTCGTTGGCTTCGAGAGCGCGACGTCGCTCGGCGAGGAGGCGAAGTCGCCGCTGCGCACGATCCCGGCCGCCGTCATCTGGAGCGTCATCATCGCCGGCCTGTTCTTCGTCGTCTGCGTCTACGCCGAGATCCTCGGGACGCGCGGCTACGCGACGACGCTAGACAAGCTGACCACGCCGCTCGACACGCTCTCGGACATCGCGCGCGTGCCGTACCTGAAAATTCCCATCGACATCGGCGCGCTGTTCAGCTCCTTCTCCGTGTCGCTCGCCGCGCTGAACGCCGGTGCGCGCGTCATCTACACGATGGGCCGCAGCGGCCTGCTGCCGGAGCCCCTCGGGCGTTCGCACCCGACCCACCAGTCACCGCATCTGGCGCTCTCGCTGTTCGCGCTCGTCAACCTCGCGATCGCGGTCGTGATGCTGGTCGGCTTCCGCCGCGCGCCCGCCGACGCGTTCGGCGACACGGCCACGCTCGGGGCCTTCGGCTTCGTCGCGATCTACCTCTCGATCGCGGCGGGCGCACCACTGTACCTGCGCCGGCTCGGGGAGATGCGGCCGCGCCACCTGGCGCTGGCGGCCGTCACCGTGCTGCTCTTGCTCGTGCCGACGGTCGGCAGCGTCTATCCGGTCCCAGCGCCTCCGGGCAACGTCTACCCATACCTGTTTTTCGCCTACTTCGCGGCGGGCGCGCTGTGGCTCTGGAGCCGCAGCGCGCACGCGCACGTCGTCGAGATCGAGGCCGCCCCGGCCGGAGCGCCCGCCGGAGAAGCCGGCTAGTGGCCCCGGTGAGGGGCCACCGACCGCCTACGGAATCGTGATCTGGTAGAGGCCATTCCGATGGTACGCCGAGTACCACACGCTGGCATGGTTGTGATCGACGCTGAACGCTTCGATACCGTACGCGCTCGCCGGGACCACGTAGGTCGTCAGGTTCTTGGTCGCCGCAACGTATTCGTTGATCGAACTGCTCGGCACGTAGTTCTGCGCGTTCCCGTTGCTGTACCAGATTGAGCCGTCGACGGTGTCGGCTTGCATGATGCTGATGAGGGCGCTCGTGTCGATCGGCGTCACCGTCCCGTCGGTCGAGATCTTCGAGAGGCCGTTGTAGTTCGCCCACAGGAAGAGGACTGGGCCGTACGTGATGGCGCTGCACGTAATGCCGGCGTAGCTCCCGATGATGGTGCCGTTCTCCATCAGCGACAGTGCGCTGTACGTAACGGAGCCTTTGTATTCGGACTGGCAGAACCACTGGTGCTTCGGCCCGGATGTCATCCCGCCCACGCTCCACGACTGGTAGCCCGGTAGCAGCGGAAACTTATAGTCCGTGTACTTGCCGCTGGGCGAGAGCGCGCTGAACCCGTACGGCTTTCCGCTCGCATCGTTCGCAAGCGTCCACAGCTTCGGTGCGTTGAACGGGCCGGCGAAGAGGCCCGACGAGCCGGATACCTCGTACTGCTGGTCCGCGTAGAGCGTGATGGTCCCGGAGGTCGTGATGCTGGCCATCTCCGTACCCACGACAAACCAGAGGTCGCTGTCCGGCCCGGCGATCAGCGATTGCGGTCCCGCGGTCGTCGTTCCGACGGGATACTGCTTGAGCTGCTGCGATCCCGGGTCGATGCGGCCGATGAAGCCGAGGGCGCTGCCGTGCGGCGGCACTGCGAACCACGCGGCGCCATCCGCGCCGATCGCGATCGAGTTGGGCGTTCCGTTGAAAAAGTATTTCGTCACCGTCGCACGCTTCATGCGACGGTTGATGTGCGCCGGCGGCGCAAACCTCGGCGCGAGGACGTTCCCGTTCGCGAGAACCCCCGCGGAAGCGGGCGCTGCGATTGCACACGCCGACGCGACGGCGGCGACGATGGAACAGAGCCGAGGGATCATGGGGGACCTCACCTCAAAGCACGCGGGCCACCAAGTTCGGGGCCCGCCTGGTCTGCTTCGTGGCCGCTCGCCGCTGACCGCTCCAACCGCGGTTAGAACGGCATTAAAAGAGTGCCGCTTGCTCGGACGAAGCGTTAGGTGGCGGTGCTCCCCACGCCGAGGTCGACGACGCGCGGACGGAGCGCGAGTTCGCGCAGGACCCTCGCGTAGTCGTCGGCCGTCACATCGGCCCACGGCTTGCGCAAGATCGCGAGCAATGCAGCCTCGATCACGTTCGTGCCGAACGAGCGCCCGCCGAAGTCGGGTGTCGTCGTGACGAGCCGGGCGACGCCGCGTTCGCGGAGCTCCTCGATGTCGCGCGCGGTCACCGTATTGGTGAGCACGAGCTTCCCGTCGAGACGTGGCGGCATGAACGCGCGCATGAAGTGAAAATCGCCGGCAATGATGTCGGCCTCGGCGTAGTACTCCGGATACTTGGGTGCCGGCGGCCGGTCTTGCTTCTTGCCCGTCGGATAGAAGAACTGGAACGGCAGCTTGCACGCGTCGGGCAAGTAGCGCTCCGCGAGCTGCTCGAACTCGGCGAGCCCGCGTACCGGCTTGTCGAGGTCGAGCGCGAAGATGAAGTCGCCGAAGAGCACGTCGGCGCCGGCCTCTACGAGCGCCTGCGCCATCCCGAAGCGGTCGAGCGCGCTGACCATAAGGACCTTGCGGCCGCGCAGCTCGATGCCGAGATCGTCGTGCAGAAATCGCACGGCGGCGCGCTCGAGCGTGTTCTTGAGCCCGCTGCCGTCGGCGACCGGCGTCTGCGTGACCGCGGCGAGCAGGCGCAGCCCGTCGCGCAATGCGTAGCGCTTCGCACCTGCGTAGAGGTACACGTCGATCCCGCCGAGTCCGATGGCGTCGACCGTGCCGTCGAGCTCGCGCAACTTCGCCGTCGCGCGATCGATGGAGCCGTCCATCCCGATGCGCGCGATGTCGAACTGCTCGCCGAGCAGCGAAACGATGGCCCGGTGATCGCGCGACGACGAACCGAGCGACACCGACACCACGGTCTTCACGCTGGCGCGCTGCTCATTGCCGCTCGGGTGCTCCGCCCGGCTCGGCGACGGCCACGGCCGGACGCACCTCGACCGGGAAGTTGACGGATGCCGCGATGAAGCACTGTGCGTGGGCCTGCTCGTGCAATGCAAGCGCATGCTCGAGGTCGCCGCCCGCGACGGTGACTCGCGGCCGGAGAACGGCATGCGTGAAGCGACCCGCGCCCGCGGTCTCTTCCATCGTTGCCTCGGCATCGTCCGCGTACGCCACGACCTCGATCCCGGCGAGCGCGCACAGCGCGAGGTACGAGAGCAGGTGGCACGACGCGAGCGCCGCGAGGAGCAGCTCTTCGGGGTTGTGCAGCGCCGGGTCACCACGGAAGGTCGCATCGGCGGAGCCGTCGATCGGCGGCTTTCCCTCGAACTCGACGCGATACGTGCGCGAATATGCGGCGTACGAGGACGTCGGACCGCCGGCAGCGCCCGTCCAGGCGACGTGCGCAGCGTAGCGGTGGGCGCGCGTCTTGGGGCGGACCGTCATACGGCCGCGGTCCGGCGCGCGCGCGCCGCGGCGCGGACGGCCGCCACATCCTCGGGCGTGATCGCCCGGTCGAATGCGCGCATCCCGGCGAGTGCGAAACCGTCGCGAACCGCGAGCGCCTGAATTTCGCGCACCTTCGCGAGGTCGACGCCGCGCCCGAGCGTGAAGCATTCGCGACGCTCCTCGAGCGCGAGCACCATGGTCTCGGACATGCAGGCCAGCGCGGTCTGCGGCGGGAGCCCGAGGTCGAACTCCTTCCCGGGCTCGCGCACGCGCTCGAACCGCGGCGCACCGGGAACGCGGACGTTGCCCCCCTCGGTCACGAGGACGTCGGGGCGCTCGGTCGCCACTCGCCGCCCGACGTCGTGCGGCAGCGACAGCTCGCACACGACGGCGCCGGTCTGCAGGTCGCTCGGCTCGATGATCTCCTGGGTGGAGGACGTCGCCGTGAGGACCAACTGCCCGCGCGGCACCGCCGCGCGGATGTCGGTCGTATACGAAACCGTGCACGCGAGCCGCGCCGCGACGGCGTCGTGAAACTTGCGCAGGCGCGTCTCGTTTCGTGCCACCATGACGACGTGCGCGACGTGCGGTGCGAGCAGCTCCACGCATGCGGACCCGATCGATCCGGTTGCGCCGATGACGACGGCGGTCGCGGCCGGCAGTTCGATCTGCATCTCGCGGGCGCCCCGCAGCAGGCTCTCGACCCCGGCGGCGATCGTCAGCGAATTGCCGGTGGTCACGGCGATCGGCGCTCGCGCGGCGATCGTCACGCCCGCGTCGCCCACGACGCCGGTGAACGCACCCAGGCCGGCCACCTCCGCGCCGAGCTCGGCGCCGATTTCGATCGCGCGCGAAATCTTCGCGTAGACGGTCTCGCGCGGAAGCGCGAGTATCTGCTCGGGCATGTACGTCGCACCGATGAACCAGCCTTCGGTCTCGCGACCGTCGGGCGTCCGCACGCCCGTCACGTGGGCGGCCGCGTACGCCGGCATCCACTCGAGGATCTTCTCGATCATCGGGCGGCCCTTGCCGACCGCGCCCGGCTCGTAGCGGACGACGTCCTCGAGCGACGTTGGGTGGATGACGAAGCAGAATTTCATGCCGTGTCGCGCCGCCTTCGTGACGGGGATTCGCCTTTCCACCAGCGGCGAGCACGCGCAGGGGCGTCCGAGCCGAATGGCCGAACACCTGCCCATGACGACAACTTTTTCCGAGCTCGAAGAAATCGTCCGGATCCCGTCTCCAGCGCCTGTCCCACAGGCGCTGGCGTGCGACGGGGAGCATCTGTGGCTCGGCTCCTGGGAGACCGCTCGAATCTACGGCATCGATGCGCACCAGGGGCGCGTTTTCGAGGAAGCGGCAGCGCCCGGCAAGCCCGTCGGCGCGACCGTCCTCGGCGACGAACTCCGATTCATCTGCAGCGAGCAGGACGACTCGCGCTTCATCCGGCGCTACGTCCCCGCGCATGGCTTCAAGTCGCACGAGGCGGTGCCGTGCCCCGACGACACCGGCTCGTTCCTCGCCTTCGACGGCGCCCACGTGTGGCTGAGCCAACGCCACCTCAAGCGGGTGCACGAACTCGACGCGAGCCACCGCCCGCGCAGAACCATTCCGGTCGGCGAAGAGATCCTCGGCATGGCGTGGGTGGGGGACCGCATCTATTTCTCGATCTGGCTCGGCAAGGAGCGCGGCGGATGCCGCATCGCGTACATCGAGCCGCGGTCGGAAGAACCGCGGCTCGTTTTTGCGGCGCAGTCGCCGTTCGTCGCCGTGTCCATCGCGCGCGACGGCGACCGGCTGTGGACGAACGACGTGCGCCGTAGCGAGATCGTCGCGTTCGCGATCCCTACATGACGTCGATCGTCTCGTAGACCTCCACCGTGCCGCCGCTCCGCAGGACCGGGCAGCCTTTGGCCAGGTCCGACGCAGCGCTCAGACTCGCAGCCGTCACGATCGAATACCCGCTCAGGGCCGACCCGGCGTGAGGGTCGACACCACGGGACGAGACCGACTTGGACTCACCGAACGGGTTACCGTGGTCGACAACCGCCGGCCCGAGTTGACCGAACCACTCACCCCAAGCCGCAATCGAAGCGGCATGCGCGGCCTCGTCGGATTCTATCCGGCCGCCGCCGTACACCAGGACATACTTCGCCATCGTCATCTCCACGTACCAGAGTGCAGGTAGTGTGAACGACCGAATCTCGCGCCGTCCGATAACCCAGACGAACGGCCCACGCCAAAATCGACACGTCGCGAAGCCCCATCCCGCCCGCGTCCCGCGATGAACAAGAACCTGCGCACGGCCCTCAGCCTCGTGCTCTTCGTGCTGGCGGTCGTCGGCGCGTACGTTGAGGTTCGCTCGGCGCGAACCGGGCTGCCGGGGCCGCACCGGCTTGCGGTGACGGTCTACTTGCTCGTCGCGATCTACGCACTCACGTCCGTCGTCGTGCGGCTGCGGCGCGACGCCGGCCGCTAGCGGGCCGACTGAGGGCCGTTCTCAACGCCCGCGGCCTTGACCGTACGATATACGCATGCAGAGAGAGGACCCCCGGGTCAGCACGATCCGAGAGCCCCCCTGTCCCCTTCGAAGGACGCTCTGAATGTACCATCATTCCGCGAGATCGGGAATAGCGGCGCGCGCGACGGGCATGACCATAGCGCGAGCCGGGAGCCCGGCGCTAGCCTTGGCGGTTGCCTTCGGCCTCGC
>Ga0302325_10010612_pt1 | contig 19948 bp, 19 predicted proteins | sample Palsa_T0_2_FD_201948 | JGI IMG/M metagenome (GOLD analysis project Ga0302325, IMG submission 201948) | Peat permafrost microbial communities from Stordalen Mire near Abisko, Sweden - Palsa_T0_2 | ecosystem: Environmental > Terrestrial > Soil > Palsa > Peat permafrost | place: Sweden: Abisko...
ACCCTACTCATTACCAAGCGAACGCCAAGGACTACTCTTTTTTTTAGTATACTCTCTACGGCGCTTCCAAAATCTTTGTACTCTAAGCGCCAATTGTTCAGCCTAAGGAGCCATTGCGGTCCCATTCCCATTGCTTTCGCTAAAACCCGTGATAACGTGTATTCTTTCATAGTATACACTCTCTCCTTTCGTAAATCGGGAAACAACAAACTCAAAACCGCTAACATCGATTCAGAATCCCGATGAATTGCGTCCTTGTAGAAGGCAGCCCATCCCTGTGCTTCCTTCCTCCGACGTGCATTGAACGTTGGTTTCTTCAATCGTGTGTTTGGCGCTTGATACTCGTTCAGTAAGTTTTCCAAAACATCAAGAAAACGACATAGATCCTTGAACAGTAGCGTGTCACAGGCCGAATTGGCCATGCTTGAGATGCCGCCGAGGATTTCTCCCGAGGTAACACACACAATTCCTTCGCGATCCGTGCACAGGAGATCAAAACACGCGTGTCGGCATTTGAGCCAAGAGGTAATTTAGATGTAACCACAGCAACGACAGGCGGCTTTCCTTTAAATATACGTGGGCCAATTCATGTGCGTGGTTAACCTCCACACCACGAGCATCAATCACCCTTCACGAATTGGACGAGACCCTGAAATTCCAGATCGGTCAGTGCAGTGTTCAAGTCGGCGATGGGCGCAGCCGATTCAAAGTAAGTCCATTGCTGAAGCTCGTTGATTTGCGTGTAGACTCGCCTTTCGTCGAGGTGTATTCCGCCTGTTTGAGGAGCGCAATATCCCTGCTTCGGAGGTTTACTGGATTCAAGTATATCCTTCGCGTAGCTGCAATTCTGACCCTATAGTTCTGGTCCCTTCCTGAAACTGCAGAAGATGTCTTCTCCCTTATATCACCGAGCGATATCCGTCGAGTGCGAGACACGGCGCCCGAAAATCTTGAAACTTTGATCCTAGCATTGACATCGCGGCTGTTCGCTTTACGCCATCACCCTTCTTTCCCAGACAATGAGCTTGCTCCTGCGCAGGAAGCACTGAATTGCATTCGTGTGTTGACGAGATTGTTTCCGTTCATATTTGAGAGTGATGATATGGTGGAATGGATGGACAGATTTTGGTGGACTAAACGACGTAAACGGCCTCGGGGGATGACACAGGGACCTCTGAAGATTCAGGATGGTGGGAAAGAAGATAACGAGGTGTTATTCGACGGTGGAAATGCTGGCGGGAATGAGGGAGATATTCCGTTGGTTCAAAGTCCGATTTCGAGGAAAGATGATGAGAGTCTGGAAAGGAGTAAACCCTTGGCGGAAGAGCTATTAGATACCGTCTTGGAATTACTCTCGTTCTCTGGCTTCACAATTCCTACGACTTATACACAAGCAGGAGATTCGAAGGTAACGATGGCGATATGGTATGTCTTCCAGTGGCTAGGCTGACTATAGGGAAACTGGTGTGGGATGTAATACGCCAGTGGGAACCACGAAACCTCTTGAATCCAACAAAATCGAGACCTTGCGACTTCTTCTCAGTATGGTCTCAGGCCCAATCTATTCCCCTGGAGATCAACTTCTCCGACGGTCCTCTCCCTTTACTTCCTACCTCGTTTCGTCCACAGATAAGAAACTCATCCTCTCGCTCCTGTGCTCGCTTCTCAACACATCAATGAAATACAACCCCGCTGGCTGGCATCTCCCCTACGAACATTACGTCCTCTCAGATCCCAAGAAGCTCCTCGTCACTTACTCCCTGCAAAGTCTCCTCGTCCTGTTAACACACGATATCCAGCCTGAGGATTCCACGCCCACAAGCGCTCCCCAGAAAAACATGTATCGCTTTTATCTGGGCAAGTTGCACCGCACAGATGACTTTCAATTCGTTGTCGACGGAATCAATCGTCTGCTCAGTCTACCGATTCAGAGTAATGCGAGTGTCCTACCTGGAAGTCAACGCTCAACAAAAGCCCACAGCGAAGCTATGGTCCTATTTTGGGAGGTCTGGAAGTGTAATAAAGTATATTCCCTCATTGAATAAAATTGATTATAGCGGTTTCGATCGTTTCTTCTCGATTCAGGGCGGTCATTGGACTTTTTAATTGTATTATTGTATTATCCTCTGGAACACAAGGCGGACCCATCGCAAATTGGTCTTGTAAGGATGAGTTCGTTTTTATTGCAAACGTTGTCAGCCGAAAAGGGCTTTGCCTCAAATTTGAACCGGCCATTTGAAGGACATTCTGCGTTACCTTCGAGTGTGAGATTGTCAAACTTTCACGGCACCTACGCTGATTTCATGATCGTGGTATTTCCTGGGCCTTTCTCCGTTGACGCTAGTCTATTTACAATCTCATCGCAACTAGCAAAGGGAACCTTACTTCGCTTTATCCAACATTCCTACGCACGATGGCCAACGTCTCTCCTTACCTCAGGAATCTCTCGACGACGACGTCCTCGAAGCTTATCTCCTTGTATAATAGTATGATATCTCCGTCCTTCCTGCTAGCCAAGGAATCCAATCCCGCACTCCTGCATATCCTTCTCGAGACATTAAACAACATTATCGAACATCAACACTCCAACAACCCGACCCTTTTATACGCAATCATCCGCAACCATGCCAAATTCCAAGCTCTCCAACGATTCGACCTGCACAAAGCTCTCTCAGATCTGGAAGAACGTAAAAAGACCAAGGAAGAGAAAGAAAGTCTTCCCAGTGATCCCGTGAAGCCGTCATTAGAATTACCGACACCAACAACTCCGTTACAGGCGTTCAGTGTAGGTGATGATGACGATGAAGAGGAGGAGCATGAAACGAAACCATTGAGTGAAAAGGCGAGAGGCAAATTACCCGAGGGCGTTGAAATTCCGCGGCGGGAATCAAATTTCAGCATTCGAAGTGCTTCGGGGATGTTGTCCCCTGGCGTGGAAAGGAAAGAATTCTATCCTACTGATTCTTGGGTATCTCGCTTTCTTGACATTGATTAATTTTAGGTTGCGACATGGTTGCCTTATCTGCCTTTGATGTCAATAATGCAAGTCATCAATCAACTTGAACCAGCAATCTCGGCTCTCTTATCCTCTCTCCCCGCCCCCTCCACTCGACCCGTCTTCGAACATCTTCGCAACGCCCAAATAATTGGCCTTGAACCCTCGCCCGTCGAAACCGAATCCTTCAACTGGACACTGCAAGCAATAGTATGGTATAAATCGTTCTTGTGGGGCCAAATCTTCTCGTCCGAGATGGATATCCAAGGGGGAACAGTTGGTGTATGGAAAGATACTCAGGTGAGGTTATTCAGAGTACAGCAGGATAAGCAGGGAGAGGGATTAAGGGGTATGGCAAGGGATATGAGCGCTCATAAGGTTGATCAGATGGCGAGGGGTGTTTTGGAGAGGGTTGGGAAGATTAATTTGAGAAAGGATCCGGAGTAATGGGTTTCGTATGTATGTTCTTTCATCTAGTGCATATCAAGGTGGCATTATCATTAGAGGTTGCCTGAGCAGCAATTAAGTTTTGTACCTACTTTATATTCCTTGTATCTTTGGCATCGTGAGATTCTGCAGCTGTATGAGTTCTAGAGCATTTGATCTCATCTGACTGGTATTGCGCAACCAGCAAGTATCTCTTTCACTCCCAACGCACTCTCTGTGTGAAAAGCAAGGTCCATCTACTGTACGCATTATCACCATAATGCAGTTCGGAGAAAGGCGATTGGTTAGATGTTAAACCTAAAACTATAGCTTTCCGCTGAGAGCAGGCAAGACAAATAACGAAATGTAAACACATATTTCCACCGCGCGATGATCTGATCCGCAATGTCATCCTCACAATCCTCACCTCCGAAATTCAAACGTCCGCCCTTCTACGCCTGCTACCTCCTTCGCTCCCTCAAATCTAAAGCAAATACCTACATCGGATCCACTCCCCATCCGCCTCGTGTATTTCCGTCCCTTTCCGTCCTGACACTAGCGTCAACGTCAACACAACGGCCTGCTCAAGAATGGCGGCGCAGTCAAAACGAAACAGTCGCGACCGTGGGAGGTACCTCCTAGCGGGGATGCATGCTGATATAGATGGTCCTATTAGTGCATGGATTTCCGAGTAAGATTGCAGCGCTGCAGTTTGAATGGGCATGGCAGAATCCGCATTTATCGCGTCAGGCACCACTCGAGACAAAATTAGCTTTACGGAAGAGACTGGAAGGCAGAACGCGATACCAGAAGCCAAGAATGTCGATGACACGGAGCGTGGAGATATTGCGAGAGATGCTAGGGTTTGAGGGGTGGCGAAAGTGGCCTTTGAAAGTAAGTGTGTTGGATGACGATGTTGCGAAAGTTTGGGCGAAAGTGGGAAAAAAGGAAGGCATAAGAGAGATTAGTTGGAGTATCGTTGGGGAGGGGATTGATGAGATTGAGACTGAGGAAGGAGATGGGAATGGGAATGGGAGCACCATTCAGGAGAGGAAACGGGATTTAAATCTAAAAAAATTGATGACCTTGGATCTCAATGATGGTATCCTCCTCCTGTATGAACAACGCTGAGTGTAGCTGAATTTCTAACTTCCCATTTATCAAAATCTCATTCGATACTGCCTCCGTCCAAGTCCAATGCATTACACTCTTGCGATATATGTCACAAACCTCTTCCGCAAAGTCATCTCGAAATAGCTCTCTGTTCACACACTACATGTCCTTCAGTATACCACCTCCGATGTCTTGCGTCTCGCCTCGAACAATCAAAAGCAATTCTGCCAGTCAAAGGCACATGTCCAATTTGTCACAAAGAGATTCTTTGGGGCGATATAATCCGAGGCGTATTCGGACGGGCAGGGCGAATGGATACCGTTCCGGCCGAAGAAGATGCGGTGGGACAGACAGAGTCCGACGATGACGATGAGGAAGAGGAGCAGCGACCAACTCCGCGACGGAGAAAGCCGGCGTCTGGATTAATCCCGCTAGTCGGCAAACCGAAAACACCAAAGTCGAATACTAAATCCTCTCGCGCTGTAGGAAAACAGCCTAGTAAAAGGGCGACTGAAAAAGTTACGATGGTGCCTGGGAGTGATGAGGAGGCAACCCCGAAACCGGTTCGGCGGAAAGCACCACCGCGAAGAAAAACTCTGGATGGGATGGAGATCGTGGATGTCTCGGAGGGTTTGGAGACTCTGAAGACACCCTTACCGCGTAAGAAAGCGCAGAAAAAGCAACTGGAGAAAATTATCCCCGATTCTGCAGGGGAAGAACGGGATGTTTGGGTTATTAGCTCGGATAATGAATAGATTTAGAGATCCGTTTTTGGATTACATGTAAAATAGGAAGTGCATGGTTACGCATTTGCACGGAAAGTTATATCAAACCGCTGAAGTTGGTCAGCTATTACAAGATCGCTTGAGTGTTCCACCTTTGAGATGCAATGAATTCTACCCCATTTAAAGTATAATTTAAAATATATATCTAACTGAGACGTCTATATTACTCTATCCCATTTTTAACCTCCTCCGAAGCCTTAACAACAATCTCAAAAGCTTCTCTAATATCCTTTTCCTCCAACGCAGGCAACCCACTAACCACTCTAATCACAAACGTCCCTCCCACAACCGCACTCGAAGGAAACATCTTTCCCTCTCGTTCAATCTTCTGGTAAACCTTCTTAGTCAAATCGCCTTTGACAGTAAACACCGTCAAAGCAAACTCCGGATCCACAAAAATCTCAAACAAATCGTTTCGCGAGCGTATCAGGTCCGAGAAAAGCCGACCCAGGGAAATAGTATGTCGGATATGTTGTTGCATGCCTGAGAGGCCGTACGTGCGCATCACGAACCATACTTTCAGGGAGCGGAAACGGCGGCCGAAGGGGATTTGCCAGTCACTGCCAAGGCTAGGTCAGACCTCACATATGACTTAAAGGAGGGGGAGGAAGCTTGGGAGTACCGGTAATCGAATACTAAACCACTTTCACTAGCTGCGTTGCGGACGTAACTTGGCGTCAGACTAAAAGCGTTGACGAGATGTTTTCGTTCTCGTACATAAAGACAAGAGACATCGAAATTGGTTAGGAGCCATTTATGCATATTCATATCAAAGGAATCATAACTCCCTACCGCTTCAAGCAGATATTGATATTCCGGGCAGATGAGAGCTGCACCAGCATACTACCGTCAGTATTTGACCACAAGGGAGGGGCTGAGATGTAGAGGTTGGAAGGAGAAAGATGTACCGCAGCGTCAATATGAAGCCATATTTCAGGGAATTCTTTACAGGCCTCAGCGATCCCCTTGAGATCGTCTACGGCGCAAGTCGGTGTTGTCCCCAATGTTGCAGTTATGAAGAAGGGGATAAATCCCTCTTTCTTGGCCTTGATGATTTCCTCCCTGACTCGCACACCACTTAAACTCCATGTTCCCTTTTCAGCGGGAATAGCGCGGAACTTGACCCCTGCTATCATGGCTGCCTTCTGTGTACACGAATGGGTCTGATCCGAACCAAAGACGAGTAATTTCCCTCTGACTGCATCTGCCTCCTCACTCAGCAAAGAAGAAAGATACCGATCTCTGGCAGCGACGACGACTACAACCACTGCCTCAGAAGCAGAGCCTTGTATCACACCTCCACCATGACCGCTCGAGAGGAATGTATCCGGCAATCCCAAGGCTGTCGCTAGCCAATCTAACACCACCGTCTCCACTGCAATTAAACCCTTCCCCAGAGTACTATACGTTCAGTCACACTAGGTGAACAGATCCAATTGAATGCAGCACAATTGAACATACTGGAATAAAGTTCGCCAAGGATCCCCGGATAAGTTGAATTACAAGGAAACCAACTGAAAAACTTGGGATGTTGCCAATGCGTGATCCCTGGCTTTCATTAGCCCGTCTGTCCTCTTGGGGAAAAGAATACCATTATGAGATTCTCAATATCTGGCTGGATCTGATCCCATTTGACTCCTTCGACGGGAATCGACGAGGGCAACGCCTCGCGCATGAATCCCGGCTGGACCGATGGAAGTACTGGTCTCTCTCCGATGGTGTTGAAATATTCGATTACTACACTCAGTTACTTAAGATAAATAGGAGTCACTTTGATCAATGGCTTGATAGCCTGCCTTTCGGAATTCTTCGTTATTCATGTCTATGGACCTGCGAAAGTCTTGAACGGGGCGATAGACTGTTCGCGACAAACCGCGGCGATCGGATCCCTTCCCCGGAGTCCGGACGGCAAATCGCCATGTCAGTCACGTGCAGCCATACCGGGAAATTTTTGGGAGAAAGAGGAAAATTGCAAAATCGTCCGGGACGGATCACCGCGCGAGAAGTCGACTGACGGGAATTGTGTGGGAAGACGAGCAAAATGGAGGGCAACACACCTGTCCTCAGGGAATTGCCTGCGTCGAAGTACAATCTCGATACGTATTGGGGACGTGTGCGGGTACTCAATCTCCTGTGTCGGGGCTGATTGTAGCATTGTATGGATATTACTGACCCACGGTTGGAATCTTTGAGGATTGGTGACTCATGGCAGGACGTTGTTGGTGTCGAAAGATGAATTGCAAAGATCTATCCACTTGGTGAGAGATTACAAACTCGGGAAGATCCCCGAGATGAACGAGGAGATGTGGAGAGCAAAGAAGAGTACTTTCAAGGCAAAGCGGAACTGATTGCTAGTTGTTGACTCCTCTGTTCACCCAGGTACGTCGTGAGAAGTGCCTTTTGACATTCAGATACTGCGTTGCCTATCTATCTACCTTGGAGAATGTCTTCGTTTGTGTTGGTTGGGACTCTTTTGCTCTGAACTGACTTTAGACGAATTTGGTCGTGACAGCGGGGATGCTGAATCCCGCAAACGGAATCGTCAGGACTGTGGGTTGGCAGTGGATTAATCAATCTGTCAACGTTCGTCTCACTGTCTGTCTTTTCTGACTGCAGGTTGCAATAAACGCGTCCAATGCAAACAAATCAACTCCATTAACAAATCACCAGCTCCGAACATCATATCTCTTGGCCACCACGGTTTCATGCTCCATTGCCCTCGGTCTAAATTCCCTTGTCCCTCGCCTCAGAGGTCTAGAACCCACGACACGTACCATCTTAACCCGCCTCGTGCCCTTCGCAGCTGTAGTCACCGCCGGTGTAGTCAACGTTGTCCTGATGCGGGTGGAGGAAATTTACCACGGTATCTACGTGCAAGATCACGACGGCACGATCCTTGGCAGCTCAAAGAAAGCAGGTCTCCTCGCCGTGTCGGAGACTGCGGCGTCACGAGCATTGAATGCAACTCCCGTGATGGCCATTCCTCCCCTAATACTGTTGAGACTACAGCGGACCGAATGGCTGAAACGGAATCCTCGAATGACTATACCCGTCAACTTGGCGCTGATCCTTGGTGTCAGTCTCGTTGCACTGCCCTGTGCTATTGGCGCGTTCCCTCAGCGACAACGAATCCATGTTTCCAATCTAGAACCCGAGTTCCAAGACCGCCAAGACAGGAAGGGCGAGAAGATCGACTATGTTTGGTTCAATCGAGGAGTGTAGTACAAGGAGATTCGTCATGATAGAGTTTTGTTGGATGGTCTATTTTTGGAGAAGGATTTAAAGTATTTTTTGGATAACTCCGGATAGAGTTAGATAGCCTGTTAAGCGAGTTCTGAGATCACGAGACCCTCGGGCGGCGCCTTTACGCGAAGGGTAAACCCATGTGACCCCCACTCAAGATCTGGATGTGTTACAGGTGCAGAACATCAAAAAGAAGTTTTTGGTTTTGAGTTTAGCGAGCGGCGAAGCGCGTGTTGGGGGCTCATCGTTACCGCCGATCAATCAATCGGGTTACCAACAATAGCAACGAATGTAAATACCAAGGTCAGATTAACTTGGCAAAGTCAACAAGGCACACCCAACGCGATAGCTCACAAAAGCGGATTGGGTACCTGAAGAGCGCAGGGCACTGGCTCCGATCCAGGAGCAGGTTCTAAATTAAGGAGACGAGCAATCACCGAGTCAGGGGTCAAGTCGCCGGCGGCTCCCGCATTCCTCGGCGTCTTAATTTCGAGGGTCTCATTCTGGCTCGAGCGTGGCCGGCTGCTATTTTTAGTCCCGGATCATCTGCGTTTCAGAAACATGATACATTCCACAGAGAAAATGTACCTGCAGCAGGAAAACAATGTCCCCTGAACCTCCACATTCCTCGCGAAGCGTACCTGCGCCCCCGCCGTCCAATTGATGACGCAATCGCCGCGGACTTCTATGAGGCGACGTTCGCAGTTCGTTTGTCAAATCCAAGATTTCTCATTTTTGCTAAACATCAAACAGAAACACCCTGCGCCAAAGTTCCCGCGTGATTTCCGCGGCCGGGAAATTGATGCAAAGGCTCTAAGATCGCTTTGTGACATCGGCTCGAGGATTGGACGGTCCGAGCGGATATTTGACGATCAATCACAACCATGTTTTTCTCCCAGCCAGCAATGGCATTTGTTTGTGTTTCTATTCAGCCGCATGCTTTGCGTCCTGCAGAGCATTGCCCCTTTCTATGGCCTGCTACGGAATGGAAATGAATGAATAAGTGTGCCTACGGCTAATACTCCGGATTTGGCATTGCGATCAATGCGCTTTGTAAGAGACAAAATCCGGTTGAGCCGTCGCGCCGATCAATCCGCAGTAGCATGTGCTTGCACATGTTGTCACGCGAGAACATACAGCACGTCAATAGTAAATGTCAAATCAAGATAGCAAAATTTTGAGATATTCCCGTTGAATTCCTAACATGCGCTCTGCTGTTAGTCCTAGAGTCTCTACTACTACAATTTTACAAACAATTAGCCGGCAGATTTCATCAAACTGCGCTCCATATGAATATGAATTATATCCTCCTACATTTCAATAATAGACCTGTACGCCTAATTCCTATGTTCCTTGCGCATATTAAAACATTCGGAAATGCAAGGGTGGGTGAGAGTGACGGTAATCAATATCGTCGTAAAATAGACCCAATCACGGTTTCCGTGCAGCCAGCTCGGGGCTCGGAGTCCGTTTCCGTTTGGCGACGGATGAGGGAGTCACGGAGACTGTGTCGAAGGCTGACAAAATGGCCGAGTCCTGAGGATTCCGTGGCGCGGTGATCATGCCTGACGGTGGTGGAAGAGAAACGGGGATTGGAGAAGGCATGGGTTGCGGGACACTTTGGGTCGGTGGTGTTTCTCGATTAAGATGTGTTAGGGGTGGCAGGGAGGGGGATTCTGTGTATTCGTATGGCGGAGATTTGGTTGGCCGGTCTAGATACTCGATGGACGCGGAACGAGGGTCATGTCGATAGTGTATGTTGGGCGAGCGAGAAAATGCTGGAGGGGGAGGTAAGGGCCGCGCAACTGGCATCGGCGAAGGTATGTGTGGTCTCCCTTGCGACATAGGTCGCTGTGAATGAACTTGCTGGGGAGAGTAGGGACTTTGTAGCTGATATGAATATCGTCGAGCATGGACTGGGGTGACGCGAGGGGGCGAAAATGGCGGTGGTGGCCCGACGACCGAGTAGGGTGTATTTTCGGGCGCTGATCTCGCTGATAGGAGGGCGGAGGGCGGAGGTTGTGGCACAGTAGTGGAAGTAGAATACAATGAACTGCGCCGGTGATGGGGAGATGGAGCGGCAGAGTAGGGAGGGGAACGCTGGCCATAGTCTGAATATGGAGCACCCAAGCGGCCTTCGGGATAGCTAGATCTTAACTCGTGTGAAGTCGGCCGCCGCCGTAAAGTTGATCCAGTTTGAAGGGGCGCCAGATTTGGCTTGCTTGATGACATTGGGTCTAACATTTGCTTTTTCCTTGGCGGTGATAACGGTTCCATCTCAGATGAGCGAGAAACGGCCACTCGAGGTTGCGGCGGCGAGGCATACGGCGATAAATGATATGAAGGGGGCGGAGGTGGTTGAATAGAGTATTGCGGCGAAGGCCTCTGGCCCATGGCGATCTGTGAAGTGCTTTGAGGCGGGGTCATGTAGGGCAGGTCAGGACGTGGAGCTTCGTAAGGCGCTGCAGAGACGGGTAGAAACTCACATTTCTGATCACGTTGGACGCAGTTTGTGCATCGTCCGTCCGGGGAACTTTGATAGCCTGAACACCGTATCTTCAATTAGAAATGACAATGTAAAAGCAAACCTTCCGACGCCGGCAGTAACGACATGCTACAGCAGTGCGCTGTCGCGGGGCGGGTTGATGGACAGGCGCAACGAGTGTATCTGTCGTATAATATTCTGGAGGTCGAGCATACACAACCGCGCGCTCGTGAGGTCTTGTCATCTCCATCTGTCTAGGTGGAGGGACAGAGTGACGGCTGTCCGGCGGGGGGGGATCTGGCGGGTATGAGAGTCGAGTGTGAGGGGGAGGATGACCATAGGGTGAGTATTGAGGAGGATCTGACCGGCCATGCTGCGTTGAAGGATGCATGGGTAGGTCAACATAACGCGAGGCCGGAAGAGAGGGCGGACGGCTGTCTCTGCCATTACCTTCAGGCGCATTCTGGGGGGTGTGAGACAGTCCGCTGCCCTCTCGCCTACTCATGGGGATGTAGTAGGGCTGCTGCTGCTGCTGCTGCTGCTTCTGGCTCACAGAATACGATCCATGTATGGTCTTGTCGAAGCGCAGAGAAGGGAGGTCGCATCGACGAACGAGGACTTGCGTTGCGTCCACTTTGAAGGATGTGGTCCCTGAGCCACCACTTTGGAGGCGCTGGAATGTATCAAGTGTGGCTCAAATTCCTTGCCAGGGTGCAATTTCCTTTCCGCTGGTCAAATGCGGCGGGCGACGCAAATGTGCTTCGTCTGGGATGTAGGAGTGCTCCCGCGTTTGCGACTCGCTGCGGGAGGCAACGTGCTGGGTATTGAAAGCACGTTTTATGGCGGCGATCGGAGGTTGAATCGAGGACGGGAGTTGCGCCGCCCTTGGAGAGGTAATGCCCTGAGGCAGCGGTCACTTGAGATTAGGTTTTGGCGGGTGGCAAGAGTGGCGAGCGACAGAGGTTTGCGGGCTCAGCATGCGACGAGGTGCGTTCGCAGGATCGACACGGCCAAGTACAGTGTGGTTGGTGTGGTGGTGGTGGTGGTGCAGGATATATGTGTGCTGAATAAACCGGAGTGCGGAGGAATACTAGCTCGGCAGGCTGTGGTAAACGAAGGGCTATCGCGGCTTGAGCTTAGCGAGCAAGTAACCTAGTGAGTAAGAAACAAGGCTCGCCGAGACGGACATACGGGGATCCAGAGCACAGTGGCCGACTGGCGGACGACGGAAGAGGTACAGTACACTGCGTCAAAGGCGTATCGCTTTGTGGCGGTGCCCCCGGTTAATAAACTAATGTAAATCGCATGAGCAACGATCAAACCTTTTGCGGCACCACCAACTGCGAGTGACAGGCAATTTAGTAAAATCGTAATTAAATCGGTAATGAACTGCTCGAAATCAAGGAGCCGCTGGAATTCAAGCCGGCCGAAATTGCATTAGACCATTACATACTTTGTGTATATTTGTTATACATATTTGTGGGAATCTCGGCTAGCTGGTTGGACGAAGGCGCAACCCTTGAAAGCAGCTGACTGCGCCGAATGAAGCTTAACGACCCGCGTGCTTGCCCTCTTGAGTAATCGTGTAACTACATAATTATTGGCCCGTCGGCGGCCGGATTACCAAAAGAGGCGGTACTTTCCACGATAATCCAGTAATGAGGCGTTTTCTTCCCCCTGGTGCCAGCAGTTCGTCCCTGCGCACCACACGTTAAGCACACACCCAGTTACGTGGTGGCTCCGCCGCACAAGAAAACGAACATACGCCGTCCACAGCACCCGAACACATCATCATCGTCCCATACGCCCACGTTTGATGAATCTGATACATTCTTGTGACTCCCCTCGTCCAACCTGTCTAATTTAAACTTTCATATGTTTGCTCTGCAACTGTACATATTACCAAATTAACTCCGGTCAGAGCCTCGGCCGGTCCCGCAAGAAACTTAATTTCAGTAGCCTGTGCATCCGCATTGCAATTCCCCGGCTACACAACGAATCATAATGCTTGGTGGCCGAATTTAATTTCACTGGAATAGAGCAGTGTTCAAGATAGGCATGAAACCGCTCGACTCTCAAATCCCTTGGAGTCTTGCGCGAGCTGTGCACGGCCTCCGTCAGCTGCACATATACAGATATAGCAACCAAGGCAATTCAATCTCAAAATCTGTCCCCCACGTTTCGGTGGCGAGATTTACACTTTCGCTGTTAATATTGAACACGCGTTTGATCGGCAAGGATCCTCATCAGCTGAAAAAACCTAAAATAATCCGTCTAATAAACTTCTCTTAAAATGCTCCCGTGCCGCTCCCGTCTCCAAATCTCCGCCTCGGTGCGGGAGCTGCTCGCAAACACACCTGCGGGAATGTGTCTAGTGGATGCTCGACATTGGCATGACTAGCCTGTCTGGTGCCGCAATCATGCAAACTAAGATTAAAGGAGGCCCCATTTCGGCGAGCCAAAACATCCGACGGCCTGTGTCTTCAATGGCCTATATTAAGCACGTGCTGCCCCTCAGACGGGACGCCATTGGCCTTCCCGCATCCATTTAAATACGTGGGCCTTTTCGGCGTAAAAGAGGACAGGGTGCTGCAATTGGCTGGGGCCGTCAGCAAGCAGGCCAATGCGTGCCTGTTACCCCTCAATTTTAGTTGCATGGGGAGGGTCTTATCACTTTGATGAGGTTTTGAGTCCACCACGTTCCTCGGGCTCCTTAATTTAATCTCCCGACCGAGCCGGCCAACGGAAACATCGGATGATCGTCCTGGTGGAAATGAGGGCCAAAGCCCATGGCATCTTGGCAAGGGAGTCTGCCGTCGATCAGTCAACATGTCAACCCGCTGGGGTTTGCGAGACAGGTTGTCTCAGTTCGGGACAATCATCATGTGCAGGTGCACAGTAAATAGTAGCCAAGCCTATTTCAGCAAGCCGTGGATGCAGGGAGTGGTCTGTGGACGGAAGGCGTTTTTGGGGCGCCGGTCACCTCCAGCCGCATTTCACTAGGGCCGTGCGCTTGGCTAGACGGAACTTGTTTAAATAGGCGATCAACGAAGGTCTCAGCTTACACAATGGTATCTGTCAACCTTATTCAGAGAGCTGAATCCAGGACATTTCCCTCCTTACTCCGGCTGCACAGTCCAATGACATACCAGGAACCGGGGTGATTGGCACAAGTCAATCCCATCATCGAAATGTCGGGTGGCTGAGTCGGACATGATCGGCGGGCGCTCCGACTGGCTCTATTAGGCGAAGGGCGAGACGTGGAAGGTGGATGCTGGCCAGGAAAGGGCCGGCGATTGACAGGCTTCAGAAATTACCCGAATCGCCGACGCTTTCTCGGCCAGCTGATCCCGAAATCGGGCGGCAGGATCGACAGCATCGCCGATCGAAACAAATGTACCAGTCATGACTGCGTCATCCTGTCTCCTTTAGGAAACCCGGGGATCGTTGCTAGCGTGCAAATGCCACCGGCGCGCCGTCGCGTGCAATGACGATGGGGACACGTGCCCCTCCGATTGAGAGTCTGAGATCTGCATACATCCATGCGTTCTTGATCCACCCTATGCATAATCGACTAGACAATCGATATTTTACGCAACCCGATAAGTTGCCTGCGGTCAAATGATCGACGGCTCGAACAGGTGGATATACCGGCGGTATACGACACTTTGGTATCATTTTCCGGTAAAAATTACTGCGTCAGAAAGCGTTCGCCAGCGGATCAACAAGGGTCGCATCGAGTTTCCATGTACGTTGGTGGATTACCACTTGACTGCCACTGATTTTAACCCGATTGGAATATCTCAAACAGGTATATCAGCCGGGCACGGATTATAACGGCTTCTGTGTCCTTGGATGAGCCGCCCAGAGGTGGACGTTTCGTAGGCGGTTGTTGCCAGGAAGGGATACTGCTGGGATTCTAGCACGGGAGAATCCGCCGAGTCTTCGCTATATCGCCATATCATCCTTGATCTATAGCTTAGACCTCTCTTTTGATAGAGTTAGAGTTTAATTGTGAATGTTCCTGGAGAAATTGTTCTGACATCTCCATCACGAGGCCGGTATTCAATTGAAGGCGATCACGGCCCAGTTTTCGTATCACCAATCGGGAGGAAAGCAGGTCTATTTGCATCTCTCCTAGGGGACTTTTTCTCTGCATGGAGAGTTTTGCTGCCCTCGTCATCGAGTCGCTTTGAGCCATAATCGCCTGTCGCTGTTGCAACTGATTTGGGAAAGAGGTCTGTGCACTATTAAACTTTAATCTCTTTGCACGTTTTCGTTAAATGCCGATCACGCACTCACTGAACTACAGCAACGATCGAGCCTTGACCGACTAACAACTGAAAAGTTTCCTCACGCCCCCTTGCCATTCCCAAGAACCGTTAACGACGACTCTAAACGGTTTTGACCAGTGAGATTGCTTGAATGGAGCCGTTGTTGGTGTTAATTCCGCTGGGATGGACAAATCAGCGGTGGCTGCTGATGGCGCAAATTACGCGCCAGGCGACTGTTGTGGGAAATCCTCCACACATAAACAACATTCCAACCGACCACAGCGAAAAGACCCGCATTCCACCGATGGCCAGGTTACTCCCAATCCGAGCCGGTCGTCGTTCATTCAGCACACCACGACAACAGTGACGATCGCGCGAGTCTTCAGCAACATCTGCGGCCTGTTAGTTGCTAGTCGAGTAGCATGGCATCTGTAGCTGCGGCACCATTGCCGTATCCAACGGGTCCTGCAGACCAGAGCGTGCACGATCCTCTGCCCATTCCTCAGCCGGTCAGTGCTGCAGATAAACGTGTTTCGCAGGCCTCCGCGTGCTCGGGGACGTCGGCCAACAGCGATGGCAAACGCAAGATGCAGGTTGGACCATGGAGACTGGGACGGACGCTTGGTCGGGGCAGTTCAGGTGTGTTGGCAGGTGTATTGGGCTGATGTTAGGTCGAGTACGGCTTGCGAAGAATGTCAATACTGGTCAACTTGCCGCAGTCAAGATCGTTCCGAAGTCGCTGACGCCGACCGCCCGGAAGAAAGACGATGGCAAGCACAAAGCTCCCGAGAAAACAGGAGACACAGGATTGTCTTACAGTATTGAGCGAGAGGTTGTAATCATGAAACTCATCGAGCACCCGAATGTTATGAGCTTATACGACGTATGGGAAAATCGCGGCGAACTGTACGAACCTCAGCTATCAACGCTGACCATAGGTATCTCGTATTGGAATATATTGAAGGAGGCGAGCTGTTTGATTATTTAGTCAAAAAGGGCAAACTGGAAGAAGCGGAGGCGGCAAAATACTTCCGCCAAATTATTGCGGGAGTCTCATATTGTCATCGCTTTAATATCTGGTACGACCTGTCAAAAATGAGTCTGACCGTAGTCATCGAGATTTAAAGCCCGAAAACCTACTTCTGGACAAAGACGGCAACATCAGAATAGCAGACTTTGGGATGGCCGTTTTAGAACCCAAGGGTCGCCTTCTCGAAACCTCGTGCGGATCTCCGCATTACGCAAGTCCGGAGATCGTGGCTGGAAAAACATATCACGGCGCACCCAGCGATATTTGGTCTTGCGGGATCATATTATTTGCATTGTTAACGGGTCATCTGCCCTTTGATGATGAAAATATCCGGAATCTACTGCTTAAAGTGAAAGCCGGACATTTTACCATGCCACCGCAATTATCATCCGAGGCGAAGGATCTGATCTGGCGTATGCTTGACGTTGATCCGAAATCTCGGATACGAATGCAAGATATCTTTCGTCATCCATTCTTGCTCAAATATCCGCCTGCGGAAGGCGAATTCGATCTACCGGATATCCCAGAGGTGGAAAGACCGGTCAAAAGCGAGGCGGAGATCGACAAGGAGATTCTAAAGAATCTTTTGATTCTATGGAAAGGCGAATCCCGGACCACAATTATCGAGAGATTGCTATCTTCTGAGTATAATCTCTTCCAGGAAACCACTGAATCTAGACCCACTGTTGAAAAGACGTTCTACTGTTTATTAATGCGCTATCGACAAAATAGGTTGGAGAATTATCGGGTCGAATGTCCTTCGCCGAATCCTCAAGCAACGGCTCCGAAGACGGTTAAGAAATCCACTTCGACAACGATGAAACCACGGAAAGCTAGCAGCAAAAGTTCCCTCACAAACAAACCGGGAGTTGTATTCCCTCAACCTCAAACGAAAGCTCCGCCAAAAACTCCTGCCAAGGGACAACTACCATATCCAGCTGGAACAGTGTCGGCGAAGAAAGCCCTCTTGGAGAAACAAGTCAATTCGAATTCACCGGCACAGAAGGAATTGCCATATCCATCGACGCCAGGGAAGAAGCAAATATCACCAAAGAACAGCAATGTCTTCAGCATAACTCCGAAAACTCCACCTTATCCTACAAGTACCGCATTTCCCAAAGGGCAGTTATCGTCAAAGACACCTACAGGGCCGGTGGCTGCAGCGACGGCGAAATTACAGGCAAAAGCACCACCGTATCCGTCTAAAGATCTCCTTCCTCAGGCGCCAAAGATGACTGCTCAAAAGGCAAAGGACACGCCTCTTGTGGAACTAAGTCCGAACAAACAAGCTATTACGAAACAATTTGCGACTGAGATTGAGAAAGCATTCAATCGCGGTCCATCACCAGAGAAAAAACCCAAGGGACCGGCGCCGAAGCCAACGATGCCGAAAACCCAGGCGCCACCAACAGCAGAAGCTACACAGCCTGCATACCGTTCCGCGCGACCATTACCATTAGTTCCTCAACGGCCAGCGCCGGTGCCGATGGCACTGCGATCACCGCTGATGGGTCCACGAAGTCCTGCGCCAACAAACAGTACGTTCGACGATATGTTCCAGCAATTCTCGACCAGGGCACCTGCAAGTGGTAGTCGGTCTCCGTCCATTGCCCCTTCGATGGCCTCATCCCGTCCCTCTCCTCTGATATATCAAGATATGTTCGAAGACGCTCCAGATGATAACACGTCAGCGAGTTACTACGATCTCACCAAGCCGTTGCGGACAAATTCTTCGAAGCGGCCGCTAAACACACGGTCTCAAAACACAGCAGAGCAATTACCAGTCCTTCCGTTCCGGTCAGGGAAGCAAAATCCTTCAACCACACCGCTGGCTATTCATAAGGAACCTTCCCGATTACGAATTTCGTCACTTATCACACCACGTCCCGCTAACCCTCTCCTCGCTGCACCTACGTTGGATAAACGCACTGTGTCTGCCCCAATGCCACAACCCATCCCTCTCACTTCGCCAGTCTTAGTCGACAAGGACTTCCAAGCCCCGTCGTCACGACCTGGTCCTGTCCGTATGCGTTCGACGTTTAAACATGAATTCTTCCGTGCAGGCAGCTTGAAGGACTCTAATGTTGATATGCAAGCTGCAAAGGAGAACGCTACACCGCATCCACTGCAACAGAGAATGAACAGTATGAAAGAGCCACAACCCGCGAAAAGGAAATGGTCCTCTCGAATGCGGAAAGAAAGTATACTCTCAGTCCTGCCGAGTCTAATGTGATAGAAGAGAATGTTCCTCCAGCGCCTGTTCTGGAAACGAAACCCAAGCCTTCCCGGAAAGCTACTTGGAGTTTACCGAAGAGAAATCCAACTTTACCGCCGTTACAGGAATCTCACGCAGAGGAAGAGGATTATCCAGTCTTTGAATCACATGGTCCTGTGAAGCAATCCTTCTTTGCAAAGATTTTCTCTATCAAACCTCTTGCAAAGGTGGTTCAGACGACTCTACCCGCTGACAAACTCCGCGCCGAGATTTTTGACCTCCTATGTCGTTGGGAGAAAATGGGCAGTGGTATCGTCAACGTAGTCCTAGATCCTCGCACGCAAACAATCCGCGCAAAGTTGTCCAGTCATAACTCTGTTGGTTTGAAAGCGATGAGATTCCGAATTGAAACTACTTCTGTGACCGGTGGCTCAAACGCGTTGTTCTCGCAAGAGAAAGGTATTTTTCCTCCATGTTAAAAAACTTACTCGTAGGCGCGGGAAGTTCGTTTACGAGAGTTGTACAACAAATTGATGCGGTGCTTTGTGGAAAAGGGTATTTGGTGAGTGGAAGTGCCACGGAGAAAGCTATCCCTTCTTTGACGCCTCGGTTACCTGGAATCGAGGTATAATGTATTATTAGCATATCATTATTCATTTGGCGGCGCAGATGTAGAGTTGCATGTATGTACAGATATGAAAAATTTAGTAATAAATTTATTAATGACAATTGAATCTGCTTTTTTTGGAGTGATCGTGAATGAGCCGTGGGGGAGTGGGTGAAAAGTGCCCCACGCATCAACGGCGAGAGATGTACTCTCTTCCCCTCCGGCTAGGGCCTGAGCCCTACGGGCTCAGCGCTAGCCTCTGGTGCCAAATCTCGCCGGAACTCAGAACTTTTCAAATCAACAGCTTCTGAATCGTCCTTTTGTATACAGGCTGGCGCCAATGCCAATATGAATTCCTGAAAGTTTCATCCCCCCATGATGTCTAGTTGCCGAGATCTAGCTACCTCCGGAACTCAGATATTTCCAGAAATTCTGCGAGTTCCGAAATTAATGCCGCCCGGAACTCACTATGTCTGGGTTTAAAGGTTGGGAATTAAAAGAGATTTCTGATTTCCGGAATTCCGAAACTCGGAAGCACCCCTCGCACTGGCGCTAGCCGTGGTGACTGCGCCCGAAGGGTCACGCACCCCGAGCAAGTCAGCAATTACTTACTTTATTACTATTGGAATTTGGAATGTATTGCAGACATGAAACTATGAAGTCTGAGAAGACGTCGCGGACATGAGTCCAGCTCTGGCAGACTGGCACCACACTTAGCTCCAGAGAACCCCGCTCCAGCAAACCCAGATCAGCTCCAGCCTCTAGCAAACCTAGC
>Ga0302325_10010613_pt1 | contig 19945 bp, 20 predicted proteins | sample Palsa_T0_2_FD_201948 | JGI IMG/M metagenome (GOLD analysis project Ga0302325, IMG submission 201948) | Peat permafrost microbial communities from Stordalen Mire near Abisko, Sweden - Palsa_T0_2 | ecosystem: Environmental > Terrestrial > Soil > Palsa > Peat permafrost | place: Sweden: Abisko...
CTTCGTCGATGAACGAGGCGACGGTGGGATAGTGCTCGCGGCCGACGATGTCGAGTACGTGGGTGGCGCCGTCGCGCTCGACGAGCGCGACCCCGACGGCGCTCAGGCCGAGCCGGCCGGGATCGTCGATCACGATCGGCGGGTCGATCAGGAACTCCTCGACCGGGCGCCCGCCGGGGCCGAGGGGGACGGCGAGGTAGGCGGCGCCGGGCTGGCGGTAGCCGCAGCCGCGGCGCCCGCCGCTCGTCACGAGCGGCGTCTCTTGCTGGTGCATGAATCTCCTATCGAGTGAAGGTCGGGGTTGAAAGGGGGCGCAGGGCCCCGCGTGATGCCGATGAGCAGCCGGTGGCTGCCGTCATTGCCGCCGCGGCAGGGCGTCCGGGTCGCTGGCGGGGGGTGGCTGGCAGCCGGCGTCGATCAGGAAGCGGACGAACGCATCACGGTCGCGACCGGGGTGAAACGGCTCGGCGCCGCGGATCAGCTCGCGGACGTGCTCGAGGTCGTAGAGCAGCGCGAGCTTGCCCGGCGGGTCGTCCCACTCGCCGCAGTCATAGCGCTCGATCCATGCTGCCATTGCGGCCAGCGCCTCGACCTGCATGCCGTCCTCCCACCAGTCCTTACCCGGCCGGACCCGGTAGCGCTCGCCGAGCATGAGGACGTCTGACCACAGCTGCTGCCACCACAGCCACCGCTCGCGCGGGAGCAGGTTGGTGGGGGTCATCGGCCAGCGCCGCTGGTCGAGGCCGAGTTCGTCGTGTCCGTCTTCGCGCCATTCGGTCATGGCTGATCCTCCAGTTTCTGAGAGTGAACGCGTTCGGGCCTAGAGCCCGCGGCCGCCGGGGCAGCGCCCCCACGCGTGGCAGAAGCGCCGGCTGCACTTCCAGCTCGTGGGGTCCGCAAAGCCCCACGGCTCGTCGGGCCCCAAGCGCTCATAGCAATCCGCGATTTGGCTGGCGGCCAAGGCGACCCGAGCCAGCACGCCGCGCAGCTGCCCGGCCGAGCGACGTGTGGTCACGAGCGCGGCCCCCATCTCCTTGCGCCGCTTCCCCGGCTTGGCGATCTGCGCGAACGTGAACTCGCTGGCCGGGCGACCCTCGAGCCACCGGCCGGCGAGGTACAGCCCCGCCTGTGGGTCACGATCGGCGCCGTCCTGGGAGATCAGGCTGTTCTTGACCTTGTAATCGACCACCGCCGGCGTGGCTTCCCCGCGCTCACCGGGCCGGACGGTTTCGAGGTCGAGGTAGCAGAGGATCGTCCACTGGAGCTCGGGGGCGAGCGCGAACTCGACCTTTCGCTGGACCGCGACCGGCTGCCCGACGTGGGGGAGGAGGTCCTTGAACGCGAGCGCGATCGCCTGCAGGCCGAGCTCGAACGCGGCCTTCTGGTTGAGCTCGTGGTCCCAGTCGACGCCGAGCTTGGCCTGCTCGACGGCGAGTTCCGCGCTCCAGCATTCGCGGTAGTGCTCCTGCACCTGCTCGAGCGTCAGCGCGGTGCCGGACTCGAGCGTGTGGCGGTGATAGGCCGACAGGGCGTCGTCGACGCGGCCACCGAGGAACATCGCGCCGCTCGGCGGCGTGCGCTCCCCTTTGATGTAGTGGCGTCGCCAGGTCTCCGGGCAGGTGACCCATTTCGCGTACGACGACGGCGAGAGGTGGCGCAGGTGCTCGCCGTCGTAGCGGATGGGTAGGCGGGTGGGGATCGGGATGCGGGCGGCGAGATCGGCCGCCGTTTGCGGTCCTGATGTGGAGGCCCTCGCAGGGGCCAGCGCGAGATCTGACATGGGATCTCCTTCCGGTGAAAGGGTGGTGGCCCGCCCGCGCGGACGTCGTGGTCGGCGCGGGCGGGCGAGAGGTCGGTTTGGGACGTCTGGTTACGCGGCCGCGGGCCCGAGGCCGCCGAAGTCGACGGCGACGACGCCCTCGCGCTTGCCGTTTTCGCCGGGTGCGGCCGGGGCTGAGGGGACGGCGGGAGACGCCGCGGTGGCGTTGGCGGATTCGCCGGACTCGCCTTGGACGGACTGCTCGGCTGCCTCGCCTTGCCCCATCCCACTTTCGGGCTCGCCGTGCGGGAGGATCTCGCCGAGGTCACGGCGCACGGCCTCGGTGCTCATCCGGATCGCGTAGCCGCTGCGAAGCCACTGCTCGGTGGCGGCCGACAGGATCAGCAGGTCGCTCTTCCCTTGCCGGCGGATCGCCTGCACCTGCCGGTTCCCCGGGCCGATGGGTAGCACCACGGACTCGAGCGCCGTGTAGAGGTAGGCGCCGATTCCGGCTGCGACGCCGGCGCGCTTGCGCGCGTCGGAGTAGAGCGCCTTCAGCCCCGCGAACGAGCCGGCGTCCATGTCGCCGATGTCCTCGTAGACCGCCTCGATGTCGGGAGCGCCCTCGAGGACGGGGAGGGTGATGATCAGCCGGCAGGCCAGGTAGAGCTTCTTGCCCGCGGTGGCGCTCACTTCAACGTGGCGGAACTCCTGGCGCCAGCGGCCGGGCACGACCGCGTTCAGGCGCTGGATTACCGACTGGGCGCCGAGGTAGGCGGCGACCTGCGCGCCGCCGTAGGGGTCGCCGTTGTAGGTGACCTTGGTCATCGCCCGAAAGCCGATCGCGCCGGGCGCGAACGGCCGGCGGAACAGCTCGATCGCCTGCGCGTGGGTCTCGGCGGGCGGGGTCGTGTCGTCGATCTTTTCTGAAGACATGCGTAGTTCTCCCAAGTTGGGTTCGGTTTGGATAGCTCGGCGGCCGCCTTGCGTGGCGAACGTCGAGCAGGGGCTTTGAGCGATGCGAGGGCTAGGCGAGCGGTGCGACCGGCTCCGCGAGTAGCTCGGGTCGGGTGCTCAGGCGGCGCGCCGTGCGTCCGTCTGATAGAGCCCCGCCTCGACGAGGAAGCGCGATGGTCCGCCGGTCGGTCGCCCGTTGCGCTCTGCGACATGCGTGATCACCAGCCGGTCCTTCGCGCGGGTGGCGGCGACGTAGAACAGCCGGCGTTCCTCATCGAGCTGCCCGGCGTCCGGCGAGGCGAGCGAGCGCCATGACGGCAGTAGCTGCTCCTCGCAGCCGAGCAGCGCGACGAGCTTCGCCTCGGTTCCTTTTGATCTGTGTATCGTCGACACGGTCATCCGGCGGTCCTCGCCGGAGCGGACTTCCTGGGCGTGAAGGCCAGCGGCGTGCTCGAGGAACCCCCGGAGTGTCGCCTTGTCCTGGTGCTGTTCCTCGTAGCCCTGGGCGGCGCGGCAGAGCGAGCGGAGGTCTTCGAGCACGCGTTCTGCGTCGCGGCGGGCTTCGGGGTCAGCGGAGGCGTCGCGTTGGTGCTCGTAGTGGTGCACGAGGCCGCCGGGGAGCGTCACCGTGGCGATCACCGCGTGCCCGAGCGAGCGCCCGGACGCAAGCTCTCCACGGACGCGGCGAAGGCCTCGGCCGAGCTCGGCGAGGCGCTCGCGCGCCCCCTGGCTGCGGACAGCGGTGAGCGCGCCCGCTTCCCCGCAGGCGGCGATCAGGTCGCCCTCATGTTCCTCGCGTGCCCAGGCGACGAGCCGGGTCGCGGTCGCCGGGCCGACACCGCGGCGGGGGGAGGCGACCGCGCGGCGCAGCGCTTGCGCGTCGGCGGGGTTCTGAACGAGCGTCAGGTACGCCAGCGCGTCGCGGACCTCGGTCCGCTCATACAGGCCGAGCGAGCCGAGCACCCGGTGTGGGATCCCCGAGTGCGCGAGCGCGCGCTGCAGCGCCTCGGTCGCGTATCCGGTGCGGGCGACCGCGATGATCTCACCGCCCGGGACCCCTGCGGCGAGCGCGTCGGCGATTTGCCCGGCGACCCAGTGCGCCTCCTGATATTCGTTTGCGAGCGCGGCCACTTGGACCCGGCCGCCGGCGCCGCGCATCGCGATCAGCGCCTTCGGTGTCCGCTGCTCGTTGTGGCTCACGCACCGGACCGCGGCGTCGAGGATCTCCGCGCGGGAGCGGAAGTTGCGCCCGAGCACGATCTCCGCGTGACCGGGGTGGCGATCAGCGAAGCGAAGGATGTGGCTGGGGTCGGCGTTACGCCACGTGTGGACGACCTGGTCATCGTCGCCGACGACGCACAGGTTTCCACCCGGCCCAGCGAGAAGGTCAACGAATGTCGCCTGCGCGTGGCTCACATCCTGGAACTCGTCGACAAGAATCCATCGCCAGCGCTGTCGCAGCCATGCGAGCCGGTGGGGCTGCTCTGACAACAGTCTCACCGCGAACGCGAGCAGATCGTCGAATGACCACGCGTTCGAGCGGCGCATCTCGGACTCGAGCTCGCGCCACACCGCACCTACCAGCGCGGCCGCCGGGTGCGCGGCCGCCCGCTCGTAACCCTCGGGGGAGAGCAGCCGGTTCTTCGCCTTGGAGATCTCCGCGAGCAGCTCGGCGCTCGCGGGCTGGCCGTGGTCGGCGAGCGCCTGCTGCACTTGCCCGCGCTCGTGGTCTGAGAGCAGCCAGTCGACAACGCGGCGCACGTCCGCCTGGTCATAGATCGTGTAGTTCTCGGTGCGCCCGAACATCTCGGCGTGCTCGCGCAGCAGACGTGCGCACACCGAATGGAACGTCGCCGCGGTGACGGCGCGGGCCTGCTGCTCGCCGAGCAGGTCGGCGAGCCGCAAACGCAGCTCGCCGGCGGCGCGGACGCTGAACGTGACCGCGAGGATCTCCCACGGTTTCGCTGCACCCGTTTGCAGCAGGTACGCGATCCGGTGGGTCAGGGTGCGGGTCTTGCCGGCGCCCGGCCCGGCGAGCAGGAGCAGCGGGCCGGGGCCGTGGGTGACGGCGCGGGCCTGCTCGGGGGTCAGCCCCTCGAGCAGGCGGAGGTGCCCGGGCGGCGCGACAGCGCAGCCCAGGACGGGAAAGGGCATAAGGCCTCCTAGGACTTAGAGGTGAGAGGAGCCGGCGGGAAGCGCCCGGCTCGTGGGTGGGCACGGCCCTCCGCCAGCCGGTGTACGGCCACCAGGCTCAGGTAGTGGGCGCGAAGCGGCCGCGCGCGATTAATTTCTGCAAACGCCCAACAGGCGGCGTTTTATGCCGCAACATGTAGGTGCTGGTCCGTGCGAGCGACAGCGACGTCGATCGGACGGGCCTCGTCGCGCCCGCGTGGCGCGGCAGCTTCGGGTCGCCGCCGCGGCGTGTCAGCGCGACGCGCCGACAGACGACTTCAACATGGTGGGAGTGTGCCCGCGCGCTCCCGGAATAGGAGGACGATGATGCGTGTCCGCGGCTGGGACAGACGAACCTCCGGACCCGACAGCGGTGCGGGCTGCCAGCAGGGTGCGTTCCCGCTTGCCAGCGTCAGAGGCACCCTACGTATCTGACTGGGTGAGATCCCGGATCGCCTCGACGAGCGCGTCCGGTTTTGGGGCGAGGTCGGGACGGTTGCCGTATTCCCTCAGCCACTTAGGCAGAGAGCAGTACTGCGGATTGTCCTGCGTCAGGCAGGCTGCACGGGGGTAGATCACGCCAGAGTCCAGGTCCGCGAAGTCAACAAGCGGTCGCTCGGCGACCTCCCCCTCACAGTTGTGAGACACCGACCTGCGGACCTCGTACTCGGACTTGCCGGTGGCAGCGATAAGCGCTGCGACGAGCTCGTTGGTGTTGCGCCGCCGCACGGCCCAGTGTCTCGCCCGAGACGACGTGTCCGTGCGGTCGATCGCTGGAACGGAGGCGAAAGTCAGCGACGCTGCCACGGCGGCAACGGTCTCCGCAATTAGCGGCCGAGACCGAGGAGTGCCCTGAGGTGAATTTGCTGCTCTGGCGTCTGACATGAAGTAGCACTCTGGACCCTATCGCTCCGGACCCTGTAGCAAAGCGTGCGAGCGGGGCGCGGCTTACGAGACTGTCGTGCACTGCCAGCGCCGGGCGGCGCACCCTGGGCGAAGTCAGCCCAGCTCGCCGAGCACGTCGGCGCGTACGCCTTCGCGCGCAGGAACGCTTCGCCGCGCCGCTCGCGGCGTTAGGGGCCTCCGAGCAGCACCGACGCGAGGTCATAGATCGCGCCGCCCGCGCCGCAGCTCGCGCTGTGGCAGTTCCAGCCTTGGGTCGAGTCGATCCCGACCGAACGAAGCAGGTCGCGGGCAGCTCCGTTTGTACAGGTCGTCGTGATCAGGCCTTGCGGGGCGGTCAGGCCCGTAGCGCGTTCCAGTGCTCCGCTACGAGTTTTGGCGCACGCCGCGTCAGCCACCAAACCGCGGCACCGCCGGCTATCTCATCGACGGGCCCCGGTATGGGCAGAACCGCGACGGCGAGCAGCCACTTCACGGGGCGCGGGACGCGCGGGTCGGCGAGCAGCCGCCGGAACAGCCTCGCACCGTCCTTCAGAAGTTCGGCCGTCTTCATCCGCGTTGGGCCGGTTCGTCGTCGGGCTCGTAGAACTGGAAGACCAGGCCCTCCCATTCGCCCCGTTCGGGTTCTCCTTGGGCGGGCACCTTGCGCGTCCTGACCTTCAACCCCTTCTGGTCGGCCTTCGCGTGCAGCGTGACGCGCATGTTCTCGGTGGGGACGTCGTAGTCCTCGCCGCGACGTATCTCCCAGATGTCGCCCTTGGTCCAGCGACTCCAGTCGTACTTCGGTCGCGTGCTTCCCGGGGCCGTCCCGAAGTCGAACTCGTCGAGCTCTCTAGCCATGGCGCTCCTAGCTTGGTAGAGGCAAGACTCTAGCAGGCTATCGGCTGATAACCTAACTACCTATAGTCCTATGGACCTTCGGCCCTATGTCAAACAGCTCATCATCGGAGATGCCGGCCGGGATCTGCGGCGATCGTCGTCAGCTCCAGGCGGCCTCGTGCGACCCATCTCTTGGCGACTCGACAGCGACCCCCGGTAGCGCGGGGGCACGAAAGGGAATTGATGCCGGTTCACGGATTGATAGACGACTACGAGGCGACCTGCGCCAACGGCCATTACCCGACCGTCAGCGTCTACCCGTGATGGCGCGACACCGACGGATCTGGACCCCCGAGGAGCTGGCGCAGCAGGAGATCGCGGCGGGTATCGAGCCGTCGGCGTGTGTCGAGTGCGGTGAGCCGGTCGGAGAGCCTCACAGGGCCGGGTGCTCTCACTCATCGGCGATGGGCGGCAGCGGACGCCGCGAGGCGCTGCACGAGCGGATCGAATCCTGTCCCGGCTGCTCGGCCCGCAACCGGATCCTCTCCCCGAAAGCAAAGGCTGTCTACAAGTGCGGCACGTGCGGCGCTCGATTCCGGCTCGGGCGCCGGCCGGGAACACCGCCATCACTGCTGAAGCCGAAGAAGATCGAACGACCGCGAGCGCCCTTGCTGAAGCGGGTGTACTGGTTCGCAGCGGTCTTCGTGTTCGCGGAGGTGCCGCTCCTGCTCATCTGTGCGGCGCTGTACCACAAGCGGACCTTCCAGCATCCCTGGGTCCACTGGGTGATGCTCGGCCTGATGATCCCGATGTGGTTGGTCATCGGATTGACCGTGCTGGTCGGCGGTTTCTACCTGCTGGGCTGCTTCCTTTACTGGATCGTCACCGGGATCGACCCGCTCGGGCCCCTGGGCCAATGAGCCGCCACGTTCGATCGCTCCACTCCGGCACTCGAACGCTGCCGAGCGACGCCTACGGCGCCAGGAAGTCGTTGCTGCTCTTACGCCGCGCGGGCTCGTGACCGACCGTCCGGCTCGCCCAGTCGACAACCATAGGGGTGGTCGGCATTGCTTGGAGTACCATTCTCCGGGGTTCAGCTCCAGTAGGTTGGCACGTGTTGACGGCAACTCCGAGCAAGACGGCACCGTGCCAGCCAGGGCTACCTCCGGACGGGTCCAGCAGGCGCCTTTGAGGCATCTCGACAGATAGGGTTCAAACGGCTGTGCGGGTCCGACGCGTCACATTTAGCGGGACAGCCGGACCAGTCCGGAGTTGCGACGTCCCGCTCGGCGACTTCACGGCGGTGCTCGGACTGAATGACGCCGGGAAGAGCAGGTTCGTGGGGGAGATCGTTGCGGTTCTCGACGGGCGCAGCGACGAGGGATGCGAGGCACGGGTCGTGGCGGAGTTGGACGATCGGGACATCGCCGACCTGCTCGGCATCGACAACCTGCTGCTTACTGAGGCTTCTTGGCCTGAGGCTCGCGTACGGGGTCTGATCGCTCACGGCCATTTCGGCGGCCCTGACACGACCGATCCGACAGGACTTGCGACCTGGTTGATGTCTTCCAACACCTCGGACGAGCTTCGGGTGGCGATCACGAAGGCTCTGGCGAACTCGCGATTGTTTGAGTTCGAGTTCGACGCCGAGGGCGACATGTGGGGCAACAAATGGAACGTCAATTGGTGTGTGCCTCGGTCTGCGGCAATGCCAGCCGACGTCGAAGCCGCGACTGTCGCGGCGGTCGAACGCCAGGGACTCCCATGGCGTCCGCGGTTGCAGCCGCAGCCGGTGACCCACGTTCGTAAGATCGGTCAAGCGTTTATGCCACGGGCGATCACTCTGCCGATCACTCTGCCGATCAGTCCGGCGGCGCTGGCTGCGGAGGCAACGGTTGCGATCGGGCGGCTCGCACGCTTCCTGCGAGTGTTCGACGACAACCGCAATCGCATCGACCGGCTCCTCGGGATCTTCGAGGACGGCATTACCGCGCATCCCGAGTACAGCGTCGATGACATCGAGGAGTGGCTCGCGGAGTACGTGCTCGAGCCTGAAGCTCCGGCGAGCGAACTCTTCTCGCTCCGTAGGGACCAGATCACGATTTCGGCGGACGTGGCCCAGATCTGCGACTTCGTCTCGCGCACTGCATCGGAACTGGCGGCGCCGTTCATTCAGGACCGCTATCGGTTCGAGCTGTCGGTGTCCCCCGTACTCGTCGGCGAGAGCGCATCCCCGGTTGCGATTGAGCTTTCCGCGCGCCAATCCGAGACCGAGCGTGACTCGGAGGATGATGCGGAGAGTTCCGATCCGCCATCGCGGTTCCCGCTAGACGTGCTGGCTGACGGCCATGCGGTGTGGGTGCAACTTGCGGTGCTGCACGCCCTCGAATGGGTCACGCGGGCGACCCGTGCGCTCCAGCTGAAGATGGCTTACGTTGACTTTGTCGACGGCGGCGTGAGCACGACGAGCAGTTTCGAATGGGCGCTGAATTGGCCGGGACGGATTGAAGCTGAGGAGCGCTTCCCCTCGAATACCTTGGATCCCGAGCCCCAGCCGGCGACGTCTGAGGAAGGTGTTGGAAGGCTGAAGGATTCCAGCCTGAGCGAGTCGGCCGGAGCGGGCCCAGTGCGGCCGCTGCGCCGAGTCGACTACCTCCGAGCGCAGTGGGAGGTGGGGCGGATCCGTGACGTAAAGGCGGCCGTCGACGGCCTTCGTCGGAGCGACTGGTCACCTCTCCTCGCCATGGCGAGCGCGCTCGGGCCCAAACGCCTGTTCGTGCTCGACGAGCCCGAGCGTCACCTCCATCCGCGCGCCCAGCGCGAGCTGGCCGCCTGGCTCCACAACTTCGCAACCGTTGACGGCGCGCAGACGATCGTGACAACCCATTCGCCTGCATTCTTGGCTGAGGCCGACGCGCTGCTGTACGTCGAGCGCCAAGCCACTGGCGTGGCGACGGTTCGGCCCGTCGATCCAGAGGCGTTTTCGGCGCTGGATGGCGCGGCGATGGAACTCGGGCTTGACCGCGGCGAACTGCTCGCCGGAGTCGGCGCCTTCCTGTTCGTGGAGGGCCCGTCCGACAGATTGGTGCTCGAGGGGCTCTATGGACCACGCCTGCGGCGGGAAGGCGTCGCGGTGTTCGTGCTCCACGGGATCAAGCAGGCCCAAGGCGTGCTCGACGCGCAGATTCTGATGCGCTTCACCAGTGCAAAGGTCGCGGTCCTCGTCGACGGGCTCGCGCATGAAGTGGTGGAACGGGCACAGCGCGATCCGGCGTACCGCGCGAAGTTGCGGCGCAGTCCTAAGATCGAGGAGTCCGCGATCGCGAAGCTGCTTGACGCCGCCGACGTGCACGGCCGAGAAGTGGTCGTGTTCAGCATCCCCGACAAGAAGGACATCTTCTTCACGCTGGATGAGCAGGCGATCCGCAGCGTGTTCCCGAAATATCCCGGCCACCAGCTTTTTGACGCTGCGTACAAACGGGACCAAAAGAACGGCGAGCACTACAAGGCATTCCGCGAGCGGAAGTTCGACATTCCCAAGGCCACGATCGACTGGTACCCGCGCATCGTCGAGCAGATGCGCGCCGGCCAGCGGTACTCCCCCGATCTCGATGCGGCCATTGCAAACATTCTCGAACAGCTGGGCGGGGTAGGGATGCGGTCCCCGCTCGTGACTTTCGAGGTTCCTCCAGACATTGAGGCAGACGAGGGAAGCTGAGCGGCGGTGATGGCCCGCCGCGCTCACCTCGCGGAGCTGCATATCCCGTCGCTGCCGGCGTCGTCCGCCCACCAGCGGACGCTCGCCACCCCGGGGGCGCGGTGGCTGGTCCTCGCGCGTTGATGACCTCGATGTGGCTCGTCGCGGGCTCCACCGTACTGATCCGCGGGGGCTTCTTGGTGAGACGCTTCCTCTCTTGATCGTCACCGGGATCGACCCGCTTCCACGCACGACAGCCCGAGCTAGAGCGGGCCAAGATCGCGTGGTGTCTCCGTTGTCAGACCCATGACCGATGCGAGGGCGGACCGGGGTGACACACGAGTGCGGAAGCTGTGGCGCGCGCTTCTGCTCGCTGGCGAGCGGGGGGGCAAGCCGAACTGATGATCGGAGCAGTGGCCGTGGCTCGGTGTGCCGCTCGCGCCGGCGAGCGCAGTCGGGACGATGCACGCTGCGGGCGGAGGTAAGGTCTCTCCGTGGCGAGACGGATCCTTCACGTTCAGGACGGCAAGGCTTCGGTGTCGGAAGAGGCTCGGTTCGAGACCGAGCGCGATCTCGAACTGGCGATCGCCTCTCATCCCGAGGCTCTTCCGTGTGAAGACTTCGGCCTCGGCTCCCTGGTCGCCCTCGGGACCCAGCTCGACTTCGGCTCAGGTCCGATCGATCTCCTCGCCGCCGATGCGAACGGTCGGCTGGCGATCATCGAGTTCAAGCGCGGTACCGAGAACCCGGACGTCAGACGCGTCGTCGCGCAGCTCCTGGACTACGGAAGCTCGCTGTGGAGGCTCCCCTATGCTGACCTCATCGCGGTATGCGGGCGCGCCACGTCCGACAGCAGCGGTGGTCTTGAAGGCCTGATGGCCGACGGGTGCGCCGCCCTCGGAATTCCGTTCGACGTCGACGCGTTCCGGATCGGAGTGGAGGGAACGCTCGACACCGGCGACTTCGTGTTCCTGTGTCGGTCGAGACCTTGATAACCGCAGCCGGCGAATCATGACCTACCTCGCCGAGGGGCCGCGAATGAACTTCTTCGCCGTCGAGGTCGATCACTATCGCGAGCCTGAGCAGGGTCGCTCAGTGCTCGTGCCGCGGGTCGCCTTCATCCCGTCTTGGATCTCGGGAGCGCCGGCCGCCCCCCGGTCCGCGGCTCGTACGAGCACCGGATTGGCGAACGCATCACCAGAGACCTTGAAGCTCGCGGAGCTGATGGACGAGATCGCCGAGTCGCTGGGGCTGACCATCAAGCAGTCACGGGCCGGCAGGAACTACGAGCCGCCAGAGACACCGCCAGGCGCCAAACACACGAGCGGAATCGGCGTTTACGCGAGTTCCCGCGGTATGGAGATTAACCTGCAGGTGCTCCGCGACCTCGGAGCGGGCGACATCGCCGACGAGCTACTCGAACGGTTCCGCACGGTTACCGGCGTCACTATCACGGCAGCCGACTGGCCCGCTGTTCCGTGCGACGCCGTTGTCCGTGCATGGGCGCGAGCGCGACCTGAGTTGGTCGAGCCCTACTTCCGCGCCCGAGCGCAGCTCCGCGCGGGCACGCCTGATTGAGATCCTCGCTTGCTGCCCCGCGGCGGCTCCAGGTGGCACGCCGCGCTGCCGCTAGGACCCTATGTCGCAAAACGTTTCTCCGTGAGAACCTTGTGGCGGATTGAAATTCAGCCCGGGAGCTCCTACCTACGTGAGCTCCCCGAACACGTCGGCGACGTACGCTTTCGCGCGCAGGAACGCTTCGCCGCGCAGCTCGCGGCCATAGGGGCCTCCGAGCAGCACCGACGCGAGGTCATAGATCGCGCCGCCCGCGCCGCAGCTCGCGCTGTGGCATTTCCAGCCTTGGGTCGAGTCGATCCCGACCGAGCATGAGGGATGCCGGTCGTCGTGGGCCGGACAGCGGACGAGCCCCCCGCGCGGGACGTCGATCCCCGCGAGCTTCTCGAAGTACTCCGGCGGGCTGATCCGCTTGTACGGGTCGTCGTGCTCGCTGCTTCGCCGCTTCCGCGGCGCCAGCGCCGCCACCGGCTCGGGATCGGGCAGGTCCCCGACCAGGTCGCGCAGCTCGTACCCGGGCAGCGCGAAGTCCGCTTCGACGATCCGCGCGTACCTCCCCGTCTTGTAGTTGACGCTCCCGGCCAGCCGAAATCCGTAGGCCGGGAGGTGACGTACGCAACGAAGGTCAAGAGGCGCTTGAACCTCGGCTGTGCTCTCTTGCGTACGGGTTATCCGTGAGGCCTCCGTGACGGTGGGCGGTGAGGCAAGCCGCCGGTCGCGAAGACCGGCGAGCCGTAGGCGAGCTGGGATTCGTGGCCGGCGGGCGCGGCGAGTCGGTACCCGGGCGAGTCCCGGCTCGCCTACTCTCCGGCCAACATGGTCGAGTCGGTCCAGATCGAGGTCCTTGACCTCTGGTCGAGCGGGTCGACCAGGTCGAGGCAACTGCTCGATACTGAGCTCATGAAGAACGAGCGACGTAAGCGACGGGCCGCGTCCCGGCTGCTGGCTGAGCGATTGGAGGCAGAGACTCGCCAGTTCAACGCTCTTCCCTTGGAGATCCGACAGGACATGGTCGCCAAGGACTATGTGCTCAACAGCCACATCAGCTTGCATCCGCTGGCCTGTCGCGCATGCGGTGGTCGTGGCTTCAAGGAGCGTCGAGGAACTCCGCGCGAGACCGTGCCCTGCCGGGTCTGCCAAGGCAGCGGACTGATCCAGCGCCGCCCCGACGATGATCGCCTTCTCGGGATGAGGCCGAGCAAGACCTACTGGCGGGGTCGACGCTGGTGGCGACACTGGGGACGATGACTGGTCCTGGGGCTCGGGCCCGGCGAATACCGGTGGATCAAGCGCGGAGACTGTTGGTTGGACGCGATAACGGGCGAGCCTGTGTGACTGGTCGACCTCGTCGCGCTGGCTGAGATTCCCGTCGCGGACAGTTCGGAAATTCCGAAGATCGCTGGCGTGAGCGTCCGCGGGGGTCGGCATGATCCCCGCCCGCTGATGCCCGATCGAGCCCCGATCACCTCCTTGCGCACGGCGTGCCGCACGCAACGTGTGGTGCTTCAGAGTGGCGAGCGGACTTGGACGGTGCTCGACGGTGAGAATCGGCTGGTCGTGCCGGCGGAGCAGTTCCTGGAGTACTTGCGGATGCTCGGCCGGTCGCCGAATACGGTGAAGTCCTACGCGCGGGCGCTGGCGTTGTGGTGGGAGTTCCTGACCGTCTACGGCCTGGCGTGGGATGCGGTGACGGTTGAGGACTTCGGCCGGTTTCTCGGCTGGTTGCGGACCGGGGATTCGCCGGCGGTGGTCTCGATCGAGCGTCGGCCGGCGCGCTTCAGTGAGGGCACGGTCGCGCTGCGGGTGCAGGCGGTGTGCTCGTTCTACCGCTACCACCATTACAACGGCGTCGAAGCGGCGTCCCGGCTTTACGAGCGGGTGCTCTCGCGCGGCCGCGCCTACAAGCCGATGCTCGAGCACATCGCGCGCCGCCGCGGCTATGAGCGCAGCGTCGTTCGCGTCTCGCGGCCACGACCAGCGACCCCGCCGACGCTGACGCCGGAGCAGGTCGGCCTGATCCTGAATGCTTGCGCCACCTGGGATGAGGGAGCGCGGGAGTGGAAGGGGTCGTTGCGCGATCGGTTGTTGTGGGCGCTGTTGGCGGAGTCGGGGATGCGGCTCGGGGAGGCGCTCGCGCTGCAGCACCGCGACTGGCACACCGGGCTCGGAGACACACCGTTTGTCGAGGTCGTCCCGCGGCAGGATCACCCGCACGGGCTGCGGGTCAAGAACGGGGGCTACCGGAGGATCTACGTCTCGGACGAGCTCGACCGCCTCTACGGCGAGTACCTGTGGCAGCTGTGCGACGCCCGCGTCGACGTCGCCGTCGGCGACTTGGACGCGTGGTGGGTGTTCGTCAACCTGAGCCGCGAGCCACGGTTTGCGCCGTTGCGGGCGGAGACGGTCGCGTGGCAGGTCCGCCGTTTGCGTCGCCGGCTCGAGGGTCGGGTGCCTGCGGATTTCTCGCCGCACTGGTTGCGGCACACGCACGCGACCGCGCTGCTGATGTCCGGGATCGCCGAGCATGTTGTCAGCCGCCGTCTCGGTCATCTCGATATCCAGACCACCCAGAACCTGTACGGCTGGGTATCCGAGGACGCCGAGCAGCGGACGGTCGCCCAGTGGCAGCAGCTGACCGCGGGCTGGAGGACCTGCCGGTGATGATGATCGCCAGCGACGCCGTGCTGGACGCGCTCGACGGGGGCGGCCTGTTCAGCATGCAGCGCAACCGGGAGCTGTTCGAGCAGGTTCCCGACGAGCTGCGGCTCGAGCTGTTCAATCCGGAGGTGCTGCCGGTGCATGCAGCGTTTCACTGGCGGCTCGAGCATCCGTATCACCGCGAGGTCGACCTGCGCCGGCTGCCCGAGCCGATGCGGCGCGAGTTGTGCTTCGCGTTCTGGCGGATCATCGAGCAGGGGTTGCTGATCAGCGCCGACTACGCGGCGATGGCGCGCTCGCTCGAGCTGATCCTGATCGACCGCGCGGCCGGCAGGCGCGCCCAGCCGGTGTCGCTGATGGATCTGCCGTTGCGTGCGTGGGAGCGCGAGTGGCGGCTTGCGCGCGCCCGGCGCGACAACGTCGTCGCCCGCGTGGACGGGCGGGCGGCGAGAACGCGTCGTTCGGGCAAGCTCGCGCTGAGCCCGGCACCCGCCAGCGCACTGCGACGCTGCTACCGCCAGCTGGTCATCGCTTATGACCCGCGCGAGTGGTGGCAGCACGACCTGTGGGCACCGAAGGTCGATCCGCGCATCCCGCTGCGCCGCCACGAGCCCAACCGCGCCAACAGCGGCTATGACTTCCTGTTGATCACGCAGCCGTGGCTGCGGGAGGCGCTGAAGTGGCAGTGCAAGATTGCGCTGGAGACCGGCATGCTGCGTTGGACGACGGTCCGCGCCCGGCTTTATGCGCTGACCCTGTTCAGCGGTTTCCTGGCGCAGCGCGAGATCGACGAGCCGCGCCTTGCCGCGGATCCGCCCGGTGTGCGGCTGCTCGCGTTGGACTTCCTCGCCGACGTGCGCCAGCGCAAGACCACCCGCGGGCGCAATATCGGCCAGCCGCTCGCGGACAGCACGATCACGACGATCCTCTGCGACGTCGAGCAGTTCTACGCGTTCATGGCTGACCACAAGCACGAGGCCGCGCAGCGTCTGGCCGACGCGCGCTGGCTGGCGCTCGACGACGGCCACGCCCGCCTGTGGCGCGCGGGCGAGAAGCCGATCAAGCCATCCAACCATGTTGAAACGGAGAACGACTACTTCGACGACGTCACGATGGGACAGGTCCTGGCCCACGCCGGCGTCCTGGGCGCCCCCACGAGTGAGGGCGGCCTCGGTGACGAGCAGGCGATGCGGCTGCTGATGCTGCTGGTCCGCACCGGCCGGCGGGTCTCGGAGCTGTGCCTGATCGACTACGACTGCCTGCTCCCGCTCCAGGGCCTGCCCGAACGGCACGACAGCGACGCGCTGATCGCCAAGCTGCGCTACCAGCAGACCAAGATCGAGGGCGCGCCCGACACGATCTTCGTCGATGAGGAAGTCGTCGAGATCGTCCGCGCCCAGCAGACATGGGTACACGCCTGGACGCGTCACACGCTCCGCGACCCGGCAGCGCCACCCCCGCGCTACCTGTTCCTGTCGACCGCGCGCAACCACAGGGCGACGCACCCCTATCCGAAAACGACCCTCGGCCAGCGGCTCCAGACGCTCGCCGAGCGAATGGACATCCGCGACGCGCAGGACCGCCGGGTCCGTGTCGCCAAGGTGCACCGGTTCCGCCACACCCGCGCCACGAGCCTGCTGAACGCCGGTGTCCCGGTGCACGTCGTGCAGCGCTACCTCGGGCACGTCTCGCCGCGAATGACGATGCATTACGCCAAGACCGTCCGCGAGACACACGAGCGGGAGTTCCTGCGCTACCGCAAGATCACCGCGGACGCCCGCGAGCTGCAGATCGATCCCCGCGACCTCTACAACGCGCTCGAGCTCGACAAGCGCACCGACCGCGTGCTCCCGAACGGGCTGTGCATGCTCCCACCCCGCCAAGCTTGCCAGCGCGGCAACGCCTGCCTGACCTGCGACAAGTCCACCACCGACGCCAGCTACCTCCCCGAGCACGAGCAGCAGCTCGCGAAGCTCAACGACCTGATCGAGCAACGACAAGCCGCCTTCCGCGCCCGCACCGGCGAGGAGATGTCGACCTCCAACGTGTGGCTCGAGCAGCGCCTGTCCGAACAGCGCGCGCTCAAGACGATCGTCACGGTGCTCCAGCAGCCGGAGCTCGCCGAGCGCGCCGACCAGGCAGTGCGCGGGCCGGGCACGAGCGCCCGCGCCGCCAACCAGCCGCCCGAACGACCCGTCGCGTGAGAGCGCTGTTGATCCCCGCGTTCGGCTCCATCGAGGAGGTCGAGCAAGACGGCCTGGACGACCTGCGACGACTGGTCGAGGTCCACATCGAGGCGCTACCCATGCGGGGCCGCGAAGACGCCAACGCATACGTGAACGACGCGGCACTCCCCGCTGGGTTGCCAGGCAACCCGCGAGCAACCCTGCTGCTCGGCCTCCCGATCGCAGGTCCCGCAGTCCTCTGCGGCTTCGACGCCGCCACCGGCGATCAGACAGCCATCCCCGACGATCTTGCCCGCGCAGTGCTCGCGGTGAGCGCCAGCACCAGCAGCCCTTCCCAGGACTGATGGCGCGGGGGAATCCGGACAACCTCCGCGCGGCCGCGCAGCGCAAACGCCAGGCCGCGACCGAGCGCGCGGAGACCGCGCTCGAGACGCTCATCGCCAGCGGCGAGCCGATCACGTTCCGCGGGCTCTCCAACACAGCGGGCGTGTCGTTCGACTTCCTATACCGCTCGCCGCTACGCGCCCGCGTCGAGCGGCTCCGCGCCGACCAGCAGCGCTCACCGCCCGCTCCTCGCGCGCCCGAGATCGAGCAGCCGCCGTCACAGAGCAACGTCGTGCGTGCGCTCACCACCCAGCTCACAGAGCTCAAGCGCCACCACCGCGCGGAGATCGCCCGGCTCGAAGCGGCGCTCGCCGCCGCCCAGGGAGAGAACCTCGAGCTCCGACGCAGACTCGGCCGCTCACCCGCAGCGAACCGCCCGGCCGCACTGCGAGAGCGAGAGACCGACGCCGGTGAGCTCATCGAACCAGCGCCTCCAGCTCGCGACGCAACTGGATGAAATCCCGACCGCGGATGCCATGCTCCCAGACATGACCGACCAGACCGGAACCGGCGGCGAGCCGCCGACGCTGCTGCGGATAGTCGCGCACGTCGAGCTGCAAGCGCGAATCCTGGAGCAGATCCGCAAACGACACGAAACCGGAGATGACACCGCACCGAAGGTGCTGAACGTCAACAAGCCGTCGCCTGAGAAGCTCAACATCTACGTCAGCCTCTCGGCACACACCACCGACGGACAGCACATCCGCAGCGATGGTTCGGACTTCGGGATGGGTGGACCGCGCCGCGGTGTCTGGCATCGCCATCACGAGCCGCCACCTCTGTCCCAGGATCCAACCGAACAGATGGCCTTCGTTGAAAATCATCGTGTCGGCCTCGTTGACATCGAGGACGGCATCAACCTGATGCTCGGACGCGACCCCGAGCTCCACCGTCCGCCGAGACTGTCGTGGGGGAAGCTGATCACGACGCTCGCAGCGCACGACATCCAGGTCACCGAGCAAGATCTCATCAACGCTCCGCTGACGGTCGAGCTTCACCCAGAGGTTGAAGCCGAGCTCGAGAACCATCAATGACCTGCCCCGACGACCCAGCCGCCTGCGGACCGGCCAGGAAGATCGACGCCAACCGGTCGCGAACCTCGACGAACCGCCTGCCTCTGAGGTTGACGCCCGAAGATTGCCCAGATAGCCAGACCAGCGACGCGAGGTCATAGATCGACCCGCCGCGGCCGCAACCGAAGCAATACCAGCCCCGGCTCGGATCGTCATACACGTGCAAGCTCGGCGACCGATCCTCATGAAACGGGCAACACACATTGCCCGAGCGCCCCACGCGCGCGCCCGTCAACCGCTCGAAATACACCCGCGGCGGAACCATCGCCAGCGAGTCGACCACCCTCGCCGACAACAACCCCTGGCCCGGAGCCCGAGCCGCGCGCTCGATCCGCTCCCGCTCAAGCGGGAGCTGACGGTCGAGCTCCACGGCGCTGACCCGGCGCTGCTCGCACAAGCCGAGCAGACGAACCGGCGCCGGCGGCCGGTGCTTCCAGTTCAACGATCCGGGAGGTCGCAGGATCGTGTGCGGCTTGGTCACCACACCAGCGTCCGCGCCCAACGCCAACGCCAGCCGACGATTCAACCGCTCCAGCCAGGCGAGATCCACCGACTCCTCCAAGAACCAATACGCATGCCGGTGCTGGCCGCTGCCCGAGGCCACAACCATCGACGGCCGCGGCTCGAACGACCGCAGAGCGGCCGCTGACGCGCTCGTGTCGCAGTCCACCCACACCACCCCGCCGCGTTCGACGACATCCTCCACCCGTCCGCGCCGACGCACGCGCGGCAGCACACCGACGAACACATCCGTCCGCGTCGCCAACGCCGCCACCGCGTCAACCACCGCCCGCGACGCTCCCACGGTGAAGAACCCCTGCCGCATCCCGGACGCCACCCGGAAGCGCACCTCCACCAGAACACCCTCAGGAGCCGAGCCGAACAACGCGCCGACATAACGGCTCGCGGCCGCGCGACCAACGACAACCTCGCTCATCGCCAGCCTCCCCGACCCTTCACGGACGCGTCCGCAAACGAACGAGCAGGCAAAACGCCGGCGTCGTCCGCTCGCCCTACGGATAAGGGTCTAAGGATCCGCGCCCGCTCCTTGCACTGCGGATCGGCGACGTTCGGCTTGCCGTCCGGGCCGGTGCCGAGCCGGTAGATCAGCCGCAGGTTCGCCCGCTCGATCGGCTCCGTGATCTCGCCGGTCCGCGCGCTGACGTGGGTGGCGGCGAGGGGCTCTGAGAGCTTCCAGTAGGCGTGCGCACCGCCTGAGCCGGCCGTCTCGACCAGGAGGTGACACGGCCTTTCCGCGAGGAGCGCCCACAGGGCGTCCAACTGCCCCGGCTGGTCGACGTCGACCCACAGGAACCGGGTGTGGGCGACCGCGTCCTTACCTCCGCGCGGGTGGGTGCGCGGGGCGACGCCGACGAACGCCTCCTCGCGCGGAGCGCCGCCGGTGCGCCGGCGGGTGTAGTCGCCGGCGACGATTCGGGCGGCGTGGTCGGTGAGCGTGTCGATCCAGCCGGGGGTGCCGCTCGCCCCGCCGGGCAGGTAGTGCTCGGCGCGGGCGCGGCGGTCGACCTCGAGCCGGCCATCCTAGTGCCTGGTTCCAGGGGTGAGCTCGACGAGCCCATCGGTGTCCGCGTGCAGCAGCCCGAGATGCAATGAGCGGTGACGCTCCGGTGGGAGCGCTCCGGCGAATACGCGGCCGTCGGCGAGGCGGACCCGGCAGCGCAGCTCCACGCCGGGTGAGCGAGCGGTCGCGCTCATCCCCGGGGGCCTTCCCGCTCGGGTGTCGGCGTCTTCATCATCCCTG
>Ga0302325_10010614_pt1 | contig 19945 bp, 22 predicted proteins | sample Palsa_T0_2_FD_201948 | JGI IMG/M metagenome (GOLD analysis project Ga0302325, IMG submission 201948) | Peat permafrost microbial communities from Stordalen Mire near Abisko, Sweden - Palsa_T0_2 | ecosystem: Environmental > Terrestrial > Soil > Palsa > Peat permafrost | place: Sweden: Abisko...
CGATATCATTCTTCAATTCTTTTAGTTTGTCTTCGCTTTCTAAGAGTCGTGCTGCGGCTGGACGGAGAGAAGCGAGTTCTTTCTGGTCTCTTTCCTTGAGAATCCGATCAGACTCTATTTGCTGCTCCTGGGTTGCAATGAGGTCGTTCTGCTCCTCGAGTTGGGTCTGCAAGCGGCTGATGAAGTGTGCCTTGCTATCGTTGCTAGAGCTCCGAAGAGCTTCTAGCTCACGGTCTGCTTCTTGGCTGTGAGAAAGCAATTGGTCGTGACTGTCTTTCAAATGCTCAAACCTTGTCATGAAATCGGCGTGTCGTTTCTTCAAAGCTTCGAGCTCTGCAGAGGTCTTGGCATGAGCCGCTTCGGCAGCTAGATCAAGGTCTTTGGTCAGTTTGGGGGGAAGAGAGGCATCATCGAAGTTTGGATCCCGTTGTAAATCTGCAGGAACCTTTTACCATGTTAGCTGAGTCTAGACAAATGGGATTTCCTGGATGTACCTCTTGCTCTGTACATATCTCTGCAATCCTCGATTGGTCATCTGCAGTAAGGGTTAAGATTCTGTCAACGTATCTCTTGATGTCGCTGCTTCTCGTCGCTGCCATGAGGAAGATCTTGAGGAGCTGGACACACAAGTCAGTTAAGTCGGCATCGAGTTGTGTTTTATGGATTCGAAGCGGTACCTTCACCGTCTCCTCCTCGTCATCGTGCTCTGCAATGGCAGTGACATCCACCGGATCCCTTAGAGTGGTCTCGACATATTCGGTGCAGTGGTTTTGTATAAATCGGATGAGAGATTTGTAGACAGCCTCCAAGCTCGTCTTCTTGGCCAGCCATTTGGACGGACTCGAGTGATTTTCGACGTAGACAGCGTACCTTGGCTCGAAATTCTCTGCAGAAAACAAAGTCAGCGGATGAACATATTATATGGAGGGGCTGATGGGTTTCTTATTGTTTACTTACCCAGCATTTTCGAGAAGACGAATCCATCACTAAGCTCTGCAAGAGACTCGACTTTCGAGTCAAGGGGAAAAGTATTTACCTGCGACGAAGATTAACAAATGGAGAATGGAAATAGCAAAGAGGGCTACATACCCAGTTGAGCAGAGTGCTCTGTGTTCTCGGCTTGGAAGGCATTGTACCTAGCAGCCAGAATCGTCCCTGTCCAGCGTTCTACGGCGTGATCAAAAGCAGACAAAAGTTGTGAAGGGAAGAGAGACTTGTTTGGCGATCGTGGTTCGAAATTTGTATGGCATCTTGAACAGCCGGCTCAGCGTTGGGGCTGATTTATGCCGGATTGTGTTTCATTGTTCAGTCGCAAGCTCAAGCCAGCTCCTTGTCGCGATTTTGGGTGAGCTGTGGGACGCGAATGCGCCTCGGCGAATCAGACCGCCATCCTTACTGTGTTAACGTCTGCAAGGCAACAAAGCTATTGTATAACAATAAAGCTTATGCAAGGCTTCGAATTCTCTCCTTTATCAAATCAACAATGAACGAATAATTGCTATTTTTCATGTGCGATGTGTTGGCTTCGTTGTCCAAATGGCGTCACGCGTTCCAAGGAGCGTCCCGCAAGTCTGGGCTCCCCAAAATTCCAAAAAATCATTGAAAGCCACACTTGGCTATGAGGATCAGTACCAGAATCAAGTTTCCGTCTCCAAAAATGCCTCTGTGAGAGCTCGAGTGATGGCTCATAGCAGAGGAGGAACTTTTGAGACAAAATCTTTCTTGAATTGCAGATAATCTACGCGCGTTGCTCATATGAACTCGCGTTTTGGGCTTCATTCTGCATTTCATTTTGCTTATCGCTCCTGTAGCTCTCATGACTCTGGCTTAAGGAGCTCTGTCTACAATTCCATTGATCATGTCCTCAAAGAGGCCTCGTATCGGGTCTAGTGACGGATTGTTCGTCACAGCAAAGCAAATACAGGACTTAACTTAATCGTCAATGGTAGGTAAAATGTTACCACTTTTCCGATGCAAGCAACACCCACCAAAAGATTAGATGGAGTGAAAGATGGCTTCTTATGAGAACAGTGAGTTTCACAACCAAGGCTTCTAAAGAATTCTACCAGTGGCCTAGATGCTCTACAACATTTGCTTGCCAAGCGGTCTGCTGTTTTCCGCGACGGGGTAGCGTCAAGAAGAATGGACCATAACGGGACGGGGAAGCTTTGATGGCCTAAGAAAAGCGGAGGTATCTCGGAACCTGGTTGTTGATCTTGTGCCAAGCTCTGTGGATCCGAGCTGAATGCGTTGTTCCCTTTGTTACTTGTATTTCAAGGGGAGCTGCACCAGTTTCAGAAGGGCAAATACGTTAACAGTTTTTCCCTCCGAGTTTGTCATCTAAACTCGACCTACCGTTGGTACCTGTTTCTCAATATCATATGGACTTGCCTTCGCCACCAAGACCATCATTGAACCGTATTCGGGCGGCGTGTGAGATGACTTGAGCTGTGCAGGAAATGGCTCAAGCTGCCATAGTACTGAACCAGCATCAAGCCTCTATACCACTTTCTTTAGGACACGACAGCTGGTTGTACTCCGAGAGAGCTCGGCTAGTACTGGGGGTGCATCTGAAAGAACGAGCGAATATCAGATCAAGGCCTAATACACACTTCACTTCCCCTTAACCTGCAAGGCGGTTGGAGAGACAGTTCAGAATTTCATCGAACTATCAGTGGTCTTGGTCTCTTTCGAAGGCCGGCATTTGAATCTTATTATCAATCAGTGTGTCTCGATGTACCCAGCAGGTCTTTGAGGACTAGGGGGAGGATATCGTGAAAGGGAGCTTGGAAAGGCATGGGACTCCTGGATCGAGAACAAATGACTTCAGAAAATGACTTAGTATACCCTATATAATTTACAACCTTTTCTCGTGCGCCAACCTTCCATAGCCCATGCATCCCAGGATATCTTCCAAACCCTCCATGACCCTGTGACCGTCCCAATATGCAATTTCGTTATGTACACCACCCAGCTCGAATAGTACTACGACCCTTGATTATGATCTGCTTCCTCCAACGATGGAAACCATTTGATCTTCTTCAATCACGGCATGATAATCATTGCCCATTATTTGAACTGTGTCCAGCACTTTCGTGGATGCCTTAGCAGCAAAACCCCTATAGTCGCCATGAGATGGTTACCCCGTGTAGGAAGAAATACAGTACTCACTTTATCAGCTTATATTCATGTGTGATCACTCCTCCAGCTGCGATGATAGCATCCTTTGCTTGGTCGACGATGCCGTCTGGTGTATCATTCGGATAGGATACGATGACTGATTTTTGGGGTTGCACTGCGGCTAGAGCCATGGTAATAAAGGTGAGGATCGAGAGTATGGTCAACTTCATCTTGTTGCGTTTCTTTTCTCTAGGGTTTGGTATTTGTTGGTGGGATGTTGAAGACGAGGAGCGAGGAGAGGATCGGCGGCTTTATGACAGTGCATGCCGAAGGATTCCGGGGAAAGTGATCACGTGTTCGACGTCATCTCCTCCACCTAGGCACTGAATGATAAATTTAGAGTCATTCAAACTACGTGATATAGGTTCGAAGACCCAACCCCTATCTCTCCAACCCTACTGAATCTTACGGCTTAATATCGCTTGATACATTTCCAAGTGTTGCAATCTTGGCTGGCGGCGGAGAAAAGTGAGACCGGATCCGGGAGGCTAAGGATACAGTAAAAATAAGCGCCTCTAACAAAGCAAGTGGATCGGCGAATGCAGACAGGCATTGTCATCTTTGTCGCCATCATCTGGCAACCACGACCCTCCTCACCACCAACAACTACCGCCTTCAAAGACGAGACATCGAATGCGACCCTAGAACTTGCGATATCCCATTTAACCGATTGATTGCTCGATATTTCATTCATTCTAAAGGACTAGGGGTTGCTCGCAGAGGAGAGAGGGCGAGCGGAGCAAGGCTGAACCAGTTTGACAACTGGGCGAGTTGGCGGAAGGATTGGCAGTCTTCAAATACACACTTCTAGTTCTCACCCAGTTGAATACCTGTGCATGGACCTAGCTAGCTGTTTCTGAAAAGATCTGTTCTCGAGATCGGACGTCTGGTGGATTTCTTGAAAACCCTTTCTGTTCAACCCCTTCCCTTGGCAATCTTCTTGGCTTTGCAATAGCCCAAAATGTCGTACAGTCAAGGACCTGACGATATAGCGGAAGATTTCAAGGTAGCCCTCCAGGAACTCAGTATGAATTCCAGATATGAGATCTCAAATCTCACCATGATTGCGAAGGAGAACACAGAACATGCATTTGCTATTTCCGAGTCGTTGAAGCTTCATATCAAAACCGTAGGATATTTCCTCTATTCTTTCCATTAGGTGCTCATCCTTTCTGGGAGCGCAGTCATCCATGCCCTGAAATGTTATACTTTGATTCCTGACACTTCGACAGACCTCCCCTCAGAAGAAGCTACCTGCTTTCTATGTCCTCGATTCCATCGTCAAGAATGTCGGCACACCATACACTTTGTTCTTTGGTCGACAACTTTACCAGACCTTCATGGAGGCATATGCTTTGGTCGATAACAGTGTACGGAGGAAAATGGACGAGATGTTGAAAACCTGGAAGGAACCTGTTCCCGGCTCTATGGATCCTCGGCCAGTATTTCCTGCTGAGATCACACGCCCTATTGAGAATGCCTTGATCAAGGCCAAAACATCCTTCGTTCAAGCGCATCAGGAACATCTTAAGAATCAACAACAGCAACTGAATCGAGGACGAGCGACAGCCTCCCCGGCCGGATATCGTGACACGCCCACTCCACCAAATGCGTACCGACCAACCCCACCTAATGCAGCACCAGGATATGGTCCAAACTATCCACAACAGCAACAACAACAATATCCTCTTGCTCCCCTGAATGGACAACAATATCCGAATCAGCCATATGGACTCCCACCGGTAAGTACTTCCCCTCTCTTGTTACAGTACTCAGACTCATCTCTTCACAGCGGCCGCCAAGTCAGCAATATCCTCCTCAAGTAGCTTCAGGACAGTCCTCATGGCAGCAACCATCATCACAAGGTTATCAGGTGGCTGAAAATAGCATAGCAAGATTGAATAGTGACATTGACAAGCTTATCACTACGTCAAAGGCGGAATGGGCTCAAAATCCTTACGATAACAGTATTGGAACGAGACTGAAAGCCTTGCTTGATTTGCAGACTATTTTGCAAAGCCAACAACTGCCACCCGATCAAATTGCGCTCATTAAAGATCAAGTTGATCAACTGTCTATAGCCTCTCAACCGGCATCTAAACCCCAACTCCCTCCAGCACCAGTACTTCCTCTTGCACCCGTAGCAGCTGCTCAGCCTCCAGCTCAGCAGCCATCACTGAGTTCAATTCTTGGTCCAGGTGCTCTTGCGGCATTGGCAAGAGTATCTGCAACCCCTCAACCAATGGTTCCTGTGCAGGGTGGTGCCCAAATTCGTTCTCCTCAACCTTCGTATGCTCACCCATCCTATCAACCGCCTCCGACAAATGCACCGGCTTCTACGCCAGCACCGGAACCTAGCTCTTTGCTTGAACGACTGCGAGCTGCAGGTATGCTACCAGCCGTTTCAGCGCCAAATAATGCACCGAATCCCATGAGCTCTTTACCTGTGCCATCAGGATTCCCTCCGTCATTCCTTAACACCCCTCCGAGCGCCTCTCGAACGCCACTGGCCAACTTATCCAATGATGTTGTGCTGAAGCCTGCTTCCCTGAAAGAGTATGTTTTCTACCTAATGCTTCAACATTACTTCGCTAACACTCCTAGGAAACGCCCGCATCTGATCTCTAGCCTTTATGAGCGATTGGGAGCCCCTTGCACTCAATGTGGCCGTCGCTTTCAGGCAGATGAGGAAGGCAAGAAAAGGAAAACTGCTCACATGGACTGGCACTTCAAGGTTCATCAGCGGATGGCTGAAGCAGAGACTCGAGGCCAACATCGAAGTTGGTACGTCGACGAACTGGTAAGCCTTGTTCTCAGATATTCTCTAGGATCTGCTAACAACGTCTTAGGATTGGATTAAATCTCGCGAGGTAGAAGATGAGTCTGGCACTGCTACTATAGTTGCGAACAACTCAAGTGCCGCTACTGCAGCAGCAAACAACCCGAAGCTTCAGTACCTTGCAGTTCCAGATGATCCTGCTCTTGCAAACAGTCTCTGTCCCATTTGTCAAGAAAAGTTTGAGATGAAGTGGCTTGATGAGGCGCAAGAATTTGTCTGGATGGATGCGAAGAAGGTTGGAGATCGTATTTATCACGCAAGCTGTTTTGCCGAGGCAACGAAGGACGTAAATACACAGATCAAAAGAGGCACGCCTGAGCCTGCAGGTGTTCTGGGCAAGCGGAAAGCTGAGGTGAGCATAAGTAAAGTGCCATTTATGAACTCAAGTTGACTAACGTAGACATAGGATGATCACATTGCCCTGCGAACGAAGATCAAAATAGAGAATTAAGTCATTGCTCAGATGTAGACGGGTTTGCATGGCGGGATATTTTCTTTTCCAAAGCATAGCACAGGCGCTGGTTAAATAGGGGCCTATTTAGATACCAAAACAATGAAGAAGTAAAAACATATGCATGTTCTCGTCAAACGCGATTGAAAAGTAATCAATCAAAGCTCAGGCTCACTCAATGATTGTGATTATACACATCGTATTTACTTCGCAGTGTGAAAGTGGTGGGGATTTACGCCAGTCGACAGGCATTCTGAATCAGGCAGTCCTACCTTGCTGGGTGTATTTCAATCTGGTAACAATATCAAAGTTCTAACTGGAGATCAAAGCAGTATCATTGTTTAATTCTCCAAGTAAAACGATCATCCGGAAGTAAAGCTAGGCTATGTCAAAATGACTTGAATGGGATCACCCGCCCCAGAGCAACCGGCCAAAATCTCAGAAGTCTTGTAAATTCAACAGAATGAGCCAGCTCAACAAACGATAGCTCGCTCATCAATTCTGATGGAATAACCATGCATGTAAGATATCAAGAGATCAGAGAAGAAATTATACTCCTGTAGAATGAAGAGGTACCTGCATTTACTGACCTTTAAAGCTTCCCAGGCACGTTTTCAATGATGACTTGGCACGTTATTAGAAATGTTATTATCTGTAAGACGTACAGCAAGAATATTTGGGCCATCCGGAGTATGTTTCCAAGCATCGGACTGGAAGCTACTTTGAACTTTGAAGTGCCAATTTCGTTCCAAGATACCTAATGAAGAGAAGCGAAGTTATTCTGCGCTAAACCTATTCGGGTTTGCCTCACAAAGGCCGTGATTGGCTCCAGTGCGCAAGCCAGCTACCACGCTTCAACTTTATCTATCTTCGTCACAAGAAGCCAATCAGACACAGTATGCTTTCCATATTCACTACTCCCTAAAGCCAGCCTTATGGCTGCCCTCCTATCACACGAGCGTAAAATGCAGCCAGTTGAGGCCCCACATTGCAGGGGCTTGTCAGGTGTAGGCCTTATACCAGACATTCCCGCCACGATCGAAAGGCCCCGCATTTGTCAGAGATGTATCATCCTCAATTCGACACCCCTTTGGCTCTTGGATGCAAGATAGCAGCTGGGAACCTTGATACATACAGCAGCCGCTGTTCTAGCATTCTTGAGTAAATCAATCTTCTAAAACAACCCTTTGTCTGCACCTAGAGCACCTGAGGACAACCCGAATCGAGGCTTTAGCGATATACACTCTTTAGACAAGAGCTATGGCAGAACTTCCAAGTGACATGTTTGTCAAGCAAGCTCAGTTTACAAAGACTGTGTATCGCGATGTCTATCCCACCGTTGACCCAACCAACCCGGCAAATAGCATGGCTGGAAAGGTCGTTGTCATAACTGGACCTAGCAAAGGGCTTGGAAGGATAGTAAGTCTTCCTCGGAGTTGAGTAATTTGCCAAAAACCGCAATTACCAGACACGAGACTCGAGATTAGTAACAATTGACCTCATCAGGCTTTTGTGAAAGCATTTGCCAAGGCTGGACCAAAAGCTATCGTTCTTGTGTCTCGAAATGAGACTAGACTTGGTGATGTACGACATGAAATCCACGCTATCAACAAAGACGTGAAAGTGGAAATCATACCCACTAATATCAAGAATGCTGAATCCGTTGCCTCTTTTTGGGAGGAGGTCAAAGAGAAGTTCGGCCACGCGGATGTCCTGATGAACAATGCCGCAAGTGTTGGAGGCGGCACCGTAGCGGAGCAATCAATCGATTCCTGGTGGAATGATTTCGTAGGTAAAATACTCCTGTTCAGAGCGAAACTGACAAATTAAAGGAAACAAACGTGAGAGGGTCATTCCTCGTCACCCAAGGATTCCTGAAACTCCTAGGAAAGGAAAGGAAAGGAGCAATCATCAATCTCACCACCTTTGCAGCTCATATGCCTTTCCCAGGTCTTTCATCCTACTCGATCTCAAAATTGGCTCTTACACAACTTCAAGCTTTTGTTGCTGTCGAATGCCCAAACGTCACAGCTGTCGCTATCCATCCCGGCCTCATTCTCACTGATGCCACCCTGGACTACTTCAAGCCTTTTGCCAAGGATAGCCCAGAACTTCTTGGTGGTCTCGGTGTATGGCTTGCCACGGAAAAGGCTGCGTTCCTAAGTGGGAAGTACGTCGAGGTCAATTGGTCTGTTGATGAGTTAATGGAGCGAAAAGAAGAAATTGTTAAGGAGGGGAAGCTTTCGATCGGTATCAAAGGAGATTTTGGCAGTGAGCAGTTTGAGTGAGCCAAAGGAGGTGGTAAGACTTCCTTCAAATCAAGGTCAACTGGTGACACAACAGCGTGCTTTTCTTGCACCGGTACAACCCTACTTCAGGGACTTAGTTTCTTTTCTCATTTGTAAACTTATCTTGTGCTCTCAATATACAATGAAGGTGAAGATAGCTCTCGCTCTTTCAATGAGTCAGAACGTCTCTCAAGCCTGGACGTGTATCTGCTTCAACATTCGGCTTCAATCAAGATTAGTCTTCGTGGTATATCTGAATGATACAAAGGTGGCAAACCCCGTGTTAATTAACGCAAATTCTCAAAGTATCCATTTAAGGCTCTCTTTTCACTTTGTTTAAGTTTCTTAGCAGTCATTTGGCCGATGAGAAGGGTCATAGCTGGGAAGTTTTATGTTTGCCCGTTCATCCAACGACGTAGTTGATTCCAGTCGAGTATGAGGACACCACTTGGATGCTGACCAGAGAACCGCAAGACGGAAGAGATTTGAATGGTGGAGTGAGACGTAGTAATCTTACGTCGTCTTACACGGCTTATTTAATGTCGGGTCCTCGTTGAACACTGATTGGCAGGGCATATTATCGGTGCGATGTGCAGCTTTCAGGGGTGACATACCCTGTAGCCGCGTCTGGTTTTTGACGTAACTTCTAAGAACTTTCCTGACTCAAATCTTACATCGCGAAGCAACTCTGAGTAGAGCTAGCTCCATCTGATAACCTGGATGCGCCAAACCACATCAGGGCAATGGTCTTGACCGCCCTGCATACCGTAGGGCTGGTTTTTCCAGGGTCAACTCTTCCTATAATTCCTGACTATCTCTACTGCAATTTCTCATCTGCCATCCTGATTTTGCCGTGCAAACACCATTTTCCTCTCTTGTACTTCTCTGGCCCAGCAAGTTCCTCAAGTCATGTGTGATGCGGCTAGCAAGTTTCGCTCTACTCATTTGAACTGGTAAGTCTTCCTCCTTAGGGTCTACACTTCGGCTCTCAGAAGATCTCATTTCGCACACAAAAAGTTGCTGACTTGATCTTTGCAAGCACAGTGAACAGACGGCACCTGAACTTGTTTTTATAGTACAGACGACTGGAAGACAGAAGAGTAAAGATGTTCAAACGCATATTCGGAAACATGTTATGAAAGATATCGGAAAGTCGAGGCGGAAAGTGAAACGCGGAGCCAAAATAAATGTGCATGTTTCTCTTGAGGTCCCTTCTCCTCTGAATAAGAATGATGTTCCATCAAGGACGAGAACCCCTGTCCCAAGCCACAACAAGTATTCTCCAGAATGTCAAACAACGTTTGACCGAGATCATACGATAACGATGCCCTACCTTGTAACAACTGGCCCCGACTCTTCATACAGGCCAATGCCTACTGTAGATGAGGCATCCACTCCATACTCGCACCGGCAGAGTGACTGGCATGATGACCTAGAGCCTGCTATTAGATAGCACAAAGAAGCCCCCCTTTCCTCTAGCGGTATCGACAGACTTTGGACGGGACGCTGGGACCCTTTTATTAGATACCCTGTGGAGCTGAATCATAGAACCCGTGAGCTTTTGGATCTGGGTGAGCATAAAAGGTCTGCTGCTAGCTATTCTCTTCTAACAACTATCTTCAGCATTTGGCGACCATTATGTCAATATAGGGGCATTCAGAGATGCATGCCTTCCCGTTGCTTTGCTGGACCCAGCTGCTTTTCATCAAGTGCTGTCGAACGCTTTACTGAATATCACATCTCGTTGTGCAGAGAACAACACCCGCGAGACCAATGACTGTATCAAGCACCATGCACTGGCTGTCAAACTGGTCAACGAGCGTATTAGCGATAAACAATTCGCCATTTCAGATGGATTCATTGGCGCTATCATAGGCTTTGCTTGCTATTATGTAGGTAATATCAAAAAACTCGAAGACTCCGGGGCTGACCTCAATTATGCAGCATTATATAGGCAATCAAGCTGCATGGAGGATGCATCTTCAAGCCGTTGAAGAGATAATCCGACTGCGAGGTGGTATATACACATTGGAGAAAAACAAGCTTTTGAGAACGCTGCTCGGGTGGTACGTTCATTGACCCTTACTGCAGTTGAACGTTTTCGTCTCACACCCTGCCAGGAGCGACCTAGGGGGTTCCTCACTTGAAGACACTCACCCCATGTTTTTGCTACCTCAATTCCTCCCAGACTCAGAAAACCTTCCCCCCTGCCCTCAAATATCACCACAAACCTTCCAAGTCTTTCACACCTGAACCATAAAATACCCTCACCACCTCGAAACCCTGCATCTCTTGCGTGCTATCTCTCGGTTCTCATCTCACCTGAAAGCCGAAGCCATCAACACGAAAAGAAGAGTCTTCAGTGATGGAGACTTTGGCACGGCATATTTGTTTCCCTTGATACATAAATGTCTCAGTCTACCTCGGTACAATGAAGACCTCGACGAGAAGGATGGTGCAATATTACAGGCTTGTCGGCTTGCCTGTGCGCTGTTCCTAGCCGAAATCAAGCGTATGTTCGGTATAAACGCTGTCAATTCAGGATTACAGACTCAAAAACTGAGAACGTATCTTGCGAATAGTAAAGGTCATTGGGGAGATCTTCAACCGCTTAAGCTCTGGTGTTTGGCAATGGGTGGGGTTGAGAGTCTTGGATCATTGCAGGTTTGGTATGAGCATGAATTGCGGGAGGAGGGGGCAAACATGAGGCTGGATTCTTGGGAAGAGGTAGAGAACAAGGTAAAGGCTATCTTGTGGTTTGATGAATGTCATACACCCCTGTTGGTAGAGTTGGGGTTAGGTATCAAGGGGGTGTCTGGACTGAATGCTCTGGGAAGGAGGTCATACGCCTCTCATAATAGTCCATTACGTGGATAGAAAAAGCGCCTGCAACCTCGGCAAATCGGAAACAGCTTGTTTTGTATTAAGAACATGTTAAATGCAACGAACAACAAAATCTACAATGCAACTGGGAATCACCAGCAGCCTAAGTTACCCTACGATTGATCGTAATATATGCAAAGTAGGAATGCAATTCCGGGTGGAAACTTCTCCGTTTGAAGAGAGACTATGTGTATCAATTTCCAATCTATGCTCAGCGCAGTGCTATATACAGCCTGTCGAGACAGAAACTCCGCCTGCAATAGTTTCTTCGCTCTGAAAGCCCGGGAGTCTATGTATATCTACATGTGAAACCATTCCATATTTCCAAAATCTCCATAGTCTCAACTCGCTAACAACGATACCTTCCATGACCAATGCACCATACCATCCGCACCACCCATACCACCGACGCAGCCCATATCAACTCATTAATATCATACATCATCTACCGAAGAGGGAATTACCCGTAATACTTCTAACTTTTCTCAAACCTTTGCTGGAATTTTCCTTCGAAGCTTAATTGTTTGTTCATAAAGAACATCCTTGAAAGCAAACAAGAAGGCTGCAGTGAGAACACTTTGAGTGACCTTTGGTCCAATGCCTATATACGTCAGCTGTTGCCCTAACCAACCAAAAGAACCGACATACCATTATACAAGCCGACATAACCTTCCTCCCTGATGATCCTTTTCATAGCTTGAACCATATTCTCCTTTCCACCATCGCGGCCAGCAACATGCATGCGGCTCTTGACGGTGATGTACGGGTATGTAATGCTGGTAGCAAACAACTTCCCAAGAGCACCCAGCATAAATGCCACCGTGGGTGTAATCCTCTTCTTCTTTTCCAAAACATTCTTCAGTTGCTCGAAGATGGTATATTGGAGAATTGGATTAATGACCAGCACCAAAGCGGGCACAACACCAGCAAACAAAGCTTGTGGTCCCTCCTCCCTAATCAAAGCAAGCAAGGTGCCCAGCGTTGTTGGCGCCTTTGGCGCCTTCGCGCCAGGCAACACACTGTCATCTGTTTCCTTGTTTCTCTTCCTTGTTGTCATGCGTGTGTTCACTACCCAAATCGGGTTCGTGAGCAAGACAGTGGCAGATCCAGCAATGGCACCAGCAATCATCGACTCAACTGTGGTAAGCCTCTTCGATGCCCGACCAGCTTTCACAGCAGCCTTCTCGAAGAACGCACGAGTCCATTCGTACCAGTAGTAATAAACAAAGTTCGTGACGCTGATGCCGAAGAGTGCGGAGTCAAGTCCGGCGTAGAGACCTGTTACCCCTTCCCTCTGGACAATGCGCTTGACTGCGTCAAGAAATCCGGAGTCGGCACGCTTGGACTCGACTTGTGCGCGTGTAGAGAGGGTTATGAGGGGATATCTACATCTGTTAGCAAAGGAGAGACATGTAAGAAAGGGGATTCTACGTCAGTGCCATGGACAAAATGCCCCCACCTGCCCCAGAGACCGCATGAATGAGGTTATCCGACTGCTGGGCAGCAGTAGTCGAAGCCATCTTGAATTGTTTTAGTGATGTCAAAGATTGTTAAAGTAAAAACGCACGCGCTGCTTTAAATAAAGTCAGACTGATTTGGATGATGGTGAAGGCAGGAGAAGATACACTCATTTAAGGAAATTCAGAAACCCAATTTGAAATGATTTCCTTGTGAAAGTGACAGAGTTAATATCCGGCTTTCCATGCATACCCCTTCTCCGATGATCAACACCCGAACGTCGTTGATCTGCCGAGGCATTGTGCGGAACTAAGTTGTGGAGTAAATCACGTGTAGTGGCTATTCTTAGCCATGATTAATAAGCATCCCCAGCCTCCTGAGTGTGAAACTTCCTCATTTTGCTTTCCATCAAAAGCCCTCAATTAGCTATAATTTTGAGCTCGCCGCCCCATCTCAAACTTAGAGCGGATGACCAACATTTTACTTTTGTATTCCTGCGGAAATTGCTGTTGTGTTTTGGTTAGCTTTCATTCGCGTTGCAATTTTCTTTAGAAATACGTGGTGTTTAGTGAGCTGTTTCATACTTTCCTGGCCCTTTCGTCAAGTCAAGTAAGATCGCGGTGGCTGAACGTGTACATCTTTCGTTTCTCTTGATTAAATATATTTGGTGTTCTCATTTTGGCTTTCCTTGGATGGACGTCTTTGCTGTCGTGAGGGAATGAATTATGCCACCTGTTCTTCATCTCCCGTTGATGGATCAAACACCCACAAAGCGCCTGGGGCATCATTATCCCCCAAATCCAGGCCTATTGTCACCCCAGTCTCAAGGACAATCGAATGAAGGCCAGAATGGCCATCATGTTCTGCCCGCACGACCAGCTTCCTTGACACCGAATAGTCAGGGATTTCCCTCACCACGGAGAAATCTCCCATCCAAAGACTTAACAGACAACAATTTCGACGACGCCTACGTCAACTTTATCATGTACTGCAATCCATCTGTCCCGCCCGACACAGACACAACTGAGCTCAGGAAGACATTTCGAGCTCCTCCGAAGAGCGATGGGAAAAACTTTAGCACTTTTACTTTATTCGAGCTGATACGGAAACTTGACCAGAAAGAAATCAAAACTTGGGCGCAGTTAGCTATCGATCTGGGAGTGGAACCACCATCCTTGGAAAAGGGGCAGAGTGCTCAGAAAGTTCAGCAATATGCGGTCAGGCTCAAAGTGAGTGTACTTCATCGAGACCAAACAGAAACCTCATCGGATGAAATATTTTATCGTTCTTATTTTCTTTTCTCTTATTTCCCGGGATTCATGCTAACTCTCCGTAACCATAGAGGTGGCTCCACGCCATGCATGTTGATGCGTTCTTCGAGTATTTGTAAGTAATGAGGGGAAAGTCCTTTTCTATTCCAAATTATTTCGTGGATTTTCCATGAAATAATGACCTCTCATAAAACTTCTGTATCCAACAGTCGCTAATTCTCCCGTTACCTAGGTTGAACAAACCTCACGTGTATTATACGCAAGTACCGCCAATTAACGATCCGTCTTCCGAGTCTGGACGAGATGGAGTCCTTCCCGAGGAAGATTTGGCCCTCCGCGCGTTATTACCGGAGACTCGACCAAAACGAGGACGACGAAAAGCAGAAGATAGGGACGAAAACGATACAGGAAAGTCGCCATCACAACGTCCCCGACTAGATTCCCCAACGTTATCTGAAGACTTCATGATGGCCAGAGCTTCATTGATAGGAGACAACACGACACCCGCAACAGCTCATCCGGACTTTCAACAGAGCTTTAGATTGGCTCCGTGGTCAGCATCTGAACTACGAACTCCTGCTGCTGATACCTCTTTCCGCTGGCCACCAGCAGACAGTCATCAACCTTTATCAGCTTATCCTCAGTCTGCTATGACACCAACGACTCGAACACAGCTTTGGGGGGATGTGAACGAACCTCGATCAGCTGTCACACCAAAGACTCGGGCTCGACGTCGGCACGGGCCCGCAGTTTCTTCAGCATGGCCTAGCAACGGGGGAGTATCCTCTGGAAAGTTAAGAGGCAGACCGCCAAGCAATCGCTCTATTACAGATGGGCCTTTCTCTACGTTTCCCGTGAATCCTGGTGGCTCCAGAGATGTTCCCACGATAAGCCTTAGAGACAACACTCCAACAGCTACTCCTGTTGTAGGAAACTCTGATGGGCCCCAGTTTTTTCCTCCTGCAGGTCTTCAAGCAAGTGAATCAAATTCACAACCTCAAAATGGCCGGCCTGGCCGGTTGCAACTTCAAGTACCTGAACGACAAGGTGGAGCAGTCAGACTTGCAACACCTCCGCAGGTGCTTGTCAACGGGCCCGTGGACACAGACATGCACTCAGATCTTTCGTCGCACCAGGATCTATCGTCGAACCCACACCACATAACTCCTAACATGGAATACTTCATCAGTCCTGGTGATCAAGATCCTAATTTCCCCGGTTTTGTGAGCTTTGCTTTTCGCCAGAACGATGACACTGGTAAGTGACAGGGGAGAGATCCTTCTTTTTTACTTGAGACAGGTCGAAACCTTCCCGAGACGATGCCTCAATGTCACAAGCCGCACAAAATAATACTTATCGATCAATTGCTAACTTTACACCCCAGATCGCACGAACATGGATGCTTTGGAGAGTCATTTTATCTGCGAGATCTTAGCCGCCGAATGGTATGATGGAGTCGGAAATGGCATCGACAGGTGCAGCATTGATGAAGCAGACAAAGTTTGCAAACAAGTGATCAAAAACCTGCAGGCCGAGTCGAGTAGCACTGAAGCCTTCTTAATCAATCTGTCAGCGCTTGCTGGTGGACCTCTGATGAGTCGGCTCAGAATGACGAGACGCGACCAGGGTTCCGTAAGTCATTACGAGTGTCAGTGGAAGATGAGATTCGGGTCCATCGAGGGGGACTTCACGATCAGAGCTACTGTTGACCACAGTGTTGACTCGGCAACATTGGACCAGAATCCAGAGGAGGCAGAAGAATCATGGAAGAAGAGGTATCTGGATCTTCGGCAGCAGATCAAAGAAAGAGACTCAGTGGTTGGAAAACTTAAGAGAGGTATCATGGATGCACTGGTTGTCTCGAATCAATTCACCAGCATGTGAGATGGACTCGCTTGACCTAGGATATGCGTGGTATCTCAAGATGTGTGGAGTATTGAAACGAATGTCATCTATTCCCGCAGTGTATGCTGTCTGGTGTCCTGATGGTATTCAGACCACCAGTGGTTGTCAGAGTTCGTGACGCAATACTGGTTTTCAATGTACTATAGCTCGAGGGACATTTAGAGCTCAACTGCTATTTTGCTTTTTTAAATATTCTCTGACCTGAGGAACAATCTAAAAAGCAGTGGCTCGTCGCTTTACGAATGTTCCAAGAGTTATAGTACATTGAAACCCAGTATTGCGTCACGAATTCTGTCGCCCACTGGTGGACGGTAACGACGGTACCACTCTGTGAATATTACACAGTGATACCTCACAAGGACCTCATGGCAAAACCTTGAGGCCTGCTTATGGTAACACATGAAGGATGCGTTCAATGCACCAAGCCGTTGGGGACAACGACTTTGCTGCTCCCCTCCGCAGTAAAGAGATCATCCTACATCACAAGGTCTCGAATTGGCCAATTGGCAGACCTCCGTTGCTGTACCGGCCCATCAGACAGGGATCTTATTCTGCTGCCTGTGGGGCGCTTTTCTAGTGTTGCGGGAATGTGCTTGGTAGGGAGGCTGGAGGCTCAGTGGCGGTTGGCAGTTGGCGGTCTTGCTGAGGTGCAAGTACGAGAATCCCTGCCAAGCGTTCAAAGTCGGTTTTCCCCAGCCCACAAGCGGCCGTACTTGCTGGAAAGATGGGCTGATGCGGAATTCAGAGTTCATCACCAAAAGAAGAGCGCCCTACACTGCCTCTCTATGAGACAATTGTCTCTCATCGCAGCTCTCTCAGCATTATTTCAAATGAGGCTATGCAAGTACCGGCCGGGCGATACTGAGACGAATTGCTGACAATCCGGGGTTTCGGTCAAACCCATGACAGCTTTCAACTGCTGTAAAATCTCCACATAGCCCAGGCGATTGGCTCATTGGCCTTACTTTGCACCACCCTCTTCACCGTTTTATCCTCTAAGACCAAATCTTTATCACTATGTGGCGCATCCTAAGGCCTCATGCTCCAGATGGCTGCAGAAGGCTGCCCACACAAGCTTGTTCCATCCGTACCACCTGTAATCCCGGTACAATGCGGTGCGGGAGGAGAAGGACCTGGGACCCCTGTAGAGTGAAGCTTATAACAACCTTGTTCCCCCGCTCTAGATCTTGAAGAAAAGCGATCATCGCCAATAAATGTTCAAGCTCAACCCAGAAATTTCAATAGGGGGAGGGTCCTACGATGCCTGGCTCGAAGCCGAGTGCTATTCAGGTGGATAGAATCTCCCGCGACAAGTATGCGACAGATCCTGGCGACCGCCACTTGAAGCTCGCTGACCGCGGGGTAGGTCTCAAGATGAGAAATACCGAGGGGTAGATATCATGGAGTCGCGCCCTACACAAGTCAATTTGAACTCCAATTTGGAAGGGAGGTAGGTGCTACCGTCTTGCGCTATTCGTCGTCCTCGTCTGACGAGCTCATGTAGGATCCAGAACCCCTTAGCCGGCATCTCGAGAACTCTACTTCTGCAGGATGTTGAACATTTCGCGGGTAAACATGGGCTTCTTGATGTGCTTCCACTGCTCCGAAAAGGCGCTTTGGTTGCGCAGGATCCAAACTCCTATGACGAGATAGGGGGCCCCGAAACTCTGGACGATTCCGAAGTGGATGCATTGCGTGACGAGGTTCTTCACAAATGGAAACAAAGTCGCTCTCTGTATATGACTGTTATCATGGTGAGTTCGAATTCTCTGAACCAGTGGTTGTCAGAATTTGTGATGCAATACTGGTTTTCAATGTACTATGGCTTGAGGGACATTCAGAGCATAACTGCTATTTTGCTTTTTAAATGTTCCCTGGTCTGAGGAACAATCTAAAAAGTAGTGGCTCGTCGCTTTACGAATGTTCCAAAAGTTATAGTATATTGAAACGCAGTGTCTGTCCCAAGCAAGACAAGAGGACATCTGTTGTAATGTTCCAAGTTGCAGTCAGAAAGTTCCATACAATACTTCTTACTTCAGCATGCTAACATTAATCCAGTGCTCGATCGGGGCGGCTGTCCAAGGTGCTGATCAAACAGGTGAAGTCCTTTTCTTTGGCCATATTCTGATATAAGATACTATATCCAATTCGAACATTCTCTGAGACCTTTTGACTAAATTACTCACAGGTTCTAATGGCGCCAACTTATCCTTTCCCCAATACTTCAATCTTGATAATCGTGCGACTCGCGATGCGTTCATCATCGGCTTAATCAATGCAGCGCCGTATCTAGGATCTGCTTTTCTTGGTTGCTGGGCATCAGATCCCCTAAATAAATTCCTTGGACGACGAGGGACAATATTTATCTCTGCAAACTTTTGTCTGTGGTCGGTGCTTGTAAGTATTCTAACCTCATCCGAAAAAGCTCATTTCCTCTCCTAAGGCACTTTACAATGGATCAGAAGCTGACTGCGCTTAGGGCTCAGCATTCACGAAAACGTGGCCGCAATTATTCATCTGCCGAATACTTCTGGGTATAGGAATGGGAGCAAAAGCAAGCACTGTACCAATCTATGCCGCAGAAAACAGTCCTGCTAGCATTCGTGGAGCCCTCGTCATGTCGTGGCAGCTATGGACGGCTTGTGGTATCTTCCTGGGATGCTGTGCCAATTTGGCACTCGCTAATACAGGATCGATCTCATGGAGACTACAGCTAGGATCCGCCTTCATTCCCGCTGTCCCACTTGTATTTGGAGTCTTTTTCTGTCCGGAGTCGCCGAGGTGGTACATGAAAAAAGGCCAGTATAGAAAAGCTTACGAATCACTCCTAAGGCTTCGAAATCATCCCATTCAAGCCGCTAGGGATATTTACTATATCCATTCGCAGCTGGAGCTAGAAGCCGAAATTCTGGGCACGAATACTTACATGACACGCTTCATTGAGCTCTTCACGATTCCTCGTCTCCGCAGAGCCACTGTGGCTGCGATAACCGTTATGCTCGCCCAGGTAAGATATTCCTTCGCGTGAAAAGTCTTTCTTTTTGCTGATGCAGAAATGTTAGCAAATGTGCGGGATCAATGTTATCGCCTTTTATTCGTCTTCTATCTTTGTGGGAGCGGGTGCTTCACGTATAACAGCATTATGGGCGTCTTTCGGTTTTGGGCTCATCAATTTCATCTTCGCCTTCCCTGCTATCTGGACTATCGATACATTTGGACGTCGAGCCTTGCTATTGTTCACTTTCCCCAACATGGCCTGGAGTATATTGGCTGTGGGCCTCTGTTCACTAATCTCGATTCCAAAGGTTCATCTGGCACTTATGGCATTTTTTATTTATGTATATGCTGCATTTTATTCGCCAGGAGAAGGACCCGTCCCTTTTACTTACTCGGCTGAGGTTTTCCCACTCTCGCATCGTGAAGTTGGGATGGGATGGGCTGTTGCAACAAATCTTTTCTGGGCGGCAGTCGTTGGCATCGCGTTGCCGTGGATGTTGAATGCTATGGGCACCGTTGTAAGTTCTCGCTGAAAGGATTGGGGATTTGGAGATTCGTCACAGAGCTCCACATTTCTTGGACACTGCTTATAAAAGTTTACAGGGTGCTTTCGGCTTCTATGCGGCAATGAACGTTCTGGCATTGTGTATGATCTTCCTCTTAGTGCCAGAAA